>Ga0076930_100301_pt1 | contig 56445 bp, 45 predicted proteins | sample HotLakConsoUCCRE_FD_71149 | JGI IMG/M metagenome (GOLD analysis project Ga0076930, IMG submission 71149) | Hypersaline microbial mat communities from Hot Lake, Washington, USA - Hot Lake Consortium UCC-RE (version 3) (version 3) ...
CAAAGCGGGAGAAGGGGAGCCGGAAAGCCTTGTCTGGCCTCCCCCTCGCCCAATTTTGGGAGAGGGGGACTGAGGGGGTGAGGGCCGAGATGTGTGTACACGGTAGCCTTGGGAAGGAGAGGTGCCGCAGGCGGTGAGGTCGGGCCAGATGCCAAAACTCCACTTCTGAAACTGGATGAGGTTTAATCCCAATTCTCCAAGGTTCGACTACATATCTTTTCGAACCGATCGCCCCAAACCCCCCTTTATGAAGCTACCGCTTATACATAAGTTTCTGACTGACTGCTGCCAGTGGTTTAGCCCCCTTTTCTGGTATGCCCGGAGGGCTTTAAGCCCCCAATTCTGGGGGACTTCAAACTCCGGTCTCCCCCCAGCATTGGGGGGACTAAGGGGGGCGAGTGCGCCTGTTGAGGCGGCAATCGAGATGTGTATAAGCGGCAGCTTATGAAGGGAGGCAATCAAATCCAGGTTGTGTATAGCCCCTTTATCAAGGGGGCGGCGACAGCGGGGGATCTTTGATCTGCAGCGCAATTTTGCAGAATTGGCATAAAGATGCCAGCGACGGGGCCAAAACACCCCGGATTCAACAAGATTACGAGTCCTTGAGCGGAGTTTGCCAGGACGCTAACCGGCCTGAGCAGGGGCAAGAGTGACGATCGCGCTGAGGTAGGCGGATAGATCTTTGCCGTCACCCCTGGCAAGTTGTCGTTTGCTGACAATGCAAATTTGGGTAACGGCATCGGAGATGGCGGAGAGGCAGGGGCGACCACTCGCGGGCTCACCAGTTTAACCGGCTAGAACTTGACGTTGTTGAACGAGCAGGTCTTGGATGCCTTTTTCGGCCAGATCGAGGAGTTGGTTCATCTGCGATCGCGAAAAGCTGCCCGCTTCAGCGGTGCCCTGCACTTCGATCAGGTCCAGATTGCCATTCAGCACCACATTGCAGTCCACGGCGGCGGCGACATCTTCCTCATATTTCAGGTCTAGCAGCGCTTCCCCATCCACAATGCCGACGGAAATCGCGGCCACTGCGTTCACCAGGGGCATTTCGGCCAGATCTCCCGCAGCGACCAGTTTCATGAGGGCGTGTTTAAGAGCGACATAGCCCCCCGTAATCGAGGCTGTGCGAGTACCCGCATCCGCTTGCAAAACATCCGCATCCACCGTAATGGTGCGCTCTCCTAAGGCCGCAAAATCGAGGGTCGATCGCAGACTGCGACCAATCAGGCGTTGAATTTCTTGGGTGCGGCCCGACAGCTTCATCAGTTCTCGCCGCTGCCGCTCAGGAGTCGCCCCTGGCAACATCCGGTACTCTGCCGTCAGCCAGCCTCGCCCCGAATCCCGCAAAAAGGGCGGCACCCCGTCCTCGATCGATACGGTGCAGAGGACCTGGGTGTGGCCACAGCGCGTCAACACCGAGCCTGCGGCAAAGCGGGTGAAATCTAACTCAAAGGAAACGGGACGCAGTTCGTTTGCTTGTCGACCGTCGGGACGCTGCCATGCCATAGATGCTGCCTCAAGTTGCCAAAACCTCAATCAGCGTACAGCAGTGAGTTGGGGAGGAGCAATTTGAATTCGGAATTCAGAAATCGGCAAGATTCTAGGGGATGGCGCACACTTAGCGCCGCGACTCTGGGGCCTCTGGACTGGTGGCGATCGCGGGCACGCTATTCATCTGCGCGAAATATTCCGCTTCGGTCACCAACGTCGAGGGATCAGGCACGCGATCCACAAAGACGGTGCCTTCGAGGTGGTCGAGTTCGTGCTGAAAAATGCGCGCCACAAAATCGGTAAACACCTGGCGCTTGAGGTGGCCTCGGCGATCGCCGTATTCCACTTCAATGGTTTGCCAGCGCTCTACCTGGCCGCGCTGATCGGGCACGCTCAAACACCCTTCCCAACCAGAGACCCGAGCCTCGTCGTGAGCCACGATCCGAGGATTGATCATCGCGGTGGGGGCCATGCGGGGGGCGTGAGGATACCGCAGATTGGGATAGGACGCCACGATGAAGAGTCGCAGCGGTTCTCCGACTTGTGGCGCAGCGATGCCGACCCCATGCGTTTTTTGGGCGGTCCACATCAGGTTGTCGATCAACCGCTGGAGGCGATCGTCGAGGTGCCCTACGGGCTGAGCCACCAGACGCAAACGGGGATCGCCCAAAGTAATGATCGGGAGTTCTTTTCGAGGCATCAGGAACGGCAACATAGCAGCCATCAAACTATCGGCGGGCACGTCGCCGCTGAAGTTATTTCCATAGTACCGAAGCGCGAAAATTTGGGTAGTGCCGGATCAGGCGCGATCGCCTCCCACGGATGCCCTAACGTCCGTTTAGCGTTGACCATTGGCGCGGGTGTGGCGAGAGCCATCATTCCATACTCAGTCTCCCCCCGCCTGCCGGATCCTCGCCTCTGACTGCACCGGGGGGGCAATCAATTGACCGGAAAGGGCGCTGGTGTGACTGTGAACTCCAGCGATCGCCCCTGGCGATCGACCACCACCGGCAGGGGATCGTCAATGGAGGTCGCTTGGACGATCCCCTGCACCGTTTCGGCATCTTTGATGGGTTGCCCGCCGAGGGACAAAATGACATCCCCCGAGCGCAGACCCGCTTGCGCCGCTGGCGAATTGGGCTGCACCCCGAGAACGACGACACCGGTTTCCGCAACAATTTTGAGATTGTTGGGCGCTTCGGCATTCAGCACTTCGCGCACGGCGGGGGTAAGCGATCGCATTTGAATGCCAATATAAGGATGCTCAACCCGACCATTGGCGATCAGTGCTTGGGCGATTTCTCGGGCAGCGTTGATGGGAATGGCAAACCCCAATCCCTGGGCTCCGCCGATAATGGCCGTATTGACCCCGATCACCTGCCCCTGCTCGTTGAGCAAAGGGCCACCAGAGTTGCCCGGATTAATGGCCGCATCGGTTTGAATAAAGTTCACCCGTTTATCCGGCACCCGCACCTGAGAGCTGGAACGTCCGGTAGCGCTGATGATCCCCGCCGTCACTGTATTGTCTAATCCCAGGGGATTGCCGATCGCGATCGCCCATTCGCCAGGCCGCAACTGCTCCGAGTCACCCAAGGTCACGGTGGGCAAGCCCGAGGCCTCAACCCGAATCACCGCCAGATCCGTCAGCCGATCAACCCCCAAAACCGTGCCCGCAAACTCACGACCGTCTTTGAGCGTCACCAACACCTGCTCGGCCCCTTCGATGACGTGGGCATTGGTGAGAATTAAGCCGTCGGCGTCAATGATGAAGCCAGAACCAGTACCCTGTTCGACTCGCGTACGCGGCTGCTCGGGCAAGTTAGAACCGCCGAAAAACTCCCGGAAAAATGGATCGCTAAAGGCTCTGGGCAGCCGCTGCACGACGGTGCGAGAGGCATCGATGCGCACCACCGACGGGCCTACCCGCTCCACGGCATCGGCGATAAAGCTGGTGCTCTGGGAGGCGGGCAAGGAATTCTGCGCCAAGAGGGCAGAAACGTCTTGCACTATGGGCGCGGACTCACCAGACAACCAGTCTGACAAACTAGCCTCAGAAGGTGCGGTTTGGTTAAACCAGACCAGGGCTCCGGTGCCCAGCAATGTCAGTAAGCCATAAGTGGCAATGCGCCGCCTTTTTGGCAGGGCGTGGTGAGTGGTGGGCTCGGGTGAATTCGAGGTGGGCATAGAGTCTTGGGTCCTCCAAGCAAGGGTCGGCAGAGAAAAAAACTGGAATGATCAAAGTGGACGGCGCGATCGCCGCTGTTCCTGAGCGCTTATTCAAAAGGGTGAAACTAAAGCAGGGCTTAGCCAACAGTCGGCTAGCACACTTCTTGATTCAGTCCCTCGTTAACCCAACACATCAAACTTGTAATTCGCGCTATTACCTATTCTTCAAACTGTTGGACGCTCAGGTAACTGATAAGTTCCTAACTACACAATAACGGAAAATGGAGTGTTTCCTCCAATGCCAGGGGCTGACTGCCCGCTAGTCCCTCAACGGTATCCGAAGCGATGCTCCCTGAATCGAAGGGAATTGAGTAGGGACACCCTCAAAGTTGCTGAAATGCAAGCCCAGGCTGCCGGATTCTCACCCCTTTGTGAGGTCATCCCTGGTGATCCAGAAAAAGTGATTGCCGACTATGTCGATAGTCATGACATTCACCTGCTGCTGATGGGGGCTTATGGCCACAGCCGTATTCGCCATTTAGTCATTGGCAGCACCACCATCCAACTGTTGCGGAGTAGCCAGATGCCAGTGCTGCTGTTCCGTTAGCGATCGCCCTTAACCCCATCGCAGACGAGAAACTTTGAATAGGCCACTCAACCTAAAACCCAAAACTCCCCCTTAAAAGTAACGCCCCTATTCCCTATCCCTTTCCTTCCCTTAAAAAATCAAACGATGTTCATTATCAATCGAATCCATTTTCGCAATGTCCAGGGCGATGTGCTGGGCGGTTTAACTGCCGCCGTCGATGGCCCTCGCCTTCGGGATTGCCTCCGGGGCGGGAGCCGCAGCGGGACTGTGGGGCGCTATTCTGGTGGGCTTTTTTGCCGCTCTATTTGGCGGCACCCCCAGCCTGATCTCTGAACCCACCGGCCCGATGACGGTAATTGTGACGGCGGTGATCGCTGCCACCACCGCCAGCGATCCGGAAAATGGGCTGGCGATGGCATTCACGGTGGTCATGCTGGCGGGTCTGTCTTCTAGGTGCCTTTATCCTGTTTCTGAGTTCGCTCATTCGAGCTTGAATCTGGAGCGAGATTCTGGTAGAGACACTATCAGGACAGCACCTTAAAGGGTGACACCCAACTTCTCATCTATATGCAGCAATCTTTTGCAAGATATAGAGAGGCAAAAACTTGGGGGGATTTCCTCTCCCCAAAATAAAATCGTGGCCCTAAATCTTATTGGAGTTATTCCGTACATAAGTTCTGCTGTTATCGCCCGTCACTAACTGTCCATCTTCGAGATGGATGATGCGATCGGCGACATCCATAATCCGGTTGTCGTGGGTCACCATCAGCACCGAACACCCTCGCTCCTTAACCAGCCGCTGCATCAGTTCCACAATCTCCCGACCAGATTTGCTGTCCAGTGCGGCAGTAGGTTCGTCAGCCAATAGCAGTTGGGGGCGACACACAAGGGCACGGGCGATCGCCACTCGCTGTTTTTGGCCGCCAGAAAGCTGGTCTGGATAGGTCTGGAGCCATTGCGCCAAACCAACAGCGGTCAGTGCCGCTTCAGCTTGCAGCCAGGCCGCCTGAGGCAACGACCTCCCTTGCAACTGGATGGACATTTGCACGTTTTGCAAAGCGGTGAGCGATTGCAAGAGGTTGTGTGCTTGAAAGACGTACCCAATTTGGCGGCGAATTTGCACCCGCTGTTCTTCGGTTGCTCCGTTCAGCTCTTGCCCAAACACCCTCAGGCTACCGGATTGAACTGACCGCAAGCCCCCAACCAGGGTGAGTAAGGAGGTTTTTCCTGAACCGGAAGGACCCGCGAGGATGACGATTTCTCCCGCTTGAATCGTCAAATTGATCCCCGATAAAACTTGGCGGCATAAAGGCCCTACACCAAAAGAATGGGTGAGATTGCGAATCGCAACCAGGGGGGATGACGGCATTTTTGGACTGAGTTGAACGACCATAGTTCAGAAAATTTCAGCCGGATCGGCGCGGCGTAATCTACCTATTGCAATAGCCCCAGAAACAGCACACATTAAGATAGAAAGTAGGAGTACAAAGATCGCTCGTTCAAAGCCCATTTTCATCGGTAAAAAGGTGGCCGCTTGGGTGAGGTCGTACAGACAGATAGTTAGCAGCAAACCGGGAATATAGCCTAAAACTGCCAGAATAAAAGCTTCTTGAAAAACAACTGCCAGCAAGTAACTGTTTCGATAGCCCATCGCTTTGAGTGTGGCATATTCGATCAAATGGGAAGAGACATCGGCATAGAGAATTTGGTAGACAATGACAGTGCCTACAATAAAGCCCATGCCGACTCCTAACGTAAAAATAAACCCGATAGCGGTGCTAGTTTGCCAATACTGCTGCTCGAATTCAACAAATTCTTGGTGAGTTAGAACCCGTACGTCTGTGGGCAAAGTAGCGGCTATTTGGGATTGAATAGTGGTCATTGAATAGTTCGGCTGTACCTGAATTAAGCCGATGGTAATTTCGTTTAATGTGCGATTGGGAAATAGCCTCAAAAAGTTATCTGTACTCGTGACAATGTTGCCGTCAGCACCAAAGGACGGGCCTAAGGTGAAAAGCCCGGCTACTTTAACCCGTTTTCCATTTAACTCAGTAGCAACTGAGTTTCCCTGTTCAAATTGGGTAGCGATCGCGCCATATTCTGATCGAGAGGCGCGATCGAACAAAATGTTCTGCTCGATCTTAATTGCGTCCATCGCTTGATTCACCTCTGGCAAACGAGTGGCGGCGTCACCCACATCAAATCCATAGACATAAATGGTCCGAAAGGTTCCTTGATCAGGATTCTTCCAGTCACCAAATCCGACATAAACGGGACTGACTGATGTGACTCCTTCAATACTTAAAACTTGATACAAGCGTCGCCGCGAAAACGGCATCATGTATCCCAAAGATTTTGAACGAGTACTGATAAGAATTAAATCGGCATCCAAATTTTGATGAAACCGGGAAGCACTATCGTACAGTGCTGACTGAAACCCTAACTGCATAAACATCAAAATAACTGCAAATGCAATTCCAGCGATCGCAATGATCAACCGGATTTTTTCTCGACTCAGTTGGAGCCAGGCTAGGGGAATATCAAACCGCATATTTTTAGATAAGAGTCAATAAAACCATCGTTAATTGCACTACCCTTTCAAGATTCTTACAGACTTGAGAGTGCTCAATTTTCTCACTCACTCGAATCTGCCTTTAGATCAATCAAGACGCTCACTTGCAAATTAGTCAATGACGCAACTCGCTGGCTAGCCGCAGGCTCCAGGTGAATTGTGACTTCAACGACTCTTTTGTCAACGTCGGCTGCGGGGTCAGTGCTCAAAACCTTTTGCGGGTTGATCTGGGAACCAATCTGTACAACTTCACCCCGCAGGCTGCCGACAAATGCATCGCTGGTGATGGTGGTAGGTTGACCGACGCGCACTTGGCCGACATCCAGTTCATAAACTTCAGCAATGACCGTCATCTGCTGGGTTTGGCCCAATGCGACGATGCCTCCATGATCAATCACTTCTCCAGGGCGAGCATAAACTTCCAGAACTTCCCCCGCGATCGGGGCTCGCACAGAGGCCAGTTCTAGCTCCGCTTGAGCTTGCGTGACGGCAGCGATCGCGCTTTGCACCTCGGCTTCGGCGGCTTGAATATCGGTTGGCCGGACTTCGGCCATTTGCTTCAAAGTCGCCTGGGCAGCGTTGATCTGTTCTTGAAACGTCGTTTTGGTGCGATTGAGCTGTACCTTGGCAGTGCTCCATTGCTCCTGGGCATTTACCAGGAGCAAGTGCTGATTTTCCAGTTGTGAGGCGGTGATGGCCCCTTCATCAAATAGGGTTTGGTAGCGGGTATATTCCGTTTGAGCGTTTTCTTTTTCTGCCGTTAAACGTCCTATCGTCTGCTCTTGAGCGATCAACTGGCCGTCCAAATCTGCTTGCAGGCGGGCAATCTCTGCCTGCTGGGCCTCCAGTTCCCCGACCTGAGCTCCGGCTTTGACTTGCGCCAACCGAGCTCGTGCCATCTCAACATTGACCTTTGCTCGCTGCACTGCTGCCTGCAAGCTTTTGGCACTATCGAGGGTCGCCACCAAATCGCCAGAGTCTACCCAATCCCCTGCCTGCACATGCAACTGGGCAACGCGGCTCCCCAATCCATTCGCAGAGGTAGGGGCTGATAGCAAAATGACCTCGCCTTCGGGCTGTATGTGCCCTAAAGCGGAGATGGCTGTGCGCTCGGCGGCAACGGCTGGGCGATCGCTCTGGGCAGCACTCTGGTAGAAGCGGGTCACATAGAACAACGTCCCACCGCTCAGGATAAGGGCGATCGCGATCGCTCCCCAAAAAATGGGACGAGAAAGCGGTTTAGGCAAAAATTTGTGATTGAAGGCAAAATGAGGTTTCACAGCAATTATTTAGAACGGGGGAACAAAGTCCTCAATGGGTTATTAAAAATTCACTTTGAATTCATGGTGCGTCAGTTAACTACTGCCCCCTGTTCATAATGGGAACGAAGGCCCAATTCAGTGGAGATCGATGCTGTATCTCGGACTTTGAATGATTTTCAAGACAAGAACAGGTGCAGATGGCTATAACTATTTCAAGCTTGCCACCGGTTTTTAATGTTACAGACTAGACAAAGAGACTAAGCTTTTTTTTCTCCAAGTTTGAGGAGTCGTGCCGAATTGTCGGCGAAAATGACGGAAAAAGTGAACTGCATTGAGATAACCAACTTTTTCGGCAATCTGTTCAATCGAATGATTAGTATTTAACAGGAGATAACTGGCAGCGATCATACGGTGTTGAATAATCCACTGCTGCACAGTTTTTCCAGTTTGCTGTCCCATTAAATGAGTCAAATAAGCCGGAGAATAATCCACCGCTTGAGCAACATCGCAAAGGGAAATTGGGCGGTGAAAATTAGCCTGAATAAAACTAAATGCCTCACTTAAAGGAGAAGAATAGGAATAAATTGATGCATCAAAATGAGCGGAAAACTTTTCATTATTAACGGAAATATCTGGAGAATGGTGCAACTGCGAATCAGCATTTTGGTCAAAGGTTTGGTTGGCAAGCTGAGCCAGAATTGTTGTTTTTAGATCTTTAATAGTGCAGGGTTTAGTCAAATAGCCATTTGCCCCCAATGCCATCGCTTTATGAAGATCGGAACGAGCCATTTTAATGGTGACAAAGATCAGGGGAATCATTGCCGTATATGGGTTTTGGCGGAGAGTTTGCAAAACAGTAAATCCATCCAAGACAGGCAAAACAATACCACAAGTAATTAGGTCAGGTGAATATTCTTGGGCGTATTGAAGACCAATGTAGCCATTTTCGGCTCCCATTACATCAAATCCTTCTACTCTCAAACCGTCAAGAAAAAGCGTACGGACGGCAGAATTTTCTTCGATCACTAGGATCTTGTGGTTTGTTGAATTTCCTGGATCTCTCATGGCTGCTCCCCTGAATTGGAGTGAGTTACTGTCTCCTGACTTACTCAGTCGAATCCAAACTGTTGTATGTTCAACACTTTTTGCCTTAGCTCAGCTCTTGTAACAAAGAATCTACTTCTGCTTGCAAATTAAGAAATTTCACTCGATTTTTGGGATTTTCGCTCCAGTCTTCAACAACTTTTAAGGTGCCGTTGATGAAGTGAGATCGGCAGGCATAACGCTGAATCTTACCGCTAGAGGTTTTGGGAATACTCCCTGTTTTGACGAGGACAGTTGCGTAAACTTGTAGTCCGTGCTGTAAAGCAACCGCTTGACGAATACTGGCAACCACCTCTTTAACATTTAATTTCCTCAAGTAACGGCGCTCGACCTCTTGAACGACTACTAATTTTTCTTCATTTTTAATCTCAACAGTAAAAGTTGCGCCAGCTGCCGATCGCAGAACTGGATGACTATTTTCTACGGTTAATTCAATATCCTGAGGATAATGATTTTGCCCTCGGATAATCATCAAATCTTTGATGCGGCCAGTGATAAATACTTCATCTTCAAACATGAAACCCAAATCCCCTGTGCGGAGAAATGGCCCTTCCTCAGTATCCGATGTGTAAGCGTGGAATGTTTGTTGGGTCTGTTCGGGTTGGCCCCAGTAACCTTGAGCGACACTTTCTCCGGCTACCCAAATTTCGCCAACTTCGTGAGCGGCGCAGCGAGTCAAACGTTCGGGATGAACAATGGCAATTTGCAAGTCTTTAGCAGCTCGTCCACAACCCACCAGCGTTCGGGAGGTGGTTTGTGTGCCTTCGCCATTTCGAACCTGATGGTTTTCCAGGGCGACGGTATCGACGGAGTGAAAATGGGGGGCATTACCAGGAGGATTTCCGGTCACCATTAATGTTGTTTCGGCCATCCCGTAGCAGGGGCGAAACGCCTCTTTGCGGAAGCCACAGGGGGCAAAGGTCTCGCCAAACCGCTCCAACGTTTGCGCCCGAATCGGTTCGGCTCCGGTAAAGGCAACTTGCCAACTGCTTAAGTCCAGGCTGTCTAGCTGCTCTGGCCTGGCTTTACGAACGCAAAGATCAAAAGCGAAATTGGGGCCGCCACTGGTTGTTGCTTGAAACTTGGCGATCGCTTGGAGCCAGCGCATGGGCTTTTGCAAAAATGCCAGGGGCGGCATCAGCATCATGGGGGCACCCACGTATAGCGGTTGCAGAATGCTGCCGATCAAGCCCATGTCGTGATACGGCGGTAACCAACTCACTCCCACACTTTTTGGCGTATCGCTAAAACAGTGATGAATGAGGGTAGAGTTATGCATCACATTTTGATGGCTAACCATGACGCCTTTGGGCGTGCCTGTGGAACCGGATGTATATTGCAGAAAAGCCAGAGCGCCAGGACTAATGATGGGGATCTGCCAATTATCGGCCAGCCCCAAATCCAATGTGTCGGTTGCTAGCCATTGCAAGCTTGCCAGGTCAGGTGCGATGGCGAAGCGATCGCCGCTCCCTGCTAATAAATTTGCGGTCGTGAGTGCCAGGGTTGCCTGACATGACTTCAAGATGGCCTGTAGCCGAGAGAGGCTCTGGTTGCGGCGAGGCGGATAAGCGGGTACGGCGATCGCCCCCGCATATAAACAACCAAAGAACGCCGCGATGAAATCTAAACCCGGCGAGTAAACCAGCAATACCCTAGCCCCCGCAGCGTTTAGGCTTTGTAGGTGAGCAGCGATCGCCCGCGCTTGCCGATCTAATAATTGATAGGTGAGCCGTCCAGTTTCCATTTCACCATCTTGCAAGAAGGCATAGGCTAGGCGATCGGGTTGCTCACAGGCTCTCGTTTGCAGTAAATCTACCAGCGTTAGAATACTTTGTTCAGTCATAGCTGAACGGCTAGAGCAAACCGTCATATTTCACTCCTCGAATAAGGTAACTATGTTCAATTGATTTGGCAAATTTGGATTAATGTTCAATACACATTTACCGCATCAACCGCTCGTAAGTTCAATTCAATCAAAATAAAGCGAATTTTTAAACGTTCACTCAGTTGGCTGTGAATTCGCAAGCTCAAATGCGAGTAATAGCCTTGGCGACGTGATTTTTTGAAAGCTGTCCCGGTCTTTTCTCTGAAAAAGACAATCCCAAAAGCATCGTGGGGCAAACCTCTCTTAACTGTCTATCTATCTAATGTAGTAAGAAAGGCACAGGGCTTCTCTATCTTCAGGTAGAGGATGCTTCTGAAACCTTGATCAGATCAACAACGCAATTGATTTTAATTAATGGGTACTGAAATCACGGGCAATGATGCCATCAAAATCAGTAAATGATCCGCTTGAAAGTGTAATTTTCTATACTATCTAACTTTATTATATCCAACGTTTAAAAGAAAAATATATCAAATGGATGAAAGCTAGCCGATCAAAAGAAAAGTTAGTCAGATCGAAAAAAAGTTTGTTGTGCAGGTTTGATTCTCGATATAGGGTTTTGGGGAGTATTTTTCGAAAGACGAATAATTTATCTTTATTTTGAAAGTTTTACTAGGAGTTACATGATGTCTCATACAAGTTTCAACTATCGCTGTTAAGCTCTTTGCATAGATGATAGATGCTCCTTCCGAAAAAATTGCCAAGGGAGCTAGCGGTCGTGATTATTAGTTTCCAAAAGTTCTGATTACTTTTGTCAAACCAATCAGGGCGAGAGCTTTTCAAGTATGCAAAAGAGTTTTTGCTGTACTGCAAGCGGTGTTTTTCGCCGTTTTATTTTGCGCTGATGCAAATTTTTAGATTGAATTGGAGTGAAGAACGTTATGAATCCCGAAATGACACCGGAAGTCAAAAACCGCAAATTATTACCTTCTAGCTTGGAAATTCAAGCTTGGATTGTCGAATATTTAGCTGAGGTGCTGGAGATCGATCGCGATGAATTGGATGTTACCGTTCCCTTTGACTGCTATGGCTTGGATTCTGCGGTTGCGGTGGGCATGACCGGGGATCTGGAGGATTGGCTGGGCCAGAAACTTGACCCAACCCTGCTGTATGACTATCCCACCGTGGAGTCTTTCTCCCATCATTTAGCTGAAGAATTTGAAGTCGCGGCTTAAGCGATAGCGATCGCATCCGACTGCCTAGGCTTGGCCGTCTGCGCCAAGCTCCACCCAATTTCCTTGAGCGGTCGTTGAAAACTACTGCTTTAATTGCCTATCTACTTAGCCTCCCAGGAATGGATTATGCTCGATACTGCTAAAGCTTTGTTCACGAGTGCCGCTACCATTTTGGACCCATCTTCTGATTTGGAAAAGGCTGATTGTCATCCTTCATCAGGAGCGGCTAACGCTACCGAAAAAAAGCACCTGAAGATTACCGAAATCAACTATCGACGGAATACTGAGTCCGATTACACCGAAAAGATTGAGGCGCTAGATAAAGCCTTTGATTACGATCGCGATCGCGACGCTTGGTGGAGTGAACCAGAGCTATCGCTGTTATATGGCACCCCCCTTTATGAGCAAGCTTCACCAACTCAGCGAAAAGCGCTGAATCACCTGTATTGGGCGACCCAATATAACCAAACTGCGGCCACCGAAGCCAATGCGGTGCTCTATAACCAGGTCACCGCCGGGGTGTTTGCGGCGATGGGCGGATACGGTACCCTATGCGAGGAATTGGACCTAGAAACTGCTCAGGAACGGCATCACATTCATGCCTTTCACAGCATTGGTTTCAAAACTAAAAAAGCTTTGCTGGGACAAAGTGGCTTTAATGCCTCGATTCAAGGCAAGGTCATGCGGTCTAAGCAGGCTCAGAATATATCGCGCAAATTAAGTAAAAAACAACCAGCTAAAAATACAGCTAGTGCAGCGGGTTTAGCATCCTCATTGGCTGCCGTAAACTGGCAGGATTCAACATTCCGGTTTGCGACCCATCAGGTATTTCTGAGACAACAAGCTCAGTTTTATTCCAGCTACTTGCAGAATTTGGAGCAGAAAGGCGAGGCTATTCCAGCTCAAACCACAGGCTTACTCGGGCAAATAGCACCGCGATCGCTTCTGCAATTCTTCACTCTCAATTGCGGTAGTTCGCCGTTCATTGCCTGCGTATTTTTCGCCACTCGATTTATGGCGAACATGCTGCTAAAAAATTATGAATATCGTTATGTGCAGTATTATCGGGACCTGGAAAAACGTGGCGAGTTTATTCCTACACCGACGGCAGTTTCGTTCAATCACTTAATGGATGAGGCGTTCCACACGACCACCTCGCAACTGATTGCCCAGGATCTCTACAAGGATTTTGCCCAACCAACCCCATACGAAAAATGGGTCGCTAATCTAACGATTTATCGAGCGCAGCAGGTGGGCTTGAGGGGCCTGTCTGGGGGCTTGCCCGCCATTTTTCGAGGCGATAGTGATTTCTTGCTCTCGTTTTATCGACTGCTTCAGTCGCCCGTGTTTGAACTGTCGGAGTCAGATGCCCTGTACTGGCTGGAGCGGTGCGTATGCCAAGAGCACGAAGGATTTCACCTGAATCTCAACTATCATCAGCGGCTTTTAGCCGATTTGCGTCGCCATTTTGAGCCGATGGATTACCTCTGGCCCGTCAATCGAGAGGTGCGGGTTATGGCTGCCGGAAACTCGATCAAAAAGGCGCTTGAGGAGAACGCTAGAGCGTTTGAGCAGTTTTCTGCATCGATGGCAAAGGCATGAGTTTGGACTTCAAGTTTTGAGGTTTGAGTGATTAATTTTGAGTTAACTCATTCAAAACTCAAAACTCAACCCTCAAAACTCAACCCTCAAACCCATTCATTCCCTGCCCATTGCTAAACCGCCCACAGAACCATTTGTAACGAGAGGCTTGGTTGTGGAACCCATTGCAGTTGTTGGTATTGGCTGTCGCTTTCCGGGCGCTAAAAGTCCTGAAGATTTTTGGCAGTTGTTGTGTGAAGGAAAGGATGCGATCGCGGAAATTCCCTCTAACCGCTGGCACATCGATCAGTATTACGATCCGGAACCGGGTAAGCCAGGGAAGATGAGCACCCGCTGGGGTGGGTTTCTGGAGCAGGTAGACGGGTTTGATCCGGCGTTTTTTGGGATTTCCCCCCGCGAAGCCGAACGCATGGACCCGCAGCAGCGGTTGGTGCTGGAGGTCGCCTGGGAAGCGATCGAAAATGCCGGGATCGCCCCCGATGCCCTGAGTGGCAGTCCATCGGGGGTGTTCATTGGCATTGGCAACTATGACTACTGCCGTCTCCTCGCCAGGGATATTAGCCAGGTCAATGCTTATGACGGTACGGGCAATACCCTGTCCATTGCCGCGAACCGCCTCTCCTACACCCTCAATTTGCGCGGTCCCAGTGTGGTGGTAGAAACGGCCTGCTCTTCGTCGCTGGTGGCAACACACTTTGCCTGTCGCAGTCTGCAAAGCGGCGAATCTGATCTGTGTCTGGTCGGCGGCGTGAGCTTGATGCTGTCGCCAGAGCCGTTTATCACCTATTCCCACGCTCGCATGATGGCGGCGGATGGGCGCTGTAAAACCTTTGATGCCCGCGCCGATGGGTATGTGCGGGGGGAAGGGTGCGGTGTGGTTGTGCTGAAACGGTTGGGGGATGCCATTCAGGCGGGCGATCGCATTCAAGGGGTGATTCGCGGCTCCGCGATCAACCAGGACGGCATGAGCAATGGCCTGACGGCTCCTAACGGTCCCTCTCAGCAGGCGGTGATTCGCCAGGCGTTGAAGAACGCTGGGCTGACGCCCGATCAGATTAGCTATGTGGAGGCCCACGGGACGGGCACCGCGCTAGGCGACCCGATTGAGTTCAAGGCGCTGAAAGCGGTATTCGCCCCAGCACGTCCGCCCCAGCAACCCTGCTGGATCGGTTCGGTGAAAACGAATATTGGCCACCTGGAGGCCGCCGCCGGCATTGCCAGCGTGATTAAGGTGGCGCTGGCAATGCAACATCAGGAACTGCCGCCCCATCTGCATTTTCAGCAGGCCAATCCTTACATGGCGCTGGAGGGCACCCCCTTTGCCATTCCGACCCAGCGCCAGCCCTGGACGGTGAAGGGCACCCGCATGGCGGGCATCAGCGCCTTTGGGTTTGGCGGCACCAATTGTCATCTGGTCATGGAAGAAGCGCATCCCGAGTTTAGCGGCTCGATCCCCGCCCAGACCATCACCCAGGAGCATCCCCCTTTGCCCCTATCAGAACTGAACGAATCGGCCCGAACAATGCATCTACTAACCCTATCGGCTAAAACTGAGCCCGCCCTGCAAGACCTGGCGATCGCCTACCAGAATTTCTTGGCCAAGCATCCCCAAGTCGATCTGGCTGACGTGTGTTTTACGGCAAATACGGGGCGATCGCACTTTGACCAGCGGTTAGCGGTGCTGGCCGATTCTCCCGCGCAGATGCAGGCCCGTCTGGAGGCTTTTATCCAGGGCGATGCGCCTGAAGGCGGGGTCAGGGTCAGCCGCACCCGTCGCACGCGGCCTAAAGTGGCCTTTCTCTTTACCGGGCAAGGGGCGCAGTACGTCGAGATGGGGCGAAAGCTGTACGAGACGCAACCCGTTTTTCGGACGGCGATGGAGCACTGCGATCGCCTCCTGCGCCCCCATCTGGATCTGCCGCTCCTGGAGGTGATCTACCCGGAGCAACCGGATGCAGAAATCGCGGCTTTGCTGGACCATACTGCCTACACTCAGCCTGCTTTGTTTGCGCTGGAATATGCCCTGGCTCAGCTCTGGCAATCCTGGGGGGTGGAGCCGACTCTGGTGATGGGCCATAGCGTAGGTGAATATGCAGCGGCTTGTATCGCTGGGGTATTTAGCCTGGAGGATGGGCTGAAGCTGATCGCGGCACGGGCGCGATTGATGCAGGCGCTGCCGATGACCGGAGCGATGGTGGCGGTGTTTGCCAGCCAAGAGCAGGTGCAGGCGGCCATTCAGGCTTACCCCGATCAGGTCGCGATCGCGGCGATCAACGGTCCCCAGAGTATGGTGATTTCTGGTGAGCAGGGGGCGATCGCCGCAGTGGTTGCCGACCTTCAAGCGTCTGGCATTAAAACGAAACCCCTCCAGGTGTCCCACGCCTTTCACTCGCCGCTGATGGAACCGATGCTGGCGGAGTTTGAGCAGATTGCCTCGGCGATTCACTACAGTGCGCCCCGGCTCAAGCTGATCTCAAATCTGACGGGGGAGCTGGCGACGGGGGCGATCGCCACACCGGAGTACTGGTGTCGCCACATTCGCCAGCCCGTGCAGTTTGCGCCCAGTATGGCGACGCTGCGCCAGCAGGGCTATGAGCTGCTGGTGGAAATTGGCCCAAAACCGATCCTGCTGGGCATGGGGCGCACCTGCTGGCCCCAGGGGGAAGGTCTCTGGTTGCCCAGCCTGCATCCCCAACAGGACAATTGGCAAACGCTGCTTCAGACCTTGGCGCACCTCTATGGGCGCGGTGTTGCCGTTAATTGGGCCGCCATTGACCGGGGCGATCAGCGGCACCGTCTAGACCTGCCGACCTACCCCTTTCAACGACAGCGCTACTGGGCCAATATCTCAGAATCTGACTCAACAAAGACAGAAATTAATGGCAAGCACGCCGCCGCTAATTCCTTAAATCTGCCGATGGGGAATAAGGCGATCGCCCAACTCACTGCCAAAATGACGGCCACAGGTGAACTATCCGCCGATGAGTTGGAGCTGCTACCCAAGCTGCTGAACTTGATTACTCAGCATCAGGTACCTTCCACTTCTGACTCTCGCCAGGATTCAATCCAGGACTGGCTATACGAAATCCAATGGCAGCCCCAACCTCGTCAGCCGCAGTCCCCCGCCTCCAATGGCAGCCATGTCCCTACAAGCTGGCTAATTTTGATGGATACGACCGGAACAGGAGACGCGCTAGCCATGCAACTGGAAGCGCAGGGCGATACCTGCTACCGCGTCTATTCAGGCGACACCTTTCAACAGCGACAGGATGGAAGCTGGCAGATTAATCCGACTCAACCAGGCGACTGCGATCGCCTCTTGAGCCAACTGGCCGCGACCCGCGATCGCCCCCTCCAGGGCGTCCTGCACCTATGGAACCTGGAGGCCGCAGTCCCCGATCAACTTACTCTGTCAACGCTGGAACAGGCGCAAATTGACGGGGTAGCAAGCGTGCTGCACCTGGTGCAAGCGCTGGTGAATCACACCGATCAGCAAAATCCATCTCCCCGGCTCTGGGTAATGACGCGCGGAGCGGTTGCGGTAGCAGGCTCCCTCAAGGCACCGCCTGCCGTGGCGCAAGCGGCAGTTTGGGGGCTGGGTCGAGTCATTGCGCTAGAACATCGGGAGTTGTGGGGCGGCCTCATTGACCTATCACCAACGGTTGAAGGAAGCACCTCCCAAGCCCTCACGGCGCTGCTTCAGGAGATTCAATCCCCCACTGGGGAGGATCATCTAGCTTTGCGGGACGGACAGCGGTATGGGGCGCGGTTAGGGCGATCGCATCCCCCCGCCCATTCCCAGGAACTGCCGGCGACGGTGCATTCCAATGCCACCTACTTGATTACAGGCGGACTGGGGGCGCTAGGCTTGCAGGTGGCCATGTGGCTCGTAGAGCAAGGGGCACGGCAGCTCGTTCTGACGGGGCGACGGGCCGCCTCCCCCCAAGCCCAAGCCACCATCGATCAACTGCAACGGGCAGGCGTTGGGGTGTTAGTCGTCCAGGCGGATGTCGCTTGTGAGGCTGATGTGGCGCGGGTCATGGCCCTCATCAACACTGATCTGCCGCCGCTGCGGGGCATCATCCATGCCGCTGGAGTGCTGGATGATGGCATTTTGCTGCAACAAACCTGGGAGCGCTTTACCCGTGTCATGGCGGCCAAGGTGCAGGGAACCTGGAATTTGCACCAACTGACCCAAGATCAGCCCCTCGATTTTTTCGTGATGTTCTCCTCGGCAGCGGCCCTACTGGGATCGCCAGGGCAGGGCAACTACGCTGCCGCCAATGCCTTTCTGGATGGGTTGGCTCACTACCGTCGCAGCTTGGGACTGCCTGCCCTCAGCCTCAACTGGGGAGCTTGGCAGCAAACTGGGATGGCGGCCAATTTGAACGGTCGTCATCAGACCCGTTTGGCCGCTCAGGGAATTCAGGCGATCGCCCCTGAGCAGGGTCTACAAGTCCTGACTCAAGCGTTAGAGTGGGACACCGCCCAGCTCGGCGTTCTGCCCATTGACTGGTCGGTTTTCAAAAATCAGTGGCCAGTAGGGCAAGCTCCCTCGCTGCTCGCGACCCTGCTCGCTGCTGCGGATACCCCCACCGCAGCGGTTCCTCCCGCCCCAGCCTCTAGCGGCCTCCGCCAACGCTTGCAAGCTGCCCGTCCCGCCGATCTCTCCCCCTTGCTGATGGGCTACCTCCAGGGGAAAGCGGCTCAGGTGCTGGGGCTAGCGGAGGCAGATGTTGACCCAGGGCGATCGCTCCATGAAATGGGCTTAGATTCCCTCATGGCCGTCGAACTGACGACCTTGATTCGCTCTGAACTGGGGATCGAACTGCCGATTCGGGCTCTGATGGAAGACCCCACCCTGGAAACTCTCGTAGCCTTGATGGTGGAGCAGTTCACCCCTGGCAGCCCCAGCGTTCAGGTGAAGCGAACCGAGGTTTTGGATTTAGGACGAGAGGCGGTTCTGGATGCCGCAATTTGTCCGGATCAGGCTGCCCCTCCCGCTGATGAACCCACGGCGATTTTCCTCACCGGAGCCACGGGCTTCTTAGGTGCTTTCTTACTGCAAGAACTCCTGGACCAGATCCCGGCCACGGTCTTCTGCCTGGTGCGCGCCCCCGATCTCGATACGGCCACCTTCAAGCTGCGAGAAAACCTGAAAACCTACGATCTGTGGCAAGAATCTTATCGTACTCGCCTGGTCCCCATTCTGGGCGATCTGGCGCAGCCCCAACTCGGCATCGCTACCCCTCAGTTCGAGTACCTGGCTCAGCGGATTGATGCGATCTACCACAACGGGGCTTTACTCAACTATGTCTACCCCTATGCCAAGTTTAAGCCCGTCAACGTGCAGGGCACTGAGGAAGTATTGCGGTTGGCTTGCCGCACCAAACTCAAGCCCGTGCATCATGTTTCCAGCGTGGCGGTGTTTGAGTCTTCGGCCTACTACAACCAGCGCGTCACCGAAGCCGACCCCATCGATCGCTGGGAGGATATTTTTCTCGGTTATTCCCAAAGTAAATGGGTATCTGAAAAGCTGGTGCAAATCGCCGGAGAACGGGGGCTTCCCGTCACTCTTTATCGTCCGCCCTTAGTCTCTGGTCATAGCCAAACGGGCACCTGGAATACCACCGGATTTCTCTGCCGCATGATCAAAGGCTGCATCCAAATGGGCAGCATCATGACGGATTTAGACCTTCTGCTCGATCTGTCCCCGGTGGACTACAACAGCCGCTCAATGGTCTATTTATCCCAACAGGAAGAGTCACTAGGCAAGGCGTTTCATTTACAAAATCCTCACCTTTTACCCTGGCGCGAACTGGTTGATTTTATCAGCGCTCTTGGCTATCCCATTCAGCAGATATCCTTCCAAAAATGGCAAGCACAGCTCAGTCAAGAACGCGGCAATCCTCTTTATCCCCTACTGCCATTTTTCCGTCATCAATGGGTTAACAACCTCACCTACATCCAACTCAATGAGCAAGGCTATCGACCGCTAATTGACTGTAAAGCGACTCTGAATGCCCTGGCTGGCAGCGACATTGTTTGTCCACAGCTCGATGCTCAGTTGTTGTCCACTTATTTTGCCTACTTCATCCGCAGTGGATTTCTTCAAGCTCCCCACCTAGCTGCTGTTCCCGCGATCTAATTGCCAGCAGGTTAGGCACTGTTCCCCGCTTATCGAGACGGCTTCAGCCCCATAGAAAAATTAGTAAGGACTGAGTGAAATGAATGCCCCGATCAAAACTCTGGTATTTCTAGTCACCGCTTTTCCACCGGAAGTGAGCGGTGCCGCCTACTTTAATTGGGCGCGATCGCAGTGGTTTGCAGCACAAGGATATCGCGTCATTGTCTTTGCGCCCGACTGGGGCAAAGGTGCCGAAACTTCCCGAGTGGGAGAAAATTTGATCGTTGAACGCTATGTTTCCCATCCGTGGATTCCCTACAAATTTACCTATGTACCCACAATTGCCGCCGCCCGCAAAATCACCCAGAAGATCAGTCAGTACCAGCCTGATTTAATCGTGGTCACCGATGTCGAACGCTATTTTTTATTGAGCGCCTGGCAGTTACCCGGTCGTCGCTATGCCCGAGAAAATCAGGTGCCTTATCTGGCTGAATATCATACCGATATTTATAACTTTTCATCGACTTATCCAGGGTGGCAATGGTTGCGATCGGTCGTGCGTCGATCGCGATTACTCAGCCAGCTTTATCATCAAGTCGATATCACGATTTGCCCCAGCGGTGCCGCCAGCCAAAGCTGTCAGGAGATGGGCGTTCAAAATACTCATGTGATTCCGTTTGTTGGCACTGATGTTTCAAATTTTTCGCCCGAAAAGCGCGAACGCTCATGGCTAAAACCCTGGCTGACTGACCCTGAAAAAGACCATCAAACGATTGTATTTCTAGGGCGACTGGGCTTTGAAAAGCGAGTAGATTTGCTCATTAAAGCATTTGAGCTACTGCAACAACGCCAACCTCACTGCTCTTTGATCATTATCGGCGATGGCCCAGCCGATGTGGTGACGGCACTCAAGCAATTAGCCGCCCCCATTCCCAACATCCACTTTACGGGATTCTTAGTCGGCGAAACCAAGGCCAATGTATTAGCCTCCTGTGATGTATTTTGCAGTCCCTCTCCCTATGAAACCTTTGGCCTCACGGTAGTCGAAGCAATGGCCTCTGGAGTGCCTGTTGTGACCGTTAAAAGTGGTGCTGTGGCCGAGTATTTACAAGATCAAGGGAATGCTTATTTAGTTCCTCCTAATGATTTTTCGGCCCTAGCCGATCGCTTACAAATTGCTTTGGAAAATGACAACACAGCCCTAATTCAGCAGGCGTTGAAGGATGCCAAAAAGTATTCTGTAGAGCAGGGTTGCCTCAATCTGCACGAGTATTATCAGCGCCTATTACACACTGATCGGCATGACGTCAATCTAAGGGAGAAAGAAGTTGCCTTGTCGTCAGAAGTCAGCGGCTAAATTGGCATTTTCTGCCATCAGTTTCCTCAGCGGGAGAGACAGCAATGGTTGATTTAAAGCGAGTGGTGGTCACTGGATTGGGCGCAATTACGCCTTTAGGAAATACCGTTCAGGACTATTGGCGTGGCCTGCTGGCAGGGCGTAGCGGCATTGAGCAAATCACGCACTTTGATGCGGCTCATTTACCTTGCCAAATTGCTGGGGAAGTCAAAGGGTTTGATCCCTGCGACTATCTGGACCGCAAGACCGTAAAACGGATGGATCGCTTTACTCAATTTGCCGTGTGCGCCAGCCAACAAGCCCTTGCCGATGCCCAGTTCACCATTGGCGATCGCCAGGCCGATGCAGTCGGCGTCCTCATCGGTTCGGGCGTTGGCGGCATCAAAGTAATGGAAGACCAGCAAGAAATCTATCTGAATCGGGGACCGGATCGCTGTAGCCCGTTCATGATTCCGATGATGATTGCCAATCTGGCGGCGGGGTTGACCGCTATCCACATCGGCGCTAGAGGCCCCTGCTCCTGCACTGTTACCGCCTGTGCAGCAGGGGCTAACGCGATCGGCGAAGCCTTTCGGATGATTCAGCACGGTCACGCCAAAGCCATGATCTGCGGCGGCACCGAGGCCGCCATCACCCCGCTCTCCATTACCGGGTTTGCCAACGCCAGGGCTTTATCTACCCGCAATCGCGCCCCGACTCAAGCGTGTCGCCCCTTTGATCGCGATCGCGACGGTTTTGTGATGGGGGAAGGGGCTGGCATTTTATTTTTAGAAGAACGGCAACAAGCCCTTGATCGCGGGGCTGCCATCTATGCCGAAATCACCGGGTATGGCCTCACTTGCGATGCTTATCATCTCACTGCGCCCCTCCCTGGTGGCAAAGCAGCGGCGAGGGCGATGGAACTGGCACTCAAAGAATCAGACCTGTTTCCTGATCGGGTGAGCTACATCAATGCCCACGGCACTAGCACTCCCGCCAACGACGCGACCGAGACCCAGGCGATTAAACAGGCGCTCGGCAACCACGCCTACCAAGTCGCGATCAGCTCAACTAAATCTATGACGGGTCATCTTTTGGGCGGTTCGGGAGGCATTGAAGCGATCGCCACAGTGCTGGCGATCGCCACTGACCAAATTCCCCCCACCCTCAATTTAGACAACCCCGATCCGGCCTGCGATCTAGATTATGTTCCCCATCAGAAGCGATCGCGATCGGTGGAAGTCGCCTTATCTAATTCCTTCGGATTTGGCGGCCATAATGTAGCGCTGGCCTTTCAGAAAATAGCCTGATTTCGAATTGATCTAGGAACAGCTGCCACCGGAGCAATGGTTATGACTTCTGTACTCAATCAAAATTCAGCAAATTCTACCGCTTCAAAAAGCCAACCAAATTCTGTTCATTTCACGCCAAGCAAGACTCATTCATCAGCCTTAAATCTGACAGAAATTCAAAAACTCTTACCTCATCGCTATCCCTTTCTATTAGTTGATCGCATCATCGAATACGTTCCTGGTAAGAGTGCTGTGGGCATCAAAAATATTACCTTCAACGAACCGCAATTTCAGGGGCATTTTCCTAAAAAGCCAATTATGCCGGGAGTGCTTATCATCGAAGCGATGGCCCAAGTCAGTGGCATTGTGTTGACGCAAATGTTCGAAACCAACGAAAGCCTACTGTTATTTGCTGGTATCAATAAAGCACGATTTCGGCGTCAGGTAATTCCCGGTGATCAACTTGTCATTACCACTAATTTGCTCGCTGTAAGACAGCAGCGATTTGCTAAAGTACAGGCCAAAGCAGAAGTGAATAAAGCACTAGTTGCATCGGGCGAACTTTCTTTTTCCTTGAGCAGTGAGTAAAAAGCTATGGATTTCATCACATCTAGTCTCATAACCTGGGCGTTAGAATTAAATGACCTTCCGCAGGCTCAATTGCCTCTAAGTTTTGCGGCATCCTACTCAGCTAGAACAGATTTTGACTTAGCTGAAATTATTTCAGCGATCGCCACAGATGTTGACTTATCCGAACCGGTCCCAGCGATCGCCACAGATGTTGACCTGTCCGAACCGGTCCCAGCGATCGCCACAGATGTTGACCTAGCTGAAATTATCTCGGCAATCGCCACAGATGTTGATCGATCTGAACCTGACCCAGCGATCGAAACAGGCATCAATCCACCTGAAGTTGCTAGTGAACCAGATCCGCTGCTCAACTATTTTGCCCAGGATGCAGTAGTGGTTGAAACCGCCAGTAAAACAGTGTTGCGATCGCAAGATGATTGGCAACCCCGCCAAATCATTATCCAGAAACTCTACTCAGAATCACTGGATGCCACCTGGGCAAATGCTTATGTTCCTGATGGCACCTATGTGTTTATTCGCGAGCAAGAAAGCGTGAATGATACCCAGTCTGTGCAGGGCATGGTGCGGGCCGATGGCGCAGATTATTTCTGGGTGCAAAGTGGCATCACGAGTGGCAATGTCGCCAGTCAAGCCTGTGTGTCTGTACCAACGCTCTCCTTTGATGCCGGGCATACCTTATACGACCCACTCTGCACCGATTTCAGCGTACCTCCCTATGAGCCTGCACTCATATAAATTGGTTAGACTGACATCTTGCACTAGTGCATTAGTATCCTGAATTTGCCTCCTTTTCTGGCGTTGCTGAATCTAGGTATGAATTGGTCAAGCCGCGAGATTCTGTCAGCCCCCTAAATCCCCAATTCTGAGTGACTTTAGAGATTGGTGCCCCCCAGAATTGGGGGGCAAGGGGGCTAAATCATACTGCTATCCTGCATTCGCCTCTTCTGGTATGCCTGAAGGGCTTTAAGCCCCAATTCTGGGGGACTTTGAACTCTGGCCTCCCCCCAAAATTGGGGAGATTAAGGGGGAAATACAGCCAGGGCAATCGCATGTCCGTACAGAAAAAGTTTTTCTTGGTGTAGAGTTACACCTAAACAGGCTGTTTTAAGGAGCTTATTGAATCTATTCTCAGTAATGTTGAGAATAATTCTGCACTATTGACATGATGCGATTGCCCTGGAAATACAGCACTTTAGGGAAGCAACCGAGATATAGCCATCCGCAGTTTGATTAGGGCTTTCTGAAACGCTTGTGCCAAAAGCGTTCCTCATACCTTGTACCCTGAACCTTTTTGCCTTCTGCTATAGGTTTACACCGTAAGTTCGTATCCAGAATCAGCAACGCCCAAAAATGCCCCTGCTGTCACCAGCAGCAGGGGCTAAGACCCTAGGGAATGCGAATCAAATACCTCCAGAGTTTGCAGGGCAAGCATGTTGCCTGTCAGGGGACAGCCGAGACCGCTATGTCACAGGATTGCATTCCCATGCCTAAACCAGCCGATAATGCAGTCTAGTTAGGCGATCGCTTCAACCGAATGGAGGGTGAGCACCAAATCGTTGAAGTCGTTGTCAGTGTAATCTTCAAAGCTCCAGACGTTACCATCACGCTGAACGCGAACGTTCCCCAGCACGCCATCCTCGATGGTCGCCAGATTGGTCAATTGGCCATCAATGAGCAAAGCCGGAGCGTAAAATTTGTCCCCTGCTAACGTCAAGTCAAAATCGACTATCGCGTTATTCTCGACAAACAACTCAACATTCAGCAGGTTGTCAGCCACCACGGCTTCATAGCCCGCATCTCCTGGACTCAACCCATCAACCCGACCCTGAGCATCAGTTTCGTAAAACCGCAGGATGTTGTTGAAACTCGCCTCCCGCTCAACGGTTAGACTGAGCGCAGCATCACCATCAAAGCCCGTCAGGTCAATTATGATGGAGTTTTCGTCAATGGGATCAGGGTCTGCGTCTGCGCCAAAATCCAGTAGCTTGCCAGATGCCGCATCTAGCTTAGCGCTCCACCCATCAAAGGAACCCGCATTGACTGCTCCCAGAGAGCCTTGCGTGATTCCCGTAGCGTAGAGATTGCCGCTGCCATCAACCGCGATGTCGTAGAGTTCATCGCGATCGGGGGTGCCAAACTGATTGATCCAGATCTGTTTGCCGTTCTGATTATACTTGGCCACCCAGACATCAAAGGAGCCAACGTTGTCGCCACCCAGGTCGCCATCGGTATACCCAGCGACGAAAAGGTTATCTTTGTCGTCAATGTAGAGACTGAAAGCCTCATCATCGCCAGCGCTACCAAATTGTTCGACCCAGAGTAGATCGCCCTGATCATTAAACTTGGTCAGGTAAGCATCGAATGATCCAGCGTTAGTGCCACCGAGATTACCTAAGGTCCAGCCTGCGGTATAGACATTTCCCTCACTATCGGTGCGCACGTCCCAAGACCACTCATAGTCGGGCGTGCCATACTGCACCAGCCATAGATTCTCACCCGTAGCGTTATCGTATTTCCCGAGCCAGTTGTCATACAGTCCGGCGTTGGGGCCGCCCAAATCGCCCGAAGTCCAGCCCGTCGTGTAAACGCTGCCGTCATCAGCCACGGTTAAGCCATAGCTCTCGTCAAAACTGAGGAATCCTGATAGGCCCGTTTCGGTAAACCACTGCTGTTCACCATTCGTATCAAATTTGATGATGAACGTATCATCTTCTAATGTGGGTTTGACGTTAGCACCTGAGATGAAAACGTCACCCGTGTCTTTGTCTACTGCTAGGTTGAAAGCATTAAACACATCGTTCTGACCGATCTGACGAATCCAAAGCTGGTCGCCAGTGGTATCATATTTAGCCACAAAGGTGTCTAATGATGCGGCCTGTCTGGGACCGCCTAATTCACCATCGGTTACCCCGGTGATGTAGAAGTTGCCTTGATTGTCAGTTTCAATCCCGTAAATGGTTTCAAATCCTGGGGTGCCAAACTGTTCAGCAAATAGGACATTACCTTCACTGTCATATTTAACAATAAAGTTATCGCGCAGCCCGGCGTTTTCTGCTAATAAATCACCATTTGTTCCCCCTGCAACATACACATGCCCCAAGGGATCAGTGGCAATAGTGGGAGAAACGTCAAAGCTCGCTGAACCAAACTGTTGAACCTCAGGAATAATCGGTCCTACGGGTGGAGTAGAACCCTTAAACTGAAAAAAGCTATCTGTCAAACTAATGTCAGTAGTACCTAACAAGAACCCAACTGCGTCTGGTTCACCATTTTCAATAAATAGAATGAGAGAGCCAGCTCCTATCTGTGATATTTGATAATTTTCGGCGGTGCCAAAGAGCTGGATGAAATCTATTTCAGGATCAAAATCAGGGATTAAGGCCAGGTCATTTAAACCAAAATTTTCAGGAGATTCGCTAGTGTAGTAAGGGCCAACCCAATCGCCTAAAATAAATGTATCTCGCCACTGGCGAAATGCCGGATCTTCGATCGCTAGATCACCCAATAGAATATCGATTCGCTCGGCTCCAGACATGGGCTCGATGGGCTGATAGCCAAGAAGAACATCGTTTCCCGTCCGCCCCCATATCAGTTGGTTGGGGCTAAAGCCAATCGCAATATCACTGCCAGGGGTGAAAAGTTGAAAAGTCAACAGTTCTTCCATTTCTCTATTCTCCTTTAATCAAAACACATCAATTTACGCCGACTCTCAGGTTCATCACCTTCCGCCATCTCAGCTGTCACTGCCAGGGAACATTCGAAAACTTTTTGGGCGAAATCACAATCTCAAGCCCCAAAGACTTTGCCAGATCAATTATGTTTCTCGATGCTAATCCGACTACCAGAAAATCTTTTAAGATCTTGAATAAGCTATTTTCAAAACAAGGTTAAAATGCATTTTTGAAAATACAGACAACCGCCGCGATCGCGACCAAAAAGCTTTATTCAATTACTTAATTATTTAGAATTGACAAGCTCTAATTTTCACAGGAAATTATTAATGCTTAATGCTAATACCAACTGAATTAGTTAACTTTCAACCTGTCTAGCAGTGAATTTTTAATCCACAACACAGGAAGCACCACTAGCATTTGTAGAACCCAATCTAGGCCTGAAAAATCGGCGCTAAAAACACGATTTGCTTATTCAGAGCATCAAAATCTGTTCGCTCACACTTTACGAATAGGCAAGAAGTCAGCACAAGTTTGCATGAAGATCATTCATCAAAACTTTATATAAAGTCCGTATTAATACGTAGGAACTTCATGAAGCTTTCACAAAAATCAATCCGAGCTTGTACCCAGACATTTTTTTAGATGCTTCTGGGGTGAAAGGGCTAAAACGGCAACAGCTAGGATTCAAAGCAGCTCAGTACAGATACATTAATTCTGTCGTCAAAATTGCAGTGAAGTATAAAAGTTCACTTTCCGGCTAGGCTTCAGCAGCGATGCCGCTAAGGATCAGCACTGATTACGCAGAGGCGTCACGATTCATCAATCAACCTGTAAATTGAGACGTTGTCTTGCCACTACCGCTATGCACTCCCCATTGCCAGTCTGCAGGCACCCGCCTATTCCACCACTACAGACGCGAGCCTTGTCGGGCGATCGCCTGATGACCTTTGGGAAAAATACCTTAAAAAATACCTTGGAAGACGGCTCGCTTTCCTCCGACGACCCGGTCCTTAAACTGGAGTTAGTGAAAACGGCAGCAGGAAGATCAGATGCGATCGCTTCGTCTGTCCCTGGCTCACCACTTAATACAATACTTTTAGGGCTTTTCTGCACCACTAAGAGGGTGAAACTAAAGCAGGGCTTAGCCAACAGTCGGCTAGCACACTTCTTGATTCAGTCCCTCGTTAACCCAACACATCACACTTGTAATTCGCGCTATTACCTATTCTTCAAACTGTTGGACGCTCAGGTGACTGATAAGTTCCTAACTACACAATAACGGAAAATGGAGTGTTTCCTCCAATGCCAGGGGCTGACTGCCCGCTAGTCCCTCAACGGTATCCGAAGCGATGCTCCCTGAATCGAAGGGAATTGAGTAGGGATAGTTCCCTTCGACTAAGGGTAACCGTCTCCTGAGCGGAGTCGAAGGAGAGTTCTAGCTGGGTTTTGGCTTCGACTTCGCTCAGCCAGCGTAGTTTCTGGGACGGTTACGACTAAGGAGAGATCTGGAAAAGAATTTCCCACTCGTAGGGTGTCATTAGCGCAGCGTAATGCACCACAGCCCGGTATTTTTGTTCCTGGAGATTTCCTAAGAGGGTGTTTTAAAAGTCTTCTGGACTGTATTTGGCTACCTGAACTACCCAGAAGCTCCTACGGTGGAATGGGCATTTGAGACCTTCCTGAAATGGATCGGGGTAGCGTCTGTTACACAAAACAACCCTTTTAAAACAGCCTCTAAGAGCATCTGTAGGGTTGCAAGACTTGCGCCCAGGGTAATATCCAGAGCTTAAGTGAGGAGAATCAGTATTCCGCCCGTGAAGTCTGTATCAAGCACTATAGATTTTTGTTTAGGGGTGTAAACTTTTCGTGATACAGTTGCAGCGAACATGTGCAAAGTGCTGATTGATCAAGCCTTTGGAATTTTATACCCAGGTAATCCCGTGTTCGACGCTCTTTTGCAACTCATCGCTGTGGGCAGTCCCCCCTAAGGGTAGGCTGGCAAGCATTGCCACACCAGTCGGTTGCCATGGGCGTTTGGGGTCAGGCATCTGCAGCCATCGGGAGAAGGGATGTTACTGAACTCAAGCTAGTGGGGATTGTTCACCCTACAGCAGAGCAGAACTTCCAGCCCCTGCGAGGGGTTACTTTAGTCGCATTCTTCATTACAGATTATTTCAAAATTTTGACGCTGGGATAGGTTATCCCGGTTTTATCGGTGCTTGACTTAGCACCCTTAAAGCCTTGCCATTGATGACGGCTGGACCGGAGCAACGTTTACCCAGTCTTGCATTTCCCAGTAACCGCAGATATCACTTCTGGGGTTGGTCATTTGTGCAGTTTAAAACCATACAGGAGGTTCGATTGAAAGTAGTCCAAGGCATCAGTGCGGCCAAACTCAGGCAAGAGTGGTTTGCCAACCCTAAAGCCGACATCCTGGCGGGGGCGGTGGTGGGGTTAGCCCTGATTCCCGAAGCGATCGCCTTTTCCATCATTGCCGGGGTCGATCCCAAAGTGGGGCTGTATGCCTCCTTTATTATTGCCGTAACGACGGCGTTCCTGGGTGGAAGACCGGGTTCCATCTCGGCAGCCACGGGGGCCATGGCCCTGCTGATGATTGACCTGGTGAAAGATTGGGGGCTCGACTACCTGCTGGTGGCCACCTTTCTCACCGGGGTTCTTCAGGTGATTTTTGGCGTTTTAAAACTGGGTCGCCAGATGCGTTACGTGCCCCGAGCGGTAATGGTGGGCTACATCAACGCCCTGGCGGTGCTGATTTTTCTGGCCCAGTTGCCGCAGCTTACCAACGTGCCGCCCACGGTATATATCATTACTGCCCTTTCCCTAGGCATTATTTACCTGCTGCCCCGGTTGACCACAGCCATCCCGTCGCCCCTGGTGGCGCTGTTTGTGATGACCGCCGCCGCCATCGGTCTGGGGCTAGAGGTACCCACCGTAGGTGACATGGGCGAGTTGCCCACGACTCTGCCCGTCTTTGCCCTGCCCCAGGTGCCCCTGAATTTAGAAACCCTGCGCATCGTGCTGCCCTATTCCCTGACCATGGCTCTGGTGGGGCTGTTAGCCTCCTTCCTCACCGCCTCCCTGGTGGATGAACTCACCGACACCCCTAGCGACAAGAACCGGGAAGCCAAGGGCCAGGGCATCGCCAACATCATCACCAGCTTCTTTGGGGGGATGGCAGGCTGCGGCATGATTGGTCAGTCCGTCATTAACGTGCAATCCGGCGGACGGGGGCGATTATCGACTCTTTCTTCGGGCCTCTTTCTGCTATTTGCCATCCTGGCCCTGAGCGGTTGGGTGCGGCAAATGCCCATGGCGGCCCTGGTGGCGGTGATGATGATGGTCTCCATTGGCACCTTCCGCTGGGCTTCGTTGCGGGATATGGCAAAAATTCCCCGCAACGAAACCGCCGTGATGCTGACCACCATGCTGGTAACGATTGTGACTAGCAATTTTGCCCTGGGGGTGGCGACGGGTATCATCATGAGCACGGTGTTCTTCTCCCGCAAAATTGCTCAACTCGTGTTTGTGGATAAGGTCCTGCGGGATGACGGCAGCCACCGGATTTACAGCGTATCGGGGCATATTTTCTTTGTGTCTATCGAGGAGTTTCTAGACGCCTTTGACTTTGAGGAATTGGTGGATCGGGTGACGCTGGATTTGACCCATGCCCACCTCTCGGATCAGGGGGCGATCGTCGCTCTGGACAAAGTGGTGAACAAGTTCCGCCGCAATGGAGCCGAAGTGGAGGTGGTCGGGCTGAACGAGGCCAGCGCCACCCTGGTGGAAAAATTAGCCGTCCACAGCCATCCCGATCAAATGCCTCCAAAACCCGCTGTTACTGAGAACTAGGCCCACCATGAAGCGAATTTTACTCTGTACCGACGGCTCGGCCTTTGCCCAAAATAGCTATCCTTACGGAGCCTGGTTGGCCGCTCGTCTGGGGGCCACCATTGATGTGCTCTATGTCAGCGACAACCGGGGCCAAACCACGGCCACCAACCTTAGCGGCAGCATTGGCCTGGGAGCCTCCGAAGCTCTGCTGAAGCAACTGGTCGAGGTGGAACATGAGCGGGCCAAACTCAACCGCCAGAAGGCCAAGGTGATTTTGCAAACTGCGGCACAGGGGGTGACCCAACCGGGGGTGCAAGCGGTCAATTTGATCCACAAGACCGGCTTTTTGGTGGATTCCCTGGCCCCCCTGGAAGCGGAGGCGGATTTAATTGTGCTGGGAAAACGGGGCGAGGCCGCTGGCTTTGCCTCCGGGCACCTGGGGGCCAATGTGGATCGGATTGTCCGCAGTAGCCGCAAGCCCTGTCTGGTGACACCCGGTCAGTTCACGCCGATTGAGCGGCTGCTGGTGGCCTATGACGGTAGCAAAAGCTGTCAAAACCTGCTGGAGTTTCTTGTGACCTCCCCAGCCTTCCAGGGGCTAGAGCTGCACATTCTGACGGTGGCCAAAAAGACGGATGATGAGGAAGCGATCGCCCCCCTCAAAGTTGCTGAAATGCAAGCCCAGGCTGCCGGATTCTCGCCCCTTTGTGAGGTCATCCCTGGTGATCCAGAAAAAGTGATTGCCGACTATGTCGATAGTCATGACATTCACCTGCTGCTGATGGGGGCTTATGGCCACAGCCGTCGTCGCCATTTAGTCATTGGCAGCATCACCATCCAACTGTTGCGGAGTAGCCAGATTCCAGTGCTGCTGTTCCGCTAGCCATAACTCCTTAGAAATCAGAGAGTTCTAAATTTTGAGTTTTCAATTTTGAGTTAAGCGGCCAATTCAAAACTCAAAACTCACCTATTTCTAAGCGGTGCCGTTATTTTCATCCTTCTGCCTTCCTTCCCTTAACAAAATCAAACGATGTCCATTATCAATCGAATCCATTTTCGCAATGTCCAGGGCGATGTGCTGGGCGGTTTAACTGCCGCCGTCGTCGCCCTGCCCATGGCCCTCGCCTTCGGGATTGCCTCCGGGGCGGGAGCCGCATCGGGACTGTGGGGCGCTATTCTGGTGGGCTTTTTTGCCGCTCTATTTGGCGGCACCCCCAGCCTGATCTCTGAACCCACCGGCCCGATGACAGTAATTGTGACGGCGGTGATCGCCGCCACCACCGCCAGCGATCCGGAAAATGGGCTGGCGATGGCATTCACGGTGGTCATGCTGGCGGGTCTGTTTCAGATTGGTTTTGGCCTATTGAAACTCGGGCGCTACATCACTATGCTGCCCTACAACGTGATTTCGGGCTTTATGACCGGCATCGGCGTAATTCTGATCTTTATGCAGCTCGCGCCCTTTCTCGGTCAAGAAACGCCGGAGGGCGGGGTGCTGGGGGTGATCACGAATCTGCCCACGCTGATTGCGAACCTGAGTCCCTGGGAAACCGGGCTGGGCCTCCTGACCCTGGCGATTCTCTTTCTCTATCCCACGGGCCTCAAAAAGGTGGTGCCGCCGCAACTAGTGGCGTTGGTCACTGGCACCTTGGTTGCCCTGATCTTTCTGCAAAACATCGACATTCGCACCATCTCCACCATTGGCGAAATTACGCCGGGATTGCCGAATTTCCAGTTCCCCACATTTACGCCGGGCAACCTGCGGCTGATGTTCGTCAACGCTATGGTGCTGGGCATGGTGGGCTCTATCGACTGCCTGCTCACCTGTCTGGTGTCGGACAGTCTGACCCGAACGGAACACAAGTCCAACAAAGAATTGATTGGCCAGGGCATCGCTAACTTAATCACGGGACTCTGCGGCGGCATTGCCGGGTCAGGGGCGACGACAGCCACGGTGGTGAACATTCAAGCGGGGGGACGCACGGCGCTGTCGGGCATCAGCCGAGCCTTGATTTTGCTGGTGGTGGTGCTGTGGGCGGCTCCACTCACGTCGGGCATTCCCCTGGCGGTGCTGGCGGGCATCGTGCTCAAAGTGGGGATCGACATTATTGATTGGGGATTTCTCAAGCGGGTCCACAAGATTTCCTGGAAGGCGGCGGGCATTGTGTACAGCGTGGTGGCGTTGACGGTGTTTGTGGATCTGATGGTGGCGGTGGCCGTGGGCGTCTTCATTGCCAATATCCTCACCATTGCCCGTTTGGAAGAACTGCAGTCCGAGTCCGTCAAAACTATCACTGATGCGGACGACCAGATTGTGCTCAAGCCGGAAGAAAAAGCCATTCTCGATCAGGCCAATGGCCGGATTTTACTGTTCCACCTCAGTGGGCCGATGATTTTTGGGGTGGCCAAGGCCATTTCCCGCGAGCATGATGCCAGCGGAACTTACGATGTGCTGATCATCGACCTCAGCGAAGTGCCCATGCTCGGTGTGACCTCTTCCCTCGCGTTAGAAAATGCCGTCCAAGAAGCGGTGGAGGACGATCGCACCGTGATGATTGTGGGAGCCACAGGCAAAGTCAAAGGCCGCTTACAAAAGCTGGGTATCGGTTCTTGGGTGCCCGATGACCATTGGCTAGGCGATCGCCTGCAAGCACTGCAAACGGGAGCCGCGATCGTGCAACGTCAGCAGCCGTTACCCACCTCCGCCCCGGCCCCACTGCCAGAACTGTCCGAAGGCAGCGTCAGTTAAGGTGGTTGTGGATTCCCCACGATTTCGGTTTTCCCAACCGTTTCTCAGCCATTTCTTAAAACGGGCCTAAAGGGCTTGTCCTATAGTGAAAGAGAACGAGTAAATCCTGTTGAGACAAGTTTATGGTGTTATTTGGCTTTGGCAAAAAGCTTGAACTTCCCAGCCCTGACGAAGCCCTGCCGGGCCGCAGCGAACCCATGCCCGTGCCCGACAAGCACTACGTCAACGGTAACCCCCTCCAGCCTCCCTTTCCTGAAGGCATGGAGACGGCCCTGTTTGGCATGGGCTGCTTTTGGGGATCTGAGCGCAAGTTTTGGGAAACCGAGGGGGTCTACACCACGGCGGTGGGCTATGCCGCAGGCCATACCCCCAACCCGACCTATCGGGAAGTGTGCTCGGGCATGACCGGCCATAACGAAGTCGTGTTCGTGGTTTACGATCCTAGCGTCATCAGCTACGAGGGCATCCTGAAAGTCTTTTGGGAAAATCACAATCCCACTCAGGGCATGCGTCAGGGCAACGATACTGGCACTCAGTACCGCTCTGGCATCTACGCCTACTCTGAGGCCCAGCGCAAACTGGCTGAAGCTTCGCGCGACGCTTATCAACAGCGGCTCAAGCAAGAGGGCTACGGCAAAATCACTACCGAAATTCTTGATGCGCCGGAGTTCTACTACGCCGAAGATTACCACCAGCAATACTTGGCGAAAAATCCAGGGGGCTATTGCGGTCTCGGCGGCACTGGGGTCGCTTGTCCGACTGGCTTGAGTGTGTAATTAGCTCTGGGTGTTTAGATCTCAGAAGTCTTTGAGTTTAGAGATTGCAAACGAGCGTCCGAACAAAGTTTCGAGCGCTCGTTTTTGTTTAGATACACATCCGTTGTGAGTTGGCTGGGAGTCGGCACTAACTTTGAGCAGTGACGAGATTGCGGATTTTGCGAAGCACTTTTTTAGTCGTTGCTTTGGCTGTTTGAACAGGGTTAGATAAGGAATTTGTAGGGGCGATCGCGGGACCGTCAATTCCCACTTTAATCTCAGCATCGATCGCTTCCAGCATTTCTAACCGTGATTTCTGGGCTCCCTGTCCCTGTTTTCCTAACGTGATATAAAACTCACAGCCCTCGGTCGGATAAAAGTCGATTTCCCTAACCGAAATCATCCCCAACTCATGCAAATCATGCATCAGCAATCGGAAAGAATGGGGGACAAAACACCAAGCATGAACATCAATATAAGCTCGCTGGTTGATCACAGAATCCATGCCTGCCAAGGCATCTTTTAACGAATGAACGAATGCGTAATCGCCATTGTGATGAGCTGACCACGCAATATGCCCCGATTGAGAAACCACATTGAGCATATATTCGGCGACAGTGCCGGGAGAATGGATGTGGGATTTTTGCACATGGCTATCGATCAACTGGGCAAGGCTGGTGATGGGCCGGTAATGATCAAAGCAATAGCGTTTGTCAGGAATCACTAATGAAATAACCCCATGCTCATTGAGCACTTCAGTACAGTCATTGAGAAAGCCAATGAGATCGGGGGTGTGCTCTATTACATGGGAAGCGATAATCCAATCATAATATTGAGTTTTACCTAACAGTTGAGCGTAGGACTGATCTTTCCAGACAAAGTCAACTTCCTCAATTTGACTTAAATCAATGCCGTGACCCGTGTATTTCTCAATCAGATCCTCACGGCTCATGTGGTCAATAATGTGAACGTTGTAGCCTGCCTTTTTCGGTGCAACAGGATTATGGCTGGGGCCAATTTCGACTCCGTGCCCAGTTTTATTAATATGCTTAAGGATTTTTTCCTGTCGATTCATGGTGATTTTCGTTAAGAGCGGAAAAATGGATTGGTAGATTAAAAAAGTTTGGGGTCACAACAGAATCTCATCGCTCAGCTCGCTTTTATGAAAAAGACGATTCGTTGCTTAAGAGACTATAACCGTCACCTTAGTTCTAAGCAAAGAATGGCATGACTGGCAGTTAGAAATGCGTTGTTGGGCTGGCGAGGTGTTGATGAGATCCACAAGGATAGGTTGGGTTTGCGTAAAAGTACTGCACCGCCAGGGTGCGTCATCAATACCTTCTAGAAACCTTGTAGGCTAAACATTGCCCGCCCGTCCCGACTGTATCAGCTAGGGGCTGAAACGCTTGCTGCCTAAGCATTCGATGGTAAATGATGACAGCCCTTAGCATAGCGCTATCCGGTCACGACAGGGCTGGACATTTACGCGCAGGTAGGATTATTCCTGGACTGGGGGGTTGGAATATTGGGGAGACAGATTTTCCGGCGGGTTCGGGCACCCTAAAGGCATCGGGTGCATTGATGATGTGTACATGGCTCATTGTTCAAGCGAAAAGGTGATCTCAAGCTGACGCAGACGCTTGAAGTTATGGGCAGAGATGGTTGAAAAAGGCCGGAGTAGCCCGATGGTGAAATTTGTTGCCACCTCCCTGGCGGAATCTGAACAGCTGGCTGCCTTGCTGCGCCAGCGCCGTGATTATCCCGAGCGGGGGCATGAAGTGGATGCCGAAATTCGCGATCGCTTTTTGACCACCTGTGCGATCGTCGTATTGGATATGTCGGACTTTTCTCGCCTCACCTATGCCCACGGCATCATTACCACCCTGCAGCAAATTCAGACTATGCACGACGTGGCGGTTCCGCTGATCCAACAGTCGCACGGCAAGGTGCTCAAGGCTGAAGCGGATAATCTCTATGCGGCTTACAGTAACGCTGATGAGGCGCTTGCCGCCATGGAGGCGCTGATGTCTCAGCTGAACGAAATCGACATTCATATCAGCGTCGGCATTGGCTACGGTGAAGTATTGCTGATTGGCGATCGCAACCTTTTCGGCCATGAGATGAACCTCACCTCCAAACTGGGCGAAGACCTGGCCCGTGATGATGAAATCTTGCTGACGGAATCCGCCTACCTCGCTTTATCGACCCCAGGGCGGCAATTCAAGCGCATTACTCAGGCGATCGCCGATGTCACCTGCACTTACTATGCCGTGACAGGAATGGTCGAGCGAGAGGGATAGTCGAGCGACCAGCCGGATAGATGCGGCTTAATGGTGGGTGCCCCTTGCCAGTCGGGCAAGGGCGGCAATCCTGGCTAGGCTTGGGCCGCTTTGCGAGTCGACTTTTCCTTCTGTTTCTCTTTTTGCTTGTGACGTTTAGCCGCTTGCTTAGCGGCTCTTTCGGCCTCGGCGACCTGGCGACGGGCTTCCTCTTTCTCAGCTTCTAGCTTGTCGAGATAGTAGTGATAATCGCCTCGATAGAGCCGCAGCTCGCCATCGCGAATTTCCACAATCTTGGTGGCTACTTGAGAGATAAAGTAGCGATCGTGGGAAACGATCAAAATAGTGCCGTCATACTGTTTCAGAGCTGCTTCCAGCGTTTCCTTAGCAGGAATATCCAGGTGGTTGGTCGGCTCATCGAGAATCAGCAGATTCGCTGGTTGCACCAGCATGGCCGCCATCGCCAATCGAGCTTTTTCGCCACCGCTCAGGGCGGCTACCTGTTTAAACACCATGTCGCCGCTAAAGAGGAACTGCCCCAACAGCGTTCGCACCTGCTCCATTTTCCAGTCGGGCACGATGTCTTGCAGGGTATCAAAAACGGTTTTGTTCAGATCCAGCGCTTCGGCCTGGTTTTGCTCAAAGTATTTGGGAATTACGTTGTGTTTGCCGAGCCGCACCGTGCCCTCAGTCGGCTCTTCTCGCCCCAAAATCAGGCGCAGCAGCGTCGATTTGCCAGCCCCATTGGGACCCAAAAAAGCAATGCGATCGCCCCGCTCGATTTCCAAATGGGCTCCCAAAAATAGGATTTTGTCGTCGTAGCAGTGGGTCAAATCTTCGATGCGCACGACCTCTTCGCCACTGCGAGGAGCCGGGGGAAACTGAAACTTCAGCGTCCGCACATCTGATTCGGGCGCAGCAATTAACTCGACTTTGTTCAATTGCTTTTCGCGACTTTTCGCCTGGGTGCTGCGGGTCGCGCTCGCCCGGAAGCGCTCAATATAGGCTTGCTGCTGAGCAATATCTTTTTGTTGGCGGTCGTAGGCACTTTGCTGAGCTAGCCGGTTTTCGGCTTTTTGCTCAAGATACTTAGTGTAGTTGCCCAAATACGTGGTGGAAATGCCCCGCTCGGTTTCGACGATTTGGGTACAAAGCCGATCCAGGAATTCGCGATCGTGAGACACGATCACCATCGGCGTGTTGACGCCTTTGAGGTAATTTTCGAGCCATTCGATGGTTTCCAGATCCAGGTGGTTGGTCGGCTCGTCCAGCAGCAAAATATCCGGATCTTGAAGCAATACCTTGCCTAAGCCCATCCGCATTTGCCAGCCACCGCTGAATTCGCTCACCAGGCGATCGCCATCTTCAGGATTAAAGCCCATCTCCGGCAAAATTTTCTCGATGCGGGCGTCCAATCCATAGCCATCAAGGGCTTCAAACTTGCGCTGCTGCCGATCCAATTCGTGAATCAGGACTTCGAGGGCGTCGGGATCCGCCGCTTCCATCTGGTGAGGAATTTCCATTAATCGATGATGAATGGCATTCGCTTCGTGGAAAACCGTCCAGAATTCATCGCGAACGGTGCGTTCTTCTTCCACATCGAATTCTTGGTTGAGGTAGCCGATCCTTAAGCTACTGGGCCGCACGATGTTCCCCGTAGTCGGTTCCACATCGCCGCGAATAATTTTGAGCTGAGTCGATTTGCCTGCACCGTTGACGCCCACTAGGCCAATGCGATCGCCCGGTTTGACTTCCCAGTTCACATCTTTGAGCACTTCGCCCGTGGGATAAATTTTGGAAATGTTTTCCAGGCGCAGCATACAAAAAGTCCAATAATAAAGCGTGCAACAGCGTAACCATGACCTTGCGGCATCAACTCACAATCGCCACTCAAGTCGACTGCCCAGATCCCCAGTTCACCGATCTGTCTGCAAGCACTTTAACAAATGTTACGGAGCGATCGCACGCCCATTTCCCGCCCCGCCCTTGGGCACCACAAGCTAGGATCAGCATATGACGATTTCATCTTGGTTCAAAGCCGCTTTGATTTGGAGCATTCGGGGATATCGCAGCATCCTTTCCCCCCTGTTGCCGCCGACCTGCCGCTATACGCCGACCTGTTCGCAATATGCGTTAACAGCAGTGCAGCGTTATGGGGCCGCTCGGGGCTCGTGGCTAGCGCTGCGCCGCATTATGCGTTGCCATCCTTTTCACGCGGGGGGCTATGACCCGGTGCCTGAGGGGCTCTGGCAACTGGGCCAACACCGGTTGGAGGAAGTCATGTCGCTGACACCATCTTTATCAGAGACTTCTAAGGCGGAGACGTCATCCCCCCAGTCCAAGCGGGAATAATAGAATATGCAACCTGGGATGTAGCGCAAGGCGGGGAGGCGTCCAACGTCTCTTCCTTGCCGACGTTAAATTGACACTTGCGATGGTTGAAGTTCTGTTAGCGATAGTCATCTTAGGTGGCTTGCTCTGGTGGTTAAGCCGACGGCGATCGCCCGGTCGGCGCTGGTCTCAACGGCAGGGAGGACGTTTGCCCACAAGCGCCAAGGCGGTACCCGAAAATCTCATGCGGCGGTTAGATCGCCTCACCCGCGATCGGCGGGTGTCAGAACGACTCATTGAGCGCGTTGAATTTAACCATCCGGGTCGCTCTAAGCGGTGGTGTGTCGAAAAGGCCATTTATGACCTACAGCGCGATCGCCGTAGTTAATTGCCCCCTCATTGCCAATATGCCCAATCGGCAGTCGTTTCCACGATTTCCCACTCCCCCCTTCTGTTAGGTTAAGGAAATCTTTTTTTTCGGTGCATTTCCTTATTTCAGCTGTTCCCCTCTGTATTAGTAGTCAGGTGACTCCCTTTCCTCATGGCTCGAAGACGTATTTTTATTGGCGACATTCATGGCCACTATGTCGGCCTCAGACACCTGCTCGACAAAGTCGCACCCACCGCCAACGACCAAGTCTACTTTGTCGGCGATCTGATTGATCGCGGTCCCCAAAGTGCCAAAGTGGTGACCTATGTGCGAGAACAGGGATTTCCTTGTGTGCTCGGCAATCATGAACAGCTCCTGCTCGATGCTTTTGCCAAGACCCGAGAGTCATCGCAGACCTTGCAGGCCTGGCTTTACAGTGGCGGCCAATCGACCCTGGCTAGCTATGACCATGACGTTGATCTCCTGTCGGAGCATATTGAGTGGTTTCGGACGCTGCCGCTCTATCTCGACTTAGGCGATATTTGGTTGGTACATGCTGGCGTAAACCCCTCGCTGTCGGTCGATGAGCAGACAGCTGAAGAGTGCTGCTGGATTCGGGATGTCTTTCACGGTGCGCCGATCCCCTATTTTCAAGACAAGTTGATTATCACGGGACACACGATCACCTTCACATTTCCCGATATTGAGCCAGGGCAAATTGTCGAAGGTCCGGGCTGGTTGGATATTGATACCGGCGCATATCACCCCAAAAGCGGTTGGCTCACGGCTCTCGATATTGATACCGAAATCGTGCACCAGTTCAACGTGTTTGAAGCCACCTACCGAACACGATCGCTCGAAGAAGCTTGCAGCCCCTTTACCCATGGCCGCCGCCGCGTCATGGTTCCTTAAATGTAACCAGCCCCATTTCCCCGATGCGTCTTAGGGCTACCAAGGCTTACGACTGCGGGTGAATCAAGCGCCGCAACTCAACATTGCTGTAGACACCAAACGGAATACCGATTACCAGAAGCATCGTGAGCCTGGCAAGAAGTTTTTCGGGACAAAAATTTTCAATCAAATAAGCTTCGCCTGCTAGCGGCGATCGCCGAAATGCGGCAGTGGCAATTTTTTGACGTATCAATTAAATCAGCCGTATGTACTGGCCCAAATCTTCCCTCAATCCACCTGAAAGCGCTCAATTTACTAGTATATTCACGATTATAACTCTTAGTGGAAGACGGCTATACTAAGTGAGAAGAGTATCCAGAAATACAAAAATATAGTGGGGATACTGAGTCTTCACTGATTTGGTGTTTCAACGCATTCAGTGGTTATCTTCTTAGGAGGGATACACATGAAAAATTTATTAGCAAAGGTGCTAGGCGCTTCTGTTGTAACTGTAAGTGTGCTTGCAGTTTCCGCTTTAAGTGCTGCAGCAGGGACCTTGGTCGGCACCTTTTCAGGCAACGACAAGGCCAACCCCATTGAGTATCAGGGCACATCTTATAACTTTTTTGGTAAGTACGATGTGGACGAAGGCAAGTTCACCGGCAATGAATTTTTGATCGACTTGGGACCGATGAACAAAGGGGAAGCGAAAGTCGGAACGGCCTCGGTCGTGAGTGGCGGCTCTGGTTTGTATGCCGTGAAAGCGGGGAACGGCTACGCTCTGTACTACACGGATGATTTATCCGACATTGACTGGGACACCTCCGATCGACAAAATAAGGGGCTGTCTCACTTAAGTGTCTGGAGAGGTAGAACCCCCGTTCCCACCCCTCAAGCGGTGCCCGAACCGGCCTCACTGCTGGGTCTCGCCGCTGTCGGTATGGTCGCGGCAGGTGGGGCATTGAAGAAAAAAGCTGTGGCTTAAAACTGGTTGGCCAATGTGATTTTGGCCATATGAGCGACCTTACAACCTCAGGCTATAGGCCTGAGGTTTTTATTTGGGATGGATTTTGGAGATAAATTCACCCCAGTAAAGCAGGATGGCCAGGAAAGTGGTAAACCATGGTCAAACTTGATTGGTCGTCGGGTCTTGGACTCCAAAATTAAGTTGGGTGAGAACTTTTGCGATCATTTTGCGTCTGGGCTAATTATCCAGTCTATGGAGATGTCCTCAACAGTCCCTTAGACTGAGTTGTCAAAATTTCCCATGGGGATCAGGAGGCTGTGATGCTGACTCGCACGATTAGTTGGATGCCACTGTTGGTAGCGCCGTTACTGCCCTTGACGCTAGCAGCAGTGGCTGGCGCTCAAACCTCAACAACCCAGACCATCAATCAAATTCGGGTAATTACCCAAACTGATGAGACGTTGTATTTCGACCCTGAGACTTATTATGAATTGCCGCTGGTGGTGGAGTCTACGGCCACGGTAAATGGTCGCCAGCTGCCTGCCGGAACGGTAATTCAAGGTCGGTTAGAACCAGTGTCGGGTGGGTTGCAATACCTCGCCACGGGGATCGAAGCTGGGGGCTTGCGGCAGCCGTTGTCGGCGACCTCTGACTTGCTGCCTGACGTGAAAGATCCGCGGGAGACATCGAGCGGCGCGATCGCGGGGGATGCGGCGATCGGCGCGGCTGGTGGTGCAGTTATTGGAGCCGTGATTGGCAATGGCGTCAGCATTTGGGAAATTCTTGGGGGTGCAGCAGCGGGTGTCGCCGTGGGCAACGTGACGGCTCAACGGGTGGTCATTCTTGCACCAGGGGAACCGATCGTCTTACAAGTTCAGTAGTGTAATCGACCTGCCGAGCGGGCTAATCATGGCGTGCTTGACCCGGTTAGCGATCAGTGGCGTTGTCGGTTGATTTTCTTGAACTCAGCTCAACCTAAGGCCAAATTAAGGTTTCGAGGGGTTTGTCGATCACTCAGATGATTAATGAGTGATGGTTGACGACACCTCAGGATTGTAGACAGACACACTGGATGGGGGCTCACGCTTATCCCGTTGGGGGCTCACGCTTATCCCGTTGGGGGCTCACGCTTATCCCGTTGGGGGCTCACGCTTATCCCGTTGGGGGCTTAAGCCGTCAAATTTCTCTAAAAGAGTTCCAAATTTGATGGCTTGAGCTATTTTATGAAAGCCAGCGATAGAAGCTTGTCGATTTGGTGGCAAAACTACTTGCTGGCTGGCAAGTCGCACGCTACTATAGCGCTGAATCTAGGGGGTGTTAGTTGACCTCCGCCTCTAGTGGTAGGTGTGTCTGTTAGGAGTGAGTCTATGCCTGCGGCCTTAAAATCTGAACCGATAGAAGTCTGGCCTCGGCCATCAGCCCGAACGTCTCCTCGTAATCGTCGCCTGATGGTGGTGTCCGAGTCTGCTGTGGCTGCTCCGGCAACGTTTCCGCCTCAGGGACATCGCGATCGCCCGTTGTGGCTAAAGTTGCTCGTTGCGGGTCAGCGACTATCCCTGATCATGGCGGGACTGACGGTGACAGGGGCTTTATCTGCCTATGCACTGACGGTAGATACCAATCGGCGTTTAACGACGGTGACGGCGACGTTAGGCCGACTGCAAGACCATCAACAGCAACTCATTACGGCGAACGCGGTCTTTAAGAACCACTTAGCGCAGACTGCGATCGCCGCCATGAATGATGGCACCCTGCATCCTAAAGATGTGATTTTCTTAGAGGTCGCCGAGCCGCAGCCCGAATCGCCCGCGCCTCCAACCCCGACCGCCGCCGCTTCGCCTACAGAACGTCGATTTTTTCCGAAGGGCTACTAGCCATCCTGTCTGTGAGGTTTGTAAATGGGATACACCCGCCCGGCTACCCGGCGTCGTCGAGGGTCGAAGCGCCCCCCGCAAAAAAGCGTCTCAGCGCCTCAGCCCCCGCCTCGGCGATCGCTGGACTCCCGGTCGCGCTTGGTGACGCGAGTCGCGATCATTTGGGGGTTGATGCTAGTGGTGGCGATCGCTCTGGCTGGGCGGCTGGGCTATCTACAGCTCGTGCAGGGGGACGTACTACAGGAGATGGCGCGTAACCAGCAAGTCCGGCGGCTGGCTCCGAGCATGGCTCGTCGACCCATTGTGGATACCCAGGGGACGCCATTAGCCGTGGATCGGCTGGTTTATACCCTTTATGGACATCCCGCCCTGTTTCGTCAGCCCATTGGCGTGGTCGCCCAAACCCTTGCCCCCGTGCTGGATCTACCGGCTGAGGCCCTAGCCACCGAACTCAAACGTCAGCAAACGGGCGTGCGCATAGTCGATGGGCTCTCGGAAGATACGGCTCGGCGCATTCAGCAACTGCGGCTCGATGGATTAGAGCTGATTCCCTCGCAGCAGCGGTTCTACCCCCAGCAGGAGCTATTTTCGCAAATTGTCGGCTTTATTAATCTTGATGGGGAAGCGCAAACCGGCCTCGAAGCGAAATATCAGGACCAACTCGGTTTACCCGAACCGAAATTGCCGACGGTGGCTGGCCCAACTTTGCCCGTCTCCAATTTGCCAACGGAAGAAGCCCCCCAACAGATGCAGCTGACCCTTGACAGCCGCTTGCAGCGCGTTGCTCAAGAAGCCTTGCGGCAAACCATGCGCAAGTTTGCGGCGAAACGGGGCACGGTGATGGTGATGGACGTGCATACGGGGGCAATGCGGGCTTTTGCCGTGGAGCCGACCTTTGACCCCAATCGATATTTTGATGCCGATTTGGCCTGGCTGAAAAACTGGGCTATTACCGATCTGTACGAACCGGGCTCTACCTTTAAGCCGGTCAATGTGGCGATCGCCCTTGAAGCAGGAGCCATCTCTCCCGAGGACGCCATTTACGACGAAGGTCGCATCCAGATCGGCGAATGGACGATTCAAAACTCTGACTATGAGGCTTCGGGGCGCAGTGGGACCCTGAGCATTACTGAGGTGCTGAAATATTCCAGCAACATTGGCATGGTGCACATTATGGATGAGTTGCCCGCTGCCGACTTTTACGCCTGGTTAGAAAAGCTGGAGATGGATCAACCCACCGGCATTGGCCTCCCTGCAGAAAATGCGGGACCTTTGAAGGAGCGCAATCAGTTCGTCAATAGCTGGGTGGATGCCGCGACTGCGTCCTTTGGTCAAGGCATGGTGATCACCCCGATTAAGCTCCTGCAACTGCAAGCTGCGATCGCTAACGGCGGTTATCTGGTCACCCCGACCCTCGTTGAGGGCATGGTCGACGATCTCGGCAACCCTAGCTGGCAACCCCCGCGTGCCAATCCCAAGCGGGTGTTTTCCCAAGACACCACGGAAGCTGTGCTCAAGATGATGGAAACGGTGGTTGAGGATGGCACTGGCGAAGCAGCCCAAATTCCGGGATATCGCATTGCTGGCAAAACGGGAACGGCGCAAAAAGTCAACGAGTCAGGGGGTTATGGATCGGGACGAATCACCAGCTTTGTAAGCTTGCTTCCGGTGGAAGCGCCTCGTTACGCTGTCCTTGCGGTCATTGATGAACCGGCTGGCGCGGATGCCTATGGTTCCACGGTGGCGGCTCCCCTCGTCAAAACTGTTATGGAGTCCCTGGTGGTGTTGGAAGGCATTCCCCCATCGGAGCCCCAGGCCCTCAATGGTGTGCTCGCGCCAAATCCTTAGTCTGGGTTCCTCGTCAGTCAAGAAAAATCGGGTCAAACTCACACCAGATACCTTTTTTCTGATAGGGAAGAAAGGCGATCGCGGCTCCTCGACGATTAGTCAGCTCGGCGGTGGGTTGGCGCAGGTCGGCAGGGACTGGCTGGCGGACGTACCGCTGACCCATGCGATATTCCTGCCAGGAGTCCGAGCCCAGATGACGTTAACTCGTTGCGGTTTGGCATTCAGCGGCGTTCTGCACAGATCGGTGTCGTCGCGGCACATCGCCGTGGCATGCCTGGGGAGAGGGCTGCTAAGCTAAAGGCGTTCTTTATTTCAATCTAGCTTGATGTCAACCCTGCGCTCTGGCACCTCTGTCGACATGATCACGATCTTTAAGGCCCTCTCAGAACCGCTGCGGGTTGAGGTGATTGAGTTGCTGCGGGAACAAGAGATGTGCGTCTGTGATTTGTGCGATCGCCTCAATGTCGCCCAGTCCAAACTCTCGTTTCATCTCAAGACTTTGAAGCAGGCTGGTTTGGTGCGATCGCGGCAGGAAGGTCGCTGGATTTACTACCGCCTGAATCTTTCCCGTCTGGTGGAGCTGGAAGAATATCTCTCCGATTTTCGCCGCTATAGCCCCCGTCTGCCCGCGCGGGACTGCCCGCCTGACAAGTCATAGCAATGATCGTTGATTCAAACTTAAGGAAACTTCACCTGGATGCTAAGCCAGCCTGGACGCACTCGCTCTTATTGAGAAGGCATGATGGTAAATCAATAGTTTCAGTCTCATGGATTTGCAATTAAGTTTGCAATGTAGAGAATTTCAAAGTATTCCAGAATACAGACGTATTGACATTTCAATCAAACCTGAAATGATTTAGATAAATCTTCGCAAAGAGGTTTCCATATCATGAATGTTGTTATGGGCCGCAGTCTTATTCCCTTACTGGGACTGAGTCTGGTGCTAGGGTGTTCAGCGCCGCCAGCAGAGCCAGCCGCTGAAGCTACCACTCCGGCAGCAGCGATCGCCATTGATGGATCTAGCACGGTCTATCCGCTGAGTAATGAAATGGTGGAAGAACTGAAATTTGAGCGGGGAGAAGCTGCCCCAAACATTTCAGTTGAATTTTCCGGGACGGGGGGCGGTTTCCGCAAATTTTGCGCAGGGGAGACGGACATTAACGGCGCGTCTCGGCCCATTTTGCAAGATGAGATGGAAATTTGTGCCGCCAATGGCGTCGAATATATCGAGCTGCCTGTTGCTTTTGATGCACTGACTGTGGTGGTGCATGCAGACAATGACTGGGCCGACGATATCACCGTCGAAGAACTGAACACTATCTGGGAGCCTGGAGCGGAAGGTAAAATCACCCGTTGGAATCAAGTCCGGGCAGATTGGCCCGATCGCCCGCTGAGTCTCTATGGCGCTGATGTCGACTCAGGCACCTATGACTATTTTGTGGAGGCGATCATGGGGGACGCTGCCGCAACGCGCCAGGATTACACCGCTGAGTCCGATGACGATCGCATTGTGCGCGCCGTGCGCAGTGATCCTGAGGCGCTGGGCTTTTTCGGCTTTGCCTACTATCAAGAAAGTCAGGGCACGTTGAAGGCACTGGCCATTGATCCGGGCAGCGGGGCTGTCGAACCTGCCGATGAAACGGTCAGGAGCGGCGACTATCGCCCGTTGACGCGGCCCCTCTTGATCTATGTCAACCAAGCCCGATTAGAGGCCAATCCGGCCTTGCAGGAGTTTGTGACTTACTATCTAGCGAATGCGCCATTCCTAGCGCGCACGGTGGGGTATACACCCCTGCCGCCCGAGGCCTACGCGGCCATTAGCGATCGCTATAACCAGCGCCTGGTGGGCACCGTTTTTGCGGGTGAAGCGCCCACTGACCTGACGCTGGAAGCCCTCACCACCCTTGAGGAATAACGCTTGAAACTGCCTTTGAGGCCTTGCTCAGCCGCCTCTCACCCAGACGGCTAGCAACCCCAGCGCTGCTAGCCGTCGGAAACACTCAGCATTGTCGTTCCAAATAAGGAGACCTATGTCATCTGGACCAGAAACCAATTCTCAAGCCTTGCAAGCGGGGGGCACCCTCAGCTTTTTTGAAAAATATCTGACGGTGTGGGTCGCCCTATGTATTGTGGCGGGCATCATGCTCGGGCGCGTCTTTCCTGGCATTGCCGTCACCCTCGATCGCATGAGCCTCTATCAGGTGTCGATCCCCATCGCCATCTGTCTGTTTTTCATGATGTATCCCATCATGGTGAAAATCGACTTTTCTCAAGCCAAGCGTGCCGCCCAAACCCCGAAGCCGGTGGTCTTGACCCTGGTGGTGAACTGGTTGATTAAGCCCTTCACGATGGTGGTGTTTGCGCAGTTTTTTCTGGGGTGGTTGTTTCGACCGCTGTTGGCGGGTACGGAGATAATTCGCGGGGCCGAGATCGCCCTGGCGGATTCTTACATCGCCGGTTGCATTTTGTTGGGCATTGCCCCCTGTACGGCCATGGTGATGATGTGGGGCTACTTGTCCTTCAGTAATCAGGGGCACACGCTGGTCATGGTGGCGGTCAATTCCCTGGCGATGCTGTTTTTGTATGCCCCGCTGGGGCGGTGGTTGCTAGCGGCGAATAACCTGGCGGTGCCCTGGGAAACCATTGTGCTGTCGGTGTTAATTTATGTCGGGTTGCCGCTACTGGCGGGGGCCGTGTCGCGCACCTGGATTTTGCGTCACAAGGGTCGTGCCTGGTTCAACGAGGTATTTTTGAAATATCTCAGCCCGATTTCGGTGATTGCCTTGCTGACGACGCTGGTGCTGCTGTTTGCCTTCAAAGGCGATTTAATTGTGCGGAATCCGCTGCATATTCTGCTGATTGCGGTACCGCTGTTTATTCAGACGAACTTTATTTTCCTGATCACGTATGTGGCGGCCCAAAAGCTGGGGATGTTTTACGAAGATGCGGCTCCGGCGGCACTGATTGGGGCCAGCAATCACTTTGAGGTGGCGATCGCCACTGCCGTTACCCTCTTTGGCTTGAACTCGGGTGCAGCCCTGGCAACCGTGGTGGGGGTGCTGATTGAAGTACCCTTGATGCTGATGCTGGTGGAAGTCTGCAAGAAAACGGCGTTCTGGTTCCCCCGCGAACCGGAAAAAGCCACCTTGCATGATCCCCGGTGTGTGCGTCCTTTGGGGTAAATCATGGAAACATTGGTACAGCAGCAATATGATCGCCTCGCCGCCGTTTACGACCAGCGCTGGCAGGGGTACATCACGAACACGCTAGCGTTTTTGGTGGATTGGGCGCGCATTGCCCCCGCTGAAACGGTGCTGGATGTGGCCTGCGGCACAGGAGAGCTAGAACGGCTGTTGATCGAGCAGCAGGCGAAACAGATCGTGACCGGGGTCGATTTTTCGAACCAGATGCTGGCGATCGCCCGCCCCAAATTTGCCGATCAGCCCTCGGTAACGTTCCAGCAGGCGTCGGCCTCAGCGTTGCCCTGGTCGCAGCCCGAATTCGATGTGGTGGTCTGCGCCAATGCCTTTCACTATTTTGACGGGCCGGATCAGGTGCTGGCGGAGATGCGGCGGGTGTTGCAGCCGACCGGGCGCGTGGTGATTTTGGACTGGTGCCGCGACTTTTTCGTCTGTCGGCTGTGCGACTGGGTGCTGGGCTGGCTCGACCCGGCCCACCAGAACTGCTACACCGAGGCCGAACTCCACGAATTATTGACCGCAGCGGGATACCGGATACAGCGATCGCAACGGGTCCGCTTTGGCCTGATCTGGGGCCTGATGGCGGTAGAAGCCGTCCCCGAATAACCGTAGGGTGGGTGGGCACCGCCCACCTTGACCTTTTGAAGTACTCAAAGAGGCAACTCCCATGAAACGAGTAATGTTTGTGTGTAAGAAAAACTCTTCGCGCTCCCAAATGGCGGAGGGCTTCGCCAAAACGCTGGGCGCGGGCCAAATCGAGGTGACGAGTTCCGGCCTGGAGGCGAGTTCGGTGCGACCGGAGGCGATCGCCACCATGCAAGACATCGGCATCGACATCAGCGACCAGACCTCCAACGCCCTCAGCGAATTTCGGCCCGAAGATTTCGACGCGGTGATTTCCCTCTGCGGTTGCGGCGTCAACCTACCACCGGAATGGCTCACTCGCGAATACTTCGACGACTGGCAACTGGACGACCCCGCCGAGCAGCCCGAGATCTTTCCCCGCGTTCGCGATGAAGTCAAAGAGCGGGTCGAAGCCCTGATCGCCCAATTGAGTGGGGCAACGGCGACAGCGTAACGCTTGGTTGCCCACTTCCACGGTAGACCAACCGTCACAATTGCTGGTCAAAGGTTGACTTTGACCGTTATTTCGATGATTATCGAAACATGGAAACATCAGCAAATATTGAAACCTCCCTGGAGGCGATCGCGGCGGCCTTTGCCGCGCTAGGGCAGTCGTCGCGTTTACGAATTGTCCGCTTGCTGTTGTCCGCCCATCCCCAGGGCTTGCCTGCCGGAGAGATTCAGCAGGAATTGGGTATCTCGGCCTCGACGCTGTCTCACCATTTGGAAAAGCTGCGTCAGGTTGGCCTGGTCGCGGCGACCAAAGATCGGCAGTGGATTTGGTACCGCGTGCAGGCCGATGCCCTCAAATTCCTGATGGATTTTCTGTTTGAGGAGTGCTGTACCCGTAATCAGGTGGTCGAGTTGACGACTGGCAACTGGGGAGGCGCAACGGACGCCTCATCGGGGGGTGACTGCTGCGATTAGCGCTGGAAGAGATTTTTTTGGCGTTTATTTTGATATTTGTCGAACTATCGAAGGACTGACGTTATGGCAACGAGTGTACTGACCCGATTTAACCGGAGCGTGCAGCGATTTGATGGGGTGGCGTTGGCGATCGCCCTCGTCTTTCTCCTGCTCATCCTGTTCGCTCCGGCTCAAGCTTCCACCAGTCTGCGCTTTACTCTCAACAATCTGTGGGAAGTTGCGCCGTTTTTGCTGCTCTCCATCGGCATTGCCGCTTACGCCGCCGCCAGTGGCGCAGACAACCTGATTGCCAAAGCCTTTCAGGGCAAACTCGCGGTGATGATTCCTGTGGCGGCGCTGTTTGGGGCGTTCTCACCGTTTTGCTCCTGCGGCGTGATTCCCCTGATTGCGGCACTGTTGTCGATGGGGGTGCCGGTGGCGGCGGTGATGGCGTTCTGGCTGGCGTCACCGCTGATGGATCCCTCGATGTTTGTGCTGACGGTGGGGACGCTGGGATTACAATTTGCGATCGCTAAAACCATTGCCACGGTGGGCATCGGTCTATTGGGCGGCTTCGGTACCCTGGCCCTGATGCGCTCGGGGTGGTCAGCGGCAGCATTTGCCAATCCCCTGCGCGAGGGCGTTGGCAACGGCGGCTGTGGGGGGAATCGGGTGCGTCATCCGAAGCCGACGGTGTGGCAATTCTGGCAAGAGCCGGAGCGGCAACATAAGTTTTGGCAAGGGGCGCGTAAAAACACCTGGTTCCTGGGCAAATGGCTGGCCCTGGCGTTTCTTCTCGAAAGCTTGATGGTGGTCTATGTGCCGACTGATTGGATTCAGGCGATCGCGGGTGGCGGCGGGCTACTGTCCATCGGTCTGGCGGCCCTCATCGGCGTGCCGCTCTACCTCAACGGCTACGCTGCTCTCCCCATCGTCGAAGGGCTGATTCAGCAGGGGCTGTCTCCCAGCGCTGGCATGACCTTCCTGTTAGCCGGTGGCGCGACCAGCATTCCGGCCATGATTGCGGTGTTCGCCCTGGCTCGCCGCCCCATTTTTCTGGCTTATCTGGGCTTTGCCTTCCTCGGCTCAGTGATCGCCGGTTGCTTCTATCTTTTGTTGATTTAGGTTAGACATTGCCCATGCACCCCATTGATGTGTTGCCTGACGTCGCCCTCCGCCCTGGCGGCGCGATCGCTGACAAGTTTCTTCAACGTGACCTGCGCACCTTTCACGCAGCGTGCCGCTGGACCCAGAATTTGCCTTACGGGGCCAATTCGAATAATGAGGATTCACTCATTTTGTTTGTAGAGGAACGAGGCACCTGTACGACCAAACACGGCGCGATCGCCCGCCTGGCCGCAGAACACGGTCTGCCGATTGACAAAAATCTGGGATTTTATCGGCTGAATGATGACATCGTGACGGGCGTTAACGGCATCCTGGCCGCTTATGGTCTGGAGTTTATCCCCCAGATTCATTGCTTTTTGGCTTATGAGGACTACCGAGTCGACCTGACCGCCGGTAACTGCAATGGCAAAAACAAAATCATCGAAGACTACGACTTTGTCGTACCCGTTGCGCCCGATCTGTCGTCCCAGCAGCATCAAGCCTATTACCTGGACTATCTGAAAAGATATGCAGAGATCGCGCCCCCACTCGCCACCTTGAGCGACGAAACCGTGTTGAGCATCCTGACAGAGTGCGATCGGCAACTGAAATATCAGTGCTCCATCATGGCTGACCGATTGGCTCAGGTGTAGAGCGTCCAGGTGCAGAGTCCTGCTCTCTCACCCCATACCCACCACCCTAGAACCCATCCCTAGAACCCAATCCCCAACACCCAATACCCAACCTCCCCTCAGACCAATGACCTCCACCCATCCCCCCCGAATTCTATTTCTGTATGGTTCCTTGCGCGATCGCTCCTACAGTCGCCTGCTGGCGGAAGAAGCGGCCCGCATCATGCAAGACTTGGGCGCTGAAGTGAAATTCTTTGATCCGCGCGGTTTACCGCTGCACGGGGCAGAACCGGATACCCATCCCAAAGTGCAGGAACTGCGGGAACTCTCGCTCTGGTCAGAAGGACAGGTCTGGTCGAGTCCCGAACTGCACGGCAACATTTCCGGCTTGATGAAAACTCAGATTGACTGGATTCCCCTGAGTATAGGGGCGATTCGCCCGACCCAGGGGCGGACGCTGGCGGTGATGCAGGTATCCGGCGGGTCGCAATCCTTCAACGCGGTGAATACCATGCGGCTGTTGGGCCGCTGGATGCGCATGTTCACCATTCCCAATCAGTCGTCGGTGGCGAAGGCGTATCAGGAGTTCCATGAGGACGGCACGATGAAGGAATCCGCCTACCGCGATCGCGTTGTGGATGTGATGGAAGAACTGTACCGTTTCACCCTCTTGCTGCGCGATCAGGTTGATGAACTCACCGATCGCTACAGCGAACGCAAAGCCCAGGCGGCGAAAGAAATCGCCGAGACCGCTCAAAAAGCCGTTCAATAGGGCAGGCGTGTGGCGATCGCCCAGGCCCATCCCGCCGTCGAGATGCGTGAAGCCCAACTGCATTACCTGCGATCGCTGGCAGGCAAGTAACTTTGCACGGGCTAGGAAAGTTGTTGGCGATCGCTATTTGGCTAACTTTTGTCCATATCGCTTCAGAGTTACGGTTTGACATGCCTGGGCTGGTATTTCCATAGCCCCTCGATACCTCGTCCGATTGGAAAAGGCTATATCGTGATCGCGTGACGCTTTAACCTACAACAGACATGAGCTAAAAATTCATCAAGAACGAGAGTTGCAGGAAATACCAGGGACCAGGATTCTCGTCCACGATCTGCTGAATGGCGGCACCGGGAAACGCGACGGAACCACTGGCATAAACCAGAAAATTACGCGACAGATTATATCGCCCCGTGAGGGTAATCTCCTGGCCAATATTGGCTGAATCTAGAAAAGAAAGGACTTGGGTACCCCCTAAATTATTCAGCTGGGATGCTGCCAGGTGAATATATTGCAGGGATAGATCAAACCGCTGGGAGGGGCGCAGGCGCAATACTGCTTGATGGGTGATTAGATTTGAGTTTTGGTAAAGCTTGACCAGGTTTGCCCCTTGAATCCAGGTGTCTGGACTGCCGCCCGAAAGCAGCGGGTCAAACCGCTCAAAGGCTGAGGTATCGGGATTGTCGCCGCTGAAATAGGCATAGCGGTAACTCAGGGTCGGGGTCCAGGGCAGGTCTTGCAGGGTGTAGCCAATTTGCCCCCAGGCGGCATTGGCGGCCATGTCAAAATGGTTGTTCCACTGATGGGCATATTCACCCTGAAGCCAAAGCCCATTAAGGCCGAAGGGATTGGTAAACCGCACGCGGGGATAAATTACATTTAACCCCGATCTAGAAAAGGTATCGGTGAGGGTGAAGTAGGAAGAATCTGAACTTGGAACAGTGATGTAGCTCAAGCCCAACTGCACTGATTGGTTGTCATTGTATTCCAGGTTTGCGCCCACCAATGTTGTTTGGGTATCCAGTATGGACAGCTCGTTCGGGTCAAGATAAAACCCTTCCAGGCGAAGATGGTTCCAACGAACTCGACCGATGACGGTATTTTCAAAGGCTGTGCGGGGATTGGATAGAATCGCGGCGCGATCGCCCCCATTTCCGGCCCCATTGGCCAACAGCAGGCCGTTGCTAATCCGGTAGTCCTGCCGTCCGGCGGAGAGGTTAACCCCAAAGCGCGAGTTGTCGGTACGGTAGCCGTATACAAACCCGCCGTAGAGATCTTCAAGGGCGCTGAAGATGCGGTTGTCTGATTCAAACAAATCGGGTTGCAGGGTGGTCGATACGATATTGCTGACCCCGCCATAGACATAGAGGGGCAAGGTATCGATCTGGGTAATGCCCGCCACGCCAAGCTCCAGATAGCTATCAATCCAGGAATAGGTGCCTGGCCCGGCGGGGTCGCGGGCTAAGGGGTTGCCCTGGGTAAAGAGGGGGGCATGGCCAAACCAGGTATTGCTGCTGGAAAAATTGGATAAGCCGCCACGCAGAATGGCGACGGCGGTGGCGCGATCGCTCGTATAAAGGTTTGGAAACTCTCGCCAATCGCCGGTTACCAACAGCCCGGTTTCCTGCGGTGGTGGGGCTAGGCTCTCCTCGGTCAGGCGCACGGAGAGCACCACCACCACTTCACCGGGGATTTGCACCTCGTAAAGCTCGTACTGAGCAGTCTCGACAAACTCAAGCTGCGTGACCTGTTGCAGCCCTCGATTCAAAAAGAGGAGGCTGTAGTTATCCCCCGCTCTGACCGCAAACGCGGCGGCAATCTGCTGTTGAAATTGCTGGTTGCGATCGCTATTCGTCGTCGGATTTTCAAAATGAATGATGACCTCCGCAATCCGTTCGCCATTTAGAACTGCCGGATTCAGCAGAAACCCGCCCGGCGGTACAGCAGCGGAAGAACCCTCTGAGGCGGGTGGAGTTGCCGGGGGCGAAGCTTGGCTCAGGGGGAAGGGAGGGGCGATCGACTCTGCGGAGGGGATGGGAACCGTTGTCGGCCAGGCCATTAAATCGGCTGAACGGGTGGAAAGATCTTCAGGGAACGGTTCAACATCTGGATAAACAGCAGGAGACGACTGTTCTAATGGAGCCAGATCTAAGGCATCGTCCATTAATGGCTGCTGAGTAGCCAGGTCATCAACCGGCTGATCTGCGGTGGATTCAGAGGGTGAAATTACCTCAGCCTGAGCAAGATTGCACCCGAGCAAGGGAGCGATCGCCGCTAGACAGACAGAGCATAACAACCGGCTACGAAACAGTTGCATAACCTTAGGGGTACATAGTACGAGGCCGTAGATCTCCGGTTTTTCTTAAAAACCGGAGATCTGGGATAGGGCGGTTTGCCTAACCGCTGCATTCACCGACAGGCGACTATTTTCTAAAATTCAGAAATTGCGCCGGTTAATAATTGGTCCAACCGCCATCGGTAGCGTAGATGCAGCCGGTCAGATTAGACGCATCAGGCGATAGAAGAAACAAGATAATGGCGGCTTGCTCCCACACCGTTGCCGATCGATGCTGAGAATCTGCCGCCATCAGGATGCTTTGGGTTTTGAGCCCGCCCATCGAACCCCCCTGGCCCGATTCCCGCATCGCCTTTACAAACTCCCCAGCTCGGGCCACCATCGGCGTGTCGGTGGCCGCCATATTGACGGAGTTGATGCGAATGCCGTAGGGGGCGTAGTCTAGGGCAGCGTTGCGGGTGAGGCCAGTGACCCCGTGCTTGCTAGCCACGTAGGCGGGGTTTCCCGATAGACCCGTCATACCGGCAATGGAGCCAATGTTGACGATCGCCCCACCGCGCCCCTGCTGCACCATTTGGCGCAACTGTGCCCGCAGCGATTTGAACATCCCGGTAGTGTTGGTGGCAACCACCGCCTCCCAATATTCATCGGTAGCTTCGTGGAGGGTGTTTGGCAAAAGGTTGCGTTGACCATTGAAGTTCAGAGGCTGGGCCGGGTCGCCCCCATCCATTACCCCCGCTGCATTCAGGGCCAGGTCTAAGCCGCCAAAGACGCGCACGGCATCGGCAACGGCGCGATCGCACACTTCAGTTTCTACCACGTTGCCCACAATGGCGATCGCCTGGTGCCCTTCACCCTTGATCTGGCTAATCGTTTCATTCAGTTCTCTTTCTTTGCGATCGAGCCCGACCACCTTGGCTCCTTCCCGCGCGGCCCGAATGGCGGTAGCGGCCCCAATGCCGGTAGCGGCTCCGGTAATCAGCAGGGTCTTGTTCTGAAAGCGGTTGGGAATAAAGTAGTCGGGACTAGTGGGAGTAATATCAACCATCGGAGTTTCTCCAGTAGAGGAAGGGTGAGTGTTAGCCATCAGTACGGGTGAAGTGCCGTCCTGGGCCTGGGCACGGGGGGAAGACAGGACTGCCGCCATCAATGATCCGGTTCCTAAGGCTAGGAACTGGCGGCGATTGAGCCAGTGAAGCACCTCTTTAACCCCTGGACTTTCCAGGTTGAGGCGAGACAAATCAGGTTCCATAAAGGGGTTAGCCAGCGAATGGGCAAAGGGATTTTTCCCTGGCTCAAGGGGCTGCATGAGTCAGGGTGGGGCTTGCTGATTTAGCATGAGTCACTATCCCACCGGAAGGTAAAAAATAGGTGTAATCGTGGGGCATCCCCTGTCGAATTCGCTAAGCTGTTTGAGTCTTCTAGCCTGATAACGGTGAAGTTTTGTAGCGGTAGGCAGGCTTGAATGCTCACCGAGTCTGCTCTGCTCCGTCCCCACTATCGCCGTGTTATGTCGCACCGCTAGCAGCTAGGTTGGCCGACCATTCGACCCGCACTTACTTTGGCTGTTACGATCTAATTAGACAACTTAAAGGTTGGAGGCAGAAGCATGAGTTTGGTGATTTCAGACGATCTAGTCAACGCTAGTGGCTTTTCCGAAAACGAGCTACTGCTTGAAATCGTACTTATGTTGTTCCGTCAAGACAAAATTAGCCTAGGGAAAGCGAGTGAGTTAGTAGGGTTGCATCGCATGCAGTTTCAAAAACTGCTAGCTGATCGAGATATCTGTGTTCACTATGATGTGGTCGATTTTCAGGATGACCTCGACACCTTATCGGACACAAACTAACGGTGATCATAGTCAGTAATACTTCACCCATCTCAAACTTGGCACGAGTCGGGCAATTAAGCCTCATGCAGAAACTCTATGGAGACATCCTGATTCCCCATGCAGTCTATGAGGAACTGTTAGATGAGAGAGCAGGGGAAACTGTCATTACAGCCGTTCAAGCAGCAACCTGGCTGAAAATTCGCTCGGTACGGAATCAGCAAATAGTTAATGACTTAAGAACTGGGCAGTGCGAAGTTCTCCAGGGCAATCAGAGTTATCTGAAAAAAGAACATTCCTG
>Ga0076930_100303_pt1 | contig 56023 bp, 39 predicted proteins | sample HotLakConsoUCCRE_FD_71149 | JGI IMG/M metagenome (GOLD analysis project Ga0076930, IMG submission 71149) | Hypersaline microbial mat communities from Hot Lake, Washington, USA - Hot Lake Consortium UCC-RE (version 3) (version 3) ...
TGTCGTCAGCTCGTGTCGTGAGATGTTGGGTTAAGTCCCGCAACGAGCGCAACCCACGTCCTTAGTTGCCATCATTCAGTTGGGCACTCTGGGGAGACTGCCGGGGACAACTCGGAGGAAGGTGTGGATGACGTCAAGTCATCATGCCCCTTACGTTCTGGGCTACACACGTACTACAATGCTTCGGACAAAGGGCAGCGAACCTGCGAGGGTAAGCTAATCCCATAAACCGAGGCACAGTTCAGATTGCAGGCTGCAACTCGCCTGCATGAAGGAGGAATCGCTAGTAATCGCCGGTCAGCATACGGCGGTGAATACGTTCCCGGGCCTTGTACACACCGCCCGTCACACCATGGGAGTTGGCCACGCCCGAAGTCGTTACTCTAACCGTTCGCGGAGGAGGGCGCCGAAGGTGGGGCTGATGACTGGGGTGAAGTCGTAACAAGGTAGCCGTACCGGAAGGTGTGGCTGGATCACCTCCTTTTTAGGGAGACCTACCCTTCTAGAAGTGAAGGGAGAGGGGTGAGGAGTGAGGAGTAAAGCCCTTGCAAATCAACCTGAACCCAAATTACTGATATCCACTCTAGAAAGGTCATACCTAGGTCGGTCGAGAATTGATGTTGGCTTTCAAACTATTCCAGGTCGTTTATTTCTAACTTGGATCTGATTTCAGCACGGTGGTTTGTATTGATTTAATACGAATTACTCTGCTGGACTTCGGTCTGGCGACGCACCTCGACAACTGCATAAATGATGAGAAGAAGTGACAGGTAGTACACAGACGTTGTGAAATTTTGACTGACTTGAGAGAAGAGGTCAAGCTACAACGGGCTCACGGTGGATACCTAGGCACGCAGAGGCGAAGAAGGACGTGGTTACCGACGATACGCTTTGGGGAGCTGGAAGCAAGCATTGATCCGAAGGTTTCCGAATGGGGCAACCCTAAGTACGGCCCGCTGAATCCATAGGCGGGTGCGAGCGAACGCAGCGAACTGAAACATCTTAGTAGCTGTAGGAAGAGAAAGAAAACTCGATTTCCATAGTAGCGGCGAGCGAAGTGGAAAGAGCCTAAACCAGTGGTTTTTACTATTGGGGTAGTGGGACAGCGACGTGGTATCTAGCGACTAGACGAAGCATTTGAAAGATGCACCAGAGGAGGTGAAAGTCCTGTAGTCGACAGTTTAAGGAACCTAGCTGAATCCCGAGTAGGTCGGGGCACGAGAAATCCCGATTGAATCCGCGAGGACCACCTCGTAAGGCTAAATACTCCTGCGTGACCGATAGTGAACCAGTACCGCGAGGGAACGGTGAAAAGAACCCCGGGAGGGGAGTGAAATAGAACATGAAACCGTGAGCCTACAAGCAGTTAGAGCCCGATTAAACGGGTGATAGCGTGCCTGTTGAAGAATGAGCCGGCGACTTATAGGCACTGGCAGGTTAAGACGGGAATGTCGAAGCCATAGGGAAACCGAGTCTGAAGAGGGCGCATTGTCAGTATTTATAGACCCGAACCCGGGTGATCTAACCATGTCCAGGATGAAGCTTGGGTGACACCAAGTGGAGGTCCGAACCGACCACCGTTGAAAAGGTGGCGGATGAGGTGTGGTTAGGGGTGAAATGCCAATCGAACCCGGAGCTAGCTGGTTCTCCTCGAAATGTGTTGAGGCACAGCGGTATCGATTATAGATGGGGGGTAAAGCACTGATTCGGTGCGGGCTGCGAGAGCGGTACCAAATCGAGTCAAACTCAGAATACCCATTGAACACGGTGCCAGTCAGACGGTGGGGGATAAGCTTCATCGTCGAAAGGGAAACAGCCCAGACCACCAGCTAAGGTCCCCAAATCAATGCTCAGTGGGAAAGGAGGTGGGAATGCAGAGACAACCAGGAGGTTTGCCTAGAAGCAGCCATCCTTAAAAGAGTGCGTAATAGCTCACTGGTCAAGCGTTCCTGCGCCGAAAATGAACGGGACTAAGCATTGTACCGAAGCTGTGGACTTGTTTTGAACAAGTGGTAGAGGAGCGTTCTATACGAGTCGAAGCATTAGCGAGAGCAGGTGTGGATTGTATAGAAGTGAGAATGTCGGCTTGAGTAGCGAAAATGTATGTGAGAATCATACACCCCGAAACCCTAAGGGTTCCTCCGGAAGGCTCGTCCGCGGAGGGTGAGTCGGGACCTAAGGCGAGGCCGAAAGGCGTAGTCGATGGACACCAGGTTAATATTCCTGGACTTCTGAATTGGAGCGTGATTGGGGACGCATGACAACTAGCCATACCCTGATTGGATTGGGAGGAGGTTACGACCTCCGCATGGTGAACGATAGTGCCAAGAAAAGCCGATGACGTGATGAAGGTTCAGGACCCGTACCCGAAACCGACACAGGTAGGGAGGTTGAGAATACCAAGGGGCGCGAGATAACTCTCTCTAAGGAACTCGGCAAAATGGCCCCGTAAGTTCGCGAGAAGGGGTGCCACCGCGAGGTGGTCGCAGTGAAGAGTCCCAGGCGACTGTTTACCAAAAACACAGGTCTCTGCTAACTCGTAAGAGGATGTATAGGGGCTGACGCCTGCCCAGTGCCGGAAGGTTAAGGAAGTGGGTTAGTCTTCGGACGAAGCTCGCGACCGAAGCCCCGGTGAACGGCGGCCGTAACTATAACGGTCCTAAGGTAGCGAAATTCCTTGTCGGGTAAGTTCCGACCCGCACGAAAGGCGTAACGATCTGGGAGCTGTCTCGGAGAGAGGCTCGGCGAAATAGGAATGTCTGTGAAGATACGGACTACCTGCACCCGGACAGAAAGACCCTATGAAGCTTTACTGTAGCTTGGTATTGGGTTCGGGTCCTGATTGCGCAGGATAGGTGGGAGACTGAGAAGCAGTCCTTGTGGGGATTGTGGAGTCACCGGTGAGATACCACTCTATCAGGACTAGAATTCTAACCTGGAGCCGTTATCCGGCGTGGGGACAGTATCAGGTGGGCAGTTTGACTGGGGCGGTCGCCTCCTAAATGGTAACGGAGGCGCGCAAAGGTTCCCTCCGGCTGGTTGGAAATCAGCCTTCGAGTGTAAAGGCATAAGGGAGCTTGACTGCAAGACTGACAAGTCGAGCAGGGTGGAAACACGGCCTTAGTGATCCGACGGTTCCGCGTGGAAGGGCCGTCGCTCAACGGATAAAAGTTACTCTAGGGATAACAGGCTGATCTCCCCCAAGAGTTCACATCGACGGGGAGGTTTGGCACCTCGATGTCGGCTCATCGCAACCTGGGGCTGAAGTCGGTCCCAAGGGTTGGGCTGTTCGCCCATTAAAGCGGTACGTGAGCTGGGTTCAGAACGTCGTGAGACAGTTCGGTCCATATCCGGTGCAGGCGTAGGAACATTGAGAGGCGTCCTCCTTAGTACGAGAGGACCGGGAGGAACGCACCGCTGGTGTACCTGTTATCGTGCCAACGGTAAACGCAGGGTAGCCAAGTGCGGAGAGGATAACCGCTGAAAGCATCTAAGTGGGAAGCCCACCTCAAGATGAGTGTTCCCATGGCAAAAGCCAGTAAGGTCACGGAAAGAACATCCGTTGATAGGTTCTAAGTGGACGCGTGGTAACACGTGAAGCTGAGGAATACTAACAGACCGAGGGCTTGTCCTCACAACATCTCAACTTCAGTCACTCACAGCGACTGAGACTCCAAAGTTTCTTCTCATCATGCAGTTGTCCAAAGGGCGTCAAAAAACAAATAACAAAAAGAATTTCAGGTTTTCCTGGTGCCCATGGCGTTGTGGACCCACACCGACCCATCCCGAACTCGGTGGTGAAACACAGCAGCGGCGAAGATAGTGAGGGGGTTGCCCCTTGTCAAAATAGCTCGGTGCCAGGTTCAATCTTAAAGTACCCCCATCTCGTATGAGATGGGGGTACTTTGTTATGGTGACGTTTAACGGCAGTTACCTCGTGACCAACCCCATTCCTCTACTCCCATGGATATTTGGGAGCCTGGGCGAGGATTGCCGCCACTGAGGTCAACCAGTGCCAATTCCGTAGCATCCTGGAAGGACCCCCGATAGACAGGCTGTCCCTGGGCATTGTTGCGGTAAAAACGCAGGGCTGACACCGTGGGCTCTGCGCCCGATCGCTGCCAGCGAATTTCTGTGAACCGTTGATTGGTGACCTCAGCACGATATTGCCACCCATTTTGCATCTGCCCAGTACAGACGACAGCACTGGCAGCCGGGGGCTGGACGCTTGCCTGTTGACCACTAAATTGAATGAAGAAAGGTTGGCTATCTAGGGTGCCGTTTGACGAGATGCTAATGATCGAGTTGTTGGGCCCGTAGCGAATATTGGCGGGGCCTTGGGCGTCTGCATTGCCTGAGGAGGTGAGATTGAGGACTATGTCCTCGGCGGTCTGGCGGGTTTGCTGTCCTGCGAAAACGATATTACTGCCATCGGCTAGGCGAATCGACAGTTCGGCGCTGTCATCAGGTTGAACGGTTACTGAGGCAAAGGAAATGGTCTGGTTCGGACGCCCTTGAAGACCGAATACACCTTGACCCGGCTGAGTCAGAGTGACCACGCTGCTGGTGGGGGGGCGGTTGACACTGTCGTCGGCAATAGTGAAACGAATTGACAGGGGCTGGCTATCAAGGGTGCCAGTGCCGCTCAAGGAGATCAGAGTGGCATCTTGGTAACGGATGGTGAGCGTTCCTGTAGCATCAGCTCCGCCTGCACTGGTCAACTGGATTTGAGCTTCACCCCCACTGCGACTGATCAGTTGCCCATCCCATCGTTGCAAGTTGCCATCCGCCAAGCGCAGAGAAACTTCAACTTGCTGATTGGGACGGCTGGTCACGGTGACGAAGGTCACCGTTTGGTTGGGGCGACTGCCGATAGATAGGGTTCCTTCCCCTTCTCCCACCAGGTTCAAGTCAGCCTGTTGGGCGACAACCATAGAGAACGGCATGGGCACGGCTGTTCCGACGAGCGGGGGGGCACCCATTACCGTGACGGCAGCACTACAGGCCAAAGCCGAATAGGCCAGAATGGAACGGATTGTCATAGTGATGACCTTTTGATAACTTTTGAACTAATGCAGGACTTTTTGACAGGCACTGGCTCCTAGGCTTTGTTGCTCTATAGCCCTCATGCATTGCTTTTTGGTACTAGTTGAATATAGCCTTGGGGCTGAGTGGCAAAATTACCACAATAGGCATCATACGTGAAGTTGAGGCCTGGTTAAGGGCGCTTTTCAGCCTATTTTTGTTCTATAAAGTTCTAGGATGGCTTGCTTGCTTTTTAGGGTGGGAGATGGTTGGGGTTTGTCGGAAAGGAGTTACTTTCCCTTGAGAGGTGGTTTAAATGCCGTCGTCGTACTGGCGGCGGATGGGGCTGAGAACTTGGCTGAGGCGTCTGAGTTCGTCAGCAGTGCCCATGGCGATGACCAGGTCTCCACAGCAGAGGACTGTGTTGGCGTTAGGGCCAACGATGAGGGCTCCGTCTGCACGGCGAATGGCGAGAATGAGGGATCCTGATTTCATTCTAAGTTGGGCTTCGCCGAGGGTCTGGCCAACTTTGGGGCAGTTTTCAGGGGAGAGCAGGAACTCTTCAACGTAAACAGTGCGGTCGGCTCCCGTCAGGATTCCGTCTAAAAAGTCCACAACCTGAGGGCGGAGGGCGGCAGCAGCCATGCGTTTGCCGCCGGTAATATAAGGAGAAACGACGACGTCGGCACCGCCACGCTGGAGTTTTTGGACGGCTTCTTCGGTGCTGGCTCGGGCAATGGTGCGGATAGATGGCGCGAGGGTTTTTGCCGAAAGGACGGTGTAGAGATTTTCGGCATCGGAGGGGAGAGCGGCAATCAGGCATCTGGCTTTTTCGATGCCGACCTGGAGGAGGACCTGATCCTGGGTGGCATCTCCCTGGAAGGTGGTGAACCCCATTTGCTGAGCTTGCTGAATGGAGTTTTCGTCTGAATCGACGACGATAAAGGGGATGCGTTCAACGGAGAACTCGCTGGATACCTGCCTGCCCGTGCGACCAAAGCCGCAGATGATGTAGTGGTCGGAGAGTGCTGCCATGAGTTTGCGACGTTGTCTGAGACGGAAACCAGCTTGTAGATGGCCCTGAATAACGGCTTCTGTGAAGCAGTTCAAGATGTAGGCGATGACGACGACGCCCATCAAAATCAGGATGATGGTGAAGAGGCGTCCTCGGGCACCGAGGGGGTTGACCTCGGAGAAACCGACGGTGGCCAGGGTGATGACTGACATGTAAATGGCGTCTAGCCAGGTCCAGCCTTCGACCAGTTTGTACCAGAGAATTCCGGAAAGGACAACGCCAGCCAGGGCGATGATTCCTCCAATGAGGTGCCGCCGGGTTCGCTGGTAGGTTTCTTCGATTAACCTGTCTGAAATGAAGGACCGGGGCGATCTCGCGGGCATGTTTAGCCTGTCTTAGAACAAAAAGGAACGCTTTATCCCCTTAATCGTAAGGTTTGGGGCTCTGGAAAGACTGGACGAGGAAGGTGGGATTAGCCATATTTTTATTTGTCAGAGGTTGCTCCATGCTGAATGGCAAAGCTGGCAATTTGCCAGGGGAAGATCTCTATGCCAGGACTATCTGAACTGAGGCTGTGCTTGGGGGAAGATGGGCAGGGGGGATCGGTTTTTTCCATGATGTTTACGGCTCCTAATACTTCCAGGGGGAGAGGGCTACTCAAGTCAAGGGAACTCTTACTGCCTGTGCTTTCGTAGTAGCGGAGGATGAATTGATTTGTTGAGTCTTCTGATTGTTTGAAGGTAGACAGGACGAGGGAATTATCCCCAAGCTCTAGAAAGCTCACGGTGGTTGGCAAGGATGTCGTATTTGAGTTTGGCTCCCTATGAGGTTGGACCGCTTGTTGGCTGGGGAAGCAGGTTTGGATAGGGAAGTTGGCGTTGTAAGCTTGTCGAACGGTTTGGGCAGATTGCCAGCTTGATTGGTGAGGATAGATGCTGTAGCGGCAGGAATGGTGACCTCGATCGGCTTGAGGGTCCGGCCACAGGGGGGCTTTGAGGAGTGTCAGGCGAAGCTGGTTGGGGGTAGCGTCGAAGCCATGTTTGTAGTCGGTAAGAATGCTGACCCCAAAGTCAGATTGGCCGAGGTCAGCCCAGCGGAGGGCCGGGACTTCCCATTTAGCGGCATCTTGGGAGTTTTGGGGCTTTGTGGGGCGCTGAATCGCACCGTAGGGAATTTCGTAAGTAGCGAATGGAGCTGAAACGGTTAGCGGGAAAGCGGTTTTGATCAGGACCTGGGTTTCATGCCAATCGACTTCAGTATGAATATTCAGCAACGGGGACTGGTCGTCGAGGCTGTAGTCCTGAATGAAGGTGGATTGGTTGAAGGTTTTAATGATGCGAATAGTCTGACGAACTGGACCGTATTCGAGCCATTCAATGGATTGCAATTGGAAGTCCATTAAGGGATGTTCCTGGTAGTCGGGAGCAATATTCCAGGCATCCCAGTACTGGCCTTTGTCTTCGAAAGCCTGGAGTTCGTTGCCTGGGGCGTTAAAGGTTTCTCTGCCCGTGAGCTTGTAGAGCAGGCTTGAAATATTGCCGCATGTCGAGTCAATGCTAACTTTCAGGACTTGATTTTCCAGCGTCCAATCATCAGGAGTCGTAGGGCGAGAGGTTTCCTGGTCTGTGGGGATGAGCCAGATGAGTCGGTAGCCGACGGATGGAATATCTGGTACGAAAATCAGTAATGAAGAATTTTCAGCATTATCGGAAGCTTTGGAAAACTGAGTAGTTAAGTTTTCTCCGTCAGCGTTTTGGGCTTGCCAGGTGGAAGATTCAGATTGCCGGTTAGTAACAGGAATAGAAACAGTTTCGCTACGAGCCCAGTTGAGGGGATTGAAAAGAATGACGGGAACTGCTTCCTCGACAGGAGGCTGAGGAATATTGACCTGTTCCGCAATAGCTTGGAGGGATTGCTGGAGGATTTGTGTTCCCGTATCCAGGGCTGTCTGCCAGTTTTGATTGGCTTCTGCAAAGACTTCTGGAATGGAGGAACCGGGCAGGATGTCGTGGAACTGGTTGAAGAGAACCTGTTTCCAGGCGGTTTCGAGTTCGGCTTTGGGATAGGGTCGGAGTCCTTGAATTGTTGCTAAAGAAGCGAAAAGTTCGGCCTGGAAGAGGGTGTCTTCGCACTGGCGGTTGTACTGTTTCTGGTCGGCGTGGGTGGTGTAGCAGGCGCGGTGGAGTTCCAGGTAGAGTTCGTCGGTCCAGGTGGGGAGGGGTGAGGTGGGTGGGGTGGGTGAGGTGGGTGAGGTAGGTGGGATAGGTGAGGTGGGTGAGGTGGGTGGGGTAGGTGGGGTGGGGGATGGGGTAGTGGGATGGTGGAGATTGGGTTGGGTGAGGTGGTCGAGGAGGGGGGTGGCGTGGGTGAAGGTAAGGGTAGGGAAGAAGGGGGATTGGGACCAGCGTTTTGCTTTGGTAAGCATGTCGCGGGTGGGGCCGCCGCCGTGGTCGCCGACGCCGGGGAGCCAGAGGGATTGTTGGTGGCTGGTGTTGGCTTCCCAGTTGGCGGCGTACTGAGCCATTTCGACGGGGTCGATGTCGGTGCCGATAGGAGGCAGGGTAACGGCGGTGATGGGGGTGCCGTCTAAGCCGTGCCAGGTGAAGAGGTCGTGGGGGAAGGGGTTGGTGTCGTTCCAGCGGAGTTTTTGGGTGGCGAAGTAGCGGATTCCTCCCTGAGTTAGAAGCTGGGGCAGCTGCCAGGAGAAGCCAAAGGTGTCGGGGAGCCAGGCGATCGCACTCATCTCCCCAAATTTCTCTTGACAATACCGCTGCCCGTACAGGATCTGCCGGGCAATCGCTTCCCCACCAGGTAGGTTGAGATCAGGTTCTACCCAGAGTCCGGCATCAATGGCCCAGCGTCCTGCTTTGACCTGTTGCTGGATGGCTCTGAAAAGTTCGGGGCGGTGCTGTTCCAGCCAGGCGAACAGGGCGGGGGAGGAGTGGGAAAAGGTGAGTTCGAGAAATTCTTGCTGGAGCTGCAGGACGGATTTAAAGGTTCTCTCGGCGGCTGCCCAGGTTTCATCAATGGGCCAGAGCCAGGCCAGGTCGAGGTGAGCGTAGCCTAGACAGTTGATGGTGCGTTCCTTGATCCAGGGAGATAGGGGAAGGATGGTTTCGCGGACTTTGGCCAGGGAGGTTTGAAATTTATCCTGGTGGTGAAGACTGGGCCAATCGAGGAATTCCACGGCTGTGGAAATGAGTGGGAGGTGTTCTGGGGCAAATTTGGCGGCGTAGATTTCCAGAACGGCTAATTCGTCGGCAACAAAGCCGGGTTCCGGTTGATTGGGATCGTTCGATTCGAAGATCAGGAGGGAGTGAACCAGTGCCCCATCATCATGGCCTGGGCTGAGGAGTTTGAGGGTAACGTCGACGGTTTGGCCGGGGATGACATGGTCGGTTAAGTCAAGGCGGGTCCAGCAGTCAAAGATGTCGCCGGTATGGGCTAGTTGGCCGTTGATGTAGAGTTCAGCCTGATCGGCCCACCAGCGCAGGGCGAGTTTGGCGGAGTGGCCTTGGATTGGATATCCGTTGAGCTCCGTGGGCCAGGTGAATCTTTGGTGGAGCCAGAGGGGGACTTTGCCCCGCTGCCAGGCGATGTGGTGTCGGTCGTTGAGGGACGATTTCGGCCAGCTTTGCCAGTCCATCTCCGGAAGGGGAAGAGATAGGGTGGAAATATCCTCAGGGCAGCGATGCCAGAAGCCCTGCACATCTTGCTGGCTGAGGCTGCGGAGGCGGGTAATGGTGTTGGAAATAGAGGGATATTGAGACTGAACTGGGCTTGATGGGGACATGACTCCGGTATGATCAAGGCATTCCCAACAGTGTAAGCAGAGTTATGGCCTCTTCGTCACGACCGTTCGAAAGCCAGACCGTATCGCGTCTGATGGCGGGATATCGAAACCTGCAGCATAGCGCTAAAACCTTGTTCTTAAAGGGACGTTTGGCGTTGCTTTGGGGGGTGCAGGTGGCGGTATTTCCTGCCTATGTAGCATTTCAGAGTATTCGGACGGGGTATCGTCGGCTGCAGAGTCAGCATCCTTTGCAGAGGTTGAAAGGTTTGCTGACAGGAAAACCTGCCCAGACCATTCCAATGACTGCTGATACACCAATTCGAGCCCTGCTGTCGGCGATTCAGCCTCAAATTGCTCCGCAGGGCGGCTGGTTGCGGCCTGTGAATTACCATGGATCATTTTTGCGGCAGGCCCACGCCGGAGGGGTGTTGACTAACGGCGGCTGGCATCTGGTGCCGGTGAAGGAGCCAATTCGGGGGATTGCTTCGGATTTAGCGACTCGCAAGCTGGTGCTGGTAACGGTGGGAAATAGCATTTTTGAGGGGCTAACGGCGGATCAGCAGGGGCGGTTAGAGAGTGCGATCGCATTGCTGCTGGCTGAGTATGCCTCTCAAGTTAAGCAACACCAATTAGACACACAACGGCAACAAGCTGGTTTGCCCCTACCAAAAGCTGAACCAAACCAATGGTTTGTGGTGCGCTGGCTGCATCAAGGGATGCGGTGGATGCAGACCGGCGGCCTTGCTGCCGTGACAAACTTATTTGGCGAGGCTCAACAACGGCAGAGGCTGCAGACTTTAAAGCATTCTCGACAGTTGGTTTTCTCTCAAGCAACGGGCCAACCGAGTGGATCATCAGCAGAAGCACCTGCCTGGATGCAACCTAAGGCTTTCTTGCCGTCGGACGTTATGGTCGCAGCTCCTTTTCATGCCGTAGGCCCTGCGAATATTTTGCCAGAGCAAAGCCTGGAAGCAGAGCTTGAGCTGAGGCAAAACCAGTATTTTGGGAGCCAAAGTATGCAGACGCAGCGTAACGATTTATCAGACTCCTCAGAAGGAGAGCGAGCTGAATTATATTGGCCAACTGAAATTGAGGCCATTGAGGCTCAGGTTTCTAATGCGGCTTACATTGATCACTGGTTTGTGCAACTTTTGCGGTGGATAGATACCGTTTTATTGTGGTTAGAGCAAACGGCCAGACGACTGTGGCAGACAATATGGCAACGGCCTGAATGATGATCAGCCTGGTGCCCAGCTATTTGGGTTGATGGGGGAGAATTAGATGTCCTATTGCCCTATCCCCTTCTGGGGCGTAACGTTTGGCGATATGATAGCTACATTCACGACTGTGCTGGCTAGCATTTTGGAGACTGAATCAATGCTAACTCTGAAGATAGTGGTTTACCTGGTAGTAACTTTCTTTGTCGCTCTGTTTGTTTTTGGTTTCCTGAGCGGTGATCCCTCCCGGAACCCTGGGCGTCAAGATCTCGACTAAGTTATTCATAGACAACGAACGTCAGCTTTGCCCCCAATTAATCTAGACGGATGATGTTTGGGGTAATGACGTTTAATTCTAGTTGTCGATAACTTTGCTTTAAGCCCGCTTGTCGGGCTTTGTTTTTGCTTGGTGAGACGCTAAAGCATGCCCGTTCCGCTCATTTTCTCGGATTTGCCCCCTGCCGTCGAGCAGCCCAGTGACCTAATAGCACCGGCTGCCGAAGGGGAAAAAATATTGATCACAGGATCAGACAGCGGAGCCACGAAAGAAAATCTTTCAGGGGCTGGGGTTTCGTCATTGAGCCAGGCTGTGATCGAAAAAGACCGGCGGAATGTCCACAAACCTGATTACTCTAGTTTGCCAGATTGGCTGGTGAACGATGCCCCCGGCGCGACGATGCTGGATTCGTCCGACGGAAATTTTTGGTCTGAAGAGGAGAGTTCAGAGCCTCTAGATCCTGATGAAGCTGCCGAATTGATTCTCAGAGCTGATCAACAGTCCTACAACCCCACACAGCAAACTGTTACGGCTGCGGGGGATGTTTTGGTTCAGTTTGGTGACGCTCAATTGGCAGCAGAGCGGTTGTGGATTAACCTGGACAATCGGTTTTTGAGAGCTGAGGGAGACGTTTTTTTCAATCGTAACGAGCAAATCCTGGAAGGGGACGAGGCTACCTACAATTTGCTGCAGGGGTCAGGAGAAATTACTAACGCCCGTGGATCCCTTGCCCTGGACACTTTTGGGGAAGACCTGACAACGCTTCCATTTGCAGATCAAACGTTGAGTAGTGCGCCCATTGACTATCGGCTACAGCAAGCTGGCTCCATTTCCAGCGCTACTAGCCCCGGCGGACTGACATTGGGAACAGATGCCCGTGCCGTATTCGGTGGAGAGAATGGTGGGTTAAGCCGCATTCGCTTTGAGAGCGACATCATTTATTTCGATGCCGATGGATGGTACGCGGAGGAGATGAGGCTGACAAACGATCCATTTTCGCCGCCTGAACTTGAGCTGCGGGGAAATTTGGTAAGTTTCATTCCACTCAATGAAGACGAGGCCGAGTTATATATTGAAAACCCACGATTGGTTTTCGATCAGGGCCTATCGCTGCCGCTATTTAAAGAACGATATCTGGTCCAACAGGGACAACTTGCCGAAGATCAGCTCAATCCTCTGCCAACGGGAATTGGCTATGATGGTCGCGATCGGGATGGCTTATTTATTGAGCGGGAGTTTAATGTCGCGACTAATACTCCCTGGCAGTTGGCGGTAGTGCCTCAATTTTATGTTGGACGCTGGTTAGGCGATTCTAATTATGATTTGCTTGATCCTGCCAACTTAGGATTTGTGGCTCAGGTCAATGGTTCCTTTGGACCGCGCAACTCCACCAGTGGTAGTTTGAGTTTGCCAGGGCTTGACCTGCAAAACTTTTCTGACCGGGTGCGAGCCAGCCTCAGGAGCCGACAACAAATTGGCGATCATCTTTTGAATCTGGAGTACAGCTATCGCGATCGGTTGTTTAACGGATCGCTAGGATTTCAGGATGTACAAACCAGTCTGGGCTTGCTACTGCAGTCTCCCGTTATTGAGTTGGGGCAGACCGATATCAACCTCACGTATCAAGCGTCGGGGCAATACATCACGGCCCTGACAGACCAACCTGATTTGCTATCGTCCGGCGAATCTTCTGGCTTAGCCAGCCTATTTCGATTTCAGGGTTCTTTAGATCTCAGTCGAAGGTTTACCCTATGGCAAGGTGACCCGCTACCGGCCACTCCCACTGAAGGATTACGCTATTCTCCCAGACCGCTCGAACCGTTTCTGGCATTAAGCATAGGACTGCGAGGGGTTGCTACTTACTATACGAATGATGTGCTTCAGGAAATCCTGAGTGCTAGGGTGGCGATATCTGGCCAAGTTGGGCATCTAAGTCGCAACCTGTTTGATTACACCCAGTTCAATCTTGGCTATTCCACCCGGGTCGTTAGCGGAGCGGATTCACCGTTTCTGTTCGATCGCGCCGTAGACACAAATGTCCTTTCGGGGGGAATTATTCAGCAGATTTATGGGCCAATACTGGCAGGATTCCAGACCTCCTACAACCTGGATACAGGTAACGAAATTAGTACCAACTTTTTGCTTGAATATCGTCGTCGAGCCTATGGCGTGCTCTTCCAGTACAACCCTCAGCGGGAAACGGGGTTCTTAGGATTTCGCATTAGCGGCTTTGACTGGACGGGACGCTCTGAACCCTTCGATGCTACTTCTGAAACCCCAACTCCCGATGCATTACCAAACCTGATGGAATGAGGAGATAGAGGGAAGACATGAAAAAACGTCCCAGGCCAATGGGTTTGCAGCTCAGAAGGAACCCAAGAGAGTGTTTGGGTTCTGGTAGTAATATCGTTTACTGACACTGGGCTACAGAATTTAGTACAGTGTAAATAACCTAATGACTTTAGGCTCACTCTCCCTGCTTCGATAAGGGAACCTGCCATCATGGTCAACACGATTACTCCAGAAGTAGTTCGGCTTTACAACCTGCTCAAAGATTACAGCTTTGATGTTGATGCCCAGGTCACTGAAGCTGTAGTTGAGCAGTGGCTTCAGGAGTTTGACTTAGTCTGGATTAGCCACGCCGTCACCGAGGCACTATACCAGGGCCGTTACAAGCTGGTTTCAATCGAGCAAATTTTGCGACTGTGGCAGCGTCGTGGGCACCCAATTCGGCATTTTAATCGAGAATTTGAAACCCTGATCTTGGGGCAGACGTTGCTTTGCTGTCCCGAAGCCCCTGATCCGGAGGTGTCGAAGACCCTGTTACCCCGAACAGCTTTTGGCGATCAGGCTACCGATACCGAGCTCTTGCCCGATAGCCTTCAGCAAGAGCAGTTATCTGTTGAGGGCCTACCTTTGGGTTGGGCTCATAATGCTTCTGTAGCTACGCACACCCCCTCTCTATTTCCTATAGATGGCCATTTGCAGCCCCAGGGCCAGCGTTCGCAGGTGGAGAATGCTACCGCCTGGTTTCAATCTGCAACGCCGCGACCTGAGTTTCGACCCGTTAAGGGAGATGCTTCGGTGGAACTTTACCACCCCGAACCCATTCGCCCCTTTGTGCCCAGGCAAGAAGTGTCGACCCTGCATCAGCGCCTCAAGGCTGTGGTTCAAGCTGGAGCACAACAATAGCATTGGGCACATGATGCGCTTCGAGAAAACTACAGATTTTGAGCTGGACCGGGTGTATCACATCCAATTTTTGTCGGGCAGGCATCTTGCCTGCTCTTGGACAGCCGAGGCGGCTATCCCACGTGATTGAATACCCATTCCTAAGTTTTGAGTCGCTGATGATGAGGTTTTTGTCATCAATGATTGAGTCCGCTGAGACCATCGTTTATAATTGATTAGTACGCGCGATCTATACCTATGGTTCAATATACTCTGGCCCAAAGTCCGGAAGTCGTGCTTAACGTTTCAGGGAAAGATTCTGCTAAAGCACGAGAAAAGGCCATGGATCAGCTCATGGCCATGCTGGATGAAGGCAAGCTGGACACCTCCCTGGCGGATGGATTTAGTTCTGAACAATTAGTCGAAGTGAAGCCTCCCGAACCTTCCAACATGACAAAACAGCGAGAAGACGCCGTAGTGGAGTCGATTCAGGTGCTCAACCACCTGGCAACCATGAAGGCCAAGGTGCAAGATTCCCGTGACGAAGCCCTCAAGGTCAGAGAATTGGTTGACCTGCTGTTTGTCGATGATCCGATCTCAGAAGACCAGCTGGCGGAGTTGAAAGATGGCTTTAAGGTACTTAAATCCTTCGCGCAAAATAACCTGCGCTACCTTGAAGCCCGTGAGCAGGCAGAGAATGCCCGCAAGATTCTAGATGAGGCCCTCGGGAAATAAACCCGACTCAAGTCCAGCAGTGGAGTGTTTTCTTGCCAAAAACTACAGATACAGATCTTGAGCTGGCCCTGATGTAGTCGGCTAATGCCAGCTACAGATCCGTATGGGTAAAGGGTTTTGCCTGGCTACCGCTGTAGGTGGCGACTACATGGCCATTCCCCACCACTTGATATTTATAGGTCACCAGCCCCTCTAACCCCACAGGTCCACGGGGGGGCATTTTCTGGGTGCTGATGCCTACTTCTGCCCCAAACCCATAGCGGAAACCGTCAGCAAATCGGGTTGAGCAGTTGTGGTAAACCCCAGCAGCATCCACCCGGTTCATGAATGTGGCGGCGGCTTCGGCGTTTTCCGTAACGATGGCGTCGGTATGGCGCGAGCCGTAGGTGTTAATGTGGGCGATTGCGCTTTCCAGATCATCCACCACCTTAATGGCCAGGATCAGGTCACTGTACTCGGTAGCCCAATCTTCTTCATCGGCGGGGGTGATGCCCGGCAGAATGGCCTGGGTTTTGGGGTCTCCCTTGAGTTGGACCTGGGCCTCTCTGAGGGCTGCGGCCAGTTTGGGCAATCCCTGCTCAGCCCTGTCCCGGTGGATTAGCAGGGTTTCGATGGCGTTACAGGCGGAAGGATAGCCCGCTTTTGCATCCACAGCGATGGTGGCTGCTTTGTCCAGATCGGCGTCTTGATCAACATAGAGATGGCAGATGCCGTCGGCGTGTCCCAAAACTGGGATGCGGGTATTGTCTTGCACGAAGCGAACGAAGGCATTGGAGCCTCGGGGAATGATCAGGTCTACATAGCCATCCAGTTCCAGGAGGGCGCGGGTTTCTTCCCGAGTCGTGAGGAGTTGGACGGCGGCTGGGTCAAGACCGGCATCCTGAAGTCCTGCCTTAATGGCGTTAACCAGGGCCTGACAGGAGCGCACCGCCTCTTTGCCACCTTTGAGAATGACACCGTTGCCAGACTTAATGGCCAGGGATGAAATCTGCATGACCGCATCGGGACGCGATTCGAAGATGACTCCCAACACTCCCAGGGGGCAGGTGATGCGCTTCAGGATGAGCCCTTCATCTAATTCGCGGTGAATTTGCACTGCGCCCACCGGGTCGGGCAGTTTGGCGACATCCCGCACTCCCACAATGGCGGCTTTGAGCTTGACCGCATCGAGTTTGAGACGACTGTAGAGGGGTTTGGCCAGGTTGTCAGCAATAGCCGCTTCGCAGTCGGCCTGGTTGGCCGCTACAATCTCGACTTCATGGCGTTCTAACGCATTGGCGATGGCTTCAATGGCACGATTTTTGGCCTTGGTAGACAGACCGGCCAAGTGCTGAGCCGCCTGGCGGGTAGATTGGGCGATCTCAATCAGTGAAGGCAGATTAGACCCCTGAGTTTGGGGAGCTGAGGAAACGGTCATGGGAAATATTTGCATCAAACCTGTAATGTCCCAGTCTACCAAACTGGATTCGGTTGATTGGGTTCTGTCGCCATGAAGACGTCATTCAATCTGGCTCGAGGCTAGAAGTGAGTTTTGGGACATGCGTCTAAATCAAGTACCGGATGTTGATCACTGTAGGGGGCATAACGCAAAGGCGAGGCTCCGCCAACGCGAAGCAATGCACCGATAGGTACGATGGGAATGGGTACCTTATTTTCTTGCGCATCCCTTTGCCCTGCAGAAAACTACAGATTTTAGCTGGACTTGATACAAACGTAAATTTCCTACTCAAATTGTGAAGGGTATACAGCTGGTGATTCTCTAACGGGAATTTTGAGAACAAAGCTGTATTCATAACAGGAGCAATGGGCCATGGCGACCCCTGAAGAATCAGGCAAAGCGGGACGGGCTGCTGCCACCGGCATCAGCCTGGCGATGAAAGGTATTGGCGGTAACTTAGCTCTGGCATCGACTGTAACCCTGGGCTTGCTGAGCGGAATGGTGTTTGCCCTGTTTGTGGCCCTGGTGTTTATTCTCGGGAGTGACAATCCCGGCCTGGGTTTGGTTATCGCGATCGGGTTAACCCTGGTTTTTAATACGCTGGTTTTCTTCCTGTCGCCGTTTTTGATGGATCTGACCCAGCACTGGCTGTACGGCACTCGCTGGGTTTCTCTGGATGACATTCGCCGTCACAGTCCTGAATCAGCCAGCGTAATTGAACAGGTCTGTGCCGATAAGCAACTCAAGCAACCCAATCTGGGGCTGATTGATGATCAGAACCCCACCGCATTTACCTATGGTTCTTTGCCGGATACGGCTCGTCTGGTGGTCAGTCAGGGGTTGTTTACCTATTTGGATGACGACGAAGCCGCTACGGTTTACGCCCACGAACTGGGGCACATCGTCCATTGGGACTTTGCCCTGATGACCCTGGGCTCTACCCTGGTGCAGATCATGTTTTTGATCTACATCTTTGGGCAGCGAATGTCTCATGATGGGGGCGATAGCAAGGCGAAAGATGCGGCCCAGGGGGTTGCCCTGGCAGCCTATATTTTCTACCTGGTGGGCACCTACTTGATGCTATATCTGTCGCGTACTCGAGAATACTTTGCCGACCACTTTGCGGCGGAAGTGACGGGGAACCCCAACGGGCTTTCTCGCGCTCTGGTGAAGATCGCCTACGGCATTGTGGAAGAAGCGGAAAAATCCGAAGAACCCAGCCGTCTGTTGCAGGGAACTCGGGCCCTGGGAATTTACGATGCGAAAGCTGCCACCTCTACAGGCACCGCTTATCGAGTCGCGGCCAGCCCTGAGCGCATTGGGCGAGTATTTCTGTGGGATTTGTTCAACCCCTGGGGCTGGTGGACTGAACTAAACTCCACCCATCCCCTGACGGGTAAACGGGTTAGGGCCTTGAGTACCTACGCCGAACAGCTGGGGTTGGATATTGAGTTTGACATGGGGCGAGTGGTTCAGGAAGGCAAAAGGCTAAACCGATCCAGGCTGTATGGTCATTTTGCTCTGGATGTGGTGATCTACATGGCCAACATACTGGGGTTAATCGGGGGCGCTATTCTGGGGTTGCTCAGCGGTAACCCTGTCGGCATTCTTTCCGGGGCCCTCATCGGGTTTGGCATCGGCACTCTGGTCAGGGCGATAGTCATGTTCCCCGATTTCAACAATGCGCCGACTAAAGATGTCCTGACTCTGATGTCAGACCCCTACGCCAGCCCCCTGCGGGGCAAACCCGCCAAGCTGGATGGCAAACTCATTGGCCGCGGCGATGCCGGGTATCAGTTCGGGTCTGACCTGAAGCTGCAGGACAAAACCGGAATGCTGTTCTTGCGGTATTCCTCCCGGTTTGGGCCGATTGGTAACTTCCTGTTTGGGACCAGCCAGGTGAAGCCGTTGATTGATTCCAGCGGTAGTGCCCTCGGGTGGTTCCGACGCAGTGCGGCTCCCTGGATGGATCTGGTACGCTACACCAGCGGCGGCAAAGTGATTCGCAGCTATCACCGGTTCTGGCACTTGATTGCTGGCGGTAGTGCGATTCTGATCGGTCTGGTATTGCCGTTTGTTTTGGTCGGTTAGGGAACCTGCGGCTGCGAAAAGCAGTAACCGATGTTGCATTTTCGTTGTAGGAGCGAAGCATCTGGTAGGAAATTGACGTGATACCTCGAAAGGTTTTCCCCAGATGCTTCGCCCGTGCGACTGGTACTTTTTTCTCAGAAATCTCCTTACCCAAACCGAATCTTCAGATAGTCATCCTCCATCTTGGCCCCTGCCGGCTGCAGTGCCGCCAGAGCCTGGGGTAGCACCAGATTGCGGCGATGGTTGCCGATGCGAATGTTGAGTTCGTCTGCCAGTTTGCTCAGCTCAATTTTGTCTTTTGGAATGCCGGGCAGGTAGAGTTCCAGAACGTAGTTTTCTTCCTCTTGCATGACCCGCATAGTGGTTTCTCTGTAGTAAACCTGGGTAGGGTCTTCGTCGTTGTAGAGTGTATCCTTCAGCCGGTGCAGGGCCTCAATGCCGTACATTTCTTCGGCAAACAGGGGGGCTTCTTTCACCGGCAGGGGGCGAAAGTTTTCGTGAATTTCGTGCTTGTACTGCTGCTGCTGTTCCTTCCAGCGTTGGAAGAAGGGGTCTTGTACAGTGTCGGGAATGATGCGGTTGGCGATTACCAGGTCGGTACCTACGTTGTAGAGACTGAGATAAGCGTGGGCCCGCAGAGACTCTTTAATCACCATCTTTTCGGGATTGGTGACCAGTCGCACCGAGGTGGTACCTGTGTCGGTCAACACCTTCTCAAGTTCCACCAGCTGCTCGTAAAACTCGTAGGGGGCATCCATCACCTCGGTGGAGGGTAATGAGAACCCGGCCACAGGGCGAAACAGCGGTTCCACCAGGGGCCGCAGGGCTGCCGACACCGCCTGGAAGGGCTTGTAGAGCTTGCGCATATACCACCCGGCCACTTCCGGCAGGCTCAGCAATCGCAGAGCCGTTCCGGTGGGGGCAGAGTCGATGATTAGCACGTCGTATTCCCCTTCGTCGTAGTGGCGCTTCATGCGCACCAGGCTAAAGATCTCATCCATCCCGGGGAGTATTGCCAGTTCCTCGGCCTCAACCCCCTCCAATCCACGGGCCTGCAGTACTTCGGTAATGTAGCGTTTGACCGCGCCCCAGTTGCCCTCTAGCTCCATCAGGGCATCCAGTTCAGCGCCCCACAAATTGGGCTGCACCTGGCGGGGGGTATGCTCCAAATCCATATCAAAGCTGTCGGCCAGGGAGTGGGCCGGGTCGGTGCTCAGTACCAGGGTTTTGTAGCCTAACTCGGCACACCGTAAACCAGTGGCAGCCGCGACGGAAGTCTTACCAACGCCACCCTTACCGGTCATTAACAATACCCGCATATGGGTTCCTCGTCTCGCTTTTCGTAGTGTTGCCTTTCTTCTTTAATCTAAAGGCTTTTAGGGGCGTTCGGCAGGGTCGGGGGAAAGATTCTCCGTTCAAAAGAATAGCCGTACCCGTTTCAGCATTAGCCAGATCAGGATGGGGGCACCAATTAGAGCGGTAACGGCATTGAGGGGTAGCACGGCTTGACTGCCGGGCAGTTGGGCAATGAGGTCTGCCCCCAGAGCAAGGATGGCTCCTAGCAGCACCGAAGCAGGCACCAGCAGGCGATGATCCAGGGTGCGGAACAGGCTGCGCCCCAGGTGAGGAACCGCCACTCCCAGGAAGGCAATGGGACCACAAAACGCGGTGACGACTCCCGCCAGTAGAGCAGAACTAATGATTAAGTACCCCCGCACCAGGCCTATGGACATGCCCAGGCTCTTCGCCTGTTCTTCGCCCAGCAACAACAGGTTAAGGGGTTTACAGCCCAGCAGGGCCATCACCAACCCCAGCATAATTAGAGGCAGCAGCACCGGCATCTGGTTCCAGGTGACACCGGCAAAGCTGCCGAAGGTCCAGCTCAGGTAGGCCAGGGTCTGCTCAAGCTGGCTGAAATGCAGCAGGATGGTGACCAGAGCGGTAGCGGTATAGCCGAACATAATGCCAAAAATGAGCAGAGCCAGGGAGTTACGCACCCGATGAGCCACCAGTAGAACCAGCCCCAGGGTGGCCCCGGCCCCGGTACTGGCGGCAGCCACAAGCCCCACCGGGGCGACTAAGCTCAGTCCAGCGAGATTGCCCGTAAGCACCACCAGGGCAACCCCCAGGCTAGCGCCAGCATTCACCCCCAGCACCGACGGCCCTACCAGGGGATTGCGAAATAGGGCCTGTAGCTGCAGCCCGCTGATGGCCAGAGCGGCTCCGGCAGCAGCAGCGGTAATGGCTCGGGGCAGGCGAAATTGCAGCACAATATCCTGCCAGGCGGGTTTTGAGGGGGTGCCTCCCAGCAAAATCTGCACCACATCTGGTAGGGGAATGGCCACAGACCCCAGGGCCAGACTGGCTAAGAACAATCCCAGGGCCAGCAGGCTCAGTCCTAAAAATCCTCCATACTGCCTGAATTGCAAAGTTCTGGAGGTCTTCCCAACCTGGCCTGGCTGAGTACGGTAAAAGGGGGGAACCATTGAGGTTTCTGTCATCGGATCACCTTCATGGTGTCACCATCGCTGGCTGCACCCGCTGCACCTGGGTGCGATATTGCCCATCCCGGTAGAGGTGAATCAGCCGAAAACCGGGCCGGTCATGGTCGGCAACCGGGGTCGGCGGTTCGATCTGACTACAACTGGAGGGGCACCCTAAAAATTCCACTTGCTTTTTGTTGGAGCGTTGCCAGGGGTGCTGCAGAGCATGGTGAATATGACCAAACAGCACCATGCGTACCTGGGGGGCTGAATCGAGCACCGCCAGCAGGTCGTCGGCATTCTGTAGAGAAATCTGATCCATCCAGGCAATGCCGGTGGGAACCGGGTGATGATGCAGGGCAACGACCGTTGGCCGATGGGGATAGTGTTTGAGTTCGGCACTGAGCCACTGCAGCTGATCCTCACCCAAATCGCCTTCACCAAATTTAGCTTCTGCCAGGACGGAGTTGAGGGTGAGCAGTCGCCACTCCCCAAGATCAATGGCCTGGGGTGGGTGATATTGGGAAGACTGCAACACCGACTTGAGGTTAGATACGTCGTCGTGGTTGCCAGGTAGCCAATAAACCGGGCAATCGAATTCACTGAGGGCTGCCTGCAAATGCTCGTAGGCAGCGGTACTGCCCTGGTCGGCCAGGTCTCCGGTCAGCAGTAACCCATCGGGCTGATGCCGGGCGACTTCATGCAGCACTGTCTTCAGGTTTTGCAAGGGATTGTATCCCCGCAGCAGGTCGTTGGGATGCTCTAGCAAATGGGTGTCGGTAATTTGGGCCAGGGTAAGGAATGGGGTCATGGCTGTAGGGGGTGGTAATAGTAGAGATCGTGGTCGGGCAACAGGTCGGGATGGAAGATTTTAATCAGGTCAGCCAGCACCAGATGGGGGTTAGTGATGCCACTTTCCCAGTAGTCGTTGCCGCCGATGCCGTTGGTGCGGCGGTTGTTGTTAAACACCCGGTTGTCCTGCCAGGCATTGAACTGGCTGTAGCGGGAGTCATCGGCCAGAGCATCCTGCCGGGTTTGCCAGTTGGCATCCAGATTGACCCAAAAGTCTGCCGTCGCCGCTCGGTCGTACACCGCCTCAAAGTCCAGCGGAATGCTGCCCGCCTGGGGGGTATCGGCCCAGAGGTAGTTGGCTCCGGCATCCCTTAACATCTGGGGAACGTGGCTCTCGCCGCCGGGCACGTACCAGGTACCTTTGTAGCTGGAGCCGGTAAAGACTGTGGGGCGCTCAGATACCGTTTTTGCCAGAGCCACGAGGGCTTGATAGGCTTCTGCAATGGCCGCAAAAGTTGCCTCGGCCTGGGCTTCTCGATTCAAAAACAGGGCGGTGAACTTGAGCCATTCCGCCTGCCCCAGTGGCGAAGGTTCCAGATACTCTGCCACCACCACCACCGGCACCCCGGCTTGCTGCAGGCGATGGTAGGACGCTGTATCGGCCTGGCCGGTGGCAAAGGCCAGCACCAGGTCGGGTTGGGCGGCGACCAGACGCTCCAGATCAAGGGTCTGGCCGGAGCTGAACTGCTGCACCTGGCCCTGGTCGATTTTCTGCCGCACGCTGAGGGTGTTAACCCGCTGAAACTGATCCACCCCAATCAGGTTATCTACGGCGTCCAGCTTTTCGAAGTGGGGCAGGTGGGTGGTGGATAGGGCTACAACGTCCTGCACCGGCACTTCGATGATTTGGGCCTGGTCATAGCCGGTGGGATGGGGGGTGCCACACTGCACCAGCACGTACTGAAACTGGGTGTTGGCGTCTTTCCAGGGTTGGGTAACGGTGACGACTTTGTAGTGGTTGTGGTATTCCACCGTAAAGCCGGTAGCGTAGTCTGGCTGCACCTTGTCGGGAAAGTAATCCCGCTGGGGGTCGTAGTTCTGGGGGCAGGTTGCCGTAGTTTCCGGACTGGTGGCTTCCTGGGGAGAGGGCGTCGGAATGGTCTGGCAGCCGGTGCCTAATAATCCACCCAGCACCATAGCCAGGGCCAACCACCGTTGCCCTGGAAGACATCTCACTTTTGTCAGTGCAGCCCTCTGCCCCCTGCTCCTACTCCCATGTTGGGAGTAGGGGAGCCCTTTCAAAGTCCCTCGCCCTTGGGGAGAGGGATTTAGGGTGAGGGAATGCAAAGCTGTATCCAGGTGTTCTACCATCTCCCGCTCCATCAAAACGTACTGCGGACCCCCACCTGAAAGTTGCGCCCCACCCCCGGAAAGCCGGGAAATTCTTCGTACTGGGTATCGAAGATATTGTTGACGCTGGCATTCAGGGCCAGGGCGCTGGTGATGGGCACTCTGAGCTTGAAGTCAAGGGTGGTGCGCCCTGTGAGGGATTCTTCGTTGGCCCTATCCACAAAAAAGTTGCTCACCGAGTTGAGGAAGAGGGCACCGTACCAGCCCTGGGGGTTCTCGTAAGAGAGGCCCACATTCCAGGTGTCGGCATGGGTAAAGGGCAGCAGGTTGCCCTCATTGTCGGGGTCTGGCCCTGAGCGAATTTTGGGGTCGTTCCAGGTGTAGTTGGCAAAGATAAACCAATCGTCAAACAGCTGATAGTTCACCTCGGTTTCGATGCCGATGGCTTCAACCCGACCAATGTTTTGGGGGGTAAAGCTCGCCAGGTCAAAGCTGATGGCGTCCTGAATGTCGTTGCGGTAAAAGGTAAAGCGGAACAGCCCCCGGTCGCCCAGTTGCTGATCGATGCCCACGTCAAAACTCAGGCCCGACTCTGGCCCCAGGTCAGGATTGTTGAAGGGCGCGAAGTACAGATCTCCCAGGGTGGGAACCCGAAAGTTGCGGGCAAAGTTAGCCCGAAAGTTTGTGGTATCAGTAACTTCGACCCGCGTGCCCACGCTGAAGGAGGTGAATGAGCCATCCGCCAGGTCATTGAAGTCTTGCCGTACCCCCAAATTGGCGCTGAACCGGGAGGTAAAGTCGGCCTGGTAGCGGGCAAACAGCCCCAGCTGGTTGATGGTGTCGCTGTAATTAACGGTGCGCTGGTCGGTGAGCAGATCAAGGATGATGTTGTCGGCTTGCACGTTACGGTAGTCAATGCCGTAGGTCATGTTCTGGTTACTGGCAAACTGCCAGGCGTGCTGCAGTTGCCCCCCCAGGGAGGTCTGATCGGTCGATTGTTGGGTGGGAGTTTCGAAGGGGTTATCTGCCACCGGATCGGTAAAGTTGACGTCGGTAAGATCGGCATAGAATCGGGCGGTGAGGGTAGAGTCATCCCCCAGCCCCAGGGCCGATTCATAGGTAACATCCATCAGCCAGCTTTCGCTGTACTGGCGGTCGTCTTCAGTCAGAGCATTGAAGCCGCCAGAAACGCTATCCGGCACGGGTACGCCCCCCGGCACCCCCAGATCGCGACTCAGGTACAGCAGGCCAAACCGCAGCTGATTGCGGTCGTCGATATCCCCCACCAGCTTGAGGTTGACGTTGTTGTAGAGCACATCGGCGTTGCGGCGGATGCTGTCAAATTCAGTGGAGGTGAGGCTAAAAGGGAAATCGTTGTCGGCACTGGTGCGGTTGTAGCCGAGAACCCAGCTGCCGTTGCCTTCGGTCCCTCTGAGCTGAATCACCTGGTTGTTAAAGCCGAAGCTACCGACGGCAGCATCCGCTGAAATCTGGAGGCCATCCGTCTCCAGGGCGCTGCGGGTGATGATGTTGATCACTCCGCCAATGGCGTTGGAGCCGTAGAGCACCGAGCCGCCCCCCGGCAGCACTTCAATTTGCTCAACGGCATCGACGGTGAGGGTGGAAAGGTCAAAGTTGCCCCCGGCCCCGACCTCGTTCAGGGGGCGTCCATCCAGCAAAATTAAAGTCTGAGACGACACACCGCCCCGCAAAAATTGCCCACTCAACGCCCCCAACTGGCCCCCGGTGGTGCCATCGCTGATGACGCCGGGCAGGTAGCGCAGGGCTTCGTTTACCGTGCGTACCCCCTGGGCTTCCATCTGCTGGCGGTTAATGATGTACACCGGCTGGCTGGATTCCCGCAGGGTGCCTTCCTGGCGAAAGGGGGTAAAAACGGGCTGATCCAGAATTTCGCCGGTGACGTTGATGCGGAGGGGAGCGGTGTCTTCACCCTCGGGGGTGGTTTCCAAAACATCAGGACCGGCTTGCCCCAGGACGGTCTCCTGCCAAGGAGCAATAGATGGCAAGATATCTCTTTCAAAGTTCCTCTCCCCCAGGGGGAGGGATTTAGGGTGAGGGTCCACAAAACTGAGCTGCATTCGATTCCTTTCGTCACCCACCGGTCTTTGCAACGCAGCAGCTTCCCCGGAAACCTGGCCTGCGCTAGGGGCTGCAAAATCCATTAAAAATGGGACAGCTTCCTGATCGATGGCATCCAGCGCCGAGGCAGGGGCAGCCTGGGCGAAGGCGGGAGGCAGGGCAAATCCGGAAATCGCGATCGCAACTATGCCCCCCATGATTCCCTGAGTTCCCTGAATTGATTGCGAAACCCTGGGCAATGAACAACACAGCAAAACTAAACAACGCATATGGTTTTTAAAAAAGACGATAAAGAATCCAGCCCGACCCGAAGCGGCATAAGCGGACTGGTGATTTGGCAAAAGTCTGCATCCTGAACACTAGAGATATGCCACCCCAGCACCAGGGCTGGAGCAGCCTACCTGCAGGTAGGCAAATAAAGGCCCAGACAAGACCTGAATGGGATGAATCACCTACTCTCGAAGGGATGTAGGGGGTCTTCGGAGTAAATGCGATGGTTCAAAGACCGGTCCAGAGGACCATCGCACTCGATGCAAAACAAAACCAACCATCATCCGTACCTCGCAGATGCGTGAAATGTGGACTTACCATCGGCGGGCATTCTGACTCAGGAAGGGCGTTTGGTCTCAGGTACAGGGTGCAAGGTACAACCGTTGGATAGGTTATGCTCCCACACCATGAACCCTAAACCCTAAACTTGAACCCTCTTCCAATACAGCTGCGGGACAGCGGCAGATTTGCACTGCACTTTCCCCGTTACCTCTAAGGGCTGCTCCCCCCTAGAACCGATGCAGATGCAATTTATCACAATCCGACAGCCATCATGCCAGGAAGTTAACGCAAGTTTAGTTACGCCATACGGCAGATCTGGATGCCGCTATTGCTCAGCCTCAATCTGGCTCTGCTGTTGAGCCATAGAGTTCTGGGCTGGCGCTGGCTGCAGCCGCGAGAACGGTGGGATAGTGCCGGGTCTGAAAGGGCTATGCCGTTTAAGGACTTTTTCCTCGGCCAGCAGCGCCCGCGTCTCTTGCGCCGCCGCCTGTATTGGATGAAAAAGGTTATAGCTTTAGATCCTTGGCAGCTTACACCTGTCTGCTTTAACAAATAGGCAACAAGATGTTCCTGATTTTTTTATGGCTGACAATCTATCGCCAACTTTTATCGTCGGGATACCGCGGTCAGGCACTACCTTGCTTTCGACCCTTCTGGCCAGCCATAGCCGTATTAGCTGTGGGGCAGAAACTCACTTTTTCCCCTATTTAGAAGCCAATTACCAGCAACTATCCTCGGTTTTGCAAGATCGCCACTGGCCTCACCGAGCAACAGACTTTGTAACAAACCTGACAGTAGAAAATTATAGAGTCCACAATTTATTTGGTGTCGATGTTCAAGCGGTCTATGATTTTCTGGTAAAACGACGCCCCTCTCTGCAAGCCCTGCTGGAAAGTCTGACCGTCCAGCAAATGTTAGCCAACCAAAAGCAGCTTTGGGTCGAAAAAACACCTAACCATATTCTGCATCTCGCGATGATGCGACGTCTTTATCCTGCTGCAAAAGTCGTGAGAATTGTAAGAGACCCAAGGGACTCGGCCCTATCTATGGCTGATAGGTTGCCCTGGGCCAGTGATTTCGCCTTAGACAATGCCTATTTGATTCAGGATTGGCATCGCAAAAGTCGGCATTTTTTTGAGCAAGATAACCTAACCTACACCCTCAAGTACGAAAACCTGGTTACCCAACCAGAAGAGTCTCTACAGGCTCTGTGTGATTTTGTTCAAGTTTCTTTTGAGCCATCCATGCTGGAGACCAGAGGAGCGGCACAACATACGGCCCCAGAGCACGAGACCTGGAAAATTCAGGTAGGGCAAAGGCTCGATTCGTCCCGCTGCTATGCATGGCAAAAGTTAGAGCCTGGTGTTGAACTAGAAGCGATTAGTATGTGCTGTCAGGAACTAATTCAGGAATTTGGTTATCCGCAAATTACAAGCTCCCTGACCCCTATTTTTTCCCACTACACCAGTTATCGATTTATCCAGAGCTTGAGATCAGAATCAGCCGAGAAGTCCGCAATCTCTAAGCTTTTGGAATATAACCACCTGCTGGTGCCTCGTCGCCCTTCAACCATGGCTGCTGGGGAAGAGATAACGTTTTGTGACGTACCTATCAATGGCAAAAACTACCGGAAAAGCCTCAAAAAATTAAGCCGGTTTTGCTTGGAATTAATCCATTTGCGCTTAAAGGGAGTGACCATAAAATTTACCTCTTTTTGCCAAAGTTCTCAGTCTGAAAAGAACATATTTGGCGAAATGGCGGTATTCTTGCTCAAGATTTTGGGCTCAAAGGTGACGATGCTTGAACACAAAAAATAGTGAAAATAAGGGGCAAGCTTACTTTCACTACTTTCGATATTTATTCGATATTCAGCCGCAAGCTATCGATACACTTCCTGCAAAACTTCCCCGTTCGGTTGCAGTAATTCAATGTGCAACGGCATCTGCCCCGCTGCGTGGGTCGAGCAGGATAGACAGGGGTCGTAGCAGCGAATACCTGCTTCCACCCGGTTGAGGAATCCCTCAGGAATCTCCTCACCGTGGATGTAGTGCTTGGCAATTTGGGTGATGGTTTTGTTCATCGCCAGGTTGTTGTGGCCGGTGGCGATGATCAGGTTCACCTTTTCGATTAACCCATTCTCATCCACTTTGTAGTGGTGGAACAGGGTGCCTCGGGGGGCTTCGCTGACACCGACGGCTTCCAGGGCGTTAACTCCCGCTTCTGACCGCACCCGGTTGGAGAGGATGTCGGGGTCATCCATCAACAGCTGGATGTGCTCCAGGCAGGCGAGGATTTCTACCAGACGGGCATAGTGGTACAGGAAGGATGAGGTCGGAACGCCACCGGCAAAGTCGCGGAAGGTCTGGAGTTCGGTGTCGGCCTGGGGGGTGCCGATGCGATCGCAAATATTCAGCCTGGCCAGTGGACCTACCCGGTAAATCCCCTCGGGATATCCCATTTCTTTGTAGTAGGGAAACTTCAGGTAAGACCAGTCCTCAACCGCCTCACCCAGGAACTCCTGGTAGTCATCCTCGCTCAGGTGGTCCCGCACGATGTTGCCGCTGCTATCGCAGAACCGCAGATGGCCGTCATAGTGCTCCCACAGGCCATCTTTGCCGACCAGGCCCATAAACAGGGAGGGAAACTCACCAAACACCTCCACCTCTTCCTTCATGGGACCGTTGATCAGCCCCTTGAAAATATCCAGCGCCTTGTGGATGGTTTCGAAGGATTCTGGCAGGCGGTCAATAATCCAGGCCCGCCCCTCTTCACTGATGGGAGAACGGACACCACCGGGCACCGTCCAGGCGGCATGAATTTTCCGGCCACCGAGGATTTCGATTACCTTCTGGCCAAATTGCCGCAGGCGAATCCCTGCCCGGGCCAGGTCAGGATCAGACGCAATCAGCCCAAACACATTGCGTTTGGCGGGGTCACTATCCCACCCCAATAAAAAGTCGGGACTGCTGAGGTGGAAGAACGACAGCGCATGGGACTGAGTCAGCTGGGCCAGATTCATCAGCCGCCGCAGCTTATCCGCCGCTGGGGGAATCTTCACCGCTAAAATTTTGTCGCTGGTTTTTGCCGCACAAATCAGGTGGCTCACCGGGCAAATGCCGCAAATTCGGGCCGTAATCCCCGCCATTTCGGTGTAAGGGCGACCCTCACAAAACTTTTCAAACCCCCGATACTCCACCACATGGAAGCGCGCATTGGAGACATTCCCGGCATCGTCTAAAAAGACCGAAATCTTCGCGTGGCCTTCGATGCGGGTGATGGGGTCGATAACTACGGTTTTAGGCATAATCAGTTCCTTCCTTTTAAGAGGAGGGGCAGAGGGGCAGGGGTGAGGGGGAGCAGGTGAGCAGGAAGCCTAGAAAACAACGGGTTATGGATGCGTTGCTTGTCATGGTGCGTTACGGCCCTAGCTTGGGCGATCGGTTTAACGCTCAAGACCCTGAAGGGCCTAACACACCCTACATCAGCCCCCTTGCTCCCTCGCTCTCTTCCCCTTAGGTGTCGTACATCAACCCCTCAATAGCATCGGGGTTTTCTTCCAGGTACTGGTCAAAGCCAGACTTCTTGGGCTGTTGATGCTGGTGGGAAACTTCTGCCCGCATTTCTTCAACGGCGTCCCAGGCGGCGGCGGCTTCGGGGGAGGTTTCCCCTTTTTCTGCCGTCACTTTGTGGGCGTAGTCGATGGCTTTATCGAGTTCTTCGTTGAACTTTTTGTCTTCAACGCTCATGAATTCGTTCTCCTCAATCTAACTATCCAAACTAACGATCTAAACTAACTATCCAAACTTAATCATCTCGCGGCCTGCCATCTCGGGTTGTTGTCCCTGTAGCAGCGGCTCAATGGTAGCCCGAATCCGCTCGGCTGAGGGGGGGCACCCCGGCATAAATATGTCGATGGGTACAACTTCGTGGACAGGAGTAACCCGGTCCATCAGTTCGGGGACGATGCCGGGAGCATGGGGAAAGTGGGGGTTTTCGTCCGCCAGTTCGATGTAGCCCCGTTTCAGGACCCCCTCGGCGCTGCCCCGCATCATGTTGCGCATGGCGGGCACGTTGGCAGTGACGGCGCAGTCCCCAAAGGAAATCAGGGTCTTGGTTTTGCGCCGCACTTCGTAGATCAGCTCCAGGTTGTCTTCGTTGGCCACGGCTCCTTCCACCAGGCACACATCCACATCTTCGGGATACTCCTTCAGGTCGCAGCCGACGGGGCTGTAGACCACATCCACCAGGTCGGCCAGGTCAATCAAAAACTCATCCAGGTCCAGAAAGGACATGTGGCAGCCCGAACACCCCGCCAACCAGACGGTGGCAAACTTTATCTTGTCCATTGATGTTTCTCCCGTGCGGTTGACAGAAATTCAATTTTTGCGGCATCGCCGACCTTTTCGCCGGTGGTTTCGCCCTTGTGGAAGATGGCTCCGGTGGGGCAGGCATCCACACATTTGCCGCAGGAAGTACAGGCATCTACTTCACCCCAGGGCTGATTCAGACCCGAGATGATGTAACAAGCCGCACCGCGATTCCCTACATCCCATACGTGGGCACCTTCTACTTCGTCGCAGACCCGCACGCAGCGGGTACAGAGGATGCAACGGTTGTGGTCAATGCCAAACATAGGATGGGACAGGTCTACCCCCCGGTCGGGGAAGCGGTAGGTAAAACGGCTGTGGTCCATACCCACATCAATGGCCACATCCTGCAGTTCGCAATCGCCGTTGGCAACGCAGATGGAGCAGACATGGTTACCTTCGGCAAAGATGAGTTCGACCGCCATGCGGCGATATTCCTGCAGCTTCTCGGTCTGGGTGTGAATTTCCATGCCTTCCCAGACCTCGGTCACGCAGGCGGGGAGCAGCTTATTCATGCCCTCGACTTCTACCACGCACAGGCGGCAGGAGCCAACCGGGTGCAGCCCCTCCAGGTGACACAGCTTGGGAATGGGCACCCCTGCTTCTCGGGCCGCATCCATGATGGTAGCCCCGGCCTCAATGGCAATGTCTTTGTCGTCAATCTTGAGTGTTTTAACGGCCATGATTCTTGACCTCTGATTGCCTTCTCAAAAACTCGTTTCTTGCTCAACTTTCCTCGGCTTTGTCGGTTGGGTGGAAGGTCATGGAACCTGACAAAATCTTTACCCTGTCGGGTTCCGCTACCACTTCACCGAACCTACGGGGTGGCAGCGACCTCCTCCTTTGCCACCTTGCCATTCAGGTAGGCAGGCTGCACCAGCAGGTCCTCGTACTCTTTGCGGAAGTACTTGAGGGTACTCAGCACCGGGTTGGGGGCGGTTTGGCCCAGACCGCAAAGGCTGGTGTCGCGCACCATTTCGCAGAGGGCCTCCATGGTGGCCAGGTCGGCGGCGGTAGCCTCACGCCTGAGAATCTTCGACAGCATGGCGTAGAGTTGCACCGTGCCGGTGCGGCAGGGCACACACTTACCGCAGGTTTCTCCCCGGCAGAATTCCATATAGAAGTGGGCAATCTCGACCATGCTGGTGGTCTCATCCATTACCACCATGCCGCCGGAACCCATCATAGAGCCTACCGCTTTCAGGGAGTCGTAATCCACGGGGGTATCCAGCATGGACTTGGGAATGCAGCCGCCAGAGGGGCCGCCGGTCTGCACCGCTTTGATCTCTCCCTCGGGCACGCCGCCGCCCATGTCTTCGACGATTTCCCGCAGGGAGATTCCCATGGGTACTTCAATCAGGCCGTTGTTGCGGATCTTGCCGGTAAGGGCGAAGATCTTAGTACCTTTACTATTTTCAGTGCCGATGCTGGCGTACCAATCAGCTCCCCGGTGAATGATGGTGGCGATGTTAGCCAGGGTTTCTACGTTGTTAATCAGGGTGGGGCAGCCGTACAGTCCCTTTTGGGCCGGGTAGGGTGGTCGGGGAATGGGGTTGCCGCGTCCACCCTCAATGGATTGAATCAGCGCTGTTTCTTCCCCACAGACAAAAGCTCCGGCCCCAATGCGAATATCGATCTTGAAGTCAAAGGGGGAGTCAAAAATTTGGCTACCCAGCAAGCCGTATTTCTTGGCCTGCTGAATGCCCTTCTGCAGCCGTTGAATGGCCAGGGGATATTCTGCCCGCACATAGATGTAGCCATGGTTCGCCCCTACGGCATATCCGGCAATGGCCATGCCTTCTAGCACCAGGTGGGGGTCGCTCTCCAGCACGCTGCGGTCCATAAAGGCACCGGGGTCGCCCTCGTCGCCGTTGCAGATAATGTATTTCTGATCTCCCGGCATTTTGGCTACGGTGGCCCACTTCAAACCGGTGGGGTAGCCGCCGCCGCCCCGTCCTCGCAGGCCGCTCTTAGAAATTTGGTCAACAACTTCCGCTGGCGTCATTTCATAGAGGGCTTTGTAGAGAGATTGGTAGCCGCCGACGGCGATGTATTCCTCAATGCGCTCGGGATTTACCTTGCCACTGTTCTCCCGCACGATTTTGGTTTGTCGGGCAAAGAAGGGATGGTTCGAATCTCCTTTTGTCGCCAGGGCCGTACCGCCGGTTTGGGCTTCGATAATGCTTGCAGCCTGGTCAGGGGTAACGTCTTCGTACAGGTCGTCGGTGGGGTCAATCTGGACCAGCGGTCCCCGGCCACAAAAGCCCATACACCCGACGCCGATGACTTCCATCTGGTCATCCAGATTATGGTCTTTAACAGCCTGCTTCAGGTTGCCGTACACGTCCATGGCTTCAGCCGCCCGGCAACCGGTAGAGGTGCAGCAGTGAATGCGGGTCGGCTTCTGGCGCTCTCGTTCTGCCTGCGCAATGTCTTGCAATCCTTGTAAGTCCATATGCCCTTCTCCTGTGAACCTTGGGGCGTTTGTTCAATACAATGTCTGGACCGTGCAATGGCCCTCGGGGTTACTTCTGCAGCCAGGCAGCAACTTTTGCAACGGCCTGTTCTGCACTGAGTTTGCCGCCCACTTCGCCATCAAAGACAACCGCCGGGGCAATGCCGCAGGCCCCCAGGCAACGGGCCGCCATCAGGGAAACCTGCTCATCGGGGGTGGTTTCCCCGGCCTCAATGCCAAGTTTTTCCTGCAGAGCTTCCATCACCTTGCCGGCCCCTTTCACATAGCAGGCGGTACCCATGCACACCACGCAGGTGTGGGCCCCACTGGGCTTAAGGGAGAACAAATGATAGAACGTGGCAACGCCGTACACTTTGCTGAGGGGCATTTGCAACCCGTGGGCGATGTACTCCAGCACGTCCTCTTCTAAATAGCCAAAGGCTTCCTGGGCAATGTGGAGCACTTCAATCAGCGCATCGGCCCGGTACTGATGGCGCTTCATGGTAATGTCGAGCCGTTTGAAGCGACGGTCAACATCGGCAGCTTTTTTCTTTTGGGCAGCACCTTCTTGGGGAGCCGCATCGGGCTTAACTTTAGATTCGGTGGCGGTGGGTGACATGGCAACAACCCTGGAAAGAACCTGTATCTGCAAAACCTGACAGGAGCAGGCAAGGAAATGGTCAACAACGGCCTGTCAGATTAATCCTATCGACTATGCAAGACGCTCAAAGCCTGTTAGTAAGCTTAAACCCGGCTCCCCGTCCAGTCCCAGAGCTTGATCCCTCAGTATAGCCGTGCTCTGTGTGCTGAACTGGGCATCTAAGCAATCTAAAAAGTAAAAATCAGCTATTTTTTCTTTAGACTTGCTTAAGCTTTTCTGGGCACTAATTTTCTGTTCACTAAAACTAGGTTTTCGCTAAAAATCAGACCAGCTTTGGTTACCCCCTGCAATCTCCAATTGAATTATGCTATGGCCGTAAATTAAACAAGTTAACTGTTGTGAAAGTTTGCAGTAACTGCTTTTTATCTCCAACGATCACGTTATCCGATCCCCAGGGAGATGAGAGGGTTTGATTTACAGAACTACACCTATCCGGAGAGAAACGGCTTAAGGAATATTTAATAAGTCTTTGCAGTTAAGGGGGCATTTCTGATAGCTGTGAGTTATGAAATTTTGCTGCAGAAATTAACCGTTTCCGTAACGAGTGAATAATCCAAACTTGGGCGTTATGAAGCCCAAAAATCTGCTGACCATAGCCCGTATGAGCAATTCCCAGACCTTTATCATGGGTTAGCCCTGGGGAAACGGACCTTGGCGTCATGCGCTCACCTGAACTGGTCGTTCGTGCAACGTCCCCAGCGGGGACAGGGCATGACTCCAGGTTAAAAAGGATGATCTTCGCCAGGCTCACCCCGCACCATAGCCACCGCTGCATCCAGAGCTGCCCCAGACAACGGCACAAGTGCTCACCCCAAATGTTTCGGTTCACCATTTTTAAGAGGATGTCCGTGGTAGAACTAAAACGATGCAAAACCTACCTGTCCTTACTCCACTGTGTTTACGGTTATCCACGTGCTGCCGCCCGATGCCCAGGTAACGGTAGCGACCACTCTCTCTCTAACTGCCGACGAACGGAAGAAAACCCGCCATCGCTTTATCGCCGACGATGGCACTCCGGTGTATCTCAACCTGCCCCGGGGTGCAACCCTGGTGCACAATACAGTACTGGCTTCCCCTGATGGTGAGCTGCTACGAGTCTTGGCCAAACCTCAACCCGTTGTGCTGGTTCAGGCCAGGACTTCCTTCCAGCTGATGAAAGCGGCCTATCACCTGGGGAATCGCCACGTACCTTTAGAGTTAACGCCCGACTGCCTCAAACTAGAGTCAGACCCGGTGCTTGAAGGCATGGTCCTGCAACTGGGCGACTTTACCATCACGCCGGCGACCCTGCCATTTGAACCCGAAACCGGAGCCTACAGTGGTTCCCATAGTCACTCCCACAGCCATACCCATGCTCATTCCTGAAACCCAGGCCTTACAACGGCTTTTGCAGTTAGTGAGCCCCATCCTGCCAGTGGGGGCCTACAGCTATTCCGAAGGCTTGGAGACCCTGGTACAACAGGGCCAACTCACGACACCGCACGCCGTTGTGCAATGGCTAGAGCAGGAGTTGCAGTGGGGACTGGTGCGGCTGGATGCAGTGGCGATGAAGGAGGTGGGCTATGCGATCGCCCAATCCGACCAAACCACAGTTCTGGCCCTGAACCGCTATCTCTCTGCCCTGCGAGATACCGAAGAAAGCCGACAACAAAGCTGGGCCATGGGACGGGCGCTAAATCGCATGGCTACCCAGCTAGAACCCGATCTGCAGCCGTGGATTGACGCCTTAGACACCCCCTGCAATTTTGCGGTGAGCTGTGGCCTGCTGGCCACCCACTGGCAAATTGAGTCTCAAACTATGGTGCTGGGATATCTCCAGAGCTGGGCCACTAACCTGATTGCGGCGGCCATTAAACTGGTGCCCCTGGGCCAAACCGTGGGGCAGAAGATCCTTCTGGAACTCACCCCGGTGCTGGATGCCACGGCAGGGTATTGCCTGACAGCAGACCTCGACACCACCCCCCTGAGCAGTTGGGGCAGTTCCCTCGCCAGCATGCAGCATGAAACGCTGTACAGCCGATTGTTTAGGAGTTGAGGATAAGGCGGCATGAGCGGCAACAACCTCAGTTCGGGATTGCTTCCGCAAGTCGTATGCAGAATAACTTCCCCTCTTTGGCGGGGGGCCAGAGGGCGGGGGGCAGGAATAATCATGGATTGAGCTGAGTCTATGATTTCTTTCTTGAAAATTAATCCTGATAAATGAAGTTTTTTGACCCGCATTTCCCCTGACTGAATGTTGGCCAAACTCCCAAACTCTTGCCAAGAGTACCCTTCGTGGAACATGATCGGCTCGGCTCGGTTGTGATGATCGGGTAAAAACAGAAGCCTATGGCGTCCCGTCCATGTGTAGGATGGTAAACAACGATTTCCAATTCCATCAGCAAGCTTCTGGATGAAGGCTCTAGTCTGTTTATGGGACTGGAAAAGATTGGTATCTTTGGCGCTAGTTAGGTCTCAAAGCATGACGGCTGTAAGCATAAAACCCAGCATTCCGGCATTTTGCGAAGGTATTCAGCATTTTGGCGAAGCTCTCCCCGATTTTGACATTTATGGTAAGGAGCCTGCCATTGCTGAGGGGCAGACCGCGATTTCATCTCCGTCTGACCCGGTCGCGGTCTATCAGACCCTGCTAGCGGCAGAGGCGCTGCGGTATCTCACTCTACAGATGACTGCCAGCAAGTCTTCCGGCCACCCCGGCGGTTTTGCCAGCATTGCCGATGGCATTGCGTCTCTGGTCATGCTGGGCTACAAAAACATCATTACGGAAGTGGGCCACCATGCCCCCGGCTTTTACAGCAACGTATTTTTGGATCGGTCTCTAGAAGCGATGGGGATTGAGACCGTACAGCAGTTGTGCGATCGCTTCCGAGAAACCCACGGTCTACTGGGTCACCTGTCGGGCCAAATTCCTGGCCTGCTGAATCCTGCCGGTCCTCTTGGTCAGGGCCAGCACTTTGCCATGGCCGGGGCTAAGCTGCACCCCGGCACCCTGTTCCCCGTTACCATCGGCGACGGCGGACTGGGCGAACCCTACATCATGAGCAGCTTTGGCCACTTCCATACGGCCTACCCCAACGTCACCAATTTCCTGCCCATCCTGGTGTGGAACGGCTACTCCCAGGAGCACCACAGCATGGTGTCCACCCAGTCCAACGAAGCCATGATCAACTACTGGCGGGGGAATGGCTTCCAGGAAATCATCCTGGTCGATGCCAAAGACTACGACGACGCCAACCAGCCCGGCCCCTATGTCGATAGCACCGCCTTTTCCTTCAACCAGCGCCTGGCCTTTACCCAGGCCGTGCTGGAGGCTACCGACAAAGCTGCCAGGTCGGCCCTGGGGGGCACCCTGACTGTCTTAATCGTGAAGCAGCTGAAGGGGGCCGGTGTCCACAAGCGGGGAGCCCAGTCCCACAACCTCTATCCCGGCGATACTCTGGAAAAAGACTACATTCTGGAGGCCCTCACCGCCCGCGCCCTCCCCCCCGCCGCCTGGAATCTGGTGCGCACCAACTACGAGCGATCCATGGGGGGGCCCGGTTCCCAAACCGCAGTGACCGAGTCAGTGCTGCCGGTTCCCGACCTGGGCACTCTGCCGCTCAACGAGTTTCCGGTGGGGGGCGATAAGCAGGTAGCGACTACGGCCATGGGGGCGCTGGTGGCCCACGTGGGTCAGCAAGATCCCCAATTCGTGGTCACTAACGCTGATGGGAATGCGGCCTCTGGCATTAACAACATCAACGTGGCCCTGAAAATTATTCACCCCACCCCCGATGAAACCTACTTTCAGCAGCCCCAGGGGCAGGTGTACGAACCCCTCAGCGAAGATGCCTGTGCCGGTTTAGCGGCAGCCCAGGCTTTGTTTGGGGCACGCACCCTGTGGTGTTCCTACGAGTCTTTTGCCATCAACGGCCTGCCCATCTGGCAGACGGTCACCCAGGCCATGGCAGAACTGCGCCGTTCTACCCCTTCGACTATTACCCTGTTTACCGCAGGGGCGTTGGAACAGGGGCGCAACGGCTGGACCCACCAGCGCCCCGAAATTGAGAACTACTTTGCCGGCATGATGCGTAACGGCAACGTGTTGCCTCTGTTCCCCACCGATGCCAACAGCATTCAGGTCTGCTACGACTGGGCCTTGACCACCCGCAACAAGGGCATCACCATTACCGCTAGCAAGTCGCCTCTGCCCATTCGCACCACCTTTGAGCAAACCCGTAAAGCCCTGCAGGATGGTGCCATAGAACTGGCGTCTACGGCTGGAGACAAGGTGGTTGTCTTTGCTGTAATAGGGGATATGACGCTGATTCCGGTATTTGAAGCGGCGGAGCAACTGGCGGCCAGCGGTATTGGTAGCCGCATTGTGTCGGTGATCAGCCCCCGCCGCCTGTATCGCCCCACCGATGTAGCCTGGGACACCTGCTCTGAGGCAGACGGCGGCTTTTTGGATGATGCCGGATTTGACCAGCTCTTTGGCGGCGATGCCCTGATTGGGGTAACCGGCGGCTCTAGCGCCATGCTCGAACCCATTATGCTGCGCAGCACTTCCCCCCGCGACACCTTCGCCTGGAAGCGTGGCGAAACCGCAGCCAGTGCCGGTCAGGTGATGGCCATCAACGGCTTAACGGCTGATAACTTTGTAGATCGAGCCAAGGCACTGCTGGGCTAGTTCGACTCCAGCCCTGGATTGAACATTGATTGAATAATTACATGAGAACTCTGCAAGGCCGCGGCGAACCGTGGCCTTGTTTTTTTCTTTCAGCTCATCAAGTTTGCACCTCACCGGCCTGAGAACTGCTAAAGCTGCGGTGCAAGCTCAGCAGTCTCGCCCCTTTGCGAAATCATGTTTGGCAAATCATGAGAGTGCTCACTCAATTTTTTGTAAACGAATCTATTCCTTTTTAAGGATTTATTCCGTTTTCGGCCTCCTAATTTGTCACCCAAGATGCAGCGGCGAAATCCTAAACGCTATATTCTTTGCCTTATTTGAGGGGCGAGACCCTGGCTGGAATAGGTACATATGGCCATTCCGGGATGCTTTCATAAATGTTACGCTTGTTTACATAGTTAAGCGATAAGGCCCGAGTTTACATGGAAACTTTAACTTCTGTGACTGAACTTCTCATTTTGGCGGGCATCGGTTGGGCGATTCTTCAGGCTTTATCCGAGCAAACCGCCTCTCAAGAAGAGATGATTCCCATCCCTGTAGAAGACAGAAAGTCTTCTTCGAAGCCATAACCCTTTCTCTACGGTCTGCTTCTCATCTTTTCTGCATCAAAACCTCAGCCCCTGAGCCGTAAGTAAAATCGGATGTGCTGGCCCAGGTGTGTCGCCTAGACGACGAGTTGAGTTTCGTCAAGGGCAGTCGCATCTGTCATTTTTAGCTTAACCGCCGTTAGTGTCTCCCCCCCCTATTCATGAGAACCGTGCAAAACTCCTCAGACCTGGTCCGTACTTACCTGAAAGAAATCGGTAAGGTTCCTCTGCTCACCCACGAAGAAGAGATTGTCTTAGGCAAGCAGGTGCAACGCCTGGCCAAGCTTGAGGCTAAGAAGGCTTCTTTAGAAGAAACGACTGGACGGGAACTGTCTACTCAAGAGTGGGCAGAGTCTGAAGGGCTAACCCTGGCTGAGCTTAAGCAAATTTTGCGGGAAGGTAGCCTGGCTAAGCGCAAGATGGTGGAGGCCAATTTGCGACTGGTGGTGTCGGTGGCTAAGAAATACATCAAGCGCAATGTAGATTTGCTAGACCTGATTCAGGAAGGCACTATCGGCATGCAACGGGGGGTCGAAAAGTTTGACCCCACCAAGGGCTACCGATTTTCAACCTACGCCTACTGGTGGATTCGCCAGGCCATTACTCGCGCGATCGCAGAGAAGAGCCGCACCATTCGCCTACCCATCCACATCACCGAAAAGCTGAACAAGCTTAAGAAAGCTCAGCGTAAGCTTTCTCAGGAGTATGGTCGCGCCGCCACCGTCCATGAACTGGCCGAAGAATGCAACCTGACTACCAAGCAGGTGCGCGACTATCTAGAAAAGTCTCGCACCCCCCTTTCCCTCGATTTGAAGGTCGGCGATAACCAGGACACCGAACTGGTCGAACTGCTGGAAGACGACGGCCAAACCCCCGAAGATTTTGCGACCCAATCTTCCCTAAAAAATGATCTGGAAAAGCTACTGAGCGAGTTAACTCCTCAGCAGCAAGAAGTCCTTTCCCTCCGATTTGGGCTTTCTGATGGCAAAACCATGACCTTGGCCAAAATTGGTGCCAGGCTCTCCATTAGCCGTGAGCGGGTGCGGCAGATTGAACGGGAAGCCCTGACCAAGCTACGCAAGCGCCAGGCCGATATTAGAGAGTACCTGGTGAGCTAGAGAACCATAGACGAATGTCACTGAATTAAGCTGAAATCAACCCCTGCAAATTGCTGAAAGCCTTGATCTGCCGTAGGGTGGGCACTGCCCACCAGCCTTATGTCAGTGACATTCAACCATAGACCACTTCGGCCATTGCTAAGCCAGGTCCTGCTTAACACAGGTAGGTTGCCACAGGCAAAGCTGCCGCCTCTAGCCCTGGCCAGGATTTAATGTATTCTTGCTGCGGAGAACTTCACCGCAGCTTTCGGTTTTTTTAAAGCTTCACTCACTGGTCAGGCAGCCTGTACCCCATGGCCCTGCAACAGGCTGCAATCAACACCCTGCCAATGACGGACTGGTTTTAGAATGAGGAGGTCGGCGGCAGTTTAGGTAGAACCCATCTCTCAGAACGGGGAACGCAGCAAAGACTGGGAAGAGAGGTTTCTCCAGCTTTCTCGCGATTACCTGGCCATTTCTCGCACCGTCATGATTGCGGCGGCTTCAGTTGTGATATCAGGTAGCCTGCTAGATAAGGCTGACATCATTAAAGGTGCCGCCCGTCTCTTTGGTAAGTGATTTCTGGAACCGTCTATGCCCCTTTCCGTTGTTGATCTGATCCACTGGTTTGAAACCTGGGCTAACCCTGCCTGGCAAGAAAGCTGGGACAATTGCGGCTGGCAGATTGAACCCGGCGTATTGGATCAGCCAGCGCAGGTGTTAGTTTGTCTCACCCCTACCCTGGCGGTCATGGAAGAGGCCCTCAGCTTGCGGCAGCAGGGGGTCGGTGTCAATCTTATTTTTGCCCACCATCCCTTAATTTTTAGCCCCCTAACATCCGTCCAAAAGGGGGACCCGGTGGGAGAGATGGTAAGGCTCAGCATGACTCACGGCATCGGCCTCTACAGTGCCCACACTAACTTCGACCAGGTACACGATGGCACCGCCGATGTATTGGCCCAACTGCTAGACCTGGAGTGTCCAGAACCCGTAGTGCCCACCCAGGATGGCATGGGCTATGGGCGGGTGGGCATCCTTAACCCTGCCCTGAATTTGAAAAGTTTGCTGGAGCTGATTCAGCAAAAGCTGTCGCCCCCCCACTTGATTTATTCCCCTGCCGCTAACCTGAACCAGACCGTCAGTCGTCTGGCGGTGCTGGGCGGGTCGGGAGCCAGCTTTTTAAAAGCTGTGGAGAAAACCCGGGCCCAGGCTTACCTGACCTCAGACTGTAAGTTTCACCAGTTTCAGGAAGGGCGCGATCGCAATGTCGTGCTCATCGACGCGGGCCACTATGCCACTGAACGTCCTGCCTGCGCCCGGCTGGTGGATATCTTGAAACAGCAGGGCGTATCCTGGGTTCAACTGAGTCAGCAGGATGAAGATTTTCGGCAATTTTTTACAGGTTAGGCATCGGCGCAAAGCGGCACCAATGCCCCTTTGGTTGTCAGCCCCAGGCGCATGGGTTGGTTTGCACCAATGGGTTTACCCGTCAGGGCACAGGTCTGCTCCTGTGCAGAGATGGCCTCAAAGCTAGCCCGAATATCAGCCTCATGCAAACTGCCCTGAGGCTCCCCCGCCGTGCTCTCAATGTATTGCCAGAGCACCTCCCGAATCAACGCCTGATAGCCCCGGTCCCCTGCCAGGGCTTTCAGCTTTTCCTTCAGCGAACGTTCCAGACGAATGCTGGTAACTTCCATCTCAGTCGTTGATACGCGGGTAAGGGTTGGCATCTGCAGGCACACCTCCGGAGTCATCATCTACAAGATCTGGGAATATCAGTGAGGACTTTAGAATCAGATCGGCAAAGCCCGGATATTCACCGCGATGAGTCACAAAAACTCATCCAATGTCATTTAACAATAGTCTAGACACTTTTGTATTACGCATGTAGTATTATCATATCGCAGGTTACTGTGGTCTCGGTTAAAACGATTTATTGGTCTTTCCCTTCCACCAGCCTGCTTCAGGCAGCCCTTTTCCTGTTTTCATCAGGTTCAAGGTGCTAGCCAGGGTTTTGCCAGATGGAAAACCCCAGCTTTAAACCCTGTCCAAGGTAACCTGTCCAAGGTAAAGAGCCTGTCCAAGTCCAAGGGTGGAGTTTTCCCTGAGAGGCAATGACACATTTCGAGCCGGACTTGGCATAGCACCTGACCCCATCGAGTACTTAAGTCTTACTGCTTGAGGAATTCTGCTGTGAAACGATTACTGACTACTGGCATCCATCTAATGATGACCATCCAACCTGGCGGTGTCGTCTGCCATGTAGCCAGGGCGGCAGAATTTGTCTACCCCATGATCGCTACAGGCCAATGGCTAATCAGTTGGCCAGGCACTAGAGGGCGAGATTACTGCATTTACGGCGCCGGTCGCCGTTGGCGAAGCGGGCAGTACAGACGACAACCTGTACTTCGACTGGGATAACTTACTCCCCGATTTTGCTCCCCCATTAAGCCAGCAAAATCTTGGGTCTCCAGGTGGAAAACCTGGAAAAATTTGTACCTATTTCCCAGTTACCCTGCCCCCGCTTCCGCCAACCGAGAAGCGGGGGTTGTGGTGCTTATTTTTTCTACCCTGGGGAAACCCCATTTTCCCCGTGGCCCGCCGTTTCTCTATTAAAAAGTTGCCCTCCTCTGCCCGGCGCTGGCGACAACGCCAACCCTGTTTAAGAGTTGTGCAGCCTGATGGCCAGTTTAAGCAACCGCTGTCATTGAACCAATTTTGACGAATCGAAAACCGGGGCCGCAGCCCTAACGATTCGGTCTTACCAGACATTACATTTCAGATTAACGGGTCATGTTAAAAATTTTCTATTCCGATACCGATATCACCCTGGAGCAGCTGGCCACGACCCCCGAGGCGTTTGTGGCCCAGCGCAGCGTTTTTGCCCTACGGGTAGGGCAATCTATGTTTGTGCAGGCTGGCCGGGGATCGCTGTTGCTGCCTACAAAAATGCCTGGGGTTACCGCTTTTTGGCGTCATGCAGAAGGCAATCAATCTCTGACCATAGACCCCTGCGACTATGCCTGGGTAGAGGTTACCCTAGAGGGCATCTGGATGGCCAGGACCGCTACCAGCGAGCAGGGCAGCCTGGTCGTCGACCTGGGGGAGCAGACGGAATGGCAACTGGTCAACCTGTGGCGGTGCAGTCTCAGGTGGATGCCCGTAGAGCAGCCATTACCTAAAGCCTGCTAAGGCATGGACTTTTCAGGGGACTGATGATCAAGCGGGAAGCCGTCGTCATTTAACCTTTATTTCAGCTTTTGATTTGGGCAGTCTAAACTTAAAAGACAAACCGTTACGTCACATATCCATATCTCTCAGTTTTTCTCTGACTTCGCTAGAAAATAGAAAGACTGATTCAGTGGGTGCGTCCGCCGTTAGAAACCCCCTTAATTAACGAGTTCTCGCTAACGTGAAAGTCTATCTTAATAAAGTTTTTAATGTATTACGGCAGATGCTCCCCCAGGCTGGCGCAACTTCGCTGTCTGCTGGAGGTCGCATTATTCTCCTGTCGAGCCTGCTGGCCATGGGGTCGGTTACCGGCTTAAAGTTCATGCGGGCACTCGAACCCGCTGAATTGTTTACCTTCGATCAGTTAGTGCGATCGCTCCCCGACCAGGACCTTGACCCGCGTCTAACCATCGTTGGCATTACCGAAGAAGACATCCAGCAATATGGTTGGCCCCTGCCCGATCGAGACCTGGCCAAAATGCTCGACATTTTACAGCGCCATAATCCAACGGTGATCGGGCTAGACCTGTATCGCAGTACGTCCCGTCCCCCGGGCAAAGCCGAGTTAGAAGCAGAACTCGATGCCGACAATTTAATCGCCATCATGAACGTGGGCAGTTCTCGCGAGCTGGGGGATGTGCCTCCCCCTCCTTCGGTGCCCAGAGAACGTATTGGCTTTAACGATTTTCCCACTGACTCAGACGGTATTATTCGTCGCAATCTTCTATTCGTTAGGGGTTCGGAGCAAGGACATTACTCCTTCGTCCTGCGGGTGTTGATGAAGCACCTGAACATTGCTCCCGAAAACTTTCGCTATGACGAAAATGCTCTGTATCTCAATGATGTTGTCATTCCCGCTTTAAACCAGGGCACCGGGGGCTACCAGGCGGTAGACAGCAGTGGCTATCAAACTTTGATCAACTACCATAGCCGCCGGGCACCCGCAGAGCAGCTGTCCATCAGCCAGGTGCTTAGCGGTCGGTTTAACCCCAACCAAATTGCCGGCAAGATCGTGATGGTGGGCACCACCGCCCCCAGCTTAAAAGATCACTTTTACACCCCTTTCAGCTCGAATCAAGACCAGGAATTCACCATGCCGGGGGTCGTCATCCACGCCCAGATGCTCAGTCAAATGCTGGACGTGATGGCCTACCAGAATGCGCTCTATCGGTCGCTACCGCCCTGGTTAGAAGCCGGTTGGCTCCTGATCTGGTGCCTCATTGCCGGGGGCATTACCTGGATGAACCGCCGTCCGGTTGGCTTTTTGGCGGCCAATAGCCTGGCTATTGTAGCCCTGGGTGGGGTCGGGTGGTTAGCCGTTAGTCAGTTAATCTGGGTTCCTCTGGCAGAGCCGGCCCTGGGCATTCTCGCCACTGCGGGTACGGTGATGGCCTACAAGCTGTTCTACCGCAGTACCCACGACCCCCTGACCCGCCTGCCCAACCGCGAAGCCTTTATGGGGGCTATCGACAAAGCCCTACACCAGACCAGGGGTAATGCCGAAGAGGCTCCGGTCATCGTTGTCTTTATGGACTTTGACCGGTTTAAGGTAATCAACGAAAGCCTGGGGCACCAGGCGGGCGACCAGGTGCTGGTGATGCTGGCCCAGCGGTTGCGGCAATATCTGGGGACCGATGCCAAGATAGCCAGGGTGGGGGGCGATGAATTTGCCCTGCTGCTCACGGGGGTAGATGCCGAAACCGCCGGGCATCAGATGGATAACCTGCAGAACGCCCTGTCCGCACCCTTAATACTGAATGGCCAGAAGTTGCCCAGCACCATCAGCATGGGTATGGCCATTACCCAGACCGGGTTTGACCATAAACCGGTTGACCTGTTGCGCGATGCCCACACCGCCATGTATCGGGCCAAAGCCCTGGGTAAATCCAGGTTTGAGATTTTTGCGGCAGGTATGTTGACTGAGGCAGTGAACCGTCTGCAGCTGGAAAGCGACCTGATCACAGCCCTGGATAATCAGGAGTTTTTGCTGTATTACCAGCCCATTATTCATCTGGCGACGGGAGATCTGGCTGGATTCGAGGCTCTGGTGCGCTGGCACCAGAAAGACCGGGGCTTTATTTTGCCCAGTGCCTTTATTCCGGCGGCAGAAGAGTCCGGTCTGATTATGCCCCTGGGCCAGTGGATTTTTGAGGAAGCCTGCCGTCAACTGCACACCTGGCACCAGGAATTTCCCGAATTGCAGCACCTGACCATGAGCGTGAATCTATCTAACCGGCAGTTCGGTCAGTCTGATCTGGTTAACCAGATCGAGTCGACCATCAGGGAAACCGGGGTCCGAGGGGACTGTGTGCGCCTTGAAATTACCGAAAGTATGGTGATGGGCGATGTGGATGCCGCCATTGACCTGATGCTGCGGCTCAAATCCCTGGACCTGAAGTTAGCCATCGACGACTTTGGCACCGGCTATTCTTCCCTGAGCTATCTCCACCGCTTTCCGATGGATACCCTCAAGGTGGATAAGTCCTTTGTGGGGCGGCTGGAGCAAAGCCTGGAAGATCAGGCCATTATTCATACCATTCTGACCCTGGGTAAAAAGCTGGGTATGGAAGTGGTGGCCGAAGGGGTTGAAACCATTGAGCAGGTGCATATGCTCAAAGATGAAAGTTGTGATTACGGCCAGGGCTACTTTTTCGCCAAGCCCCTTTCCCGAGAAGATGCCTGGGAGTTGTTGAAGCGTAGTTGCCCCCACCGGGTTTCGCGGTAAACGGAGGGCTGGGAGATCGCTGTCTCGGCTGTTGAAAGGCAGGGATCTTGCCTGCCTGACTATCATGCCTCACCCAAAAACCGGGACTCCGGGGCGATGGCGATAGATCGTGCCCCTGACGGAGATCCCGGTTTCTGGTTCAACAATCAACGGTCAGAGTGGGTTAGCTTTGTATCTCCAGGGTGGGTGCCACCGAGACCGGAGTCGCTTCACCGCCAGCCAGCAACAGCGGGAAGTTGTGGGCATTGGGGGCATGCATCGCCTGAATTCCAAGGTTGGCCCGGTTAATAACATCGGCGTTGGTGTCGATCACTTTGCCGCTGCTGTCCAGAATGGAATGCTGGAAGTTAAAGCCATTCAGGTTGAAGGCCATAGAACCTACCCCCAGGGCCGCAAACCAGATACCCACCGTGGGCAGAGCCGCCATCCAAAAGTGGAAGGCGCGGGAATTGCCGCTGGCGAAGGGGGGAATCAGCACCCGGCCCAGATAGCCGTAGTGACCGGCCAGGTAGTTGTAGGTGGGTTCTTGCTGACCAAACCGATAGCCTGCATCCAGCGATTCCATTTCGGTGGTTTCGCGAATCAGGCTAGAGGACACCAGGGAACCGTGCAGCGCACTGAACAGCGCCCCGGCAAAAATTCCTGATACCCCCAGCATGTGGAAGGGATGCATCAAAATATTGTGCTCGGCCTGAAAGGCCAGCATGTAGTGGAAGGTGCCGGCGATGCCCAGGGGGAGGGCTTCGGAAAAGCTGCCCTGGCCGATGGGGTAAATCAGCAGCACCGCCGTTGCCGCCAGCACCGGGGCCGAAAAGGCGATCGCAATCCACGGGCGCAGCCCCAACCGGTAGCTGAGTTCCCACTGACGCCCCAGGTAGGCCCAAATGCCAATTAAAAAGTGCAGCACAATCAGCTGATAGGGGCCACCGTTATAGAACCATTCCGCCAGAGACGTGGCTTCCCAAATGGGATAAAAATGTAGACCAATGGCCGCAGAGGTGGGAATCACCGCCGCCGTAATTAAATTGTTGCCGCCCAGAATAGACCCGATAACGGGTTCACGGATGCCGTCGATATCAACCGGCGGGGCGGCGATAAAGGCCAGCACAAAACAAATACTGGCCGCCGCCAGAGTGGGGATCATCAAAACTCCAAACCAGCCGATATAAAGGCGGTTTTTGGTACTCGTAACCCAGCCACAAAACCGATCCCAAAGGGTTGTGGTGTCTAAAAATTTTTGCCGTTGAGTAACTATTCGCGTACTCATACTCAACACCTCTATGATTACATAATCCTATAGTGAAGAATTTTCCCAGGGCTGACCAGGGGGTGTTGGTTTTCTTGAGCAAGCGTAGCGTTTGTTCACACAGACTACAGTTCTTAACGATGATCCCCCGTTCAGGGTTTAAGGAATGGGGATTCAATCACGTGGGATAGCCGTCTCGGCTGTCCAAGAGCAGGCAGGATGCCTGCCCTACAAAAATTGGATGTTATAAAATCCTCATTCCTAAGGAGATCTCTTGAAACAAAATTACCTGTTTTGTGAGGCCCTGCCAAAGGGCGCAGGCCCTGCGCCCCTACTCGGTGGTATTTGCTTTTCAAGAATTCTCCTAGGATTCTTGCTCTAGCAGCACTTTGGCATCCTGCAGTCGCTGTAAGTGGTTGGGCTCTACTTCAGGGTAGGCGAGGTTGAGCGATCGCAACTTCTCGTCAATAAAATAGGCCACTGCCAACCGGGTAAACCACTTATGGTCGGCGGGAATGATGTGCCATGGGGCCCAGTCAGTGCTGGTAGCGGTCATGGCCTCTCCATAGGCTTTCATATAATCGTCCCAATATCCTCGCTCTTTGACATCGCTAACGGAAAATTTCCAGTTTTTTTCGGGGCGTTCGATGCGTTCTAGGAAACGAGACTTTTGTTCATCTTTCGATACATTTAAGAAAAATTTCAGCACTATAATGCCGTTGTTGACTAAATATTTTTCAAAATTGTTGATTTCCTCAAACCGCTGTTTCCAGATGTGCTTTTCCTTCGCCTGGGGCGGCAGCTGTTGTCTGGTTAAAAGCTCTGGATGGACCCTGACCACCAAAACTTCTTCGTAGTAGGAGCGATTAAAAATGCCAATGCGTCCCCGTTCAGGCAATGCTTTAAACGACCGCCAGAGGTAATCATGGTCCAGTTCCTCTGTGGAAGGTTGCTTAAAGCTAAACACCTGGCATCCCTGGGGATTAATACCCGACATCACATGCTTAATCGTGCTGTCTTTACCGGCAGCATCCATGGCCTGAAAGACCAGCAACAGAGCATAAATATTTTGGGCATAGAGCTTATCCTGGAACTCCGCTAGCTGCTGAATGCCTAATGGCAGGAGTTCTTTCGCTTCCCGTTTCTTAAACTTGCCCGTAAAGGATGGGTCAAAGTCCTGAAGCCTTACCTTAGTGCCGGGTTTCACCACCATTTTTTCAGGGCCCAGGGATGCTATAAAGTCTCTCTGATTCATGCTGATCGGCTATTTCGCAAAGAATACGTCGTTATATTGTGAAATGGACCAGAGGCAAGCAACCGCCCTGACCTCACATTCTTTAGGATTATCAACACTTTCTGTCTACTGCTTTTTGCCCGCAGGAGCTGTAGAACCCCTACCCTGCCCCAACCCCAGAGGGTTCCGGCGCAATATCCAGCCGGAGGCTGAGCTCAGGTGCTGGGTAAACTTGACTTCCAGGGGCAGGGTGGTACCGTTGTGCTAAAGCATTGAGTGGGTCGCCTGAATCCCAGCCTTCTGTTGCCCCTATCAAAGTCCCACAACCATGGAACGGCTCAGTAGTACCCTAGATAGAGCCACTGCCCTCCCTCTCCATCCTGTTTATCCGCTTGCTATGAGCCTCAAAGTCTTACCTGGTCAAAGCTATCCCTTGGGAGCCACCGTCTATGCCGTCGGCGTTAACTTTTGCATCTACTCAAAGCACGCCACAGGTTTAGATCTGCTGCTGTTTGATCATGACAACCTGACCGAGCCCAGCCGGGTGATTACCCTGGACCCAAAGTGGAACCGCACCTTTTACTACTGGCATGTGTTTGTGCCGGGGCTAAAAACGGGGCAGGTTTACGGCTTTCGGGCCCATGGGCCATTTGACCCGAGCCAGGGCCATCGGTTTGATGCCACCAAGGTTTTGATCGACCCCTACGCCCGCGCCATTGTGGGAGATGAGACCTACGATCGCGAATCGGCCATTACCCCCGGCGATAACTGCGCCACGGCCCTGAAGAGCGTGGTCGTCGATACCCGCAGCTACGACTGGGAAGGAGACCGCCCCCTGCGGATTCCTTACTCCAAAAGTGTGATCTACGAAATGCATGTGGGAGGCTTTACCCGCCATTCTTCTTCCAATTTGCCCGACGAACAGCGGGGCACCTTTGCGGGGCTGATTGAAAAAATTCCCTATCTCAAGTCCCTCGGCATTACCGCTGTAGAGTTGCTGCCCATTCACCAGTTTGATCCCCAGGACGTGCGCCCAGGACTGGAAAACTACTGGGGCTACAGCACCATGGCCTTTTTTGCCCCCCACCGGGGCTACAGTTCCCGCAAAGACCCGGTCGGCCCGGTCAACGAATTTCGAGACATGGTAAAAGCCCTGCACAAGGAGGGCATTGAGGTCATTCTGGATGTGGTCTTTAACCACTCTGCCGAAGGCAACCACGAAGGCCCGACCCTCAATTTCAAGGGCATTGACAACAAAACCTACTACATTCTTGAAGAAAACCCGATTTACTACTCCAACTACAGCGGCTGCGGCAATACCCTGTCCGCCAACCATGCGGTAGTGGGGCGGATGATTCTCGATAGCCTGCGCTACTGGGTATCGGAAATGCATGTGGATGGGTTCCGGTTTGACCTGGCCTCAGTGATGTCGCGAGATATGTCGGGCATTCCGGTGAAAGATCCGCCGATTTTGTGGAGCATTGAGTCAGACCCCATTCTGGCGGGCACCAAAATTATTGCCGAAGCCTGGGACGCTGCTGGCCTTTACCAGGTGGGTACCTTTATCGGCGATCGCTTTGCGGAATGGAATGGCCCCTTTCGTGACCATGTGCGCCAGTTTGTGAAGGGAGATCCGGGGGTTGTTCCCCACCTGGCAGCGCGGATATTAGGCAGCCCCGATATCTACACAGCACCCAACCGGGAACCTAACCGCAGCATCCACTTTGTCACCTGTCATGATGGCTTTACCTTAAACGACCTGGTCAGCTACAACCGCAAGTACAACAAGGCCAACAATGAATTTAACCGGGATGGTGCCAATGATAACTACAGCTGGAACTGCGGGATTGAAGGTTCCTCCCCTAATCGGGGCATTGAAGAACTGCGTCAGCGGCAAATTAAAAACTTTCTGACGCTGCTATTCATAGCCCAGGGCACGCCCATGTTGCTCATGGGAGATGAGGTCAGACGCACCCAGCGAGGCAATAACAACGCCTATTGCCAAAATAACGAAATCAGCTGGTTTAACTGGGATTCCGTCGAAAAAGAGCACCATCTGGTGCGGTTTACCCAGGGCTTAATTCACTTCATCCAAACGCTGAAAGTATTTCGCATTGAACATCTACTGCGGGTAACAGACTCCTTTCACCATGAACCCTATATTGTCTGGCATGGGGTGCGGCTGGGAGAGCCCGACTGGTCCTACGAATCTCGTTCCCTAGCCTTTACTCTGCACTATCCCAATGCAGGAGAACAAATCCACGTTATGCTGAACGCCTATTGGGAAGCGCTTACCTTTCAACTGCCGCCCCTGCAAGAGCATGAACGCTGGCACCGCATTGTCGATACGGCTATTGCTCCGCCTCGGGACTTTTGCTATCCCGAAGAGTCCCCTGTGGTAGATGGGGCTTTTTATCCCGTGAGTCCTCGCTCTAGCGTTGTGCTGCTATGCCAGGGAGAGCTTTGAATCCCAGCGAATTGGTGCAATAACCCCAGCTCCGGATGGCGGAGGCTTCCCCACAACTTCTTCGCAGCTTGCTTCCCCCGCCCTGTTACTCCCCTATGCTGGAGGGTGGCTTCCTGCGGAACAACCAACGCTATGAGACAGATGCTTGAATTTGGGCTGCGTTCCTGGCTTCAAATCCTGATTGTGGCTGCAATTACGGCCCTTACGGTGGTCGTAGCACCCCCCTCAGCAGGCATGGCCCAACTGCCGGGGCTACCCTCGCTCAATGCGTCTTCCTCTCTCCCGCCAGGGGTGCAGCGGGTCGGCAACCTGGAAGTGACCAGCATTACCCTGGACGGCAAAAGCCTGTTCAACATTGCCTCTCCTGCGGTGTTTAATCGCACGACTCCGTCCAGCGTGCCAGTAGAGGCCCGAGCCAGACAGGTCGAAGCCAATCTGCAGCACCTCATTCCCAGCAGGCTAACTGAGCAACCGGTGCTGGACCCCAAAACCCTGGAGGTGATTATTGAACGGGTAGAAGGATATCCCGTGTTGTTTGCCCAGGATGCCAACATCCCTGAACCCAGAGTGCTGCTCACCGCCACCGATGCCGATGCCCAATACTATTCCCGCAGTAAAGAACAGGTCGCAACTCAGTGGCAAGAGATTCTACAGACAGAATTGCGTCAGGCGATTGAGCTGCGTCAGCCAGAAGCCAGAAGAGAGCAAATTAATCGAGTCGTCAGGATACTCACCGCAGTTGTCTTGCTGTCTCTGGTGTTGGGGGCGGGTTGGGCTTTTTTAGGAAAGCGAGAAAAAGCGTTGAACCATCGCCACTCTGCCGAATCGGCCCTGATTCGCACCCAGGAGTACCCCGCCGTAGATCTTCCCGAAGCAGAACCCGGCTTACGGTTATTAGAAGGGTTGAAACAGCACCTGGGGCTACGGCGTCGACTGCAAATTGTGCAGTTCTTTCGGTGGTTATTGTTCTGGTCTCTGGCCTTTCTCTGGGCCTCTGGCCTGGCCTACAGCTTCAATACCTTTCCCCAGACCAGAGGGATTGCCCGCAACCTGATCGTGGTGCCCATTATTCTGCTGGTAGCCTGGTTTGTGATTGGCCTGGTCAACCGACTCATTAACTTGACCGTTGACCGGCTGATGCAAAACCTGGCCGAAGATTTATCGTTGACCCCGGCTAACCTACAGCGGGTAACCACCATTACCAAGGTTATTAAGGGCTTCAAAATGGTGCTGGTCTATACCATTGGGGTGTTGTGGGTACTGCAGATGCTCGACCTGATTCCTGGGTCACTGCTGGCCCTGGGAACGGCCATCGCCCTGGTGCTTTCTTTCGCCGCCCAGAGCCTGGTCAGAGACCTGGTGAACGGCTTTATGATTTTGCTGGAAGACCAGTTTCGCATCGGCGATTTTGTCAGAATTGGGGCCAGTGCCGGGCTGCAGGAAGTCTCAGGGTTGGTGGAAAACCTGAACTTACGCATTACCCAAATTCGCAGCACCGAGGGCAACCTGATTACCTTTGCCAACAGCTCAATTGTGCAGGTCGAAAATATGTCGCGCACCTGGGCCAGGGCAGATTTTTACATTGAGGTGGCCTACGAAACCGACGTTAACCAGGCCCTTACCATCATTCGCGAAACCGCCGACACAATGGCTCAAGATCCCCAGTGGGGGGCTTTAATTAAAGACTCCCATGAACTGTTGGGGGTCGAGCAACTATCCCACACGGGCATTATGATTCGTCTGTGGATTAAAACCGAACCCCTGCAGCAGTGGAACGTGGCCCGAGAACTGCGCCGACGCCTGAAAATGGCCTTTGACCAGAGCGAAATTCGCATCGGCATTCCCCAGCAAATCTGGTTGAAAGATCCTCTCAGCCAATAATCCAGATTTCCCCAGTGGCTGCCTTTTTTAGGCTATTGCAGCGCTTCGGCCCCAGGTGCCTCAGGCGATTCGGGTTGCGCTTCTGGCTCAGAGGCAGGCTCATCGGTCTCCCCAGGGCTAGACTCTGGCGCTGGAGTGGGCGAGGGCTCTGGAGTGGGCGAGGGCCGAGACTGGCTGGGAGTTTCAGACGGTCTGGAAGATGGCGATGGAGTGCCCTGGGACGCTTCCTGATTGGCCTTAATTTCTTCTAGCAACGTTTCTCGGTCAATGCAGCTGTCCTGGTCATACTCAACATTCACCTGTACCTGGTACAAAACCGCAGGTTCCAGCACCGGAAGCGCACCCTCAGATTTATCGGTGTCTGGAGATGCCTGCAGGTCATTAAGGGCAAACACCGCCTCCTGATCAAGAAACGGATAACCGGTACTTTTCAGCACCTGGGCAAATAACTCCAGGTCACCGCCCGCCTCGCCAGGCAGGGCTAGCAGACCCAGCAGGGCGTCTTTGGGTTCTGGGTCCAGACATAACCGTTGCACATAGGAGATCTGTATCTCTACAGGTTCCGATGCTGTCTCAAGTTCTCCCGGTAGGCGCTCTTCCAGGCCAGCCTGCCAGGCTTCCAGGTTAGCGTCAGCCTCTTCCTCGGTGGTGTTTTCGGGGCGATAGGCCAGGTCCTCAAGATGGTCCTGAAGGGGGTCTTGAGGAGATTCTTCCCCACCACCGCCGTTGGTGCCATCTAAAGGAGAAGACATCGTCCCCGCCGCCTGATCTTCAGGGTCAGCCAGGGCCAGGTCCGATGCCGTCGGACCACCGGGTGGATCCGGGTCTAGTTCTATCGGAGTCGACTCTTCATCTGGCCCAGTGGGAGTCGGAGTACTCTCCGGTGGCGGCATGGGGATGCCATTGGAGATTGATGGTTGGCGGGGCAAACCCGACAGGGGAGAACGCCGGAGGGGAAACCTGATGGCAGGGCGTTGGGGAGGGGTGTAAGGCGGCACCAGGCCAAAAGAAGCCGAGCCAGGCGGTCTGGCATTAGGGGATGACTGCAGCGGATCTGAGGAATCCTCAGGCTGGGGATTCAGGGGCAGGCTCGACCCCGATGGCGGAAATAGCTGAAACGGGTCCTCTCCCTGGGCCGACAAATCGTAGGGAGAGCTGGAAAAATCGGGCAGGCGACTCTGCTCTTCGGGGGTGAGTTCAATCAGCGGTACCTGTCGCCGCTCGGCCTCGGGCAAATCACCCCCCAGGGCGTTCATGTTCAGACTGGAGAACGATGGCCCCGCCGCAAATAAAACCCCATGAAATCCCAGGGATAGAATCACCGCTATCCACTGGGGCTGTTTGAGTTGCCCTCCCAGGTCCCGCAAAAATCTACCGTTGTTCATGGCCAAACACCTCCCCCGTAAAGCCCGATGCTGTTCCTACATTCCCGTCGTTTTGACTCTAATCGCAAAGTGTGAATAAACCGAAAAGATCAAAGTTCCTGTCCTACAGTAGCGAATTTGGATTCATTCGTACGACTATAGGGGGTAGGCAGTAAAACAGCGCAACAGTAACAAGCTGACTATGGCATTACCCACGGTGATTTTACCCGGTTACCTGGCCGGAGCGGCCCCCTACCGGGGCATGGAGCAACAGCTAAACTCCCTGGGGTTTGAGGCAACAACCGTGCCCCTGACCCGAGGCGACTGGTGGCCCACCCTGGCCGGTCGCTCCATGTGGCCCATTTTGCAAAAGCTTGACCAGACCGTAACGTCTGTGCTTGAAACCACCGGAGCTGAACAGATTAATCTGGTCGGCCACTCTGCCGGGGGGTGGATTGCCCGCATTTACCTGGGGGAGAAACCCTACGCCGTGCACCGCGCCGATATCAACCGCCAGAATGTGTGGGCGGCCTATCCTCAGGTGAAGACGCTAATCACCCTGGGCACTCCCCACACCAGCCAGGAGCGATGGACCCGCCGCAACCTGGATTTTGTGAATGGGACTTATCCAGGCGCATTTCATGGGTCGGTGAACTACGTCTGCGTGGCTGGCAAAGCGATTTTGGGGAAGCGCTGGCGGCACTGGTTTACCTACAACAGCTACGCCATTACCTGCGGTACCGGCGACTGCTGGGGAGACGGCATTACCCCCATTTCTGCTGCCCACCTGCTGGGGGCCGATAACCATGTGCTGGAGAATGTGTACCATTCTCCCCAACCGGGGATGACCTGGTACGGCAGCGCTGAGGTGGTACCGCAGTGGGCCAGGTTTTTGACGTAGAGCATCACTCTACTCTTGCTACGACCAAACCCAAAAGAAACCCGGCTATTAGCAGCAGTTGCAGGCTACCTGTGCTACCAAGGGTAAAACGGTTACCCCACCCACCCCGCCATGACCCAGGACGAGCTGCTGCAACTGATAGACCAGGCCGCCGAAGAAGGCTGGCCAGAGCTGGATTTATCGGGGAAAGGCTTAACGGAACTGCCCCCCGAAATCGGTAAGCTGACCCAGCTTGAGAGCCTGGTTTTAGGAAAATGGGATAAGGATAAAGCCGAGTGGATAGGGAATCAACTCACTAAACTGCCTGAAGGGATTACAAAGCTTCAAGCGCTCCAACAGCTCTCCCTCAGCTCTAACCAAATCACGGCCATTCCCGACAGCCTCGCCCAACTCACCAACCTCCAACAGCTCGACCTCGGCGTTAACCAAATCAGCGCTATTCCCGATTCCCTGGCCCAGCTGCACAGCCTCCAACAGCTCGACCTCGGCGGTAACCAAATCAGCGCCATTCCCGATTCCCTGGCCCAGCTGCACAGCCTCCAACAGCTCGACCTCGGCGGTAACCAAATCAGCGCCATTCCCGATTCCCTGGCCCAGCTGCACAGCCTCCAACAGCTCAACCTCTCCTCCAACCAAATCAGCGCCATTCCCGATTCCCTGGCCCAGCTGCAAAGCCTCCAACAGCTCAACCTCAACAACAACCAAATCAGCGCCATTCCCGATTCCTTGGCCCAGCTGCACAGCCTTCAACAGCTCTCCCTCTCCTACAACCAAATCAGCGCCATTCCCGATTCCTTCGCCCAGTTGCACAGCCTCCAACAGCTCTACCTCAGCCGTAACCAAATCAGCGCCATTCCCGATTCCTTGGCCCAGCTGCACAGCCTCCAACAGCTCTACCTCAGCCGTAACCAAATCAGCGCCATTCCCGATTCCTTGGCCCAGCTGCACAGCCTCCAACAGCTCTACCTCAGCCGTAACCAAATCAGCGCCATTCCCGATTCCCTGGCCCAGCTGCACAGCCTCCAACAGCTCTCCCTCGGCGGTAACCAAATCAGCGCCATTCCCGATTCCCTGGCCCAGCTGCACAGCCTCCAACAGC
>Ga0076930_100305_pt1 | contig 55846 bp, 56 predicted proteins | sample HotLakConsoUCCRE_FD_71149 | JGI IMG/M metagenome (GOLD analysis project Ga0076930, IMG submission 71149) | Hypersaline microbial mat communities from Hot Lake, Washington, USA - Hot Lake Consortium UCC-RE (version 3) (version 3) ...
CATGTGATCCTCGTTCAGTGTCGCAACCGAACAGAATCACAACTGACTGAAATCACTCAACTCTTTTCGGGTCGGGCTCTAATTTCAATAATGTCGACATTCAATCAAAAACGCGCTGAAAATGTAGTACTTCGCGATTCGCCCGAATTGAAAGCTCACCCTAATAATAAAGAAATCTTCTGAGGCTATAGATACATGAACCTTGAACCCATCTCAGTAATTGAGATTTCTAACAGAATCGGCGTGCATAAGACCGCTGTATTCAAGGCACTGAAGAAGCTTGGCATCTCAGCGAAACGCACGATCAATCAAAATAGCAGAGGGCAATCCGTAGCAACGCTCTCACATGCCGAAGCAGCATCAGTTGAAGCGTACTTTCGAGGTGAGCGCGCATCAGATAAAATTATGGGCCCCAATGAATTTGGTCAAACCGGAGAATTTTATCTTGTGCAACTTGAGCCCGAGTATGATCCAGGTAGATTCAAGCTTGGTTTCGCTATCTCCGTTCAAGAACGACTACGTTCCTTGCGCTGTTCTGCTCCATTGCTCACTTTGGTTCGCACATGGCCATGTAAACCACTTTGGGAGAAAACAGCGATTGATTGCGTCACAGCAATTGGCTGCGAAAGGCTGCACACTGAAGTTTTTCGCACATCGGATTTGAAATCCATTGAGGGCCGGTGCGAAGCATTCTTTGATTTGTTGAAGCCAGCAATATCCGCAGAAACTGATTTTCCTCATACGGGTCTTGCCGATGGAACAAGCTGACTAGATCTCTTACATAATCTGGGTTTGCATGATGATTAGTATCGACACTAACGTGCTTGTGCGCTTCCTCGTCGGCGATGATCCAGATCAGGCAGCGCGGGCGTGGCAACTGATCGAGCACAACACGATCTTCCTTAGCCTGACAGTATGCCTCGAGACAGTATGGGTATTGCGCAGTGTCTTTGGCCATACGTACCCGCGCATCTACGAGGGGCTACGCGTTTTTGCCGGGCTCCCTCAGGTCACCGTGGAATCTCCGGAACGCCTTGCGGCGGCACTCAATCTTGCTGATACCGGTATGGATTTCGCTGATGCGCTGCATTGTCTGGCTGGCGGCGAGGAGATCGCTTTCGCTACATTCGACGAGCGTCTGATCAGGAAGGCCCGCGCCGCCGGCCTTTCCGGCGTCCGCGCGCCCTGAGCGCACCAAAGCCGCATATGACAGGGCGCGGGGGGCTGCTATAAAGCTGCAAAAGCCATTCGCGGAGGAGACCCTGCCATGATTCCCAATGCTGCGCCCGCCTTCAATTTCGACCTTGGTGACACTGCCGACGCCATCCGCGAGACGGTGGCTTCGTTCTCGCAGGAGAAGATCGCCCCGCGTGCCGAGGCGATCGACCGGGACAACCAGTTTCCCCGCGATCTCTGGCCGCAGATGGGCGAGCTCGGCCTGCACGGCATCACCATCGCGGAGGAGGATGGCGGCACGGGGCTCGGCTATCTCGACCATGTCGTGGCGATGGAGGAGGTCTCGCGCGCATCCGCCAGTGTCGGTCTTTCCTACGGCGCGCATTCCAACCTGTGCATCAACCAGATCGGCCGCCATGGCACGGCGGCGCAGAAGGCGAAATACCTGCCCGGACTGATCAGCGGTGAACATGTCGGCGCGCTCGCCATGTCGGAGCCAGGCTCCGGTTCGGATGTGGTCTCGATGCGCACCAGGGCTGAAAAGAAAGGCGACCGCTACGTCCTGACCGGCAACAAGATGTGGATCACCAACGGCCCCATCGCCGAGACGCTGGTCGTCTATGCCAAGACCGACCCCGATGCCGGCCCGCGCGGCATCACCGCCTTCCTGATTGAGAAGGGCATGAAGGGTTTCTCGACGCATCAGAAGCTCGACAAGCTCGGCATGCGCGGCTCCGATACCTGCGAGCTCGTCTTCGAGGATTGCGAGGTGCCGGAAGAGAACGTGCTCGGCCAGGTCGGCAAGGGGGTCAACGTGCTGATGTCGGGCCTCGATTACGAACGCGCCGTGCTCGCCGCCGGGCCGCTCGGCATCATGCAGGCCTGCATGGATATCGTCATGCCCTATGTGCATGAGCGCAAGCAGTTCGGCCAGCCGATCGGCACCTTCCAGCTGGTCCAGGGCAAGGTCGCGGACATGTATGTCGGGATGAATGCCTGCAAGGCCTATGTCTATGCCGTCGCCAAGGCCTGCGATCGCGGCCAGACCACCCGCGAGGACGCCGCCGGCGCGATTCTCTACGCTGCGGAAAAGGCCACGCAGATGGCGCTCGACGCGATCCAGCTGCTCGGCGGCAACGGCTATATCAACGAATATCCCACGGGTCGCCTCCTGCGCGACGCCAAGCTCTACGAAATCGGCGCCGGCACCAGCGAGATCCGCCGCATGCTGATCGGGCGGGAATTGTTCGACAAGACGGCGTGAGGGGGCGGGGGGTCACGCCCCGGCGAAGCACCACACGGCGCTCTGCTTGATCTCGGTATCTTCCAGATCACGCGTGACCGGGACCCGGTATTGCGCCAGGCGGGTGAGATCTTTCGGCAGGTAGGCCCGCCCGGGATCGCCGATCAGGACCTGTGCGCCGCGTGCGTGCAGGTCGGCCAGCCAGGCCATGACGCGCCCGGCGAGGTTGCGCTCGTAGCAGATGTCACCGGCGAGAACGACGTCCCAGCCTTCATCCTGCCCGATCAGGTCGGCCTTGCGGGCATGCAGGACAACGCCGTTGGCATCGGCGTTCAGCGCCATAGCGGTCAGCGCATGGGCATCGATATCCACCGCCTCGACCCGCGCCGCGCCGGCCTTCGCGGCGGCGATGGCGACGAGTCCGGAGCCGGAGGCGAAGTCGAGCACGCGCAGGCGCCGTAGCTTCTCGGGATGGTCGAGACAATAGCGCGCCAGTGCCTGTCCGCCGGCCCAGGCGAAGGCCCAATAGGGCGGCGGCAGGCCGATTTCGCCCAGCTCCTCCTCGGTCTTCTGCCACAGTGAGGTCGCTTCATCCGCTACATGGAGAGCGATTTCCGGTGCGTGCGGGACCGGCACGAGTCGGGTATGGGCGCAGATGAACTGCCGACGGGCCGCATCTGCGGGATCGCCCTGCAGCGGAACGGGGATGCCCATCACAGTTCGAACAGCGAACCCTGGCCGGGCTGCGGCCCCCGCCCCGGTTTTCTTGCCGATCTGCGTGCGCGTGGTTCAACCGGACCGGCGCTCCCGGAGGCGCTGTCGGCCTGCGAGTCGGGATCGGCTGCATTCTCAGGGCCGGAAGGCGCATCCCCGCCCTTGATCCGCGCATGCCGTGTGCCGTCCCGGAAGGTCAGTCTGACATCCTCGCCGGGATCGAGGCTCGCGCCGGAGCGCACCAGCGCGCCATCGGTTCGCGTCACCATGGCAAAGCCGCGTTCCAGCGTGGCGTGATGGCTGTAGCTGCGCAAGAGCGCATATCGTGACCCGAGCCGTTCCGCGCGCTCGCGCAAACCCGCAGCGTAAAGGTAACGCAGCCGGGAAGAGAGGTCGTCGATTTTCGGCCTCAGGCGTGTTGTCATGCCGAGGAGTGCCCGTTGTGGGCGTTCCCCGATCGCGTCGAGCCCCGCCCGCGCGCGCGCCACCGCAAGACGGGGCGAGGCGCGTTCGAGCCGCTGGCCGAGCCGGACGAACCGGTTTTCGAAGCCGCGTGCATTGTCACGCAGGGCCGCCGGCAGCCGGGCGGCTGCGAGATCGAGCTTCTGGCGCTTGGCCGAGAGGATCTCGTCCGGCGTCGGCAGGGCGCGGGCCGCCGAGCGCAGGTCCGCGCGCATGCGTTCGAAGCGGCGCAGCATCGCGTCTTCGTGGCGATTGGCCAGGTCATGCAGGCCGGCGAGCAGGTCGAGGCGCACCGGCACGGCGATTTCCGCAGCGCCCGTCGGAGTCGGCGCGCGGTGATCCGCCACGAGATCGATCAGCGTCCAGTCGGTCTCGTGGCCCACCGCCGAGATCACGGGGATGCGGCTCTCCGCAACGGCGCGGACTACAGCCTCGTCATTGAAGCCCCACAGATCCTCGATGGAGCCGCCGCCGCGCGCCACGATGATCACGTCAGGGCGCGGGATCTTGTCGCCGGCTTCGAGTGCGTTGAAGCCGCGCAGCCCGGCTGCGACCTCGTCACCACAGGTCTCGCCCTGGACGCGCACCGGCCAGATCAGCACATGGCGGGGAAAACGGTCCTGGAGCCGGTGCAGGATGTCGCGGATCACCGAGCCTGTCGGCGAAGTGACGACGCCGATCACGCGCGGCAGATAGGGCAGGGGCCGCTTGCGTTCCCGGGCGAACAGACCCTCCGCCTCCAGCTTGCGCTTGCGCTCCTCCAGCAGCGCCATCAGCGCGCCGGCGCCGGCGGGCTCGATCGCGTCGATGATGATCTGATAGCTCGATTTGCCGGCAAAGGTGGTTATTCGCCCCGTGGCGATTACCTCCAGCCCCTCCTGGGGGCGGGTGCGCAGGCGATTGTAGACGCCGCGCCAGATCACCGCATCGATGCGGGCATTCTCGTCCTTGAGCGAGAAATAGCAATGGCCGGAGGAATGCGGACCGCGAAAGCCCGAGATTTCCCCGCGCAGGCGCACATGGCCGAAAGCATCCTCGATGGTACGCTTGAGCGCGCCCGAAAGCTCGGAGACGGTGAGTTCGGAGACATTGCTGACAGGCTGGTTCATCATTCCGGATTAGGGCAGATTCGCGGGCGCTTGGGAAGTCTTCACGAACCGGCACACACAGGATCACAAACCGCCGGATCCAAACGCCAATGCGCCGGCAAGCGTGCGGGCGGGCTGCGATCGAATGACGCTTGATCGCTGCATGACTTTACGTCACTATCAGATCAACAACGCCATGAAAAATGATCAGACAGGGTGGGGGCGCTGCGAGGATTGCGCCATGCCGGCTTTCCGTATCAAGTTCCTGAAGCGTGTCTGTGACGCCACCGGCCATGAGACGATCATCTGTCAACGCGCTTTCGAAGTGAAGGCGCGTGATCAGGATGAGGCCATCGATCGCGCCAAGGATTGCTTCACTGTCGCTGAAGCAGCTTCGGCATGGTGGCTGCGTGCCGACCGGATCGAGACCGAGCCGCTGGCAGAAGATGGTGGCGCGCCTACTTGATGCTGTCGAGCAGGGCACGCATCTGCCGAAGCGTATCGGAATTTGCGAAATCATGGAGATGCGTGCGCAAACGCGTCGCGTTTTCGCCGATACGATGCGTGATCAGGCTGATCTCGTTGAGCGAGTCGCTGACCGAGGCATGGACGCTGCGCGCGCGGCTGTCGCCGGCTGGTGCAGGTTGAGTCATGGACATGGTATTCTCCTCGAGCGCTGCAAAAGATCAGTAATGTGACCAGGTGGCCTGTACCCTTCGACATGCGTGAATTGTCTGGCTCCCAGCTCTTATTAGTGCCTTAATTCACCGGATGGTATTTGAATGAATGCGGAAAATATCTGCATGAACAATGGGTTTTGTGTCTGATCAAAGTGAAACATGGTTGATTTTCGCTGAATTGCGGTAGAGTTTCCGGAATTAAGTCTTCGTTAAGCTGCCGGCGCGAACACTGGTGGGCATGACGATCGTCGAACTCGTTGCGCTGACCGCCTCTTGCCCGCATACCCCGCTCGTCCTGACCAACCCGGATCTCGACGCGCCCGGCCCGACAATCGTGCATGCCAATGACGCTTTCGCGGCCATGGTCGGGAGCAATCTGACGGCGCTGATCGGCACCTCGCCGAGGCGTCTGCAGGGGCCCCGGACGAACCCCGTTGCCTTGCGCCGGATCGGGCGCGCCCTGCGCGCCGGGCAGATGCATCAGGATGTCCTGCTGAACTACCGGGAAAACGGCGAGGCCTATTGGTGCGGCTTCGAGATCCATCCTGTCTTGGGCAGAAGCGGCCAGATCGAGCTGTTCGCGGCTTTCGAGGCCGAGATGGTGCGGCGCCGGGGACGCCCCGGACCGGGCGTCTTCGGACGCTTCGCCAAACGTGACCCACGCGCCGTATTCCCAGGGGAATGCCCGGCAGGCGCATCGCATCTCAGCGCGTGACGCCTGCGGTGATCACGCCCGCCGCTTCGAGTTCCGCGTGGTCGGGATACCACATGGGTGATGTCGGCAGATCGGCCAGTCTGGCGACGAAATCCTCGGAGATCCCCTGCGCGCGGTAGATGGCGAGATCGCGCTGCATCTCCGCTTTCGGGTCGATCATGCCGAAATGGCGATCATGGCGCATCGCGTAGCCGTGCAGTCCCAGCCGCGCATCCGGGTCCAGCGTCCGCTGCGCGCCGCCGACGAAGATCAGGGCGCAGGCCGAGGCACAATGACCCTCGACATGGGTGGCAATCCCATGCGCGCGCAGCACGGTCACCACGCCGCGCGCCTCGGCAATATAGCCGCCATTGCTGTCGAGGGTCATGCGCCTGATCTGCGGATGAGCCGCGACCGCCTCGCGCAAGGCGGCGGTGAGGCCGAAATCGACGGTCCCGGAGAAGTGCAGGATCCGCCCGTTCTCGCTGCTAGTCAATGTGAATTGCGGCGATGGTGGCACGCGTGAGGGGGGCGGGCGGATCTCGGATCGCCAGATCGCGAAGCCGACCACGGCAAGAATCCCGAGCGCCAGCCCCAGCAAACCGCGCAGAACATAGATATCGACCGGGCGCTGTCGCATCGGCGCAGACTGCGCCGAAAACAGCGCTTTCGCCAGTGACGGATGGTAGCAAAGTGGTGCGCCCTTGCCCGCAGGCGGATACGAAAAACGGCGCCACGGATGGACCGTGGCGCCGTTTCAAAGCCGCCTGCGGGCAGCGATCATTGCCGGACGGGGTTACCCGCGCGGTTCGGCCATCAGGCCCCTGACCAGCGCGTAGCAGGCCAGAAGCAGCACGATGGCGAAGGGCAGACCGGTCGAGACCGAAGCGGCCTGCAGGGCCGCGAGTCCGCCACCGATCAGCAGCACCGACGCGACGACGCCCTCGAAGAGCACCCAGAACACACGCTGGCTGACCGGCGCGTTGATCTTGCCGCCGGCGGTGATCGTGTCGATCACGAGGCTGCCGGAATCCGACGAGGTGACGAAGAACACGATCACGAGGATGATCGCGAGGACCGAGGTGATCGATGCCAGCGGCAGATCGGCCAGCATGCCGAACAGCGACAGTTCGGGCACATAGGATGCCACGACATAGCTGTAGACGCCGCTCTCGGTGACAAGTTCGATCACCTGGTCGATACCCGTGCCGCCGAAGACGGTCATCCAGATGGCCGACACGACCGTCGGGATCAGGAGCACGCAGGTGATGAACTCGCGCACCGTGCGACCGCGGCTGACGCGTGCGATGAACATGCCGACGAAGGGCGACCAGGAGATCCACCAGGCCCAGTAGAAGGCCGTCCAGCCCTGGCGGTAACCGTCATCCTCGCGGCCCACCGGGTTCGACAGGGCGAAGATATCCGTGGCGTAGGCACCCAGATTGCCGAAGAACTGCGAGATCAGCGTCATCGTCGGCCCGACGGCGAGGATGAAGACCAGCAGCAGGCCCGCCAGCACCATGTTGATCTCGGAAAGGACCTTCACGCCGCCATCAAGGCCGCGCAGCACCGAGATCAGCGCCAGCAGGGTGATGATCGAGATCAGCACCACGGCTGCCGGGATGCTTGCGCCGACCCAGTCCATTCCGAAGACGAAGCCGATGCCCGATGCCGCCTGCTTGGCGCCAAGGCCAAGCGAGGTGGCCAGACCGAACAGCGTGGCGAACACCGCCAGAATGTCGATGACATGGCCCGGCCAGCCCCAGATGCGCTCGCCGAAGATCGGATAGAAGATCGAACGCACGGTCAGCGGCAGGCCCTTGTTATAGGCAAACAGGGCCAGCGAAAGCGCCACGATGGCATAGATCGCCCAGGGATGCAGACCCCAATGGTAGATCGTGGCGGCCATGGCCGTGAGGCGCGCTGCCTCGACGGTGGCGGGATCAGCCAGTTCGCCATCGACGATGCCGATCTCGCGGCCCAGCGGCTGGTCACCCCAGGGCGTGGCGAAATAGTAGACCGGTTCGAGCACACCGAAGAACATCAGACCGATGCCCATGCCGGCGGCAAACAGCATTGCGAACCAGCCCGCATAGCTGTAATCGGGTGTCGCATCGACACCGCCGATGCGGACCTTGCCGAGCGGGGAGACGAGGATGCCGAGGCAGACGATCACGAAGATGTTGCCGGCAATGATGAAGAACCAGTCGAAGGTGCTGGTCAGATAGCCGCGCAGCTCCCCGAAGAATGACGCCGAGGCCTCGCCGCCGACCGCGAGAACCGCTGCCACGAAGACGATGATCACGGCTGCGGAGATGGCGAAAACCGGATTGTGGATGTCGAGGCCGAGCGGTCCGATCTGCGGCGTGATATTGTCCTGGCCGATCTCGTAATCGGTTTCGATGACGTCCGAAGCACCTTCCGGTTCGGGCAGGGCTTCCGCTTCGACCTCCGCATCCGGCTGGTTTTCGTTTTCGCTCTGGTTACTCATTGATCTGTCCCCATTGATTGTTCGGCTGTCGACCGGCGCTCAGCGCACCACGAAGACCGAGGCGCTGGAATGCTCGGCCACCCAGCCGCCATGCGAGGGCCAGATGTAATCGGTCACGTTGGGTACGTGGCTGGCCATGACGACGAGATCCGCACCGGATTCCTCGACAGCCTTCTTCAGGGTCTTGTTGATATCGATGGCCGGATCGGTCGAACTGTAGGAGCGCGTCGTGGCGGTGATCCCGTGCTCGCTCGCCTGCTGGTTGCCGAAGGCTTCCAGCTTCTGGGCGAATTCCTTCGGATTATGCGCGACCGGTGACGGGGTTTCCGGTGTGACGCCGACATAGCAGACCGGCGCATCATAATGGCGCGACAGGTCTGCCGCCGTCTGCAGCGCTTTTCCCAATCGATCAACATGCGTCAGATCGACAGGGACGAGTATCTGTTTGTACATCGCTTCGCTCCTGTTGCTTCCCTTGCCAGCGTCAACGGACTCTTAACGCCCTTGAGCGGCATTGTCACGGTTTTGACCAATTTCCGCCTGTTGCTTGTGCATAAATCACGATTCGCGTGCGTAATAACGCGCCCGGCCCTGGCCTTCGCCTGGACCGGAATGTGGCCGTGAGGTCTGGAAAGTCAGCTGCGCAGCGAGGCTGAATCAGCTGCTGCGGGATCACGCCGTCTTCCGGCGCTGCGACCGGTGATCAGCCAGTAGACGAAGCCCGCCACGGCGCCGGTGACGAAGAGCAGGGCGGTGATGCGCCATTCCGCTTCGAGCGCCGCCGTCTCGACGAAGCCGCCGCGCATCAGCCAGGGGATTGCTGCGGTGATGAGCCCGGTCACGAGGCCGTAGAAGATCACGGACCGTGTGCCCGTGACCTCGCCGGAGATCGCCACGAAGGTGACGGGCGCCACGAGCAGGACCAGCGAGACGAAGGCGAAGCCGAGTGCGAATTCCGCGATCACCACATCCGGATCACCGTTCTGCATGGCTTCGGCAAAGAGCAGATCGAACACTGCGGTGCCGATCAGGGCGACGAGCTCCTGCGCCGCCGGTTCGCTGAAAATGCCGAGCGCCAGGGTCAGCGCGCCGGCGGGGATGGCGAAGATCAGGCCCAGGATCAGCAGGATCAGGCGACCGAGAAACCGCAAGAGACCTCCGGATGGCTAGAGCATCATTGTGTCAGGTGGATACCGGCTGACGGAAAAAATGATGCGTCGAACAATAACCTGCAGCGCCCGGCCTGACTCCGTCAGGTCGGAACGCGCTCTGGCGTTACGGGTCAGTCCGCATCGCGCCCGAGCGCGTAGACCCCCTCTGCGCCGATCCCCGCTTCGAGCATCATCCGGGTGCGGGCCCGCAGCTTCTCCGTCTCGCTCTTGAGCTGGCCGCAGGCGGCGAGGATGTCGCGCCCGCGCGGGGTGCGCACCGGCGAGGCATAGCCGGCCCGGTAGACGATCTCGGAGAATTCCTCGATACGCTCCCAGTCCGAGCAGTCATATTGCGAGCCCGGCCAGGGGTTGAACGGGATCAGGTTGATCTTGGCCGGAATGCCCTTGAGCAGGCGCACCAGCTCGCGCGCATCGGCATTGGAATCGTTGACGCCCTTGAGCATCACGTATTCGAAGGTGATGCGCCTTGCATTGGAGAGGCCGGGATAATCCCGGCAGGCCTGCAGCAGGGCGTCGATCGGATACTTTTTATTGATCGGCACCAGTGTGTTGCGCAGATCATCGCGCACGGCGTGCAGCGAGATCGCGAGCATCGTGTTGGCTTCCTCGCCGAGCCGCCCGATCTGCGGCACGACGCCCGAAGTCGAGACGGTGATGCGCCGGCGCGACAGGCCGAGACCCTCATTGTCGCTCAGGATCCTGATCGAGGCGATGACGTTGTCGGTGTTATAGAGCGGCTCGCCCATCCCCATATAGACGACATTGGTGACGTAACGCCCGCCCTCCTTCGGCACGAAGGCGCCCTCCGGCGGTTCGCGATCCGGCCAGTCGCCGAGACGATCCCGGGCGACGACAAGCTGGGCGGCGATCTCGGCGGAGGTGAGATTGCGCACGAGTTTCTGCGTGCCGGTATGGCAGAAGGTGCAGGTCAGGGTGCAGCCGACCTGGCTGGAGACGCAGAGCGTGCCGCGATCGGTTTCGGGGATATAGACGCACTCGATCTCCGCGCCCTTGTCGAAGGGGCCGGTGGAGGGCATGCGCATCAGCCATTTGCGGGTGCCGTCCTGCGAGACCTGCTCGGAGATCACCTCCGGGCGCGACAGGGTGTAATGCGCGGCGAGATTCTCGCGCAGGGCCTTGCCGACATTGGTCATCTGGGAAAAATCGTCGATCCCGCGAAAATAGATCCAGTGCCAGAGCTGCGCGACGCGCATGCGGCTCTCGCGCGCGCTCACCCCGATCGCCTGCAGCCGCTCGGCCAGTTCCTCGCGGGTAAGGCCGACGAGCGAGGGCTGCGTCGGCTGGGCGCCGGGCGCCATGGGGACCTGCGCGGTCTTCTCGATCGCCGGCTGCTGCACCGGGGATGTGACCTTGCGATTGGCGATGTCGAGCACCGTCGCCATGATGATGAAACCTCGTTGCCTGCAATTGCGCCCCCCGTATAACCGAAATCGGTCCCGAACGTGAGCCCCAATTTGTCATCGCCGTCACACCACTGGACGCGGCGGCGCGGTTGGGCGAGACTCCGGGGCTGGACAAAACACACGGGAGGACGCCATGGGCCCGCAGATCCATCTCTTTCGCTGTCTGGAAGACAATGTCGGCGCCTTGATCCGCGATTCCGAAAGCGGCGCCTGTGCCGCCGTCGATGCGCCGGACGAGGCGGCCATCGTGCAGGCGCTGGCCGATACCGGGTGGGAACTGACCGATTGCCTCGTGACCCACAGCCACTGGGATCACGTTCAGGGACTGGAAGCGATCAGGCACCGTTTCGGTTGCCGGGTGATCGCACCGGCCTCCGCCGGAGATGTGGCCGAAGCAGCCGATACCATCGTGCGTGAGGGTGACACCGTCAGTGTCGGAGAAATGGCCGCCAGAATCTGGGAGACGCCCGGTCATTGCGCCGATCATATCGTCTATCACTTCTATGCGGATGACCTGCTCGTCGCTGGTGACGTGCTCTTCGTGATGGGATGCGGCAGGGTCTTCGGCGGTGACTACGATGCGCTGTATCGTGCGCTCACCCGCATCAAGGAACTGCCGGATGCCACGCGGATCATCGTCGGGCATGATTACACCCTCGCCAATGCCCGCTTCGCCGTGAAGGCGGATCCCCGCAACCCCGCCCTCGCGGCGCGGCTGCGCGAAGCGGAGGAGCGGGCGGCGCGCAAGGACCTGTTCGGCGACACCACCCTCGCCGAGGAGAAGGCGACCAATCCGTTCCTGCGCGCCGACGAGCCTGCCCTTGCCGAAGCGACAGGGCTTGCCGGATCGCCGCCCGAGGCGGTATTCCGGGCCTTGCGCGAATGGAAGAACAAGGGATAGACGCATGTCGCACGCCATCGACGGCCTCACGAGCGAGGATATCGTCCGCTATCTGGATCTGAAGCCGCATCCGGAGGGAGGCTTCTACCGCGAGACGTTTCGCGATGCCCGTGTCGATGATGCGGGACGCGCGGTCTCGACGGCGATCTATTACCTTCTCGGGCTGGGCGAGGTTTCCGAATGGCACCGGGTCGATGCGACCGAGATCTGGCATTATTATGCCGGTGCGCCCATGGTGATCACCCTGTCGACCAACGGCCATGACGCGCAGGCCCATCATCTGGGCCCGAATCTGCTGCGGGGGCAGGCGCCGCAGGTGATCGTCCCCGCCGCTTGCTGGCAGACGGCCACCTCGCTCGGGGCCTGGACGCTGGTCGGCTGCACCGTGGCGCCGGGCTTCGATTTCGCCGGTTTCGAGATGGCGCCGCCGGACTGGCGTCCCGTGCCGCGCGAGTCGGGCGGGTGAGGAGCGACAAGGCTGCGATCCGGGATCTCGAGGAACGCGGCCTGAATGCCTGGCCGGCCCTGCAGACGCTCCTTGTGCAGGGCTGGGTCGTGCGTTTCGCGCAAGGTTATACCAAACGCGCCAACAGCGCCTGTGCCCTGGGGCCTGATGCGGCGCCTTTGGCGCGGATCGGCCCGGATATCGAGGCCTTGTACCGGCGTCACGGACAGAAGCCGATCTTTCGTCTCTCGCCTCTTGCCGGTGCAGACGACGATGCCTGGCTGGCCGGGCGGGGCTATTACCGGATCGAGCCAACCCGTGTCATGCGGCTGGCGACCCTGCCGGATCAGCCGCCGCGACCGCCATCCGGTTTCAGCCTCGGCTTCACGGATCACCCCGATCCTGCCTGGATCGAGAGCTTTACCGCAGGGGATCGCCATGGCACGGCGGGTCGCGAGAGCCTGCGCGCCATGCTCGGCGCCCTCCGCCCTCCGGCGCGCTTTGCGACCCTCAGTCATGAGGGGAGCGCCTGCGGTTATGGTCTCGCCGTGATCGAGCGGGGTGCGGCCGGGCTGTTCGACATCCAGGTCGCCGGGACGCTGCGCGGGCGTGGTCTCGGGCGGTTTCTCGTCGCGGCGATCCTCGCGCAGGCCCGCCAATGCGGGGCCGGGAGCGCCTGGTTGCAGGTTCTGGCTGCGAACGAGGCCGCTTGCGCGCTGTATCGCCGGCTCGGGTTCACGCCTGTCCACAGCTATGCCTATCGGGTCGCGCCCTGACAGCACATGCGCAGGTCCAGGCTGATCCTGCCGGGGTCATTGCGCGGCGGCGAGGTGGATCGCGGGACGTGTTTCGGGCGGGCCGCCTTCGCTCAAGTCGCCCGTTGCGGCATCCACCGTTCCGGCATCGAGGCGGGGCATGTCGGTTTCTCCGGCGATCCGGTAGCAGCCTTTGCCGGCGTTTTTGGCGCGGTAGAGCGCGCGGTCTGCGGCGATCATCAGCGCATCGCCTCCCGACATGGCTTCACGCGCGATCGCCCCGCCGATGCTGACGCCCACATGCAGGATCCGGTCCGCGATCCTGTAGGGCTGTGACAGGCTGGCGATGATCGCGGCTGCGGTAAGGGCCACGCTCTCCGCATTCTCGACATCCTTGCGGATCAGTGCGAACTCGTCACCGCCGAGGCGCCCGCACAGATCCGACGGAATACTGGCTTCCCGCAGCCTGTCCGCCACGGCGCAGAGCAGGGCATCGCCGACAGCATGACCGTGCATGTCGTTGATGGCCTTGAAGCCGTCGAGATCGAGACACAGGGTGGCGAAGCAGCGCCCGTCGATCTCCCAGTGCCGATCCGCTGCAGCGAGCGCCGTCTCGACGGCGCGGCGGTTGGCCAGCCCGGTCAGGGGATCATGGCTGGCGAGATGTTCGATCTCGCGTTTCTTCATCAGGCGATCGACGATGACGCCGTAGTAGCGCAGCACCGTCTCGTAATACGAAAACAGGTAGATCACCGTGAGATAGCCGAGTACCTGGTAGAGCGGGTCGGCATGGGCGGCGCCGGCCACTCCGAGACTGACCATGATCACGGTGCCGGACATCAGCGCGATCCACGGGCGCACGGCGATGCGCGAGCCATGCCCCGCCGCCATGGCCATGGTCAGCCCGACCGCCAGCAGATGTGCACCGGGGTGGTCCTTCGAGAAGGTGATCAGGCTCATGGCCGCGATCACGCTGCCGATGGCGAGGGAGCCGATCCCGTAGAGAATGTCCCAGCGCCTTGCCGCAAGGGCATCACGGCACCCTTCTTTCGGGAAACGCAGCATGAAGGCAATACGCAACACACTCGTGGCGATCGCAGCGCCGAGCAGGGCCCAGTAGGCGGGGTCGCCGTAGGTCATCACCAGAAATCCGGTGGCGATGATCACACCGAGCGCGAGGCTGATCACCTGCGGCATGGCCGTATAGACGATATGCACCAGTTCCATGTAGATGGCGTCCGGCTGCCCGTCCTGTCGCAATCTGAACCATCGGCGCATCGAGCCCTCACCCTCAGACTGTGTCCCTCGGAACGTCTATGGGATCAGAATTAACATTCAATAATTGCACAGCGGTAAAGATGCGCCCTCCGGTTTGAGGTAGATTCGAGCCGCTTCGGGCGCCTTCGGGCAGATATCTCCCGGAATCTCAGGGCAGGGGCATGACGGGGATGTTGTCGATCAGCCGGGTTCCCCCCAGCCGGGCCGCTGCGAGCAGGCGCAGGGCGGCTCCCGGTGCCGCAGGGGCGAGTGTGGCCGCGTCGCGAAGGGCCAGATAATCGAGGGCGAAACCATCTGCGGCAAGGTTTTCCTCTGCCGCAGCAAGGGCGCGGTCGGGATTGGACCCGGTCTGCAGGGCCTTTGCGCAGGCCTGCATCTGCGCATGCAGGCGCGGAGCGACGGCGCGCTCCCTGGCAGCCAGATAGCGGTTGCGCGAGGACATGGCGAGGCCGTCCGCCTCGCGCACCGTCTCGCCCCCGAGAATGCGCACGGGCAGAAACAGATCCTGCGCCATGCGCATGATCACTTTCAACTGTTGATAGTCCTTTTCGCCGAAGATGGCGACATCCGGCAGGCACTGGACCAGCAGTTTCGCCACCACCGTCGCCACGCCGGTGAAATGGGTCGGGCGAAACCGGTCCTCCAGCCCCGCCGTGGCGGGGCCCTCGAGCTGGATCATGGTGCAGGAGCCGGGTGGATACATGGTCTCGGCTGCAGGGGCGAAGACCAGATCCGCCAGCGGCCCGAGCGCCGCGCAATCGGCCTCGAAGGTGCGCGGATAACGGGCCAGATCCTCGTTGGGGGAAAACTGCGTCGGATTGACGAAGATCGAGACGACGACCCGCTCGGCCTGCTCGCGGGCCATACGCACCAGCGAGAGATGCCCTTCGTGCAGCGCGCCCATGGTCGGCACCAGCGCCACGCTTTCACCGGCCGTGCGCCAGGCGGCGACATGCCCGCGCAACTCGACCACCGTCCCGGCGACGGCAATCGGGGAAGGGCGTTCAGGGTTCATCGGGTCGTCCTGTCCTGCTGTCGGGCCTGCGATGGAGAGCGCTCAGTCGCCATGGCAGACAAGCGCCACGATTCGGCGCACGAATGGCGCCACGATCAGCACCACGGGAAAGGCCACGGCCCAGGAGCCCAGCCAGGAGGTGATCCAGCTGAAGGTGAAGCCCTCCACGAAGCCCATCGCGCCGAGGGTCGCGATTCCTGACACCACGAAGGACATCATGCCTGAGAGCAGGAATCCGAACAGAACAGGCGCGAAACGTTGCGGCAATTTCAGGGACATGGATCTTTCCGGGAGCGAGTTTCGGGTTACAGGCGGCTTGCGCCTTCGCGAAAGGCCCGGCAAGAGTGGGCGATCGCGAAGGCATCGATGCGGCGAACCTTGCCGCGTCGATGCCCGCGAAGCAAGCCGTCTGCCGTGATATGCGGTGAGGGTGACCATCATGGCAACAGCCGTCCAGGGAGCAGGCACCGTGTCGCGTGCACCGCAGATCTTTCTCGCAACCCCGCTGATCACACCGCAGGAGGATATCGATGCGCGCGCCGCGCAACTCGGTGCGCTCCTTGCCGCAACGCCGGTCGCGGCCTTGCGCCTGCGTTTCGCCGCGCAGGATGAGCGCAGCCTGATCAAGCGGGTGAAATCGCTGATCAGTGTGGCCCAGGCGGCAGGCGCAGCGGCGATTCTCGAGATCGTAACGGCGGAAGCACGTCATGGCGCGCCGCAGGCCATGCCCGATCTCGCCACTGTCGCCATGCGTGCGGGAGCGGATGGCGTGCATCTCGATGATCCTGCAAGCGTGCCCGGACTGGTCGCCCGGTTCGGGGGGCAAAAGGCGGTGGGTCTCGCCAATCCACGCAACCGACACGCTGCGATGGAGGCCGGAGAGGCGGGCGTCGATTATCTTGCTTTCGGCGAGCCGCGTCGCGACGCCAGCCTGCCGGATCACGCGCGGGCCTGTGAACAGGCCGCATGGTGGGCCGAGATCTTCGAGACACCCTGTGCCATATTCGCGCCCGATCACGGCGCCATTGATTCGGCTGTCCGCACGGGAGCCGAGTTCATCAGCCTCGGCGATGTGGTTTTTGCCGATCCCGCCGGAGCGTCGCAGGCGCTGTCGGCCTGTGCCGAGGCGATTGCGGTTGCATGGCAAAAGCGTCAGACCGAAACTGGCCGCATGTGAGGGGATATGGTCGGGTTCCACAACAAGGCGCGCGCATGAAGAGCCGTTTGCCCCGCATACTCTTGCTCACGGCGTTCATGGCCAGCGCCATGGCGGCAATCGGGGTACGCCCGGTGCGGGCCGAGACGCCGTCAGCACCAAGAGAGACGCCGTCAGCACCAAGAGAGACGCCGTCAGCGACTGAACGAATGCCCGCGCCCGAGGCCGGAGCGGCGACACGTTCCGGTCCCGGTGATGACGACCTGTTGCCGATGCCGGCACAGCCTGACGGCGATGGCGCATGGGCAGGGGAAGATCACGGGACTGAGGGGGATCTCGCCTACGGCGCCTATCAGCGCGGCCTCTACCTGACCGCCTTTCTCGCTGCCACCGAGCGTCTTGAGGATGATCCCGCAGACGCGCCGGCCATGACCCTGATCGGGGAGCTCTATCGGGACGGCCTCGGCCTGCCGCGCGACCTCGAAAGGGCGCGTGAATGGTATGCCCTCGCAGCCGGCCTTGGTGACCCGCATGCGGAATTCGCTCTTGGCGAGATCGCTCTTGGCGAGATATCTCTCGAAGACGCCACATCCGACACGGGAACAGCGCAAGACGCTCGATTGCGCGGCGATGCGCGCGGGCATTTCCGGCGCGCGGCCGAGGCCGGCCATCCCGCTGCCGCTTACAATCTCGCCCTGATGCTCCTCGCAGAAGACGCGTCCACAGCAGACAGGGAGGTCGTGCGCTGGCTCCGCCAGGCGGTCGATGCGGATATTCCCGCTGCGCAATATGAACTCGCGGCGATCTATCGTGAGGGCACCGGCGTCGACGCCGATGCAGCGCGCGCCACGGCCCTGTTGCACCGGGCTGCGCGCAACGGTCACGTTCCCGCCATGCTGGAATACGGTATCGCCGTGTTCAACGGGGCCGGGGTGGCGCCGGACGAGGCGCGCGCCGCCAGCTGGCTGCGCCGCGCGGCCTGGCACGGAGATGCCCGCGCGCGCAACCGCCTGGCGTTGCTTTATGCGTCCGGTCGCGGTGTCGAGGCGGACCAGGTGGAGGCGGCGGCCTGGCACCTGCTCGCCGCATCGCAGGGGTTCGACGACGAGCGTCTCGACGCCGCCTTGCGCGATCTCTCGCAGGAGGAACGCGCCCGCGCCGAGGCGCTCGCCCGTGATCGCGCCTGGCCGTGAACCTTCACGGGGAAGGCGGTCCTTCGCGGTCGGATTGCGCGTCCTCTTCCTCCTCCGGGTCTTCACGAAACACGGCCCAGGCGAGGGCGAGCCGCGACAGCGTCGTCATCACCACGAGTCCGGCGAAGAAATAGGCGATAAGGGCGAAATGGGCGGGCAGGAGCATCATCACAGCGAAGGCGATGATGGTTTCGGTGCCCTCGGCGAGGCCCACAGTGAAATAGATCGCCTTGATTCCGCGCGCCTCCGTCGCCATGCCGCGTTTGGCGGCGATTGCCGAAAAGGCGAGAAAACTCGCGCCGTTGATATAGAAGGCGAAGAGAAGGACCACGGCAGGGATGGCATTCGCCGCAGGATCGCGCAGGGCGAAGGCGAGGGGGATCGCGCCGTAGAAGACGAAATCAAGCACGATATCCATGTAACCACCGCGATCGGTGGTGCGGGTCTGCCGGGCGACAGCGCCATCGAGGCCGTCGCAGAGGCGGCTGAGCGCGAGCGCGAGCAGCGCCGCCGCATCGGCGCCGACAGCCACGCCGAGCGCGCTGACCATGCCCAGAGCGAAACCGATAAAGGTTACCGCATCCGCACTCACACCCCGCAGCACCAGCCTGGCGGCGATCCGGTCCAGGACCGGATCGATCACCCGGCGCATCATCCCGTCCAGCATTGCTCTCCCTCACGTTGACGGCAAAACGCACCGGGCTTACCACCATGCGATGGACTTGTCCCCGATGACGGAGTCACGATCATGTACAAGGCCGTGAGCAACGGCATTCGCGTCACCGTCGTGCCGCGTTATCTCGAAGAGGAATCGCGTCCGCAGGAGGGGCGGTATTTCTTCGCCTATACGGTCGAGATCACCAATCTCGCCACAGAGCAAGTGCGTCTGCTACGTCGCTACTGGCACATTACCGACGGATTGGGGCGGGTTCACGAGGTGCGTGGCGACGGGGTGGTCGGCGAGCAGCCGGAACTCGGGCGGGCGAGAGCTTCAGCTATACAAGTGGCTGCCCGCTTGAGACGTCGGATGGGATGATGCAGGGCCATTACGAGATGCAGCGCGCCGACGGCGCCCTGTTCATGGCCGAGATCCCGGCTTTTTCGCTTGATATGCCGCAGGCGCGGCGCTCTTTGCATTGACGATGTGCTCCGGAGGGCGTGTGGCCCCGGGGCCGCTCAGGGACTTAAAGGGAGCGGGTTTTGGACAGGTCGACCATGCAGACGGGCGCGCATGACGCCATGCCGGAGCGGCGCACGGCGCTCGAAATCCTGGCGGATCTCGTTGCCTTCGACACGCAGAGCCACAAGTCGAACAGTGCCATCATCGATTTCATCGCCGATTATCTCGCCGCCTACGGCGTCGCGGTGATGCGGCTGCCCAATCGCGAGGGTGACAAGGAGGCGCTCGTCGCCACGATCGGTCCCCCGGTCGATGACGGGATCGTCCTGTCGGGCCATACCGACGTCGTGCCGGTCGCGGGGCAGAACTGGACCAGCGACCCGTTTCGCCTGCGTGTCGCCGAGGGCAGGGCCTATGGCAGGGGCGCCGTCGATATGAAGGGCTATCTCGCCCTGATGCTGGCGCTGGTTCCCGAGTGGTGCGCCGCCGGGCTGGAAAAGCCGGTGCATCTCGTCTTCTCCTATGACGAGGAGATCACCTGTCTGGGCGTCCTCGACGCGATCGCGCAATTCGGCGTGAGCCTGCCGCGCCCCCGGGCCGTGATCGTGGGGGAACCGACCGGGCTGGAGGTCGCGGATGCTCACAAGAGCGCATCGATCTACACCACTGCCGTACACGGCTTCGAGGCGCATTCCTCCAAGCCGGCCCTGGGCGCCAACGCGGTGATGAGCGCTGCGGAGCTGGTGAGCGAGATCAACCGGATCGGCGACGATCTCTTCGAGGCGGGCGACCCGTCCGGGCGGTTCGATCCGCCTTATTCCACGGTGAGTGTGGGCACCATCAGCGGTGGCACCGCGCGCAATATCCTGGCGAAGGAATGCCGCTTCAACTGGGAGATCCGGGGCCTGCCCGGGCTGGATATCGCCGCGATCGAGGCGCGCTTCGCGGCGTTCTGCCGCTCGGTCGAGACGCACAGGCTCAACCGGTTCGGGCCGTATGGTCACATCGAGACCCTGGCGGATCTGTATGTCCCGGGGCTGGCGCCCGATCCGGGGTCCGAGGCCGAGCGCATCGCCGTGCGCGCCGCAGCGCGCAATACCACCATCGCCGTGCCCTACGGCACCGAGGCCGGCCGGTTCCAGAAGGCCGGTCTCTCGGTGGTGGTGTGCGGCCCGGGCAGCATCGACCAGGCGCATCAGCCCGATGAATATATTAGCCTCGAGCAACTCGCCGCCGGCGAGGCCTTCATGCGGCGTGCCACCGGTATCTGAACAGGCTCAAGCGCCGCGCAGCGCCTGCGTCTGCGTCATATCGAGGCTCATCCCGTCTGCGCCGGGCACCACCGCGTAGATTTCGCGCGCGGCCTGCGCGCTGATGATCCCGTCACGCAGATCGGCGAGGACGGCCTGCGGATCGCGGGTCTTCGGATCGCCCCAGCCGCCGCCTCCCGGCGAGGCCGCCTCGTAATGCAGCGGCCCGAGCTGCATCAGACCGAATTGGGGGGCCTCGACAGGCTCGGATCCGTCATGCGGCGAGAGCAGCATCGCCCCTGCCGCGCCCCAGAGGCCGCCTTCGACCCCGTAGCCCGAGGGGGTGCGCAAGCCCTCGCCCCGGAAGGAATAAAGCGCCGGCACCATCACTTCGAGCGCGTAATCCACCCCCGTGCCGCCGCGATAGCGCCCCGCACCGCCGGAATCGCAGCGGAATTCCTGGCGCAGATACCGCACCGGGTAGATCTGCTCGTAGACTTCGAGATTGGGGATGGTGAGGCCGCCCAGCGTGCACAGATGGCCGATCTGGTTGAAGCCGTCGCGGCCCTCGATCGCGCCCCCGCCGGCGGCGAGGTTGTTGTGGTACATCACGAAGGGCTCGTCGGCGCCCTCCTTCGTGCCGGAGGTGACGCCGAAGACGTTGCGCGCCCAGCCGGCAAGCGCGCGCTCGGGCGCGGCGAGGCCGAGAGCCCGCCAGCAGGCATGGATGATGTCATGGGCGGGAAACACCGTGCACATGGTCATCGGTGCGGGCGGGCGCGCATTCACGACGCTGCCCTCGGGCGCGATGATGGTCACGCCGCGAAAGCTGCCCTCGTTGCGCGGCAGATCGGCATCGAAGAAGGAATAGAGCGCCGTGTAGACGCCGGACACGGTATTGGCCAGCGAGGAATTCTTGAAGCCGCGGATCTGGTCGTCCGTGCCGGTGAAATCCACCGTCAGGCTGTCGCCTTCGATCGTGAGCGCCACCCGGGTGACGATGTCGGCAGGGCCGAAGCAATCGTTGTCGGTGCGGTCCTCGCCGCGATAGGTGCCGTCGGGCAGATCGCGGATGACGGCGCGAAAGCGCGCTTCGGCATAATCGAGAATGCCGGCGAAACAGGCCCGCGCCTGGTCGGTGCCGAGCTCTTCCGCCAGCGCCGCGACGCGGTCTGCCCCGATGCGCGTGGAGCCGAGCATGGCGCGCAGATCGCCGTCGAGGAGATCGGGCGTGCGGCAGTTGAGCTTGAGAAGCTCCCACAGATCCTCGCGGACCACATCCGCCTCGACCAGCTTCATCACCGGCAGGCGCAGGCCCTCGTGGAAGATCTCGGTGGCCTGCGGATTGTAGGTGCCCGCCGCGCCGCCGCCGATATCGGATTGATGGGCGCGGTTGCAGGCAAAGCCGAGATGATCATCGCCGACGAAGACCGGACGCGCGATCACCCAGTCGGGCAGGTGGTTGCCGCCTGCCGCATAGGGATCGTTCAATAGAAAGACGTCGCCGGGCGCGATCTGGCCGCCGAAACGCGCGACGATGGCGCGGGCGGCGAAACCGCCGCCGCCGGTATGGATCGGGATGCCGTCGGCCTGGCTGACCACGGTGCCCTCGGCGTCAGCGAGGAAGCAGGAGAAATCATGCGCCTGGCTGAAGATCGGGCTGCGTGCCGTACGCACCATCACCCGTCCCATCTGCTGGGCGATGTGGTCGAGGCGGTTCTGCACCAGGGCGAGGATGATCGGATCGATGGCCTTGCGCGCGCTCATGTCTGCGATCCCCTTTCGGCGAGATCGATGATGAAATTGCCGGCCGAATCGACGCTGAGCGTATCGCCGGCGCGGGCGATGGCGGTCATGGTCTGCTCGGTGACGATGGCCGGGCCGGCGATCGACTGGCCGGGTGCGAGATCGGCGCCGTCATAGATTGCCGTGTCGCGCCAGCCATCGGGGAACCAGACCCGGCGGGTTTCGCGCCGATGCGGCGCCTGGTTACTCGCCGGCGCCGATGCTGCTTCGAGCGGCGGCAAGAGGCCGAAACCGGCCATGCGCAGGCTGGTGATCTGGATGGCGCCGCCGGGCTGGATATGGCCGAACTGGCGGGCATATTCCGCTTCGAAGAGCCGGCGCACCAGGGCCGGATCGAAAGTCTCGCCATCGGGCAGTTCCACGCGAAGATCCGATTGCTGGCCGCGATAGCGCAGGTCCAGCGCGCGCCGGTAGGCGGCCTGATCACCGGTAAAGCCTTCCCGGGTGAGCGTCTCGGTTGCGCGGGCGCGCAGCTGTGCGAAGCCGTCCTGCGCGGCCATTGTAACCTGCGTGGCCCCGGCGGCATCCCCGTCGAGATCGCGCATGAAGACCTGGATGTAATCCTGCCGGACATCCGATTGCAAAAGCCCCATGGCGCAGAAGGCGCCGGCCTGCCGGGGCACATAGACGCGTCTGGCCCCCAGCATCGCCGCGACGCTCGGCCCGTGCAGCGGCCCGGCGCCGCCGGCTGGGACGAGGGTGAATCCGGCGGGGTTGAAGCCGCGCTGCACGGAAATCCGCTCCACTGCATGCAGCAGATGCTGCTCGACCAGCCGGATGATGCCTGACGCGGCATCCTCGATACTGATTCCAAGCGGCTCGGCGACGCGCGTGCGGATCGCCTCGCGGGCGCGCTCCCGGTTCAGGGTGACGGAGCCACCGGCATAGGCGCCGGGCGCCAGACGTCCGAGCACGAGTTGCGCATCGGTGACGGTCGGCTCGGTGCCGCCATGGCCGTAACAGGCCGGGCCGGGACGCGCGCCGGCGCCCTTGGGCCCGGCAAACAGCATCCCGGCCCCATCGACTCCGGCAATGGTGCCCCCCCCCCGCGCCGACGGTATGGATCTCGACGGAAGGCACGGCGAGATGATAGCCGTCGATTTCGAGCGCATCGCTCGTCGCCACCTGGCCCGCGCTCATCAGGGCGACGTCGCAGGATGTGCCGCCGATCTCCATCGAGATCAGGTTGTCGTCGCCCAGCGCATTGGCCGCGAGCGTCATTGCGCCCACACCGGCGGCGGGGCCGGACAGGACGAGATTGACGGGCCGGTCGGCGATCTGGTCGACGGAGACGACGCCGCCATTGCTCTGGCTCATCAAGAGCGCGCCGGGCAGGCCGAGGCGCTGCAATTCCTTGGCCAGATCGCGCAGATAGGTGACGACGCGCGGCGCGACATAGGCATTCATGACGGCTGTGGAACTGCGCTCGTATTCGCCGATCGTCGGCGCGATGGCGCTGGAGCGGCTGACCCATTCGCCGGACCAGCTTTCCGCCAGCGCCCGCGCCGCTTCATCCTCGTGACGGCCATCGGCATAGGCATTGAACAGGCAGATTGCCACCGCCTCGACACCCTCGCAGGTGAAGATCTCGCCGGCGGCGACGGCATCGGCGACCGCGATCGGCGCGACTTCCGCCCCTTCACTGTCGAGGCGCCCGCGCACGGGCAGGCGGAGATAACGCGGCACCAGAACCGGCGGGAAGGGTTTGCGGTGATCCCAGGGATTGTCACGAATGCCGCGCCGGATTTCCAGGCTGTCGCGAAAGCCGTGGGTGGTGAGGAGGCCGACCTTCGCGCCCTTGCCTTCGAGCACGGTATTGGTGGCGACCGTGGAACCGTGCACGAAGAGCCGGCATTGTGCGAGGAAACCCTCGACCGGCATGGCCAGGTTTGCTGCCGCCTTGCGCACCGCATCGAGCACGCCCTCGCCGGGATTGGTCGGGACGGAAGGTGTCTTCACGATCATCAGCGCGCCTTGCGCATCGACCATGACCAGATCGGTGAAAGTGCCGCCGACATCGACGCCGATGCGCCAGGGCGGGACCATCCGCGTCGCCTGCCCGGGCTGGCCTGCATTGTCCATTGGCTGCGTCACTTTGCTCCCCCGTGCATGGACCGGATACAGAAAATACCTGGGGTCGGCTGTCGAAGCCTCCCCATAATTCCTTAAGGGCAAGACCTTCCCCAAGCCTTGCTGCTGGGGCAAGGATAAAAACCGCACGCTGCTTCGCGCCGTTGCGGTTGCGCTTACGCAAAGACACTTCGAGAAATCGTATCCTGGCGCGCTGAAAGGTGCCATTGTGGTGAGCAAGTGCGGAAGCGGTGCGGGCGTCCCGCCTCTTCTACCCCTCTTGCACCTGCGCCGCGAATATGGCTCGTTTCATCGCGGAGTATGACTCGTTGAAAGAGGCACAGCGCGATTCATGGATGTTTTCGACTATCAACGGCCGACAACTCTTTCGGAGCTGACCGGCCTCATCGCCCGCGAAGGCGCGCGGGTGCTCGCCGGCGGCACCGATCTGATCCCGCAGATGCGCGAGGGACGGCGCAAGGTCGAAACCGTGATCGATCTCAAGCGTATCGGGGAATGTATCGGGATCGAGGCCCTGGCCGATGGCCGGATGGCCATCGGTGCGGCCGCTTCGGCAACGGCGGTGGCGCGCGATGCCCGTATCCGGCGCGATTACCCCGGCATTGCCGCTGCGGCTTTGCTGATCGGTAGCTACCAGGTGCAGAATCGCGCCAGCCTCGGCGGCAATATCTGCAATGCCGCACCATCGGCCGATGCGGTGCCGCCGCTGATCGCGCACGGCGCGCGCGCCGAAATCGCAGGCAGCGCCGGCCTGCGCGAAATTCCGCTCGAAGAGATATTCGCCGGCCCGGGCCGCACGCATCTCGCCCCCGGCGAGGTGCTCACCCGTATCCTGCTGCCGCCCGTTGCGGCGCGCTCCGCCTCGCATTACCTGCGCTTCACCCCGCGCCGGGAGATGGATATCGCCATTGCCGGTGTCGGCGGCTTCATTGTCCTCGACGAAGCCGGCGCCGTCACGCAGGCCCGCATCGCGCTCGCTTCCGTCGCGCCGAAACCGATCCGCGCCCCCTCCGCCGAGGCCGCGCTGATCGGTGCTTCGCTCGATGACGCCACCATCCACGCTGCCGGCGAAGCGGCGCGCGGTGATGCGAGCCCGATTTCCGATACGCGCGGCTCGGCGGATTATCGCCGCGAGCTCGTCGCCGTGCTGACCCGGCGGGTGCTCACCCATTGCCGGCAACTGATCGACCAGGCCTGAGGAGAACGGCGCATGAAACCGATCGCGATCACCGCGCAGGTGAACGGTGAGGAAGTCACCAGCCTCGCCGATCCGCGCGACACCCTGCTCGACTGGCTGCGCGACCGGCTCGGCCTGACCGGCACCAAGGAAGGTTGCGGCAACGGCAATTGCGGCTCCTGCACGGTCATGATCGACGGCACGCCGGTCAATGCCTGCCTGATGCTCGCCGTCGAGGCGCCGGGGGCGCAGATCACCACCATCGAGGGTTTGAGCGATGGCGGGGAATGGCGCGACCTGCAGGAAAACCTCGCCGCGATGGGCGGCACGCAATGCGGCTTCTGCACGCCGGGCATCGTGATCTCCGCCGCCGCCCTTCTGCGCGACGATCCCGCCCCCGACGAGGCGGCGATCCGCTATGCCATTGCCGGCAATCTCTGCCGCTGCACCGGCTACGACAAGATCGTGCGCGCGGTCGAGGAAACTGCCAGACAGCGCCGCGCCACGGCGCAGGCGGGGGAGTGAGACGATGGATGTCGAGAGCAAGACGCGCCCGGGCAAGACAGCCGATGCCGTCCCCGCCGATCCCGCCATCGGCAAGCCGCTCGCACGCGTCGATGGCCGTGAACGCGTCACGGGCCGCGCGCGCTATGCCGCCGATATCACCCGTCCCGACATGGCGCATGCGAAGATCCTGCGCGCGCCGCATGCGCATGCCGTGATCAAGCGCATCGATACGAGCGCCGCCGCAGCCCTTCCCGGCGTGCTCGCCATCGTGACCGCCGATGATTTCCCCGATCTGCCCCAGGGTGCCAGCATCCCGATGGGCGAGACAGGCTACGACATGTGGGGCGTCTCGCGGCTCAACATGGCGCGCGGCAAGGTGCACTGGATCGGCCAGCCCGTCGCCGCCCTGGCCGCGCGCGACCCCCATATCGCAGCGCAGGCGCTGGATCTGATCGAAGTCGAATACGAGGTGCTCGACGCCGTCACCAGCATCACTGACGCGATCCGTCCGGATGCGCCGGTTTTGTGGGACAATCTGATCACCAGGGGCCTCGACGAAACGCCGCAGAAACCCTCCAACATCGCGGCGCGCACGGTGATCAGCCGGGAAGACGCGAAGGCGGCCATCGCCGGCGCGGATGCCACGGGACGCGTCAGCGTTACCGTCGATACGGCGCACCAGGGCTATATCGAGCCCCAGGCCATGGTGGCCGAGATCACGCCGGACGGTTTCGCCACGGTCTATACCTCGACCCAGGGCCAGTTCACCGCCGAATTGATGATTGCCCGCATGCTCGACTGGCCGATGTCGAAGCTCAAGGTCGTGCCGATGGAGGTGGGCGGCGCCTTCGGCGGCAAGATCTCGATCCATGGCGAAGCGCTGGCGCTCAGGCTCGCGCAGAAATCCGGGCGCCCGGTCAAGCTGGTGCTCTCGCGCGAGGAGGTGCTCCAGGGCGGCTCCGGCCCGACCATGGGCGCGATGATGGAGATCGCGGTCGGCGCGAAGAGCGACGGCACGATCACCGGCATCCACGGCATCTATCACGTCGATTCCGGCGGCCTGCCGGGGCTCAACCCCTCCCTGCTGATGCAGGCCTCCGCCGCCATGTACCAGACGCCGGCACTCTGGCTCGAAGGCTATGACGTCGTCACCAACAAGCCGCGCACCGAAGCCTATCGCGCACCCGGCGGCATCCAGGGCGCCTTCGCCATGGAACAGGCGATGGACGAGCTCTGCCTCGCCCTCGACATGGATCCGCTGGAATTCCGCCGGCGCAACGCCGCTGTTACCGGCTCGACCATGCCGATCGGCACCCCCTTCCCCGCCATCGGGCTCACCACCATCCTCGATGCGGTGGGCGCGCACCCGTGCTGGACGACGCCGCTCGAACCGGGTGCGCATCCGCGCGGGCGGGGGCTCGCGCTGGGCTACTGGCGCGGCACCTCGATGACGTCTGCCTGCCACATCACCATCGGCGGTGACGGGCGCCCGGTCGTCACCATGGGGGCGGTCGATATTTCCGGCACGCGCACCACCATGACCCAGGTCGCGGCGGATCAGTTCGGCATCGCCCCAGATGACGTCTACGTGCAGACCGGCGACAGCAAGACGGCGGGCTATTCCGACGGTGCGGCGGGCAGCCGCGTGGCGCGCACCATGGCCGCCGCCATCGTCGAGGCGTCGCGGGACGTGATCGACCAGCTGCGCCCGCGCGCCGCGCGTCTTCTGCAGAGCGAGGCGGAGAATCTGACCTTCACGGATGGCGCCTTCCGCGTCTCCGGCGGGCCGGGCACGTCGATCAGCCTCGCCGAACTGATGCAGGAAACGCTGACCGAGGGCGCCGTGATCGGGCGCGGCACCTCGACCAAGCTGCCGCTGGGCGTCGAGATCGGTGCGCATGTCTGCGATGTCGAGATCGATCCCGATACCGGGCAGGTCACGATCCTGCGCTACACCGCCTTCCAGGATGTCGGCAAGGCGCTCAACCCGATCGCGGTCGAGGGCCAGATCGAAGGCTCCGTCGTGCAGGGGATCGGCTGGGCGCTGACCGAGGGTTACGATTACGGCGCGGACGGGCGATTGCGCAATGCCAGCCTGCTCGATTACCGCCTGCCCACGGCGCTGGACGTGCCCGATATCGACTGCGTCATCATCGAGACCCCGGTGCCGGACGTGCCTTACGGGCTGCGCGGTGTCGGCGAGGTGCCGATCGTGCCGGTGGCGGGCTGTGTCGCCAATGCCATTCGCCGCGCCGTCGGCGTGCGCACCGGGCGGATGCCGATGACGCCGGAGCGGCTCCTGATGGCGATGCGGGCGAAGCAGCAGGGCTGAGCCCGTCGGTCGAGGAGCGTGGGACTTGCCGGCCAATATGCGCTTCCCCTTCCTCGACCATCCGGGCCTCCTCGCCTTCGCCCATCGCGGCGGGGCGCTGGAGCGGACCGAGAATACCCATGATGCCTTCGATCACGCGGTGGCGCTCGGCTACCGCTATATCGAAACCGATGTGCAGCTTACCCGAGATGGTGTGGTCGTCGTCTTTCATGACGACGACCTGACGCGGCTGATGGGACGGCCCGAGCGAATCGACGCGCTCGACTCGGCCGATCTCGCGCAGCTGCGCTTCCCCTGCGGCGCGCGCATTCCGCGCCTCGACGAGACGCTGGAGGCCTATCCGGAAACCCGCTTCAATCTGGAGCCGAAATCTGAAGCCGTTGTGGAGCCGCTGGCAGCGGTGATCCGCGCGGCGAAGGCGCTGCCGCGCGTCTGCGTGGGCTGCTTCGATCCCCAGCGCACGCGGCGACTGCGGGAGCTTCTGGGCGATGATCTGTGCTGGTCGCCAAGCCATGCCGGTGTCGCTTCGGTCTGGCTTGCAGGCTGGGGTTTGCCGATCCCCGTCACGCCCTGTCCCGCCCTGCAGATCCCGCCCGCGTTTCACGGCATACCGGTGGCGACGCGCCGGCTCGTGCGCGCAGCCCATGCCCGCGACATCCAGGTCCATGTCTGGACCGTGGACGGGGCGGAGCAGATGCGCGCGCTGATCGATGCCGGCATGGACGGGCTGATGACCGACCGGCCGACTCTGTTGAAGCAGGTTCTGCAGCAGCGTGGACTGTGGCTGTGACTCATGCCCGCTTTCGTGGCGCACGGGAGAACGCCATCTTCTGATGCGAGAGCTTCTCGCGGGTCCCGATCCAGGCATAGGCCAGAAGTGACGGCTCCCGGTCGGACACCGTGATGCGGTGGTGCTGGCCCGGCGGGTTGAAGATCAGCGAGCCCGGCGCATAGACGCCCTGATGATTCTCCGAGACCGCGCCGGAGAGGCAGACATAGCTCTCCGTAATGCCGTCATGCGCATGGGTGGGATAGGTACAGCCGGGCGCGAAGAGCACGAGGCCGAGGATCACCGCTTCGCTGTGGATCGGCGCATTCGGCCCGGCGATCTCCGCATAGGCGAATTTTTGCGAGAGCCCGCGCGGGATCTTGTCATAGCCGTATTGCCAGTTGAGACCGGCGCGCACGGCGTCGATGGCGCGAATCACCGGTGCGTGCTTCTCGACACGCCCCTCGTCTAGGACGCGGCGCAGATAGGCGGTGACGGGTTTTTCCTCGCAGGCCCCGAAGCGCAGAGGCGCATTCGTCTGGATCAGGGCGCTGATACGCTCGCGCACCGCGCGCTGATGCCCGCGAATCCTGTCGCTGCCGCCCGATGGCAGGAAGCGGTAGAGCTCGTAGAATTCGCGCAGCAGGTAATACCAGTTCGGCTCGTCCCGCAGACGCAGGAGGGAGTCGGGTCCGGCGCTCTCGCGGGCCTCGTCAAGCGACTTTTCCTTGATGTCCTGCATGCCGATGAGCACCCGGTTTTTTACGTCATCGTGGCGGGCGGCGCTCTTTGCGTCAATGCGGGATCCCGCTTGTGATACAGACGTAGCCTCGCCCTGTCCGAAGGAAAGCCGGATGAGGCTTCACGGCGAGCTCACCCGCAGACGCTTGCCGAACAGCGTCGCACTCCAGTCTGCCCGGTTGACGATATGACTGAGCATGATCGAGCCGCCCATTCCCACCACCATGAGCGCGATCACGTAGAGCCAGAGCGGCAGATCGACGTTCCAGCCGACGAAATCGACGACGGAGAAGAACAGCGGATGCGCGAGATAGATCACGAAGGAAGCTTCGTTGACCTTCCGCACCAGCGGTGGGGCAACGAGGCCCCCAAGCTTCGGCATGGCAAACAGCAATGCGAAGGTGAAGAGCGGAATCACCCAGGCTTCCTTGGACGAGTATTCCATCTCGTGCAGGAAGGTCATGGAAACGAGCCATCCCACGATCGCAAAGAGCCAGACCGGCTGCGAAAAGGTCGCCATCAGCCGGTTCTTGCGAATATCGGGGTAATACCTGACCATGAGCATGGCGAGGAAGAACAGGTAGACCCAGCCGAGCGGCGCGATCCAGTGCAGATAACCCGGTGGCTCGATGTCGTACCAGCGGAAATAGCCCCACCATGCCATGCTGATGAGTGATGCCGGAATCAGCCAACGCTCGGACGGCAACCACGTCCAGAGCCTGAAGCGGTTATAGAGCCAGAAGAAAATATAGAATTGCATTGCCACCACGAGAAAATAGCCGTGCCAGCCTGCAAAGAGCAGATATTCACGCAGGTAGGTAATGTAGCTTGTTCCGGCGCCGCCAAGAGAGACGCGAATATATTCAGTTGTTGCGTAAATCAGACCGTATGCGAAATAGGGCAGCATGATGTATTTTAATCGTGTGACGAGAAAGTCATGCGGAATTTTTTCGCCGTAGCGCAACGAAAATAGAAAGATCGAGATAAAGATAAAGATTGGCGTCCCGAGTGACGTCGGGATCCGCAGCAGGTCGAGCGCCGTGGTTTCCAGATAATAGCGTTCGATCCGGTCGATCAGATGAAACGTGAATACAGCCAGCGCACCGTAAAAGCGCAGCCAGTAAATTTCTTCAATCGGCTTCGACACAGGTTTCCGTTCCAAGCTGTTTTCCCGTCTCGATGTCCGCCAATACGAATGGCTGCCAACTAAGAAGGGAATTCTTGACGAGAATGTGAAACGTGTCTGCCTGCCCGGCGACGGGCATCGCCTGCCGGCGTCAAAGCGGGGTTTCCTGCGTCAGATCCGGTATCGGCACATTCCCTTCTTTGCAGTTGCAACTGAATTGCATCTGCATTAAGGGTCATCATGATATCCAATTCGGCGCATCACGAGGCGCCCCGACAGCATGGAGAAGAGGCCTCATGATCCGACAGCTCCCCGATACGACCCGCACAGCCCCCAGATCGGCCCCGGCGCGCATCCTGCCCGCGATCGCCGCTTTCGGCCTCGTCACCGCGTTCGCCACGCCGGAACGCGCCGATGCGCAGGAGGCCCCGGTCCGCGTCCTGGCCACGGTCGAGATGATCGCCGATGTCGCGCGCAACGTCGCCGGCAGCTGCGCCGAGGTCGAAGCGCTGCTCGGGCCGGGCGTCGATCCGCACGACTACATTGCCACCGCCTCCGACGTGACGCGTCTTTCCCGGGCCGATCTCATCCTCTACGTGGATTTCGCCCTGGAAGAACAGCTCGCCGCCGTGCTGGAGCGGCTCTCGACGCGTCTTCCCACCATCGGCGTTCTCGCAGCCGGGCTCGATCAGGCCGATCTCATCGACGATCCGGAGGAGGCCGGCCAGGTCGATCCGCATGTCTGGATGGATGCCAGCCTCTGGGCGCGGATCGCTCCGGTGATCGGTGATGCGGTCGTCGAGCAGCGCCCCGGTTGCGCTGAAGACATATCCGCGCGGGTCGATGCCTATACGGTCCAGTTGCAGGCGCTCTACGACTGGGCCGGCGAGAGCATCGCCACCGTCCCGCAGGGGCAGCGCCGACTCGTCACCGCCCATGATGCTTTCGAGTATTTCGCCAAGGCGTACGGCATGGAGGCGAGTGAGGCCATCGAGGGAATCTCGACGGCTTCCGAGGCGAGCATCGGAGACATCCGTGAACTGGCCGATTACGTGATCGACAACAATGTCGGCGCCGTCTTCGTCGAGACCACCGTCTCCCCGCGCACGATCGAGGCGCTGGTGCAGGAAGTGCGTGCACGCGGTGCAAGCATGGAGATCGGCGGTGAGCTCTATTCCGACGCGATGGGTGAACCCGGAAGCATCGGCGGAACCTATATCGGCATGATCTACGAGAACGTCGTGACGATCACGCAAGCGCTCGGCGGCACCCCGGCTGCGCTGCCGGAGGCGCTCGCGGACTGGGCGCGGGAATGGGATATCGCGCAGTGAGGCGTCCGGCCCGGTGATACCGGCCGGGGCGCCTCTCCGGATCCGAACCCCGCAGCGGCTTGTCAACGCTGCTGCGGGGGCATAACACTTTGGTGTGGCGAGATTGAACGTCAAAACCGCTAAAAACCCTACGGAAGGACCCGCGTGCAGTCCGGTTTGAAGCCGCATCAGGCATGATCATGACGACTTTGGTCGATCTCCTGCAAAGCAGTATCGTGCAAACCGTGGCGCTCGGCGCGGCGATCCTCGGCGTGGTCAGCGGGGTGCTGGGCTGCTTTGCCGTATTGCGCCGCCAGAGTCTCATGGGCGATACGCTCAGTCATGCGGCGCTGCCGGGCGTCTGTCTGGGTTTCATCGCGGCCGGGACCCGTGATCTCGGGGCAATTCTCACCGGCGCCTTCATCTCCGGCGCGCTGGCGGCACTGACGGTCATGCTGATCATCCGACGCACCGGATTGAAGACCGATGCGGCGCTCGGCGTCGTGCTCAGCGTCTATTTCGCCGTCGGCATCATGCTGCTGACCTGGCTCCAGGGGCGGGCCGGGACCGGCCAGGCTGGGCTTTCGAGCTTTCTCTTCGGCCAGGCAGCGGCGATCCTGAGGACGGATCTGTGGCTGATGGGCGGTATCACCCTCGCCGCGCTGACGCTGGTGGTGGCTCTGTGGAAGGAGTTCAAGCTCGTCTCATTCGATCCCGATTATGCCCGCGCCCAGGGCTTTCCCGTGGTCGCGCTTGAAGCTGCACTCACTGTGATGGTGGCGATCGCCATCGTGGTCGGGCTGCAGCTCGTCGGCGTGATCCTGATGGTGGCGATGCTGATCGCGCCCGCCGCCGCCGCGCGACAATGGGTGCGCAGCCTCGGCGCGATGGTGTTTCTCGCCGCATTCTTCGGCATGGTCTCGGGAGTGGGCGGCGCGATGATCAGCGCCACGGCGCGCGGTCTCGCCACGGGTCCGCTGGTCGTGCTCATCGCCAGCGCAATCATGCTGATCTCCATTCTGCTGGCGCCGCGACGCGGGTTGGTGCGGCGCTGGCGCGATGCCCGAAGGCAGCGCCGTGAACTCGCGGCGCGGCGGGTGCTGATGTCGGTGCACGGGCTCGCTGAAGCGCATGGCGACCATCATTACAAAGCCGAAGCCGGCATGCTCGACACCCTGCACGGCGCCTCGACCCGCCACGCCCTCGCCGAACTGGAACGCGACGGGCTGGTGCGAGAAGTGACCCATGCGCCGGAGACCAGCCCGCACTGGCAGCTCACGCAGGCTGGGCGCGACCGTGCGAGGCGGAACCTGGGGAGAGAGGGCAAGGCTTCCGAAGAGACCGGCTCGGAGCAGGATGCCGCGGAGCCGAAGTCATGATCGCCGCCTTCTTCGACAGCATTCCGGCGATGATCGTGCTCACCGGCGTTCTCGTCGGCGCCGCCTCCTCCCTGATCGGGGTGTTTCTGGTGCTGCGCGGTTCGGCCATGCTCACCGATGCGATCAGCCATGCCATTGTCTTCGGCATCATCGTGGTCTGGCTGGCCACGCGCCAGCTGACCGGGCCGGTCCAGCTGATCGGGGCGGGGCTCGCGGGTCTGCTGACGGTGGCGCTCTCCGAGGCTCTGGCACGCTCGCGGCTGGTGAAGATGGATGCGGCGATCGGTCTCGTGTTTCCGGCGCTCTTCGCGACCGGCATCCTGCTGATCACCCTGTTCGCCCGCGACGTGCATCTCGATACCCATACCGTGCTCCTGGGGGAGATCGCTTTCGTCTGGATGAATACGGTACCCGTCCTCGGGCTGGAGGTGCCCGTGACGGTGCTCAGCCTCGCGACGGTTTTCGCGGTCAATCTCGGCTTCGTCTTGCTGGTGTGGAAGGAACTGAAGATCGCGATCTTCGATCCGGCTCTCGCTGCCGCGCTCGGTTTCGCGCCGGGTCTGATCTTCTATGCGCTGCTGGCCCTGACCAGCGTCACCGCCGTGGCCGCCTTTGACGCGGTGGGCGCCATTCTCTTCGTGGCCTTCGTGATCACGCCTCCGGCCACCGCCGTGTTGCTGACCCGCCGGCTGGCGCGCATGGTGTTGCTGGCGGTGGCGATTTCCGTGGCATCATGCGTGCTGGGTTATTTCCTTGCCGTGCGCCTCGATGTCTCGATCGGCGGCTCGATGGCGGCGATGACGGGTGTTTTCTTCGCAATGGCGCTGCTGTTCTCGCCGCATCAGGGGCTGATCGCGCAGGGTTTCCGGCGCAGGCAGCAGAAGCTCGATCATGATTGCATTGCCCTCGTGGTGCATTTGCACAGCCATGAGGACACACCGGCCATGGCGCGCGAGAACACGCCAGGGGCACTGACCGAGCACCTTCAATGGGGCCAGCAACGGGCCCGCGCCGTGATCCTGCGCGCCCTCGATCGCGATCTGATTACCCGGGACGCGTCCCTCCTGCGACTGACCGCGAAGGGCGTCGCGACGGCGGAGGTCGCCTTCGCTTCAGGCGGGTCCTCAGGAACCGGATCCCGCATCACCGGGGTAAGCCCCGATTGATCGGGTGAGGATGACGCCGGTTTTTTTGCCCCGGCGGCTTTTCTTCGATACCCCCTTGCGGTAGCGATGCAATTCGGGAACTAAGGTGCGCGAACCCGATCAGGAGAGACGTCATGACGATGCCCTACCGACGAATCCTCGTGAAGCTGTCGGGAGAGGCGTTGCAGGCGCCGGACGGTTTCTGGCTCGACGCGCAGGTTCTCACCCGTCTCTCGCAGGATATCGCCCGGGCTACGGCGGCGGGGTTCGAGATTGCGCTGGTGATCGGCGGCGGCAACATCATCCGCGGCGCGCGCATGAGCGCTGCCGGCTGGATCGACCGCCCGACGGCGGATTCCATGGGGATGCTCGCCACGGTGATGAATTCGCTCGCGCTCGAAACCGCGCTGAACGCCAACGGCGTCTCGGCGCGCACCATGTCGGCGGTCTCGATGCCCACGATCTGCGAGACCTATGCGCGCCAGCCCGCCCTGCATTATCTTGAGAAAGGCCAGGTCGTGGTGCTGGCCGGCGGCACGGGGAATCCGTTCTTCACCACCGACACTTCCGCCGTCCTGCGCGCTGCGGAACTGCGTTGCGACGCGGTGCTCAAGGCGACGCAGGTGGACGGGGTCTATTCCGCCGATCCCAAGGCGAATGCGGATGCAAAGCGTTACGAGCGGCTCACCCATGACGAAGCGATCGCCCGTGATCTGAAGGTGATGGATACCGCCGCTTTCGCGCTCGCGCGCGACGGAAAGCTGCCGGTCATCGTCGGCTCTCTGCATGCGCCCAGCTCGATCGCGGCGATTCTGGCGCGCGAAGCACCCTCGACGGTGGTGGCGCCCTGATATAAACAGCATCGGGCCGTATCCCGACAATTGCACGACAGGACAACGACAATGGCTGCGGAATTCGATCTCGACGACATCAAGCGCCGTATGCGTGGCGCGGTAAGCTCTCTCAAGAGTGATCTGGCCGGGCTGCGCACGGGCCGGGCCTCGACCAACCTCCTCGATCCCATCCAGATCGACGCCTATGGCGCGCTGATGCCGATCAACCAGGTGGCCACGGTCAGCGTGCCCGAACCACGCCTGCTCTCGGTCCAGGTCTGGGATCGCAGCATGGTCGGCGCCGTCGAAAAGGCGATCCGCGAGAGCGATCTCGGTCTCAATCCGCAGACCGAGGGCCAGGTCATTCGCCTGCGCATTCCCGAGATGAACGAGCAGCGCCGCAAGGAGATGGTCAAGGTCGCGCATAAATATGCCGAGGAGGCGCGTGTCGCCATTCGCCATGTGCGCCGCGACGGTCTGGACACCCTGAAGAAGCTGGAGAAAGATGGCGATATCGGCCAGGATGACGAGAAGCGTCAGGCCGACCAGGTGCAGAAGGCGACGGACGAGCATGTGTCCGAGGGCGATCAGGTGCTCGCCGCCAAGGAAAAAGAGATCATGCAGGTCTGAGACCCCGGGCTGCGCGACTGCGCGCCGTGCTGCCCATCGGTCCGTCACCCGGAGAAAACGGCGATCATGCCCATCGAGTCGAGCGCCAGCACAGCCGCGAATCGCGATGCCGATACCGGTTTCGCGAATGCCGGCCATGGCGATGCGGGCATTCCCCGGCATGTCGCCGTGATCATGGACGGCAACGGGCGCTGGGCGGCGCAACGGGGATTGCCGCGTCAGGAGGGACACCGCCGGGGCGTGGAGGCCGTCCGCCGTTGCGTGCGGGCGGCAGGTGAGCTGGGTGTGGCTTACCTCACGCTCTATGCGTTCTCGTCGGAGAACTGGCGCCGGCCTCCGACCGAGATCACCGTGCTGATGGGGCTGCTCAAGCGCTATGTCCGCAGCGATCTCGATGATCTCGCACGGGCCAACGTCCGCATTCGCATCATCGGCTCCCGCGAGGGGCTGTCTTCGGACATTCTCGGGATGATCGAGGAATGCGAGACGCGCACCCGCGACAATACCGGGCTCACTCTCGTGGTCGCCTTCAATTATGGCGGCCGACAGGAGATCGTGCGTGCCGCCAGGCAACTGGCACGACGCGTGCTCGCCGGTGACCTGAAGCCGGAGGCGATCGACGAGCGCGTCTTCGCCGATACTCTCGATACACGCGGCATTCCCGATCCGGATCTGGTGATCCGGACATCCGGTGAGCAGCGGGTGTCGAATTTCCTCCCGTGGCAATCGGCTTATGCCGAATACGTCTTTGTGAATGATTTCTGGCCGGATTTCGACAAGGCCGTCCTGGCCCGTGCCATCGCCGAATATGCCGGTCGCGAACGTCGCTTTGGCGGGCTCGGTCGTACGGGGAGGGCGTCATGAGCAAGCCGCAGGACGAACCGCAGGACGACGCACGGGCGCGCGGGGGCGCGAGCGGGTTCCTGCGCAGCGAAACCGGAATCCGCCTGATCTCGGCGATCGTGATGATCGCTCTGGCGCTCGGCACGACCTGGCAGGGCGGGGCCGTCTTCGCCGTGTTCTGGCTGGCTGCCGGCTCGGCCATCCTGTTCGAGTGGATTGCCATGGTCTGGATTGCCCGGCGTATTCCCAGCGTGGTTGCCGGAGCCCTGGCCTATACGGCCTTCGTGCTGGCGCATCTGACTGGCTGGCCGCCCGTGGCGCTGACGGCGATCGCGCTTGCCGGCGGCGCGCTGGTGGTGATGATCAGCACCGGGTGGCGCGACCGGATCTGGGCGGGGGCAGGTTATGCGGTCGCCCTCGTGGTCGTGGCCGTGCCGATTCTGGTACGCGATCATCCGGCGCTTGGAGCACTGGGAATCCTGTGGATCTTCGCGGTGGTGTGGGGCACCGACATCGCGGCCTATTTCACCGGACGCGCACTCGGCGGGCCGAGGCTGTGGCCGCGTCTGAGCCCGAACAAGACCTGGTCGGGATTCGCCGGGGGGCTTGTTGCCGCGATGCTGGCGGGCTTCCTGCTGGGGCTCGTGGCGCGCCTGTGGGGACAGCATCCGCCCTTCGACCTGTGGGCCCTGACCGTGCTTTCCGGTATCGCTTCGGTGGTGGGACAACTGGGAGATCTGGCCGAATCGGCCCTCAAGCGCCATTTCGACGTGAAGGATTCGAGCCGGCTCATCCCGGGACATGGCGGCGTGATGGATCGCCTCGACGCATTTTTCGCCGTATGCCTGCTGATCGGCCTCCTGATGCTTGGGCTCTCACCCTTCGGGATCCTCGCCGGATGAGGGTCGGTAACGCGATGGTTCGCGCGCGCTCGGGTATCGCAAGGGCACTGACGGAAGAGACAGGGCGAGCATGACCCGCAGGCTGACCATACTGGGTGCGACCGGTTCGATCGGGCGTTCGGCGCGCGACATCATCGGGCGGCTGCCCGGGGAATTCGAGATCATTGCGCTGGTCGGCGGCTCGGATGCTGTCGCGCTGGCGGAAGCGGCGCGCGAGACCGGGGCTCGCTTTGCAGCGCTGGCGGATCCGGCGGGCGGGGCGGCTCTGAGGGACGCGCTGGCGGGGAGCGGTATCGCCTGTGGCGCGGGCGAGAGCGCCGTTCTGGAGGCCGTCGATCATGAGGTCGATATCGTGCTGGGCGCGATCGCGGGAACGGCGGGCCTGCGCCCGACCGAGGCGGCGATACGGCCGGGACGCACCATCGCCCTTGCCAACAAGGAATGCCTGGTGAGTGCGGGTGCGGCTTTCATGCGCCGCGCAGCCGATGCGGGCGTGCCCGTCATTCCCGTCGATTCGGAGCACAATGCGCTGGCCCAGGCCCTCGGTAACGGCAATCTGGCTGATGTGGCGACGATGACGCTGACGGCTTCGGGCGGGCCGTTCCGCAACTGGGAACGCGCGCGCATCGCCGCTGCTGGCCCCGCCGAGGCGCTGATCCATCCGAACTGGTCGATGGGCGCCAAGGTCACCATCGATTCAGCCACGTTGATGAACAAGGGCCTCGAGCTGATCGAGGCGCATCACCTTTTCGGAATCGAGGCGCCTCGGCTCGACGTCGTGGTGCACCCGCAATCGATCGTGCACGGTCTCGTCGCCTGGCGGGATGGCGGTGTGACCGCCGGGCTTGGTGCGCCGGATATGCGCATTCCGATCGCCCATGCACTCGCCATCCCCGGAAACCGCCTTGATACTGCCGCGCCGCGGCTCGATCTGGCGGGTATCGGCGCCCTGACCTTCGAGAAACCGGATCTCGAACGCTTTCCCTGCCTTGCTTTGGCCATCAGCGCGCTGGAAGAGGGGGGGGCGCATCCTACGATCCTGAATGCGGCCAATGAGATCGCGGTGGCCGCGTTCATCAAGGGGCAGCTTGATTTTTATGGTATCGCGGTAAGTGTCGAGAAGGTTTGCGCACGTATGCTCGTCGGCAGGCTCGATGCGCCGGCGAGTATCGCGGATGCGCTGACGCTCGACGCGCAGGCGCGCCGGTTGACGCAGGAATTGATCTCAGGCCCCGCTGCCGCGGGCGTCTAACGGAGACAAAACATGGAAATCTTCGGCATCGTGGTGGGATCGCTCTGGGATCTGATCTTCGGTTATCTGATCCCGTTCGTCTTCGTCCTGGCGATCGTCATCTTCATCCACGAGATGGGGCATTTCCTGGTGGGGCGCTGGTGCGGCGTGGGGGTCGAGGTCTTCTCGATCGGCTTCGGGCCGGAAATCTATGGCTGGACCGATGGTCACGGGACCCGATGGAAAGTCTCGGCGGTGCCTCTGGGCGGGTTCGTCAAGTTCGCCGGTGATCTCAATGCGTCGAGCGCGCCCGATGCGGAGGGGCTGCGCAGCATGTCCCCCGAGGAGCGCGCGCGCAGCTTTCACCACAAGCCCGTCGCCCAGCGTGCGGCCATTGTGGCTGCGGGGCCGATCGCGAATTTCCTGCTCGCCATCGCGATCTTTGCCGCGCTGGCCTATTTCAACGGCAAGCAGGTGCTTGAGCCGCGCGTCCAGTCCGTGGTCGAGGATTCGGCCGCACAGGCGGCCGGTTTCGAGCCCGGTGACCTGATCCTGTCGATCAACGGACGGGAGATCGTCGGTTTCTCGGACCTTCAGCGGATCGTCGGCTCCTCTGCGGGCGATGATCTCGTGGTGGTGGTGGAGCGGGACGGGCGTGAAGAGACGCTCGTCGCGACGCCGGTGCGGACCGAACAGGAAACGCCGTTCGGCCGCCACCGCGTCGGCATGCTCGGCATCAGTGCGGCCAATGATCCCGATGCCGTGCGAACCCTCGAATTCGGACCCGTCGCCGCGCTCGGCCAGGGGGTCTCCGAGACCTATTTCGTGATCGACCGCACTGTCGATTATCTGGGCAAGCTCGTCACCGGACGCGAATCGGCGGATCAGCTCTCGGGGCCGATTCGCATCGCCAAGGTCTCGGGTGACGTCGCTTCGCTGGGCGGCATACTGGGCCTGATCAGCCTGACGGCACTGCTCTCGGTTTCCATCGGGTTCATCAACCTGTTTCCGGTGCCGATGCTCGATGGCGGGCATCTGATGTATTACGCCATCGAGGCTGTGCGCGGAAAGCCCTTGAGCGATGAGGCCCAGGAGATCGGCTTCCGGATCGGGCTCGCACTCGTCCTGATGCTGATGCTGTTCGTCACCTGGAATGATATTGTTAACATTACGGCGTGAATTTTAGTGATTCGATCGTGACACGAAGGCCACGCTCATGGAAAATTCCGCTCGGGTGGGATTTCGGCGGTTGCAAGATCGCCGTGTTCTTGTAGAAGCGGAGTTGACCAGAAAGGCCGGCATGCGCAGGCATGTTCCGGCTTCGGGGAAAAACCCGCGGCACACCAGAACGAGACGGGCCAGTACATGTCGATGAAAAGCGCGCGCCGCAATGTGATGGCGAAACGGACGGCGGTAGCACTCGCAGTGACGATGGCGACCTTCGGCGTTTCCGAGGCATTCGCGCAGCAGGTCGTGGTGGAAGGAAACCGCCGCGTCGACACCGAGACCATCCGCTCCTACGTGGTGGGTTCCAATCCCGAAGAGGCGCGCCGCAATCTGGTCGCGACCGGCTTGTTCAGCGATGTGCGCGTCTCCCGTCAGGGCGGCGCGGTCGTCGTGCGGGTGGCCGAGAACCAGATCATCAACCGCGTTGCCTTCGAGGGCAATCGCCGTTTGCAGAGCGAGGCGCTCCTTCCGGAGCTGCAGACTCGCGCCAACCGCCCCTATAATCCGGCCACGGTCGATGAGGATGTGCGCCGCATCCGCGAGCTCTATCGCCGCACGGGCCGGGCGCTGGCCACGGTGACGCCGCGCACGGTCGAGCTGGAGAACGGGCGTATCGACGTCGTCTTCACTGTCGATGAGGGCGCACGTACGAATATCCGCGCGATCAATTTCGTCGGCAATGAATCGATTTCCGATCGCCGTCTTCGCGATGTCATGACCTCCGAGGTTGCCGGGATCTTCACGCTGTTGAAGACGACGGATGTCTACGATCCCGATCGTCTCGCCGCCGATCTCGAATCGGTGCGTCGCTACTACCTGCGTCGCGGTTTCGCGGACATGCAGATCGTCTCGAGCGACGTTGTCTTCGACGAATCGCGTCGCGGCTATGTCATCACCATCGCGGTGGATGAGGGGCAGAAATACACGGTTGGCAGCGTCTCGGTTGATTCGCGCATTCCCGACGTTGCGGAAGAAGAGCTCGCTCGTCGGGTCGTTACGCGTTCGGGGCGTACCTACGACGCAACGGAGGTCGAGCGCACGCTCCTCGACATGACGACTGAAGTCGCCCGTCGCGGGTATGCCTTTGCTCAGGTCCGCCCCGTCGGCGTGCGGAATGCCGAGGCCGGCACCGTCGATCTGACCTATGTCGTCGAGGAAGGGCCGCGCGTCTATGTCGAGCGGATCAACATTCGCGGCAACACGCGCACACGCGATTACGTCATTCGCCGCGAGCTCGATCTCGGTGAAGGCGATCCCTACAACAAGGTTCTGCTCGACCGTGCCGAGCGCCGGCTGCGCAACCTGGGCTTTTTCGAGAACGTTCAGATCACCACCGAGCCGAGCATGTCGCCTGACCGTGTGGTGCTGAACATTGATGTCGAGGACAAGGCGACCGGCTCGTTCTCGATCGCTGGCGGCTATTCGACGGCCGAAGGCTTCATTGGTGAGATTTCGCTTTCGGAAGACAATTTCCTCGGTCGCGGTCAGGCGGTCCGGATTTCCGGCGAAGCGGGGCAGAAGACCCGTGGTGGTGAATTCTCATTCACCGAGCCGTATTTCCTCGGCTATCGCCTCTCTGCGGGTTTTGACGTCTTCTCGCGCTTTACCGATGAGACGGATTTCTCGCGCTACGAGAATCGCAGCACCGGCGGCACCTTGCGCTTTGGCATCCCTTTGACCGAGGATTTCAGCGTCACGGCACGATATTCGCTCTTCGAGCAGGATCTGAAGGTTCCGCCGCGCTACAACATCAACCAGCTGTCGCCCGCCATTCGTGAAGCGCGCGGAAAGACCATCACATCGCTGGTCGGACTGACCTTCTCCTACAATACGCTCGATGACATCCAGAATCCGCGTAACGGTATCTTCATGGAGCTGAGCCCAGAAGTTGCGGGCATCGGAGGCGACAAGAAGTTTTTCCGTGTCAGCGCCGATGCGCGCTATTATTATGAATTCTTCGAGGATGTGGTCGGTGTCGCCCGTGCTCAGGCGGGTTACATCTCGGGCTTCGGAAACAAGCCCCTGCGCATCAATGATCACTACTTCATGGGGCCGTCGCTTGTCCGTGGTTTCGAGACTGCGGGTATCGGCCCGCGGGATGCGGTCACGGGGGACTCGCTGGGCGGAACAACCTATTTCGGCGCATCGGCTGAACTCCAGTTCCCGATTCCGCTTCTGCCGCGCGCCATCTCGATGCGCGGTGCGCTGTTTGCTGATGCTGGTACCGTGTTCAATTATGACGGTCGCCGGACGTTCAGTGATGGTACCACATTGACGGTCCAGGATTCGCGCAAGATCCGTTCCTCCGTCGGAGCAGGCATCATCTGGCAGTCACCCTTCGGTCCGATTCGCTTCGATTACGCGATCGCCACTTCGAAGGCGGATGGCGATCGGACGCAGGCATTCCGCTTTTCGGGTGGCACCAGCTTCTGACGCAATGGGCTTGCCCCGCTCCGGCGGATGGGTCGATAATACGCCGATGTCCGATCCGCAATTCTTCCATTCCCCAACGGCGATCTCGCTCGGCGAGATCGCCGGTATCGCTTCGGTGGATCTTCCGCCAGCGGTCGATCCGTCCCGGTCGTTCAACGGGGTCGCCCCGCTGGAATCTGCCGGTGCAGGCGACGTCGCCTATATGGACAATCCGAAATATCTCGATGCCTTGACGCGAACCCGTGCAGGGCTGGTGCTGCTCTCCCCGAAATTTCTCGGCGCCGTCCCGAAGAGTACGGTCGTGCTTGAGCTGCCAAACCCCTATCCCGTCTACGCCGCAATCATCGAACGCCTCTATCCGGAAGCAAGTTCTCCGGGGTCCGCTTTCGGCGCTGACGGAATCAGTCCCGGAAGCGTGGTTCACCCGAGCGCCCGTCTGGAGCCCCGCGTCACGATCGACCCCGGCGCCGTGATAGGGCCGGGCGCCGAGATCGGCGAAGGCAGTGTCGTCGCGGCCAATGCGGTGATCGGTCCGCATGTGCGCATTGGTCGGGGCTGCAGCATAGGGCCTGGAGCGAGTGTATTGCATGCCTTGATCGGCAATCGCGTGATCATCCACCCGGGTGTTCGGATCGGGCAGGACGGCTTCGGTTTCGCCATGGGGCCCGACGGTCACCGCAAGGTCCCCCAGATCGGTCGGGTGATCATCCAGGACGATGTCGAGATCGGTGGCAACACTACCATCGACCGGGGAGCAAGCCGCGACACGGTGATCGGCGAAGGAACCAAGATCGACAATCTTGTCCAGATCGCCCACAACGTCGTCATTGGCCGTCATTGTGTCATCGTGGCCCAGAGCGGAATTGCCGGCTCCACGCGTCTTGATGATTTTGTGGTGCTCGGGGGGCAAGTCGGCGTCATTGGCCATATCCGCATTGGCACCGGGGCCCAGATAGCGGCGACGAGTAATGTCAACAGTGACGTGCCGGCAGGCGCGCGCTGGGGCGGAACGCCTGCGCGTCCCGTGCAGGACTGGTTCCGCGAGATGACCACACTCAAAAAACTTGCATCCCGCACGAAAACGGCCAAAGACGACGGGCCGCCCGGCACCGGCGCGGCATCTTGACCTGTTGGGGGCGGGCACCGCCGTGAATTGAGGAGCCTTTTCATATGTCGGATGCGCCGAAGACCTTGATGACCGCCGATATCATGCAGATCATGGCGTATCTGCCGCATCGCTATCCATTTCTGCTGGTCGACAAGATCATTGATATCGATGGTGACAATTCGTGTATCGGCATCAAGAACGTGACTGCGAACGAACCGCAATTCACTGGCCATTTCCCCAGCCGTCCGATCTTTCCCGGCGTGCTTCTGATCGAGGGCATGGCCCAGACGGCCGGCGCGATCTGCGTGGCCAGCAAGATCACCGACGGCAATGCGCCCAAGGAGGTCTATTTCATGACCATCGACAAGGCGAAGTTCCGCAAGCCCGTCCAGCCAGGCGACGTTGTGGAATATCACATGCGCAAGACCGCCTATCGCCGGAACATGTGGTGGTATCACGGTGAGGCGCGTGTCGATGGGCAGGTCGTCGCCCACGCCGATATCAGCGCCATGCTGGTGATGTCATGAGTGCTGTGGAGATTCACCCCACCGCAATTATCGACGAGGGCGCGAAGATCGGACCGGGCTGCCGCATCGGACCGTTCTGTGTTGTCGGGCCGAAAGTCGAACTCGGCGCAGGCTGCGAACTGATCAGCCATGTGGTCATCGCGGGTGATACAACCATCGGTGCGCGCGCCCGCATCTTTCCCTTCGCCGCAATCGGCCACCCGCCCCAGGATCTGAAATACCAGGGCGAACCCACCCGCGTGGTGATCGGCGAGGACTGCATCATTCGGGAAAGCGTGACGATCCATCCCGGCACCAAGGCCGGTGATTTCCTTACTACGGTGGGCGATCGCTGTTTCATCCTGGCCTATGCCCATGTCGCGCATGATTGCCGCATCGGGGACAATGTCGTGCTCTCCAATACGGTGATGCTCGCCGGGCATTGCCATATCGGCGATTACGCCATTCTCGGCGGCGGGGTGGGTATTCACCAGTTCGTGCGCGTCGGCCACCACGCCTTCATCGGCGGCATGTCCGCCATCGAGAAGGACGTGATTCCCTATGGTATGGCCGTGGGCAACCGTGCGGTTCTGGCGGGTCTCAATGTGATCGGCCTGCGCCGCCGCGGCTTCTCGCGTGACAGCATCCACGAATTGCGCCGGGCCTACCGTCTGCTGTTTGCCCAGGAGGGTACGTTGAAGGAGCGCATGGACGATGTCGAGGCTATGCATCCCGACCACGTCACCGTGCGCGAAATCCTCGGCTTCATCCGCGCCGGTGGTGATCGTTCGGTACTGACGCCGCGTGAGGTCGGGCCCTGACATGACAGAGAGGGCGCCAGCCGAGGGCCTCGTGGTCATTCTGGCCGGCGGTGGCGCCTTGCCTGCGATCCTCCTCGCGGCGTTGGAGCGTGCCGGACAGCCAAGGCGCGTCATCGCCTTTCGCGGCTTCGCTGATCGCTCCGTGCGTCGATGTGCCGATGCGGTGATTGATCTGCTCGACGTCTCCCGTGCGCTCTCGCTGCTGGATGAATGGCGCCCCGATGCCGTCGTGCTCGCCGGAGCCGTGACGCGGCCCCACCCCGCCGCCTTCTTCGGCGCGCTGACGGCCCTGCGCAACACCCGCGAATTGCGCGACCTGTTCGCGCGTGGTGACGATCATCTGCTGCGGGCCGTGGTAGGGCTGCTGGAGGAGAAAGGGCATCGCGTCATCGGCGCGCATGCGATTGCGCCGGAACTGCTGGTTTCCGGCGGCGTGCTCGGACGGCACGCGCCCGACATGCAGGCCCTCGGCGCGATTCGTACCGGTTTTCGCTGTCTGGCGGATCTCTCGCCCTATGATATCGGCCAGGCCCTCGTCGTTCTCGGTGAACGCGTCACGGCCATTGAAGGCGCCGAGGGCACCGACCGCATGCTCGTGCGTGTTGCCGGCCTCGGGCGTGGCTGGTTCATGCGCAAGCCTGCGCCCGGGGGCGTGCTGGTGAAATCCGCCAAAGCCGGTCAGGAGCGTCGCGTCGATCTGCCTGCGGTCGGGCCGCGCACGGTGAAGCGTGCTGCGGCGGCGGGATTGTCGGGCATCGCCATCGGTGCGGGCCAGACCCTCGTGGTCGAGCGGGAGGCGATGATCGAAGAGGCGGATCGCAGGGGGCTGTTCCTGGCCGCTTTCGATCCGGCCATGGTGCTCGCGGACGGGCAGCAGGAGTCGCAATCATGACCGGGGGGCGAGCCTTGCGGATCTATCTCGTGGCGGGTGAGGAATCGGGCGATCAGCTCGGCGCCGGTCTGATGCGGGCCCTGCGCGCCGCCAATCCCGGGCGTGATATCGTCTTTCTCGGTCTCGGCGGTGAACGCATGCGCCGGGAGGGGCTGGATCCGATCTTCCCCATGGAAGAGATCTCGGTGATGGGCATCCTGCCCGTGCTTGCGGCCCTTCCGGCGATCGTGCGCCGTGCCTATCGAGTCATCGCCGATGTGGTGGCGCAGGACCCGGATGCGCTGATCATCATCGACAGTCCAGATTTCACCCAGCCGATCGCAAGGCGCGTACACAGGCGCGCGCCACATATCCCCATTGTCAATTACGTATCGCCCTCTGTCTGGGCCTGGCGTCCGGGGCGCGCGCGCAGGATGCGCGGTTATGTCGATCACGTATTGGCGCTCAAACCCTTCGAGCCCGATGCTCATCGGCGCCTGGGCGGGCCACCCTGCAGCTATGTCGGCCATCCGTTGATCGAGAAACGCGATCTTCTGCGTCCGGGGCCTGGTGAGCGCGCAGATCTCGGGGAGGGGCCGCTCGAGCTGCTGGTCCTGCCCGGGAGCCGGCGTTCCGAATTGCGGCGCCTGGCCGAACCCTTCGCCGGTGCGCTGGAGCGTTTTCGCGATGGCTTTGCCGGAAAATTCCGTGTCACCCTGCCGGCTGTGCCGCATCTCGTTCAGGAGATCACGGCCCAGACCCGCGACTGGCCAGTGGTGCCGCAGATCGTGGCGGGCGAGGAGGGGAAGTTCGCCGCTTTCCGCAAGGCGCATCTGGCATTGGCCGCTTCCGGCACCGTCACCCTCGAACTCGCCCTCGCCGGCGTCCCGATGGTGGTGGCCTACAAGGTCTCCCGTCTGGAAGAGCAACTGAAACATCTGATCAAGGTCGATACCATCGTGCTCGCCAATCTGATTCTGGGTGAGAGCGTCATCCACGAATACATTCAGGCCGATTGCCATGCCAATGGCCTCGGTGACGCCCTGCTCGCCCTCGCGGTCGAAGGCGAGGCGCGCGCGCGGCAAGTCGAGGCCTTCACGCGGCTCGATCTTGCCATGGATATCGGCGAGGAGACGCCCAGTGGACGGGCGGCCCGGCTGGTGATGCGTGAAATCGCCCGGGTTCATGAAACGCGCGGACGCCGCTGATCTGCACTTGACCCATTCCGCGACGGGTGGAGCTGGACTGCGTTACCGAAATCTTCAGATTTGCAAAGCCTTAATGTTGCCCAGTTTCGCGCGCGTGTCAGTCGCCATGGCCATCCTCCATCATTATCCGCTCTGCCCCCATTCCCGTTTCATCCGTCTCGTCTGTGCCGAGCTGGGGGTTGCACTCGACTTCGTCGAGGAGCGACCCTGGGAACGACGCGAAAGCTTTCTGGCGCTCGATCCGGCGGGTAACACCCCGGTTTTCGTCGCCGCTGACGGGCTGATCGTACCCGGTGCCGGCACCATCGCGGAGTATCTCGACGAGACGCGCGAGCCGGGTATGGAACGCCTGATGCCAGGCGATCCCGCCGGACGGGTGGAAGTGCGCCGGCTGATGGGCTGGTTTTCCGAAAAATTCTTCGCCGAGGTGACGGGCTATCTCGTGCATGAGAAGGTCTACAAGCGCTTCGTGCCGGCCAGCGCCGGTGGCGGACCGCCCGACATGCCGGCGATCCGTGCAGCGCGCGCGAATGTGCGTTACCATCTGCGCTATCTGGGTTACCTGATCAACCAGCGCAAATGGCTGGCCGGCGACGCACTGACCTATGCCGATCTCGCAGCGGCAGCCCACCTTTCCTGCGTCGATTATCTGGGCGATGCACCATGGAACGAGGACGAAACGGCGAGAGACTGGTACGCGCGAATGAAGAGCCGTCCGGCCTTTCGCGCGCTTCTGGCCGATCGGGTGCCGGGAATGGCGCCGCCGGATCACTACGCCAATCCCGACTTCTGAGCGCCCTGCGCGAGCGTGCGCGCGGGCTCGGCTTCGACGGGCTCAGCGTCACCACCCCCGATGCGATCCCGCAGGCCGGCGCCGACCTCGCCGCCTGGCTGGCGCGCGGCTACCAGGCGGATATGGACTGGATGGCGGAGACCGCCGAGCGCCGCGCTGATCCAAGAATCCTCTGGCCGGAGGTGCGTTCGATCATTCTGCTGGGCATGAATTACGGCCCGGATTGCGACCCGCTTGAAGATCTCGACAAGCGCGACCGCGCCACCATCTCGGTCTATGCCCGCAACCGTGATTATCACGATGTGATCAAGGGCAGGCTCAAGGAGCTCGCGGGTTTTCTCGTGGCGCGGGCGGGCGGGGACGTGAAGGTTTTCGTCGATACCGCCCCCGTGATGGAAAAGCCTTTGGCCGAGGCCGCAGGTCTCGGCTGGCAGGGCAAGCACACGGTGCTGGTCTCGCGCGAATTCGGTTCCTGGCTGTTTCTGGGCGCGATCTTCACGACCGCGGAGCTGCCTCCGGATGCGCCCGAGAGCGACCATTGCGGCTCCTGCCGGCGCTGCCTCGATATCTGCCCGACCAACGCCTTTCCCGCGCCCTATCAGCTCGATGCACGGCGCTGCATCTCCTATCTGACCATCGAGCACAAGGGTCATATCGATCGCGACCTGCGCCCGGGTATCGGCAACCGCATCTTCGGCTGCGACGATTGTCTGGCCGTGTGTCCATGGAACAAGTTCGCGCAGGCGGGGCGCGAGGCGAAGCTGCGCCAGCGCAAGGATCTCGCCCGGCTGCCGCTGGACGAGCTCGCATCCCTCGACGATACCGCTTTCCGGGAGCGCTTCGCGGGGACGCCGATCAAGCGTACCGGGCGAGACCGTTTCCTGCGCAACGTTTTGATCGCGATCGGCAATTCGGGTATGCCGGCCCTCGCGGAGGTCGCGCAGCTGCGACTTTGCGATGATGCGCCGCTGGTGCGGGCCATGGCGGTCTGGGCGCTGTCGCGACTCATGCCGCAAGCGGGTTTCACGGCGCTGGCGGCGCGCCATATAGAGAATGAAGAGGATGCCGACGTGCTTGCCGAGTGGCGGGCCGGGTGTGAGGAGAAGATGGTTTGATCAATCTGTTCTGCTTCGGCTACGGCTATTGCGCGCGTCATTTCGTGTCATGCAAACCCGGGCGTTTCGGTCGCGTCATCGGAACCACGCGCAGCCCCGACAAGGCGATATCGCTGGAGCAGGAGGATGTGGTGGCGCGCATCTTTGACGGGAGCGGCGGCGATGCGCCGATTCCGGATGATCTTGCCGGGTCCGATGCGCTGCTGGTCTCGATCGCTCCGGGTGCCGGTGGCGATGCGGTGCTGCATCATTATCGCCATGCACTCGCGCGCGCGCCGCGTCTGAGCTGGATCGGCTATCTCTCCACCATCGGGGTCTATGGCGACCGTGAGGGTGGCTGGGTCGACGAGGATGATGCGCCGCTGGCTGATTCGGAGCGGGGCCGGGCGCGGATCGCCGCCGAACAGGCCTGGTGCGATTTTGGACGCGAGACCGGCAAGGCGGTGCAGATCTTTCGCCTCGGTGGCATATACGGGCCGGGTCGCTCGCCGCTGAAGCAACTGCGCGAGGGCAAGGCGCGGCGCATCATCAAGCCGGGCCAGGTCTTCAACCGCATCCATGTGGCGGATATCGCCGCGACGCTGCATGCCTCGCTTGACGCCCCTTCCCCCGGGCGCATCTACAATCTCGTCGATGACGAAGCCGCTGCGCCCCAGGATGTGGTTTCCTATGCGGCGGACCTGCTTGGCCTCGCGCCTCCGCCCGAAATCCCCTTCGAGGAGGCCGACCTCTCGCCCATGGCGCGAGCCTTCTACGGGAATTGCAAACGTGTGCGCAACCGGCGCATCCGGACGGAGCTCGGGGTCGATCTGCGCTATCCGACTTATCGCGAAGGGTTAGCGGCTTTACGCGATGAGGGGAGTTGATTCCGCCTGGTTTCGGCCGGTCACGGCGCAAGACGTCACGCATCAGCCCGCGCTGTGATCCCGCTCGCGCCGGAAGTAACCATCGCCTGAAATTTCCCGTTCGAGCGCATAGCCTGAAGCCTGCATCGCGGTGATGATGGCCTCGCGGTCGCCGTCGAGCAATTCGATCTGGACGAAGACCCGGTTGCGGGCCAGAAAACGCTCCATCCCGGCGAGCACCTTCAGGGCATGGCCCTCCACATCGATCTTGACGAAGACCCGGCTGTTTTCCCATGCAATGACATCGTCGAGTCGTTTCAGGGGGACGCTCTCGCTTTCGCGGTAGACCTCGCGCTTGCGCGCCAGGCGTTCCGGTTCGAGCGCGGAGACGCCGGTCGAGCGCGGATCGATATGGATCCAGGCCTCGCCCTCGCGGTCGCTCAGGGCGAGGCGATGGGGCGTGATCACGGCATCGAGCCGGTTGGCGAAGATATTGCCGCAGAGCTGGTTGTAATTGCGGCGCACGGGCTCGAAGGCTTCCACTGCGTTGATTCCCGGCAGGCGCGCCAGCAGGATGCTGTAGAGACCGAAATTGGCGCCGATATCAATAATGCCCTCAATGCGTTCCTCCGTAAGGCGCTGTCGGGCATGCGCAAGCTGCGCCTCCTCGAAGGGCGCGCGGGCAATCAGACGGTTGTCGATCCAGTTGTGCCGGTCGAGCAGGAAGGTGGCCTCGCGCCGGCGTCGCAAAACCGGGCTCGTTCCCAGCCGGGCCAGGCGCTTGGCCAGGCTGTAATACAGTTTCATCCCCGGTTCCCTCCGTCATGCACGCGAAAGGGCCGCTTCGAGCAGCTTCGTGGCGGCGGCCCGGGCCTCGCTGGTGATGCTGGCCCCGGCCAGCATCCGGGCGATCTCGTCGCGCCGTTTCTCCTGCGCCAGCGGTGCGACCCGGGTCGCAACACGATCCTCCTCGGGCAGGGCCTCCTTGGCGATGAGGAAATGCCTCCCCGCACGCGCTGCGACCTGCGGGGCATGGGTGACGGCCATGACCTGTGTGCTCGCAGCAAGACGTGCCAGCCTTTGTCCGATCGCATCCGCCACGGCGCCGCCCACACCGGTGTCGATTTCGTCGAAGACAAGAGTCGGCGCCGAGCCGCGATCGGCGAGAACGACCTTCAGGGCCAGCATGAAACGGGATAATTCGCCGCCGGAGGCGACCTTCATCATCGGGCCCGCGCGCGTGCCCGGATTGGTCTGGGCCCAGAATTCGATCTGGTCGAAGCCGTTCGGATCGCGCGATTGAGGATCGGTTTCCATGCGCGTGATGAAACGGGCGCGCTCCAGTTTGAGTGGCGGCAATTCCGCTTCGACGGCCTTGTCGAGGGCCGCTGCCGTCGCTGCCCGTGCCTCGCTCAGGGCGGAAGCCGCCTCGCGATAAGCGGCTTCCGCCGCCGTGAGGGCCCGCTCCTTTTCGGCGAGTTCCTCCTCGCCGGCGTCGATGGCGGCGACATCGGCGGCGAAGCGGTCGCGCAAGGCGGCGAGGTCATCGGGCAGCATGTCGAATTTTCGGGCCGCAGCCCGCAAGGCGAAGAGGCGCTCTTCCACGTTCTCCAGTTCGCGCGGATCGAATTCCGCCTGGCGCAGCGCCTCGGCCAGAGCCTCCTGGGCCTCGTCACAGGCCACAAGGACCGCATCAAGGGCGCGCACCGCCGGCTCCAGCAATTGCGGAGCCTGTTCCACCCGCCGCTCCAGCCGGCGCAAGGCAGCCGAGAACGACGGGACCGGGGAGGCCTGTCCGGCGAGCACATCATGCGCTTGCGAGAGTTCGCCGGCCACCTTCTCCGCCTGCATCATGCTCTGGCGGCGTTCGGCCAGTTCGGCCTCCTCACCCGGTTGCGGGGCGAGGGTTTCGAGCTCTTCCACGGCATGGCGCAGATAATCGGCGTCGCGGCGCGCCTTCTCGATGCGGGTAAGATGGCTGTCGAGCGCCTTGCGTGCCTCGGCGACAGTGCCTGCCGCGCTGCGGACCTGTTCGGCCAGGGCGCCATGCCCGCCATAGGCGTCGAGAATGGTGCGGTGGGTGCCAGGATCGATCATGGCGCGGTCATCATGCTGACCGTGAATTTCCACGAGCCTGCTGCCCACCGCCCGCAGCACCTGCACGCTGACCGGCTGATCATTGATGAAGGCGCGTGTGCGCCCGTCTGCCATCTGGACGCGGCGGAGAATCAGATCGCCCTCGGTATCGATCTCTGCGGCTTTCGCGATGACGCGGGCGGGATGATCGCCGGCAAGGTCGAAGATGGCGGTAATCTGGCCCTGTGATTCGCCATGGCGCACGAGCGAACCGTCTCCCCGCCCACCCAGAGCGAGAGAAAATGCGTCCAACAGAATCGACTTGCCGGCGCCGGTTTCGCCGGTGAGCACACTCAGGCCACCGTCGAACTGGAGCTCAAGCCGGTCGATCAGGACGATGTCGCGGATCGAGAGCTGAACCAGCATGGCCCGAGCCGCGTCAGAAGCTGATCAGGCCGCGTGTGAAGTCGGCAAAGGCGCGGCTGATCCAGGATTGCCGGTTCTCGCGTGGCTCCAGACCGCCCGATTCGAGCAGGACATAGGCATCCCGGTACCATTGGCTTTCCGGGAAGTTATGCCCCAGCACAGCCGCCGCCGTCTGCGCCTCGTCGGTGATGCCCATGGCGAAATAGGCCTCGGTCAGGCGCGACAGGGCTTCTTCCACATGTCGCGTTGTCTGATAATCCGAGATCACGTTCCGGAAACGGTTGATCGCCGCGGTATAATTGCGCTCATTCAGATAAAATCGCCCGACTTCCATTTCCTTTCCGGCGAGCTGATCGTAAGCCATCAGCAATTGTTCCTGGGCCGCCTCGACATATTCGGAATCAGGATAGCGATCGATCACCGCCTGCAGCTCCATCACGGCGCGTTCAGTGCGCTCCTGGTCGCGGGTGACGTCCGGAATCTGGTCGTAGTAGGAGCTTGCCAGGATGAACTGCGCATAGGCGGCCTCGTCACTGCCGGGGAACTGGCGCAGATACGAACTCGCGGCATCGATTGCCTCGTCATAGGCCGACATCTCGTAGAAGCTGAAAGCCTTCATCACCAGCGCGCGCCTGGCCCATTCGGAATAGGGGTATTGCTGCTCCAGCTCTTCGAAGGCGTCCGCTGCGCCGGCAGCGTCATTGCTCTCCAGCCGGCTCAGACCACGATTGTAGAGTTCCTGGGCCGGTACCTGCTCGACAATCTCGGGCGTGTAACGCTCGGTGCGGTCGAACGGGTTGAGCGAGGACATGGTGTCGCAGGCGGCGAGGCCGAACCCCATTCCGAGGACGAGCGCCGCGCGGGCGACGCCCACCCTCGCGTTTGTGAACGCATTCGCGAAAGACATGCCCCGTCAAACCTCCGAAATCCTGACACCGCCACCGAAGCGCCGTCGAGGCTGTTTACCTCACGTGCGGCGCGGACGCAAAGGCTGATCGCATACGCGGCCCGCGCAAATTCCGGAAACGGTCATGCCGATATGGCTTGCGCCTCAGCGCAGGCTCGAGCCGAAAGCGGGAGCGCCGACATTGCTGCCGGCATTTTCACGCCGGGGAGCGAGTTCGACGATCTCGAAATTGGTACGCTCCGAGAACAAGGCCTCCAGCACGGCGAAATTGAGGCGGTGCCCCCCGCAATAGGAGCGGTAGGCCCCGAGGACCGGATAGCCGGCCAGAGCGAGGTCACCAATCGCGTCGAGCAGCTTGTGGCGCACGAACTCGTCCGGGAACCGCAGACCTTCCGGATTGACCACGCCGTCCTCGGAAACAGCGACGGTGTTATCAAGGGAGGCGCCGAGCGCGAAACCGGCTTTCCACAGGTGCTCCACATCCCGCATGAAGCCGAAGGTGCGTGCCCGCGCAATGTCGCGTCGGAAGGCCTGCGGATGCGATTCGTGCACCCAGCGCTGGCGACCGATCGCGGTATCGGCGAAATCGATCTCGACATCGAGGCGCAGCGGGCCGTCATGCGGCGTCAGCTCCGCGAAAGCCTTTCCGGCATCAACGCGCACCGGGCGTTTTACGCGCAGGGCGCGGCGCGGGGCGTCGCAAGCGAGGAGGCCGACCGAATCAATCGCCTCGACGAAGGGAGCGGCGCTGCCATCGACAATGGGGAGTTCAGGACCGTCGATCTCGACGAGGACATTATCGACACCGAGCCCGGCGAGGGCAGCCATCAGATGCTCGATCGTGGCGACCGCGCCGGATTGCCGGTCACCGACGACGGTGCACAGCTCGGTTGCCGCCACATTCATATGGCGGGCGTCGATCAACCGATCGATTCCGTTGGGAAGGTTGGTTCGCAGGAATACCACGCCGTGATCGGCATCAGCCGGGTGGAGACGCATCTTCACGCTATCGCCGGAATGAACCCCGACCCCCGAAACGACTGTCGAGGATGCCAGCGTGATCTGGTGCGTCTGCTTCATTCTGCTCACCTCGACAAGGGGCACGGGACAGAGAGATTTTATCTCTGCCCGCAATCGATCCCTGTCCGCTTCTTGATGCCCCCGTGCGGTCTCGAATCCGCACGCCCCGTTTATGACGTTGACGCACCATAATCATGGCGTCGCGACAGGCCAAATCACGCTTTCTTTCGCTCTGTTACAATGCCATGCATCTTTTAATCGAATGCATGCGATTGAAATATCATGGTTTTTCAGATGTTTGCGCCCCGGCCTTGGGGTCGGGGCGCAATGTGGCTTTCAGATGGCAAGGCAATCTGCGGCGATCAATTCGCCTGACGACGCAGGAATGCCGGGATTTCCAGCTGGTCATCGTCAAGGGAGCGGCTCGGGGCGGGGGCGCGACCATGCTGGTCGAGCTGGCCCTGTGCCGGACGATATCCCTGTGGTGCCTGGGCAGGCTGAGGGCGCTTGGCGAATTCCGCATGAGCGGGAGACATTCCCGATGCATGCGCGCCCTGTGCATGGGTGTGTGCCGGTGCCGCAGAAGCATGAACCGGCGGTGCATCTTGTGCCTGCGGCATCTGGGCCTGCGGCATCTCGGCCCGAGGCATCCGGGGGGCAGCCTCTTGCGCAGCATGCGGCATGGCCGGGCGCCGCACCGGCTGGCTCGCGGGCTGATGTGCTGCGGAAGGCTCATGCGGTTCTGCAGCATGGTCCTCACGGCGACCGAATCCGACGGTGGCGAGACGCTGCAGCAGGCTGGGACGACGCGAATCGTTTTCCTGATGCGCCCGGATCTGGTTCTGGGCGGGCACAGGAAGTTCATCCACACGCGGCATGCGCGGGGTGCGCAGGACACGCTCGGGCTGCGGTGGCATGAACGGCGCGTCATGAGCCGGCTGGCCTGCAGGGACCTGCTGGGGTTGCGGAGCCTGCGCCGGCTGACGCTGCGTCTCTTCGGCAGCCGGCGTCGCGGGTCCGGCGCTCAGCGCCGCTTCCACGGCTGCAACCGGGGACGGGCGCACCGGAGCGACCGGTGCCGGTTCGCCGCCATGATCGTGCGCTGCCGCCGGCGCGACGTGTGCGTCCTGCGGGGGCGGGTCGGGCTGCTCGGCGGTGGTTGCCGGGGGGGCTTCCGGGGCGGCCGTGGTCGGCCGCACTTCGTCGGAGTGCGCCTCCCGCGCAGGGGCGGAAGTCTCGGCCCGTGCTGCCGGGGCGCTCCGGGCGAGGGAGAGACCTGCCTGCTGTGTCTCCGCCTGCAGGGTTTCGACCGGCTTTGCCGGCTGGACGAGGGAACGCTGCGCCGCCGCCTGGGCGGCACGGGCGCGGGCCTCGGCACGCAGACGCTCGGCGACTTCCGCGATGCGCTGCT
>Ga0076930_100306_pt1 | contig 55697 bp, 55 predicted proteins | sample HotLakConsoUCCRE_FD_71149 | JGI IMG/M metagenome (GOLD analysis project Ga0076930, IMG submission 71149) | Hypersaline microbial mat communities from Hot Lake, Washington, USA - Hot Lake Consortium UCC-RE (version 3) (version 3) ...
CGACACTACTTCGAGGCTGCAGGATATGACCCGGATTAAGTCGAATCTGCTCTAGACGGTCGCCCTCTCCGGCACCGCCCGGCGCGACACCAGCCTCAGGCCGAGCGCGGCGAGCACGAAGACGATCCAGACCGGGTCGGCGCGGCGGAAGAAGAAACTTTCGAGCAGCGCGTTGAGGAGCGTGTAGGTCAGCATCATCAGGAATAGGTCGGCCAAAAGCACGTTGGTCTTCAGGAGCGGGGTGCGTGCATAGTCGCGGAGCGGCGCCAGCACGAAGACCAGCAGGGCAACCAGCAGCGCAGGCAGGCCCATGGTCAGGGCGATGTCGAGATAGCCGTTGTGGGCGTGCACGATGTTGCGCACGTCCCATGCCATGTCGAAATGCATGTCGGTCTGGTTTCTGGCGACAATCCCCCAGAAACTCTCGTAGCCGTAGCCGGCCCAGGGCCGGTTGGCGATCATGTCGAGCGAGAACTCCCAGATCGCCAATCGCCCGGTATAGGTCATGTCGGGGAGCATGGTTTCGGCCAGCCGGGCGACCGGGCCGAACAGCGCGATGCCCACCGTCACCACGGTTCCAACCACCAGACCCGTAATGATGATCGGCGCTGTCAGCTGATGCAGGCCGAACAGGCGCGGCAGGAACACCACCAGCACGGTGATGGGGATGAGGCCGGCGGCGGTCTTCGAGCCCGTGTTCCAGACGAAGATGAAGGCCGCCAGCAGGATGGCCGTGCCGATCGCCAGACGTCCCTGGCGCATCAGGAACAGGCCGACGAAGCCGATGGCCGCGATGACCGGGCCGGCGATGTTCTTGTGCGAAAAGACGCCGCGCCACAGCCCCGCATGTTCGGGCTCCGCCCCCCCGCCGCCATGAATTGCGGAGCCCGGCATGAACAGCACGCCGAAATAACAAAGCGCCAGCGCCACCACCGAGGCGAAAGTCAGGACGGTCGTGAACGCGCCGATGTCGCGCGGCAGGGAAAGCACGGCACAGACGCTGATGATGGCGATCACCGTGAAGGAGAAGGACCGCACGGCGTCCGAACTCTCGGGCGAGGTCCATACCGAGAGACCGGCGAACAGCAGGAGCAGGATCCACCACGGGCTGATGAGCGACATCAGCGCCCGCCGTTCGGCGAACATCAACATGGAAAGCAGCGCCACCACGCCGAGCAGGCCATAGCCCAGCTGGTTGACCGGGTCGCCGCCATCGCCCACCGCCTCCGACGCCGTCGCAAAGGGCCGGAACGTCAGGAACAGGGCCGTCAGGACCAGCGTCGCCACAAGCGTCGCGATGGAACCGGCACTGAGCGCGGAAAGCGCGGGCGCCTGTTCAGTTCTTCTCGGGCTGACGATACTGTTCATTCACGTAGCCAAACTCGGCAAGCACCCGGCCTGCCGCGACATAGACGGGATAGATCGCCGCGGCCGGCCAACGGCCGGTGGCAAGCCGGGCGGCGGCCCGAAGCGGCGATGCGGCGAGCAGCGCCAGGCTCTTGGCCGCGACGCGTGCATGGCCGAAAGGCCGATCCGCGCGATAGCCCCGCTCCACCAGCGTCGAGATGACGCCGTTGCGGAGCGACCGCGACCGGATCCAATCGGCTTCCAGGCGGCGCGGCGGGATCGTCTCGTGGACGGGTGCTTCAGCGCACCAGGCGAGCTTGAAACCCCGCTTGCGCGCCCGGCTCAGGAAATCGGAATCGCCGCCGCCCATGAAGTTGAAGCGCAGATCGAGGAAGGGCTGCTCCATGCCTTCCAGCACGCGTCTCTGCAGGAGCAGATTGCCGGAGGAATAGAGCGCCTCGACACGGCCGGTTCGATCATGGGGTGGCGAAAACACCGGATGGCCCGCCCAGCGCGCATGCTCGGGCGCCGAAAAGACCGGCACCTGCGGTCCGCCGACGATGTCGGCCTGAAGCGTTTCGGCGGTGGCGCACATGCGCTCCATCCAGTGCGGATCGGCCAGTTCGTCATCGTCGATCGACAGCAGATGCCGAAAGTTTGGAAAGGTCTCGAGCGCGGTCGCCCAGCCGGCATTGTAGGCACAGCAATTGCCGCGCTCATGCGCCACGATGCAGAGGCCCACAATCTCGTCCGCCTCGAAGAGTGGCTTTGCGGCGGACAAGCCTTCGCGCTTCTCGGCCTCGTTTTCGACCACGATCACGGCAAAACGGCGCGACGTGTTCTGCGCCAGGATCGAGCGCAGCGTCGCCAGCAGATGGTCAGGCCGGCGGAAGGTCGGCACGACGACAACACATTCGATCGCCTCGGCCGCAAGTCCGGGCGAGCGCGCTTCGATCGTGTAATGGAGGGTAGCTGCCTCGGTCATCGGTTCGCACGTTGTTTCGTGCTCAGCTAAAGCCCTTCGCGCTTAAGGTCGCGTTAATCCTCTTGGCAATCGCGCCTGTATTGGCCGACCAATTAAAAATGTTAGCAATCCGCTTAGGCCGGTCTTCACCCGCTGCGTGTATTTCCAAACGCGGGTAGGTCCAAGATGAAACTGCTATTTGCCACTTCCATCGTGCCAACGACGAGCGTCGGCAGCGGTTACGAGATCGCCAACCAGGCGATCCTCGACGGACTGCGCCGTGCCGGGGTCGACGTCACGGTGGTGGGCTTTGCCTGGCCGGGCCAGCCTCTTGCCGATCCGCAGAACACGATCGCTCTCGGCGAGATCGACGTGCGCACCGACACTGCGCCCTTGCCGCTGCGGCTGAAGTGGCTGGCACGGGCCATTTCTGCTGGCGCCACCTTTTCGTCTTCCAAGCTCATGGAAGTCTCGGCGGAGAGGCTTCGGGAAGCGATCCGAAGACGCGGTCCCTTCGATGGCGTCGTGTTGAACTCGGTGCAGTTTGCGGGCGCCTTCGAGACCGTGTTCGCCGACTGGCCAAGCCTTTATGTGGCGCACAATGTCGAACATGTTTCGGCGCTGGAAAACGCCGCCGCGCTGACGGGTTACAAGGCCGCCCTGTTCCGCAGGGAAGCGCGGTTGCTCGAGAGCCTCGAGGCGCGGCTGTGCCAACGAGCGTGCTTCGTCTTCACGCTGTCGTCGGCGGATCTTGAGACGCTGCATCTCGATGCCGGCCGCGCGGCGTGTCTGCCTATGGTGACCCGCCGGGATGGCGTGGCGCGCTCGCCGCGGCAGCCACTCATCGATGCCGCCGTCATCGGCACCTGGACCTGGCAGCCCAATCTGATCGGGCTGCGGTGGTTCCTCGACCAAGTCGTCCCGCAGCTGCCCGAGGACTTCTCGGTTCACATAGCAGGGCAAATGCCGCCCGGCATACGCTCGTCGCATCCGGGCGTCCGGTTCGTCGGCCGTGTTGCCGATGCGACCGGATTCCTGCGCGAAGGACGCATGGTGCCTCTGTTCAGCCGAGCGGGAACCGGCGTGCAGTTGAAGACGATCGAAACTTTCGAACTCGGCCTTCCCGCGATCGCCACGTCCCTGTCGCTGCGTGGCGTCGACGCGCGCCCGGCAAATTGTGCCGTGGCCGACGATCCGCGCGCATTCGCGGAGGCCATGATCACAGCAGCGCGCGAAGGCTCGCCTGACCTGGATGGCCGTGATTTCCATACCCGCCAGCGCGCTGCGCTGGACGTTGCCCTGGGAAGGGGACTGAACATGCTCGCAGGCAGCCGAACGAGGATCGCCGCATGAACCGTCACCTTGCGGCCGGCGAGATGATCCCTGACGTGCGCGATGTGCTCGGCACGAAGGTGCTTTCGCTGCACCGTCACGAGGCGATTGCGCGGCTCAAGGACGTGATCGAGCAGAAGCGCTTCACGCGGCTGGCCTTTCTCAACGCCCACAATGCCAATGTCGCCTGCACCGTCCCTGATTTTGCCAGGGCACTAGACCATTTTCTGGTGCTGCCCGATGGCATCGGCGTCGATATCGCATCGCGCATGCTTTACGGCGATGCCTTTGCCGAAAACCTCAACGGCACCGACTTCGTGCCGGATCTGCTGCGCGCCTTCGAAAAGCCGATCACCGTCGCCCTCGTGGGGTCGCAGACCGAACACGGGTCGCTGGCGCGCGACAAGCTGGAGGCAATCGCGCCCAATCTGCGGTTCGTCTTCATCAATGACGGCTATTTCGACGCCGAACGCGAAGATGTCATCCTCGAGGAGCTGCGCGCCATCAAGCCGGACATCCTGCTGGTGGCCATGGGCGTTCCGCGCCAGGAGTTCTGGATTTCACAGAACATCAGCGAAGCGCACTGCACGTTGGCCATCGGCGTCGGCGCGCTGTTCGATTTCCTGAGCGGCCAAGTGTCCCGGGCTCCCCTGTGGATGCGGCGCATGCGCATCGAGTGGGTCCATAGGCTCATGCTGGAGCCGGGGCGCATGTGGCGCCGCTACGTGCTTGGCAACCCGCTGTTCCTGCTTCGCGTGCTGCGCCAGAAACTGGCAAAGCCGGGGCGCGGCCGATGAACACGCATGTCGATCCGGATCTGGTGACCGCCGCGAGCGGCACCCGGCCCCGTTTTGCGATGGTGACGGCAAGCCATGGCCCGGACTTCGAGCGGTGCCGGCTCCTTTGCGAATCCATGGACCGCTGGGTGACCGGCGCGCGCCGGCACTATCTGCTGGTCGCCAGTCACGACGTGGCGCTCTTCAAGCAGCTGGAAGGCCCCAACCGCATCGTCGTGGACGAGCGTGATATATTGCCGGGCTGGCTGCATGCCTTCCGTGATCCGTTGAGCCTGATGCGACGCCACATCTGGCTGTCTTTCCGCACGCCGCCGCTGCGAGGTTGGCATGTCCAGCAGATGCGGCGCATCGCGATCGCCGAGATGGCCGAAGAGGACGTTTTGGTCTTCTGCGATTCGGACGTATTCTTCGTGCGGCCATTCGATTGTGCAGGGCTTCACGGCGCCGACGGGCTTGCCTTCTACAGAAAGACCGACGGCATCGGGGCCGGCACGCCGGCGACCCATTCCCGATGGGTCGCGAATGCGGGGCTGGCGCTGGGCCTCGACCAGCACCCCTCCCATACGCACGATTATATCGCGACGCTTATCGCCTGGCGCCGGGACACCGTTCTCGGCATGTGCCGCCACATCGAAAACCTTCATGGGCGCCATTGGGCAGCGGCGATTGCAGCGCGAAGGCATTTCTCAGAGTGCATCCTCTATGGCCGCTACGTCGACGAAGTGCTGGACGCACAGGGACATGCGCGCACGGAGGAACGCCTCTGCAGGGTCTTGTGGAATGGTCAGGCGCCCAGCGACGAAGAAATCCTGGAATTCCTCGCCGGCCTGAAGCCGTATCAGGTCGCCGTCGCGATCCAGTCGTTCCTCGACGTGGAACCGTCACGGCTTCGCAGGCTACTGGTTCAAGCCGGTTTGTAGGCCAATCCCTTTGCCTTTTCGGTACGACCTCTCTATATGAACCGTAGTAGTGGGGACTGAGGTCCCTTCGCGGCAGCCTGTCTGCTGCGTATTGTGCCGGTTTTCGGCCTCCCGAATCGTGTCATGCGGTATCGGCCACCCCGTCCAGGGGATGTCCGGGTTTTTCCGTTATCGACCACCGAAGCAGAAGAAGGAAGAACATTGCAGGTATTCGTTCGCGACAATAACGTCGATCAGGCTCTCAAGGCGCTGAAGAAGAAGATGCAGCGCGAGGGCATTTTCCGTGAGATGAAGGCCCGCCGCTCCTACGAGAAGCCTTCCGAGAAGCGTGCCCGCGAGAAGGCTGAAGCCGTTCGCCGCTCCCGCAAGCTGGCGCGCAAGCAGGCGCAGCGCGAAGGTCTCCTGCCAGGCAAGAAGAAGCCGGTTCGGCCGACCGGCCGTCCTGCTGCTGCCGGCGCTGGCGCCGGTCCACAGCGCGCCTAACAGCCTTTCTGCTGCCGCACGACACGTGGATGCCGTTCCTTCTCGCCGGGGGGACGGCTTTTGCACGTCCGGGTGGCGGGCATTGGCGTTTTCCACGGCGCATTGGTCCTGGGCCGGCAAGAAGCATTTCATCTTCCTGCGCCACGCGCTAGCGTGCGGCCGCGCGATTTGCCGAGGGAGGTGGAGTGATGGGAGAAGCGGGCCACGCATTCGTTCGGGACGAGCCCGATATCCCCCGCGCCCATGGCGGGCCGATCCAGCTCTTCTATTCAGCCGATCCTGCAGCCAATCGGCCGGTCATCTCCCATGCAGTCGGTATCCACATGTGGGACACGAACGGCCGGCGTTACATCGACGGCTCTTCCGGCCCGGTGGTCACGAATATCGGCTACGGCAATCGTCATGTGCTCGATGCGATGATGCGGCAGGCCGAGAAGGTCTGCTATGCCAGCCGGGCCATCTTCGAAAACCAGCCGAACATCGATCTTGCCGATCTCGTCACGAAGCTGGCCGGGCCAGGGCTCGACCGCGCCTTTCTGACCTCGGGCGGGTCGGAGGCGACCGAGGCGGCCATCAAGCTCGCCCGGCAGTACGCCGTGACCCGGGGCGAACCTAGCCGGTGGAAGGTGCTCGGCCGCAACCCCGGCTACCACGGTGCAACGCTGGGCGCTGCCGCGGTGACGGGCGATCCGGATTCCGAGGCCCTGTTCGGCCCCGGCATGCGCGTCATGCCGAAGGTACCGGCCCCCTTCACCTACCGGCTTCCCGACAACCACGATGCAGACAGCCATGCCCGCCACTGCGCCAGGGCACTTGATGAGGCCATCCGGGCCGAAGGGCCCGAGACGGTCCTGGCCTTCATCATGGAACCGGTGGGTGGCCTGGCGACCGGCGCCCTGGTAGCGCCCGACCATTATTATCGCGCGGTCAGGGAAATCTGTGACCGGCATGGCGTCCTCCTGATCTATGACGAGGTGATGAGCGGCGCGGGGCGCACGGGGACGTTCCTGGCGGCCGACCACTGGCCGGATGCACGTCCGGACATGGTGACGTTGGCCAAGGGCATTGCCGCCGGCTACACGCCGCTCGGCATGCTGCTGGCATCGGCCGAGATGGTCGATACGGTCGCGCGCTCGGGCGGCTTCATGCATGGCCATACCTACACGGCCAATCCCCTTTCCTGCGCGGTCGGGCTGGCGGTTGTCGAGCAGATGCTCGCCCACGACCTGATGGCCAATGCGCGCGACATGGGCGCACTTCTGCGCCAGCGCCTGCGCGCGTTGATGGGCAGCAGCTCGGTCATCGGAGACGTGCGCGGGCTGGGGCTGCTCAACGCGGTGGAGATCGTCTCCGACCGGGAGACCAAGGCCATTTTCCCCTCTGAGACCCATGCCGTGGAACGGATCATCGCGCTGGCGCTGGAACGTGGCCTGATGCTCTACACGCGCCGTACCGCAGGTGGCCAATATGGCGAATGGCTGATGCTGACACCGCCGCTGATCGTCACGTCGCAGGACATCGACGAGATCGTGGCGCTTCTTGGCGACGCCATTGCGGCGTTCGAGCGCGAGATCGGCCGCACCTGACACTTACGAAAAGGGCGGCGGCCCGAAGACCGCCGCCCGATTTCATTCAAGGCCGTTTCGGCCGGCTCAGGCCGATGGCTTGCGGAAGCGCTGGATGCCCCAAGCAAGATGCCCGGCGTCGGCCGCCTGGACCCAGTTGCCCAGCCCCTTGATCATCTTGTCGAGATATTCCTTCGAAGCCTGCTCCGTGAGCTTGTCGTAATTGGTGACCAGCTCCTCGCGCACCCGGTCATAGTGGTTGCGCAGATGCGCCGTCAGGTCGACCTGATCCAGCACCTGGAAGCCCTGCGAAAGGGCCGCCTCGCGGTAGAAGCGGAACGAGCCGAGGCTGGTCAGTTGCAAGCGGTCGTAAACCGGCTGGAGGACATCCTGAGGGCAGTCGTCGGCCTGCATCGGATCGGTGAAGATGAACTCCCCGCCCGGCTTCAGCACCCGATAGACCTCGGCCAGCACTTGGGCGCGCTGATCGGAATGCAGGATCGCATCCTGCGACCAGACCACGTCATAGCTGCCGTCCTGTTCGGGAATGTCCTCGAAAACGCCGTGAACCACCGAAACCTTGTCGGCCAGACCCTGGCGGTTGTTCTTGTGCCGGTTGGTGTCGTTCTGAATCTCGGAAATGTTGAGACACCGAACCGAGGACCCAAACTTCTTGGCGATCCGCCGCGCGGAGCCACCATAGCCGGCGCCGATATCAAGCACCTTCGCATCGCCATCCAGCCCGTCGAGCATGTCGGCCATCCGGTCGACCGTCTCCGCGCTCGCTTCGCGGATGTCGTTTGTCTTGTCGTAGATGCCGATGTGCAGGTCCTCGCCGCCCCATACCGTCGAGTAGAAGGTGTCTGCATCGTCGCTGTCGTAGTAGCTTTCGGTGACCTCCCGCACGTCGGGCTGGTCGTCGGTGCGTGCCACACCGCCCCAGCGCTTGAGACGCAGGGCGGATTTTTCGGCGACATGCACGAAGAAATCCGGTTCGGCCTCCTGATAGGTCTCCTGGAAATCGCCATAGGTGCGCACGCGCTGGAAACCGGCTTCCTGCAGAAGCTTGCGCACGTAGTTCTTGCGGATCGGACAGAGGTTGAGCGTGTATTCGGAACCGTCGTCGAAGGAGTATTTGAAACGAACGAGACCGTCGTCGATATGCTCCGGCTCCGCCGTCACCCGGTCACCGCAATAGTAGTATTTGTGCTTCGTCGAGAAGCCATGATCGAGAATCGAGTCGTAGTTGCGCTGGTCGAGGATGAGGATGCCGTCGTGCTTGAGCGCTGCATAGAACTCCGCCAGCGCGCGCCGGCGATCGCTTTCCTCATGCATGTGGGTGAATGAATTGCCGAGGCAGATGATGGCATCGTATTTGCCCTGGATGTCCCGGTTGAGCCAGCGCCAGTCGGCCTGAACCGTTTTCAGCACGAGGCCCCGCGCCTGCCCATTGGCAAAGGCCTTGCCAAGCATCTCGCCCGACCCGTCGGCGGTCGTGACGTTGAAGCCGGCCTGCGTCAGCCGCACGGAGTGGAACCCCGTTCCGGCCGCGACATCAAGCACGGTCTCCTTGCCACGGGCACGCAGCACATCGATGAAGAACTGCCCCTCGCTCTTGGCCCGACCTTCCCAGTCGATCAGCTCGTCCCACTTCTCCACGAAGCTCTTGACGTACTCGCCGACATATTTGTCGGTCTCGCGCACCGCGAGCGGGTCGTCGCCATAATCCTGGACGTCGATCGGTTGGGCTACGGTTTGAGAACTCATGCGGTTCTTCCCTCCTGATATGTTGTTCGATCGGCCCCGCCCGGTGCCTGCATACAGGCAGAGGTGGACGGGCCAGGCAGCATGACGCGCCGTTGGCGCGGACTGCGCCAAAGCGCGGCCTGCACGAGCCGCATGAAGCGGCTTAAGCCAGCGAATTAAATCTTATCTGCCTGCATCACAGGATAGGGAGATATCCTGCCAAGTCAAATTTCGACACATGAAGAGCTCATTTGCGATTCCGCAAACCATCCATGCGATTCTCGAAAACCTCAATACAATTGATCGACTTGCCTGCTGATCGCGCAACCTTTCGAGAAGAAATGATTGTCATCTCTCAAGTCAAAATAATTTTTGGACAGAGTCTTTCCGGACTTCGATTTGGTGAAGCAGGCGCGTACCCCGCTGGGGCGGTCACGCGGTGTATACAGGCGGGGTTTCGAACCTCTGGTGGCGGCGCAGCGTGGCCGAAGGATGGTCATTGCGTCGATTGGCGGCCTGCCATATGAGATCGCTCGGCAATAGGAGGCACCGGCTTCATGACGAATACCCGCACCGAGACAGACACTTTCGGCCCCATCGACGTTCCCGCTGACCGCTATTGGGGCGCGCAGACCCAGCGATCGCTGCAGAACTTCAAGATCGGTACCGACCGCATGCCTTTGCCTGTCGTGCGCGCGCTGGGCGTCGTCAAGCAGGCCGCAGCCGACACCAACATGGCGCTCGGGCTGCTCGACAAGGAGATCGGTGCGAAGATCGTTGCCGCCGCCGGCGAAGTTGCGGAAGGCAAGCACGACGATCATTTCCCGCTGGTCGTCTGGCAGACGGGCTCGGGAACCCAGTCCAACATGAATGCCAACGAGGTGATCTCCAACCGGGCGATCGAGATGCTGGGCGGCGAGATGGGCTCCAAGAAGCCGGTCCATCCCAACGATCACGTCAACATGAGCCAGTCGTCCAACGACACCTTCCCCACCGCCATCCATATCGCGGTGGTGATGGAGACGCATCGCGTGCTGCTTCCGGGGCTCGACCATTTGATCAATGCGCTGTCGGAGAAGGAAAAGGCCTTCGCCGACATCGTCAAGATCGGCCGCACCCACACCCAGGATGCCACCCCGCTGACGCTCGGCCAGGAGTTTTCGGGCTATGTCGCGGCGCTGATCTATGGCCGCCGCCGCCTGGTCGAAAGCCTGCACGACGTCCACGCCTTGGCGCAGGGCGGCACCGCGGTGGGCACCGGCCTCAACTCACCTATCGGCTTCGACACCGGCTTTGCCGCGCGCGTGGCGGAACTGACCGACCTGCCCTTCCGCACGGCGGAAAACAAGTTCGAGGCGCTGGCCAGCCATGGCGCGCTGACCTATTTCCACGGCGCGCTGTCGGCGCTGGCGGCAGATCTCTTCAAGATCGCCAACGACATTCGCTTCCTCGGTTCGGGCCCACGTTCCGGCCTCGGCGAGCTCGTGCTGCCGGAAAACGAACCCGGTTCCTCGATCATGCCCGGCAAGGTGAACCCGACACAGGCCGAGGCGCTGACCATGGTCGCCACCCGCGTCATGGGCAACCAGACCACGGTCGAGATGGCGGCCTCGCAGGGCCATTTCGAGCTCAATGTGTTCAAGCCGGTGATCGCCGACGCCGTGCTACAGTCGGTGCGCCTGGCCGGCGACGCGATGCGCTCCTTCGCGGACAATTGCGTCGTCGGAATCGAGGCCAACGAACGCCGGATCGCCGACCTCATGCAGCAGTCGCTGATGCTGGTGACGGCGCTGGCGCCGAAGATCGGCTACGACAACGCGGCCAAGATCGCCAAGACCGCGCACAAGAACGGTACGACGTTGCGCGAAGAGGCACTGGCGACCGGCCTCGTCAGCGAGGCGGATTACGACGCGATCGTGCGGCCGGAGAAGATGGTGCGGCCGGGTTGATCGAGGCGCTCATCGTTCGGTATTCGTGAACAAACAGTCGGCTCTTTGACGCCTCGCACGAACGGCGAGAATGCGTATGTTGGCCGCCTGTTGCACCGCACAATTACCGAGGATCTCATGACCACCACGAACTCCGCCACGCTTCTCGTCGCCCGCATCTTCCTGGCGATCCTGTTCATCGTTTCCGGCCTCGGCATCCTGGCCGCGCCGTCCGGCTTTGCCGGCTATATGGGCGCGATCGGCCTGCCCTTCCCGACGCTCGTTGCCTGGCTGGTGATCGCGCTCAAGGTCTTGGGCGGCCTGGCCATACTGGTCGGCTTCCAGACCCGCTATGCTGCCCTTGCCATCGCGGCCTTCACGATCGGCTCGGCCCTTCTCGGCCATATGAACTTCGCCGACCAGAACGAGATGACCGCCTTCATGAAGAATTTTGCGATCGCCGGCGGCTTCCTGGCCCTGTACGTTTCCGGCCCCGGCGCCTGGTCGCTGGATGCCCGCCGCGGCAGCAGCCAGTTCGCCCACGCCTGATTTCGACGCGACCTCCAGTCGCAATGCGGCCCGGATCGAAAGGTCCGGGCCCTTTTTCTTTGTCTTGTCCCAGCTCCCGCGCTCCTCCTGACAGTGGCCTGTCATGAGCGCCATGTCATACTCCGCGGAGAATCCTGGCCGTCGGAGCAAGCATGCTGAAAATTTACCACTCCCCGCAATCGCGCTCGTCGCGCATCCTCTGGCTTCTCGAAGAGCTGGGGGCCGATTGCGAAATCGTCTATTGCGACATCCCCCGCCGCGACGGCACAGGCGCACCGGACCCGCGCAATCCCCACCCCGACAAGAAGGTGCCGGCGCTCGATCATGACGGCGTTCTGGTCACCGAATCCATCGCGATCGTGCAATATCTCGCCGATCTCCACCCCCAGGCCGGGATGGCGCCGCAAATGGGCGATTCGAAGCGCGGTCCCTATCTCTCCTGGCTCGCCTATTATGCCGGTGTGATGGAACCGGTCATGCATTTCGGGCTGGTTGGCGTTGCCGACGATCCGATCCTGTCCCGCACCTTCCGCACGCGTGCCGACATCGACAGGCGCATCCTGACGGCACTGGAGGCAGGTCCCTATCTGCTCGGCGAGGCGTTTTCGGCGGTCGACGTCGCCATTGGCAGTGTAGCGTTCTGGTTCCGCGATGCGTTGCCGGAGGGAGCGATAGTCGACGCCTATCTCGAGCGCTGTGGTGCCCGCCCCGCACGCCATGCGGCACTCGCCAAGGATTCACCGCCGGCCGGCTGACCGGGTCAGCCGTTGCCGTTCAGCTGATCTGCCAGTTCCTTGATCGTGGCGCGCTCGGCCGTCGGCCGTTCCTTGCGGGCGACGGCAAGGCAGGCCTCGGATCGCAGGATCACGCCATCCGACAGCACCTTGAGGTGGTTGGCGGTCAGCGTCGAGCCGGTCGTGGTGATGTCGACGATCACATCGGCAGAGCCTGCGGCCGGCGCACCTTCCGTGGCGCCGAGGCTTTCGACGATGCGATAGACCTGGATGCCGTGCTGGGCGGAGAAGAATTTCTGTGTCAGGCGCCAGTACTTGGTGGCGATCCGCAACCGGCGCCCGTGGCGCTGGCGGAAGTCGGCAGCCACGTCGTCGAGGTCGCCCATCGTGTCGACGTCGAGCCAGCAATCGGGCACCGCCACCACCACATCGGCGCGGCCGAAGCCGAGTCTGGCGGCGATCTCGATGCGCTCGTCCATGTCGGCAAAACCCTCGCGCAGCAAATCCTCGCCGGTGATGCCGAGATCGATCTTGCCCTGGCCCAGTTCACGCGCGATCTCGCCGGCGGAAAGCAGCGCGATCTCGATGTCGTCGCGTCCCTCCACATAGGCGCGGTAGCGCCGGTCGTCACCCGGTTGCACGATGCTGAGCCCGGCCTTGGCCAGGCGTTCCAGCGCGGCCTCCTTGAGCCGGCCCTTGGAAGGAAGTGCGAGGGTTACTGCCATCAGACATCTCCCCGCGCTGCCGCGACCCGGTCGAGCCAGACCGAGAAGCCGACGCCCGGTATCGGTGCCTCCGCGCCCAGCAGCGTCAGCAGCCTGTCGTAGCGGCCGCCACCGGCCAGCGGCCGCTCGGCACCAAGCACCGACAGCTCGAAAACCAGGCCTGTATAGTAGTCCAGGGGACGGCCGAAGCCGGCGTCGTATTGAAGCGTGTCGTCGGGCAGGCAGTGTTCCGCCAGCACCCTGGCGCGCGCGCCGAAGGCTTCGAGTGCGGCACCCAGCGATATCCCTGCATCCACCGCGAAGGCGCGCAGCGCATCGCCCGCGGCGCGCAGCGGCACGCGGATGGCGAGAAACTCTTCGAGCGCGGACAGCGCATCCGGCGCCAGCCGCACATTGGCGAGTTCCGCCTTCTCGATCAGCCGCGCGGCGATCTCATCCGGCGCCCGGCCCGCATGGGCCGATATGCCGGCCTCCTCCATGCGCTCGGCCACATGGGCAGACAAGGCGGCCCGGTCGGATGCGTTCACCAGCTCGGCGACATGATCGGGCAGCGGCGCCTTCTTCGGCGCATCGGCGAGGTCGGCCAGCGCCGCCCTGACCATCTCCGGCGAGCCGAAGGCACGCGCCAGACGCTTCTGCCAGCCTCGCGGCAGGCCAAGCGCCGCCAGCACCGCCTCGAAGACGCGCTGATCGCCAATCGTCACGGTGAGAGGGACGTCCGGCAGAAGCCGCGCGATCAGCGCATGGGCATCAGCAATGGAACGCGCATCGGCTTCTGCCATGTCGGGCGAACCCAGATCCTCGATGCCTGCCTGGAAGAACTCGGCCCCGCCTTCGCGGCGCTGGCGGAACACTTCGCCCAGATAAGCGTAGCGGCGCGGCGTGCCGGCGCGATTGGCGATGTGGTCCAGACAGACGGGGATGGTGAATTCCGGACGCAGGCAAAGCGTCTCGCCGGTCTCGCTCTCGGTCAGGAATATCCGGCGGCGCAGATCCTCGCCGGCCATGTCGAGAAACGGGTCGGCCGGCTGGATGACCGGCACCTCGACCAGCTCCGCCCCGCGCGCCGCGAAATGCGCGAGGATGTCATCGGCGAATGCGGGATAACGCGCGGTCATGGGGCGAACACTCTGGCCCGGTGGGCGCTCGACTGAGAGAAGCGTGCGCCCCCTCCCCCGCCTGAGCCTGTACTCGGGCCGGCCTTCGGCCGGACCCGGGGGGCGGTCCCTTGGGGCGAGTCACTCGCCTCGCCCGTCCTTCGGACCCCCCGTGAACGGGGGAGGATTGAGGGTGCAGGCGGCCGCGGCGCCAAATCCTCCCCTGCGAAGCGGGGGAGGGGGACCATGCGAAGCATGGTGGAGGGGGCGTCCGACCGGCCGCTCATCATCCCGCCGACCGCTCCGCTGCCTGCGCATCGATCACGCCGCGCACGGCTTCGACCAGATCTTCTTCCTTGACGGAAAACTGCGCCGGTCGGCTTTCGCGCCATTCGGTGTTGTCGGTAATCTCGGCCGAGGCCCTGGCCCCGGCGACGAGATCCTTGATCTCGACCTCGCCCTTCTCACGCTCGTCACCGCCCTGGATGACGACGCAAGGGCTGCCGCGCCGGTCGGCATATTTCATCTGCGCCTTCATGCCGGAGCCGCCGAGATACATCTCGGCGCGGATGCCGGCGGCGCGCAGCGACGCCACCATCTTCTGGTAGCGGCCGAGCGATTCGGTATCGCGGTCCATGACCAGCACGACCACGGGTGCGACGGTGCCGGCCTCATCGAGCTTGCCGAGATTCTTCAGCGCCGTCATCAGGCGCGAGACACCGATGGAAAAACCCGTCGCCGGCACGTCCTGGCCGGTGAAACGCTTGACCAGCCCGTCATACCGTCCGCCGCCGGCGACCGAGCCGAAACGCACGGTCTCGCCCTTTTCGTTGGTGACCGGGAAGGTCAGCTCGGCCTCGTAAACAGGACCGGTATAGTATTCGAGACCGCGCACGACGGAAGTGTCGATGCGGATGCGGTCGGAGCCGTATCCGGCAGCGACCACCAGCTTCGCGATTTCCTCCAACTCGTTTAGTGCCTGGACGATTGAGGGGTGCTCTTCTAGGCGGTCTCGCAAGTTTGAGATCGTCTCGGAGTAAGGCAGTTCGCGCACGCCACTCTTGATGGCATTAACCATCTTCTCGTCGTTGGTTCTGCCAAAAGGAGCAACATTCTGACGCGAAACGTCAAAATCAAACCCATCGAGCCGCGAGTAAAGGAAGCCCTCAACTCCGTCGATCTGCCTCTTGTCCAGCCCAGCGCCTTTGGCGAAATCGCCTTCGCCCTCCTTACCACCATCCCAGCGGCCGGGCCCGAGCAACTGCCGCACGCCTTCCGGCCCAAATTTGTCGAGCTTGTCGATGGCGCGCAGCACCGAGAGCCGGCGCACAGCATTTTCGTCTCCGCCGAGCCCGATCGCATCCAGCACACCATCGAGCACTTTCCGGTTGTTCACCCGGATCACATAGTCGCCACGCTTAATGCCGACGGCCTCCAGCGTATCGGCCATCATCATGGCCATCTCGGCATCGGCCACCACGCCGGGCGATCCGACGATGTCGGCATCGAACTGCATGAACTGGCGGAAGCGGCCCGGGCCGGGCTTCTCGTTGCGGAACACCCAGCCCCAGCGATAGCTCCGATAGGGCTTTGGCAGCCGCTCGAAATTCTCGGCAACGAAGCGGGCCAGTGGCGCGGTCAGGTCGTAGCGCAGCGACAGCCACTGCTCGTCATCGTCCTGGAAGGAGAACACGCCCTCGTTCGGCCGGTCCTGGTCGGGCAGGAACTTGCCCAGCGCATCGGTATATTCGATCAGCGGCTGCTCGACCGGCTCGAAGCCGTAGAGTTCGTAGACCGCGCGGATGCGGCCCATCATCTCTTCGCTGGCGCGGATGTCTTCGGGCATGCGGTCGACAAGCCCGCGCGGCAGACGCGCCTTCATCCTGTCCGCCTTGTCAGCCATGTGAAATTTCCGCCTGCTGGAATAGGAAAAACCGGCGCCCTTGAAGGGCGCCGGTGTCCTAGCCGATCGAGGCAGAACCGGCAAGGGCGGCCGGGAAAGCCGCCCGTCGCGCGCTATTCCGCGGGGCGGTCGCCGCGGTGATGCCGCCCGCCATGCCAGCCACCCCTGCCGGGGCGCTCGCCGCTTTCCATGCGTTCCATGCGGGAGAAGGCGCGCTCGGCACGATCGTCGACCGAGGCAAGGAACTCCTCGCGGGTGATCTCGCCATCCTCGTCGGCATCAAGGCCGTCGAAGCGGGCGCCCGCCCTTTCCTGCATCAGGCTAGAGAAATCGTCGAGGTTCATGCCCTCGCGCATCATCTCGCGGATCTGGCCGTGCATTTCGCGCATTTCGCCTCGCATGCCGCCGTGGCGACCTTCGCCCCGGCCTTCGGCGCGCTGTTCCATACGCTCTGCGCGGCCCTGGCGGCGCTCGGAAGAGCGCTCGATGCGAGCCTGCATGCCCGCCTCGAACTCTTCCAGCGAGACCATCTGGTCGCCATCCGTATCGAGCCTGGCAAACTGCTCGGCCGCGCGTTCACTCATGCGTTCGGCGCGCTCCTCGGCGTCCATGCCGCGCATGCCGCCGCGGCCTTCGCCACGCGGACCGCGATGATGCCGGCCCATGCCGCCGCGCTCGCGGCCGGTGCGGGTCACAATGCCCTCCTCGTTCGGCTCCATGCGCTCGAACATCGTCTCGGCACGCTCGCCGGTGGCGGCCAGGAACTCATCGCGGGACACGACGCCGTCGCCATCGGCGTCCAGCGAATCGAAGCGCTCACCGGCCCGCTCCCGCATGTGCTCGGTAAAGCCGTCCAGGCCGAGTTCCTGCATGCGCTCGACCATCTGGGCGCGCATGGCGCCGCGCTCGCCGCGCGTTTCCTGGCCCGACTCGGCCTTTTCGGCGCTGGCGTGCCCGATGACGGCGACGGAAGCCACGAGAGTGGCAATGATGATCCTGTGCATGTGCGATATCCTTGTCTGGTGTCGGGCAAACCACCCATGGCCACAGTGCCAACATCAACATTACCGCGCGCTGTCCGGGGCATTACATCGCGGTAAGGAGACCGGCCGGCCGCACGCGCCGGTGGCGGTTCTTCTCCCCGGATCGTGAAAGTGAGGGTCGCGGCAACACTGTCGGCTTCACAGCCGGAAAAGCAGCGCGTCTCAGATCCGCGCGCCGGGACGGCGGCAGCTTGTGCGGCAGCCATCAAATATCGCGCCCGAGACGCTGGACAGGTCGGAAACTCGTGATATAAACCCACGCTTTCCGGTGGTCGACCAACACCGCCGGGCGGACTTGTTCCGCAAGACGCGGCCCCGCCGCAACGTGCCCAGGTAGCTCAGTTGGTAGAGCAGCGGATTGAAAATCCGCGTGTCGGTGGTTCGAATCCGCCTCTGGGCACCACTTCTTCCTGCTGGAGCCCAGATTTCGTTCCGAGCGGTCTACTCGCTGTCGGCTTCCACGCGTCCCTTAAATCCCTTTGCCAGGATGTAGAGTTCGACCGATTCCTCGCGCGAGGCGGGCGGCTTGACGTGCTGGACGGTGGCGAAATTGCGTTTCAGCGTGTCGAGCAGGCCACCTTCCGTGCCGCCCTGAAAGGTCTTGGCGAGGAAGTGACCGCCGGGCCTCAGCACCGAGATCGCGAAATCCGCCGCCACTTCGCACAGATGCATGGTGCGGATGTGGTCGGTGCGGCGGTGCCCGGTGGTGGGGGCAGCGAGGTCGGACAGGACGATATCGGCCGGGCCGCCCAGCGCCTCTTCGAGCCGCGCGGGGGCATCGTCGTCGAGAAAATCCATCTTCAGGATGATCGCGCCCGGCACCGGGTCGACGTCGAGATAGTCGATGCCCACCACGCGGGGCGCCTCGGGCGTGGATTTCACCCGTGCCACCGCCACCTGGCACCAGCCGCCGGGGGCCGCGCCCAGATCGACCACGCGCTGGCCAGGCTTCAGAAGCTTGTGGCGGTCGTCGACCTCGATCAGCTTGTAGGCGGCACGGGCACGATAGCCTTCTGCCTGGGCGCGTTTGACATAGGGGTCGTTGAGCTGGCGCTCGAGCCAGCGGCGCGAGGAGGGTTTGACCTTCTTCTTGGTCAGCCGCGTCCTCAAGGCGCGCACGCCCGTACCGGTCTTGGTAGGCTTCTTCATGACCGCCGATCTCCCCGTCGCCGCCGGCGCCAGACACCGTCCTCGGCCATCAATTCACTGAGCATGCCTTCGCGCAGGCCCCTGTCGGCGACGCGCAGGCGCTCGCTCGGCCAGGCATTGCGGATCGCCTGCAGGATGGCGCAGCCGGCCAGCACGAGGTCGGCGCGATCGGGCCCGATGCAGGGATTGGCGACGCGCTCATCATAGGACCAGCCGAGCACGCGCTCGATCATCGCGTCGACGTTGGCGCGGTCCATCCACAAGCCGTCGACCCGGCGCCGGTCGTAGCGGGCGAGCTCGAGATGGACGCCGGCGAGCGTGGTCACCGTGCCGGAGGTGCCAAGCAGGTGGAACCGGCCGCCATTGATGATTTCACTCAGCGGGTTGAGGGCCGCGAAACCCGCCAGCATCGCGCCGACATCGGCCACCATGGCCTCGAAGACCGCCGGCGTGACGTCGCGCCCACCATGGCGCTCGGCCAGCGACACCACGCCGACCGGCAGCGATGTCCAGGCGGCAATGTTGTTGGCAAGCCGTGCCGACCGATCGCGCGTCAGATCGACGAGCGCGATCTCGGACGAGCCGCCGCCGATGTCGAACAGCACCACGCCTCGTGTCTCGCTGTCCACCAGCGAGCCGCAGCCGGACACCGCCAGCCGCGCTTCGGTCTGACGGTCGATGATTTCCAGATCGAGACCTGTCCGCTCGCGCACCCGGTCGATGAAGGCGACGCCGTTTTCGGCCGAGCGGCAGGCCTCAGTGGCGATCAGGCGCGCCTTTGCCACGCGCCGCGTCTGCAGCTTGGCGGCACAAACCGCCAGCGCCTCGACGGCGCGGTCCATGGCCGGCTCGCTCAGCCGTCCGGTGAGCGACAGCCCCTCGCCCAGCCGCACGATGCGCGAAAAGGCATCGATGACGCGGAACTGGCCGCGCCGCGCCGGCACGGCTACGAGGAGACGGCAATTGTTGGTGCCGAGATCGAGCGCGGCATAGGCCGGCGGGCGCTCTTCCTCCGACGCTGCTGCTGACCGCTGCGTTGCCACATTCGGTCGCGGCTGGGGCGCGGGTTCTGGCGGGGATGGCGGCTGCAGGACTGCGCTCTCGCCCGCGCCTGCGCCATCGCGGGCGAAGACCTTGCGGCCGCGCCTTCGCTTGCGCCGCCGCTTGGGACGCTTTTCAACTGTGGGGGCCTGTGCCGCGTCTTCCTTGCGGAAGACGGGAAGAGGCGAGCCTGTCGGCGCCTCGTTGCCAAACGAGGAGACGGCCTGACTCGACTCGGCCCCGCGCGGCACCCCGGCCGCCGGGGCGCCTGCGCCCTGATCCGGGTCCTTCACTCGACTGTCCTTCGGCGCCCGCGCATTCCGCCTTGGCGAACAGGCAGGCGCGCCAAATCCAAAAGTTGGCATGAGACTAGCAGGCGCCGCGGCGATCACCAAGAGGCGCGATGGGACCAAAGCCGCAAAGGCAGTCTTGAACCGGTGCCGGGGTTGACTAACGCGTCATCCTATACCAAATAGCCTTCCAAGTCGTCGCCCCGAGGGGCCGGGCGCATTGGGGAATAGGTTAACGGTAGACCCACGGACTCTGACTCCGTTAGTCCTGGTTCGAATCCAGGTTCCCCAGCCAACCCGCTTCCCAAACCCTTTGAGAACCGCAGGATTCCGGCCTTCCGGACAAGTCGTTTCATCGCGCCGAATCGGCCTTCCGCAACTGGTGCCCACAACTGATGCCCAGAGGTGATGTCCATCCGCCCCGGGCCGACGGAGCACGGGCGGATGGGACTGCGCAGACATCAGGTCGAGAATCTCGTTCTCAGAGGTCCGATCTTCTACTGGCGGGCACGAATTCCCGTCGGATTTGAAGCGTCCGGTAGGAACGCCAGGCTTTCACTGAGCCTTAGGCTCTCGGACCGTAAGAAGGCCTCTGTGGTGGCGCGGCGGCTCAACGCGCTGCTGCTGCAGATGGAGATGATGCCGAGGGCGAGGATGGCGACCAAGGAACAGCTGGGAAAGATCTTCGCGCTCGAAGCCGAAGCCATGCGCGAGGAGATCGAGGCCCTGGATCGCGCCGCCAAGCGCACTGGCACCATCCGTGATCCGGACCAGCGCGAGGCCGACCGACAGGTCGGATGGGCGTACCGTCTTCTCCACACTTACGGCACGGGCGAAGAGCTGTCCTTTGATGAAGGCAGCGAGGTCCGGGAGACGTTGCTGGAAGCTGGCGCCGAAGCCGACGACATCCCATTCATTTCGGCGACCTATCTGTCGGAACGAGGCGGCTTCGCCGACGTGGCGTAGGCGGTATCGTCCTACCTGCTTCATTCCAGGAATGTAAGCTTACCTGATTGCTGGGCCTGAAGCGGACAGGAACAAAGCGGCCCAGAGCGCTGTAGGAAAAGATTGCCCAGCGGGTACTGATGGTGGTGCGCGGAACGACGGTATCGCGCCCTCATTCGCGTCGTAGAGACAAGCTTTGCCGATACCTGAAAGCAGACGATCTTGCACAAATAAACAATCCGGCTCAAAGTTCCTGCGTCATTGCGCAGAGCTCAGCAAAGTCAGTTGGTTGTCATCGTCAGGGTGAATTCGTCGATGCCGTAGGCGTTGGTCAGGTCCGCGCCGAATATGTTGAGCCATTCCTGCTGCACGTTGAAAGTAACGACTTCGCGCCGCTGGGGCAGTGATATTCGACGCCGGCGTGTTGCTGCAGGTTGGTCGCCGTCGAGGGCGAGAACATGCGTGGTGTAACCTGGGTCAAGGTGAACGAGGTCGAAAGCGGAGACTGGGCAATCGGCGGCGAGATGCTGACCTCCGACAAGGTCAAGGCGATCGCCTCCGGACGCGCCGCATAGCGCGGCGCCCTTCACAACGAGATTTCTCAGACCCAGAGACCTGGAGACAAATCATGCAAAAAACGTCCACACCCTTGCTTGCTGCTTCCGTCGTCGCAATCTGCGGCCTGCTGGTCGGCACGACGGTTGCAGCCCAGAGCGGACCGGAACCCATCGCGGCCGAACCGCTCTCATCGCGAAATGCGGTGGCAGAAGGCACGTCGGGGAACAAGGCGGGAGTGCCGCGACACGTCTGTCGCTGGTTCACTTCAGGCTTGCTCCTGTCGGCGACCGGAACAGAAGCCGGATAGTCGTTCGCACCATCATGATCTGCGCCGGCACGATCGCGCTGTTGCCGGTCGCTCGAGCGAGAACCATGCCCCCTTCTATCGCCGTCGAGACCATGTCGGCCAGGGCGTCGAGATCGACGTCCTCGACCGGCTCGTATCGCTCGCAGACGGTATCGAGGCTCGACCGGAAGCGCGCGCGCCAGTCCAGCACGATCTCGTGGTAGAGCGCGTGCACATCGGTGTCGAAGAGCCGCTCCTGATAGCAGAATGTGGCAACGAGGCAGCCCGGAAAAGCCTCCGGCAGGTCGGCCACCGTCTCGGCAAGCAGCTTCAGCCCGATCAGGAACGCCTCAAGCGGATCGTCGGACAGCTCGCGTCCCCGGGCCAGAGCATCGTCGAACAGGGCGTTGTCGCGGGCAAAATAGCGGTGGAGCAGCGCAAGTGCGAGTGCGTTCTTGTTGGGGAAATGGTAAAAGAAGCCGTTCTTCGTGATCCCGGCCTCCGCGACGAGTTCCTCGATCGACGTCGCGCCAAATCCCTTCTCCAGAACCGCCCGCTCCGCGATCTCAAGCAGGCGTTCCCGCGTGTCGGAGCCGGACCGATGATCGCTGATCTCCATTGGCCGCACCTTGAGTCCAGTTGACGCGAACAAAATGCGCGCCTGCGGACGGCGGTGCAAGTCCGCAAGCGATTAGGCCATTGAAACGGAAGAATCATTTTTTCTAGGTCCCGATAGACCGCGAGCACACTGGAGAGCTCTGGCGTCCGCAGGGCAAACTGACAGGACTTGGCGGGGCGCGGCGATCGCCTGCAGGTCGGCGCCCGCCCCCCCGAGGAAACTCACTCCAAGGAGGATGCCATGACCACACACAACAACCGATCTTCCTGGATCGGTCGTGAGGGCGTTGCCGCACTTGCGCCAATAGTGTCCGGGGATCTTCTGCGGCCGGGCGACGACGCATTCGATGCGGCGACGGCCCTCTGGAATGGCGCGATCCGGCGACGGCCGGCCTTGATCGTCCGGCCCGCTTCGACCGAGGAGGTTTCCGCCGCCGTGCGCTTCGCTGGACGGGTCGGGGCGCCGATGGCGGTCCGCTCCGGCGGCCACAACGTAGCCGGGTTCGCCATGTGCGACGATGGCATCGTCATCGACTTGTCGTCGATGAACAGTGTCAACGTCGATGCAGAGCAGCGCCTTGCCCGCGCTGGCGGCGGGGCCACCTGGGGTGACCTTGACCGCGCGACACAGCCCCATGGCCTCGCCGCCCCGGGTGGCCTGGTCTCGAAGACCGGAATCGGCGGACTCACCCTCGGCGGCGGGCTCGGCTTCATGCGGCGCCAGCATGGGTTGAGCTGCGACAATCTCGCCTCGGTGAAGATCGTCACCGCTGATGGCGAGATCCGGCGTGCGAGCGTGGAGGAGAACTCTGACCTCTTCTGGGGCATCCGGGGCGGCGGCGGCAACTTCGGCGTGGTGACGCAGTTTGAATACCACCTGCACCCGATCGGGCCGGAGGTGATGTTTGCCTTCATCCTGTATTCTGTGGAGGATGGGCTCGAGGTTCTGCGAGGCTGGCGCGCCTTCTGCGAAGCGGCCCCGGACGAAGTGAGTTCGTTGGCGATCTGCGGGACTGCGCCTGCAGCTGATCCCTATCCGCCCGAAGTGCAAGGACGACAGTTCGTGGCCATTGCAGCGGTTCACTCTGGCTCGCCGGAGGAGGGAGAGCGGGTCATGCAGCCGCTTCGCGCTCTGGGCCGCCCGCTTTGCGACTTCAGCGAAAGATCACTCTACATCGAGGTCCAGTCGGCCTTCGACGAGGATTATCCCGATGGCAGACGGTATTACTGGAAATCGCTCTATCTGGACCGGTTCGACGACGCGGCGATCGAACGCGTGCTCGAGCTCGCGGCGTCCCGTCCATCACCGCTGTCGACCGTCGATGTCTGGCAACTCGGCGGCGCGATGGCGCGCATTGGCCCCGATGCGACCGCTTTTGGGCCGCGCGACGCGCCCTATCTGCTGGGGGTCGAGGCGAACTGGATCGATTCCGCGGATGATGAGACCAACCGGCAATGGACGCGGGAGGCCTGCGCGCGCATGAGCCGGTTCTCGACGCAGACCTCGTATCTCAACTTCGAGCCCGATCCGATGGCGATCTCGCAGCCCGAAAGCGCCCGTCAGAAACGCCTTGCCGAGCTCAAGCGCCGGTACGATCCCGACAACCTGTTCCGAAACAACCACGCGATAGCGCCAAGCTGACGAAGGGATGACCGAACCCGCCCCCCGACCTGGTCTCCGTTTGAGAGGTGTTTGCGTTGAGCAACCCCTGTCTTAGGCTGGCCAGGTGCGGCGGAAACTGACGCCGGAATGGGAGGTCTGGATGACAAACACCAACGACGAAGCCGATCGCGAGGCGATCCGGATGGTAATCGCACGCCAGTTCAGCAGCCTCAGTTGGAATGCGGTCCGCGCTGCGGACTGGGACGGGTTTTCGGCTGACTTCCTTCCCGGCGCGCAGCTTTTTCCCGCCGCACGACCTGTCCGGCCCGTATCGGTTCCCGACTTCGTGGCGCGCATGAAGACGGCTGCCGCCTCGACTATGCCGGTCTTCGAGGAGGCCCTTTTGGGCATCCAGATCAGGCTCTACGGCAAGGTGGCGGTCGCTCTCGCGGTTTGCGGGCAGCGTCAACGGGAGGCTTCGCCCGAACGTGCCGTTGAAGCTCTGTTGCTTCTCAAGGAGGACGAGACTTGGCGCATAGCGGCCCAAGGCTGGGACAAGGAGCGCGACGACGAGCCCATTCCCGAGGCGATGCTCGACTGAATGGCTACGAGGGCCTATCTGCAGCGAACTTGCGGCGGTAGCTTCCGGGAGGTACACGGGCGATGCGCTTGAACAGACGCCGAAAGGCTGCGGCATCCTCGTAGCCGACCTCCCAGCTGATCTGGTCTATGGGCAGGTCGGACTGTTCAAGCCTGCGCTTCGCCTCATCGATGCGGACTTGTTGAACGTAGCTGATGGGGGAAAGCCCCGTGGCACGCTTGAACCGCCTCTCGAAGGCGCGCGGTGAAAGTCCCGACCTGCACGTCATTTCGGTGACCGGACTGGCCACTGCGAAATTTGTTTCTAGCCAGTCCTGCATGCCGCGCACCATGCCATCACCGTGCTCGGTCTGTGGCAGGAATGGCAGGTAGGGTGCCTGGCCCTCGGCGTGCCGCTCGAGCAGCTCGAACTTCGCGATGGCCTGCGAGGCCACAGGGCTGACAAAACGGCCGATCAGGTAAAGGACGAGATCCTGCCACGAGGCGGCCCCGCCCGACATGGCGAATTCCTCGCGCTCGCCGGCGGTGACCAGAACCTCGTCCAAGCGCAACTCGACGTTGGGGAACGCCTGCCGGAAGTCTGGCCCGAAGGCCCAGTGGGTCGTCGCCTGCCGTCCGTCCAGCAGCCCGGTTTCCGCGAGCAGTCCGAGCCCGGTACAGGCCGAGCACAGCATGGCACCCTGGGCGTGCATGCGCTTCATCCACGCGACCAGATCAGGATGGCGACCGGTCGTCCAGCCGTCGTCAACAGCCATCGTCGGCACGATGACGATGCCGGTTTGATCGACCTTGTCCACCGCGCGCTGGATGGTGATCGGCAGGCCACTTCCTGCGGCCACAGTCGTCCGCGCTGTTCCGACGATCTCGACCGCGAAGGGCGGGGACGCAGGCACGCCTTCATGAAAGTTCGCCACCACTGGAAATGCCGTGAGTACCTCGTAAAGGCCGGCAATCGGCATCGCCAGCGTTCCCGGAACGGCAACCAGGCTTACATGCAGGGGCAAGTTTTCGGTCATTCTTGTCCTCCGTGACGGAAATAGACCGATGGTGACGAGTTTCGCACTTATCCAGATCGCCCTCAAGCGCCAGACTTCCCGGAGCAACGACACACGGGAGAGAACGATGAAACACTTGGCAAGTATGACCCTGATCGCGGCGGGCCCTGTGCTCGCGGTGGCAATGGCGCAATCGGGCCCGGCGTTCGCCGATCCCGACGAAAGGGTGGCGATCGAGGGCAGGTTGCAGCAGTACGAGGCTCGCTTCAATCAGGAGGACGCCGTTGCCCTGTCCGAACTGTTCGACGAAGAGGTCATCTACTACGGACCGCTCGGGCAGATCTTCGAAGGCCGCGCTGCGGTCGAGGAACGCTACCGGCAGAGCTTCGTGGCCGGTTTCAGCGACATGACCGTGGACACGATCGAAATCGAAGTCGTTGGCGACACCGCGTGGGATATCGCCCGCTACACGATCACGGCTCCGAACGGCGAACCGCTTGAGGGCTATCATCTGGCGATTCTCGAGAAGGTGGATGGCGAATGGATTGTACAACGCACGCTGGTCAACGCCGTGATGCCGGAGCCGCCGGCGCAATGATCCACAGCATACGCGATCCAGAGTGCAAGTGAATCCACAGACATGACGACAGCAACGATGCAAGAGACCAGCGAGTACGTCGACTTCTGGAACCGGGTGCCCGTTCCCAGGTTCATCCGGTTCCGACACATCCTGGTCGAGGGGACCTCGAACCACAGGGAACAGGTGCTTCCGACGCTCGGCCTTAAGGAAGGCGACCGGGTCGTCGACATAGGCTGTGGGTTCGGCGACACGGCGATCGAACTGGCCCGTCTGGTCGGCAGATCTGGCGCCGTTCTTGGCGTAGACTGTTGCGACGCCTTTCTCGACTTCGGCCGACGGGAGGCAGCGGCCGCGGGCGTCTCAAACCTGACCTTTGTCGAGGCGGACGTGCTGACGCATCGCTTCGAACCGGTCCACGACGCCTGCTTTTCGCGCTTTGGAACCCCAGTTCTTCGAGAATCCGGTCGCCGGACTGCGCAACATGCGCACAGCGCTCAGACCCGGCGGCACGATGACGATGATCGTGTGGCGCGCGCTGGAGGACAACCCGTGCATGAACCTGCCGAGACAGGTGATCCTGCGGTTCCTCCCTGCTCCCGAGGACGACGCTGACACCTGCGGCCCCGGCCCATTCTCGATGGCGGATGAACCTATGGTCAGACAGCAACTCGAGGCGGTAGGCTACGAGGCGATTGCATTCCAGCGCGTGGACGCACCGGTGGTGATGGGCAAGTCGCTCGACGATGCTGTGGCCTTCCAACTCGCGATCGGACCCGCGGGGAGATTTATCGCGAGGCCGGCACGGTTGCCGAGCAGCGGCATGATGAAATAGTCGCCGCCTTGAAGCGCGAGCTCGCACCTTTCGAGAGACCCATTGGCGTCGTCATGTCCTCCGGCTCGTGGAAGGTGACGGCGCGCAATCCGCGCTGAGTGCGCGTGACTTCATTTCGACAACTGGCGACAAGAAAAGGCTGGCTGTATGTCTCGGCAATGCGTGGTGCCGACATTCAGAAGGCGGAAAGATGCAACCGTCGGGAGCCGTCCCGAAAGCGCAATTGGGAAAACATTTCCCAGCTTCAGGAAGCCTGGCTGCCGCCAATGACTGGGATGGGGTGGGAAGCTGCCTGTCCGCTAGCAGTTGGCGTAGTTGGGAAAGTGGCCATTCAAATGGCCGCTGCGCTTGGGCCTGCCATTTTCAGGTAGACCTCGTTTCTATCCGAATCAACCTCCTGCCCGCGCGCCAACTGAGCGTGCGCGTGGTCCCGGAGATAGCCTTCGCGACTGAAACACGCCTGCACGGGAAGTGCTGGGCGCAGCCGGGGTCGAGCAGAGCGTCCTGGCCGAGACCCAGACCTCCATCCTGCCGCTCGTGCCGTATCTCGACACCTTGTGCTGGGTATTTATCGCCGTGGCGCTTCGTCTCATCTTAAGTTGCGTGCTCCGAATGCCCAGGCTGCGCCAAAGGCAACCAGACCGAGAGTCGGTGGCGCCCAAGCGATTTCCACGACGTGGTATGCGAAGAGGCTCAGGCCGAGCAGGCCCAGCAGGAACACGACGAGCGGTGCCCCGTGTCGGGAGAGGTTGTCTTTCCGCCGGGCGCCAAGGTCGCCGTTGACCCGTCCCACGAGGTATCCACCAATCGCTGCTGATACGGTTGCGACTGCGACGTTCAAGGGGAACGGGAGCATCACCTGTATGAGAAGCAGGGCCCAAACCGCACTAAGGGCCGGGCCGTGCCACTTGGGCAGAGGTTCAGAGCGTCCGCAGTCAGGGCCCATGCCTGTATCATCCGGTTTCGTCATTCGCCCTCGCTCGTTGAATTGTTCCATGATGCGCATCGCAGCGCGGCCCGTTCCTGTCCGGAGTGTGAAGCGGTGGTCAGGATGCGGTTGCGTTCTTCAGACTTTCCGACCGCCGCGGCGTCGCCTCGGGCTCGATCCTCTCTGGCAGGGAACCAAGCCATCGGCGCCAGGCTTTTGGCTGCGACGTCTGTATGGCATCGATCAGAAGCGAGACGGCATATCCGCGTGCGGCGGCTGCCAGCGCAGTTTTCTTCACGCAGAAACATCCGTCGAGTCCGGCGATCTGCAGATGGCCGATTTCCAGTCGGTCCAGAAGAGAGCCCAGCTCGGGGTTCTCGAAGCCGTCCTGCACGCGCTTGGTCACGACATGGTCCACCAATTGTGCCAGCTTGGGATGAATTTCCGTACCCGGAGCCCACGCCAAGCCCTTGCCACCCAGCATCATCCGCGCCATCAGTCGTGTGCCTAGCGTCTGCCAGCCATGGCGCAGTGCGATGACGGGGGTCCTCTCCGCCCGAGCACGAGAGATGGCGTCCTTGACGGCGACAAGCAGCCGCTTCTCGTCTTCGGGATGCTCGCCCTCGAAGTGCTCGCGCTGCATATCTACAAGCAGCAATGCCGTTTTTGTGCGCCCAGCAGGGATCCTCGGTCCAGCGCTCGGCGTATTCGCGAAGCGGACCAGCCGAACGAAACAGATCGCGTATGCGACAAGAACCACAGCGGCGAGTCCAACGATCCACGTCATTCCGACCATTGTCGATCTCCTTTCGTCACAGGGGCGGCTTGACTCGCGCAACTCCAGAAAATACGTAAAGGCGTAATAACGTCTTTAAGGCGCGCGTTCAATGGACGACAAATCGGATCTGGCTGAACGGCTTGCCGCGATCGAGGCGCGGGTGGAGAAACTCGAGGCCTCGGATGCACCGGCGTCGCGCCAGACTGAGGTGGCGACAGTGCTCGACCGTCTGCGAGCGGAGGCGCCCGAGGGTGGCGGCGTCGCCTTTGCCGGCAGTCTTGGGCTTCTGGGCGGCCGGCGTGTCGAATGGCAGATGGGCCATCCTGCTGTCGGCCTGCTGACCGCGGATTGGTCCGACATTGCGCCCGCGCTGGCTGCACTCGGCCATCCGGTCAGGCTGCGATTGCTGAACGCGGTGCTGGCGGGGACGCAGGAGACGGCCGCGCTGGCCGAAACACTGGGCGATGGCACCACCGGGCAGCTGCACCATCACCTGCGCGAGTTGACGGCGACAGGCTGGCTGCGCGCAGAGCGCCGCGGGCGCTACGACATACCGGCCGACCGCGTCGTCCCGCTGCTTGTCGCCATTGCCGCCGCAGGGGGGCCGGAGACAGGAAGGAGTGACCGTGATGACCGATAGGTTCCAGTGCGACTTGTCGATCCGGTTTGACCCGTGGGGTTTTGCCGATGACACCGTTCTTGAGGTGCTGCTCCCTCTGCCCGAAAGCGATGGCTATCAGAAAGTGAGCGACGTACGTGCGCCCGCCGGCTTCGATTTCGTGGATAGGCATGGGCACCGCCGCCTAATCCGCCTGCACCGTGGCGACACTGCCGACGTGACTGCCAGGATCGAAACGCGGCGTCTGAAACCGGGTGCATATCTGAGCCTGCCACCGCCGGGCCCCGCAGATCGGACTCCGGGGCCGATGACGGCGCCCGACACCGCGCTACGCGCGCTCGCCCGCGACAGCCTCAAGAGCGTCGAGGGGGCGGAGGCTCGCATCGCGGCGCTAGCCCATGCTGCTGCGGGTGCGCTGCGCTATCGCTGCGCCAGGGATGCTCGTGGGGCTGCCCTGTCATTGTCCCGGGGCAAGGGTGACTGCGGCGAGTACGCCTTCATCTTCGTCGCGCTCTGTCACGCGGCGGGCATTCCCGCGCGTCCGGTCTTCGGGTTGATCACGGCGCCTTGGTTCCGGACGCCGCATGCCTGGGCAGAAGCGTGGGACGGCACGGGCTGGCTTCCGGTCGATCCGAACTTCGTGCGCGAGGGGTCCTATTTCGGCCCGCTTCTGGAGTCGTCCTGCCGGCCAGCGGCGCATATCGGCGGGCTGGATCCCTATCGCGTCGTGCTGTCCCGGCATACCGGGATCCCCTGGCCCGGTGCGGTCGCTACATTCAGCGACGCGGCTCCCGAGAACACCCTCGCCCTGGAGGGACTCGGGGACGTGGCGGTCTGGCGCGAAGCACCGCTCTGGCAAGGCGCGCCTGTCGTGCCTTTCCTGCAATTGCCCTGGCCGCTCATCCGCCGCCCGGTACGGACGACGCCTCTGCGCCGGTTGCAGCGGCTACGCGTCTGGCGGGTCCGTTTGAGCGCCCCGTCGCGGAGGCTGCCGCGCAACCCGCTGGTCTGGGCCGATGTCGTGGTCCTGCATCCCTACAAGGGTATCGCCGGCGCTCTGGCGGCGTCGCTCACGGGGCGCGCGGTTCCGGCGCTGGCACCCGTGCTCGATACCGGCGTGTTAGTCTGGGCCGCGGTGCTCGTGCTGGGTCTGCTGCGCAACCTTCGCCTGGCGCGACTTCGCTCGGCCCTGTGGCTGAAGATCGAAGCGGCCTTTCGCTTGGACAGCGCACCCGGATGGACGAAGACGAAACGCGCAGAAAGGGGCGGATGACATGGCGCTTCTCCACCTCTCCATCAGCGCGTCAGACCCCCAACGCGTCGCCGTCTTCCTCGCATCCCTGCTCGGCGGTCAGGCCCTGCTGTTTCCGCCATTTCCCGACTCCTGGATCGCCTTTGCCGGGCAGGACGACGGCACCGCCATCGAAGTCTACCCTCTGAGCCATCGGCTGAGGATCGGGCCGGACGCGGTTGCGTGCGAAGCGGGCGCACCCGACAGCAATCCGACCTTCGCCCATGTCGCAATCCGCTCCACGCTCAGCCGCGAGGAACTCCTCGCGCTCGGCGCGGCTGAAGGCTGGGTCACGCGCGTCTGCGACCGCGGACCTTTCGAATGCGTCGAGATCTGGCTGGAGAACCGTCTGCTCGTGGAAGTTCTCGACCCCGCCATGCAGCGCGACTACGCGCGCGGCATGGCCGTGACTAACTGGAAGGCGATGTTCAGCCTCGACTGACGCTCGTCTTTAGCGAACAGAGACAAATGCACCGGGTCAGCCACCGGCATGGCATCTCAATTTCGCCTGGAACTATCAGATTCGTCGCCTCCAATTAGTATGGCATCAGCGATTTCCTGATTGCTGGGTCAAGAAGTGTCTGTCGAGTGCCACCGCTTCATATGCTCGGTATGGCTGTCCAGATAAGCTCCGGTGCCGTAATGCTTATCGTAGAAGTCGGTGTCGAGATGAACGGCCTGGACGAACCCGGTCAGCACTACGGTGGTGAAGGTACCCGGGAACTTGCCGAACTTTTCGTGGATGTAACTAGCTACCTCGCCCATGCAGGCGATGAACTCGTCGCTATATGACGAGACGCTTCTTTTGATCTTGGCTGTGTCCCTCCACGGTCCGGGACGCGCAGGATCGTAGCTCCCGCCCTTGCCGAATTTTCGCGCGACGAAGGATTTCACGGCCGCCTTCATGTTCGGATGGTAGGGCGGGCACATGGCCTCGTAATGGCCGTCGAGCCCTACTGGGTCCGGCAATGCCCAGCGCTCGTCCTTCTGGAAGCGGAAACCGAATCCGGCGATGCCCTGCTCGGCGAAGGCACCGAGTATGCTCCAGCGGTTCATGCCGTTAAAATATAGACCACCCAGGCCCATCGCTTGCATTGTGAGAACGATGTTGTGGCTCATGAAGGCGAGTTCTGAGCAGTTTGCCTCGTAAGCCGACTGCTGCAGGACCGAAAGCGGCATGCGCTTTTCTCCATTGAGCAGGCCCGAGCGGATGAAGGGTTCGAGGTCGCCCGCCTGCCTACCTGCCTCGTCGTCCACGATGACGTTGCCGTTGCCGATCACCATCGCCATCAACGCCAGCACCTGTTCGGCTGCATCGGCGATGGGCATGAAGAGGGTGGAGCCCGGCTTGTTGGCCATCCACAGGTTTGGTTCCAGCATGTGCGGCGGCGCCGAGGGCAGATCGAGGCGCGTGTCCGACAGCTTGACCGTCTGTGCGCGGGCAACGGCGACAATGCGTTCGGCGTCGTCCTTAATGCCATCGAACTCGCGTAGCCGGTCTGGCGTTATATCCCGCGTATTGACGAGATAGGTGCCCGCGTCGTCCGTCATCAGCATGGCCGGCGTGCCGAAGCCGCCGGCCGTGGGTGCCGTGCGCCCTGTGTAACGCAAAGAATAATGCGCATGCTCTTGCGGGCGGTCGGGGCCGTGCGGCACGCCGAAGCTCCAGCCGGTCACTCCCGTTCCCGCCGCGACAAGAACGGCCCGTTCCAGGTCCGACAGCGGGACCGGCGCGTGGCGCGACGCAAACGCGAGCGGACCCGATGGAATTTCCATTCCAAGTCCGAAGCGACGCGCGCGCCGGCCAAACATGGCGCTCATCAAAGGATAGCGCAGGAGGTGGTCCAACGGAGCTTCGCGCGCCATGGCGTCAGCTCACGCCGTCTGGCGGGCGGGCAGGCCCATCGCATGTTCGGCGGCGATCGGGACATAGGTGTTCTTTGCAGAGTCGCCGAGCAGCGGATCAACGAAGTTCCGGGCCTTGTCGACCGACTCCGCCTCGTAGAGGCAGGTCGCCCGGCTCATGTCGCTTGCGGGCAGGAACATGTGGACCCGAAGCCCTTCGGGCAGCGGAAACGCCCCTTCTGCGCGCTGCTGGAAGGCGGCTTGATTCTTTATGTCGTGATCGATCACGATGAACATTCGGATTACTCCTCTTTGCGTAAGTGCTCGAACCATGGCGGAGGGCTGATCCCGCCATGGCAGCAAGCCTGGCAGAAGGCGTGCGCGCCTCTCAACTTTCAGAACTGTAGCGATGCCGCCGTTCCCACACGGGCGGACGAGCGTTCACGGGCGGCGGGGCGGATGTTCTGGTTGACCCGGAACAGGTTCTCCGGATCGTAGGCCGCCTTGATCGCGGCGAGGCGCTCATAGTTGTCGCCATAGCTGGCCCTGATGCGCGCCTCGCCCTCGTCGTCCATCATGAAATTGACGTATGCGCCTTCGGCGTTGAACGGATGGACGGCCTCCCAGTAGTCCTTCGCCCATTTCCGGAGCTCAGGCGCCTTGGCCGGATCGGCATCGATGCCGGCAATCACCATGGACCAGGTGGCAGCGCGCGCATTCCACGCGGTCTCCTTCTTTCGGACGCGCTGGGCCGCTCCGTCGATGGGGTAGAGATGCATCAGCGACAGTTCGCTCGGCGATTTGGCCGCCTGCGCAATATGCGTCTCGATTGCCTCGTCGGGGAGCGAGGTCACGAAATCGCCCTTCCAGTACCATTGCAGGCCCTTTGGCATCAGCGGATCAAACATGCCCTGCAAGGCCGGGAAAGGCATGGAGTCCATCCAATCGAACATCGGCTCCGGCAACTGCTCCAGAAGTGGCGCCATGGCTTCCTGTCCGTCCTGCTTCGAGCCGTTGTAGCAGGCAACGATGGCGCAGGCCTTAGCCCCCCAGTGCTCGGGCGGAAAGGGATAGGTTGAGGGAACGCCCTTGATCCCGACAAAGATGCCGAGTTCTTCCGGCGCCTCGGGCAGGTAGTCGCGATAGGCGCGCATGACGGCCGCGGCGTGCCGGGCCTCCCAGAAGACAGGTCCGCCAAAGACCGTACCGACAGGGTGTGCATTGAACAGAAAACTGGTCACCACGCCGAAATTGCCGCCGCCGCCGCGCAGAGCCCAGAACAGGTCCGGGTGCGCCTTTTTGCTTGCGGTGACTATGCTGCCGTCCGCCCGAACGAGATCGGCGGCGATGAGATTGTCGATGGTCAGCCCGTGCTGGCGCGTCAGATAGCCGGTGCCGCCACCGAGTGTCAGTCCAGCGATGCCGGTGGTTGAAACAATGCCTGCGGGCACGGCAAGGTCAAACGGATGGGTGGCGTGATCGACATCGCCTTGCGTGCATCCAGCCTCGACGCGCACGGTGCGTGCTTTGGCGTCGACATTCACGCCTTTCATCGGAGAAAGGTCGATCACCAGCCCGTCGTCGCAGCTTCCCAGGCCGGGTCCATTGTGGCCCCCGCCACGGATCGCGATCAGCATGCCGGTCTCGCGCCCGAAATTGACCGCCGCGATGACATCGGCGGCATCCACGCATCGCGCGATCATCGCCGGTCGCTTGTCGATCATGCCATTGTAGAGTCGGCATGCGTCTGCGTAGCCTTCGTCGCTGGGCCGGATCACTTCACCGCGCAGCGTGTCTTCAAGCGCCGATGTCCGAACGTCATTCATGTCAGCCTCCATCACAAAACTTGACCGTTGCGCGATAGAGGGTCGCAACCTCATAGCGGGCCGACAACTTTCAGATCTGTAGCAAACTCGATTCTGTGGCTGTTTCAGGCTAGACTTGCTGTATGAAGGGCTACGGACAGTTCTGCCCGCTCGCCCTCGCCTCGGAGATCGTCGGCGAGCGCTGGACGCTGCTGGTGCTGCGCGAACTCGCGCTCGGGTCCACCCGCTTCAACGACATCCATCGCGGTGTGCCACGCATGTCGCCGGCGCTGCTGTCGCGCCGACTCAAGACCCTGGAGAATGTCGGCATCGTCGAGCGCCGACATCAGGGGACTCGCGCCGACTACGCGCTGAGCAAAGCTGGCGAGGCGTTGGTGCCAGCCATCAACAGCCTTGCGGCATGGAGCAAGGAGTGGCTGCCGGCGACACTGAGTGCAGATAGCGCCGACCCGGACCTGATCATGTGGGACATGCACAGGCGTATGAATCTCGATCGCATGCCCTTACCGCGCACTGTGATCCAGTTCGAATTCACCGACCAGCCGGAGGTCAAGCGGCTTCGCTGGATTGTCGGCGAGGCCAATGGCATCGAGTTGTGCATCACCGACCCGGGGTTCGAGGTTGATCTGTTCGTGGAAACCGACAGCCGCACCGTCACCCTGGTCTGGTATGGCGACCTGCCACTCGCCCGCGCGCTGGCTGACGGCGCGATCGAACTCCACGGCCCGCGCCGACTGTGTGAGGCCTTCCCGTCCTGGCTTCAGCTCAACATGCTGGCGGAACTTCCGAGGAGAAGACCTCGGGCGGTTGACTTGGATTGATGGCGACCTCGCGCCGCCCACCGCGATGAATTTCTCCGATAGGACTACGCTTGTGCCAGCAGTCGCCCATGCTCAGTGTTCTGAATGTCCTGAGTACGGCGAGCGAGAAACGGCAGCTTGCTCCGAATCGGCTACGCAAGCGGACGGTCGGCAGTCGGCCCCGAACCCGTCGTGGGAAATCATTTCCCAACATCAACTCGGCGATTGGACCGGACCGGGGTGGGAAGCTGCCGTTAGGGGGCCACCGATGGGAACGGCGGCAATCGAACTTTCGAGACCTTCGGGCTTGCGATTGCATGGACGCAGTTCATTCTATGACTTTCGTTCTCTAGGATCGCCAGATGGGGCACTTTCTCGACCCCAACTTGAATTGGATCGGGGGGCCGAGAAAGGGGAGTTCATCAATCGCGACCGCTCTCGTGCGCCTCGCAGGAAACCGACGGATTGAAGTCGGCGAAGGTTCCGTCCGGATTTTCCTGCCAGGCCCAAACATGCAGCTCGTAGAACGGATCGAGCCCGTAGCGGTTGGGCGCGCCGACATGATGGAAGAGATGCCCCTCCAGCACAGCGGGGCCGGAAAAGGTGATGAACTCGACACCAACAAGTTCCATTTTGCCGTTTCCTTGCGGCTCATACATCAAAGCTTCCGGCCGACTTACGTCAAGCTCGTCGTCTGCCAGATGGCCTTCATGGACGAAGTGCACACCTATTGCGCCACCGTTCGGGCCGCTGACACGAGGCTTGGCCGTATAACCCTCGGCCAGCGCGACATCGACGTCCTCGAACCGCTGGTTCGCATCACGAACGAGCACCGGGAGTGTCACATCGGCGGCGGATACCGGTCCGGTACTGATCGACGTCAGTACCGGCGAGCATAGAAGCACCGAACGGGTTTTCATGGATGTCCTCCCTCTGTTCGACAACGTGTTGGTCTCATATTCCGTTTTTGTGAGGCAACTGGCAGGGCCGCCACAAGGCCGCCCTCACGCGGTCTCGGCGCCGACCTGCGGGTCCGGGTTCTTGACGACGGTACCGCGGACGATCTGAAAGTCTTCGCTCGGCGCCCCGACGCGTCGGCCATGCTCCCGGATCGCTTCCGGATCGCTAGCCTCGTAGATGCAGACCGATCCGATGCGCCCGTCCGGCTCGGCAACGGCGTAGGTGCGGATCCACCGTACGCGATCAGCCATTTCTTCGCCGACACGAGCCGACTTCGCGCCGGCCGCTTCCAGTTCCTGCTCGTTGGCCCAGGCGCCACGGCGGCGAATGACATAGAGATTCATCACTTCCTCCATTGGTGTTGGTTGACGGTTAGAAGATGCGCCAAAGGGCCTTCTGCTTGAAGCGGCCGATCGTGACATTCGCGGGAGGCGAAAGTGCCAATCCGGTTCCAGGTTCTGGAAGCCACGCGTATTCTTTGGGATAATGCCCGCAGCAAACGGGAAGGATCATGGCTGAAGACGGCGACATGCTGGAAGTGACGATCGTCCTCGTAAATGAGGGCTATGCCTCTACGGCGGTTGGCCCCATCGAGGTATTCGCGTCGGCGGGCAAGATGTGGAACGAGATGAGCGGCGGCGTTGTGCGGCCACGCTTCCGCGTGACCATGGCCTCGATCGACGGCGCGCCGGTGGAAAGCGCCTACGGCCTTCGCATCGCCCCCGACAAGAGCATCAACGAGGTCGGGGCGGCCGATCTCGTCTTCGTCTCGGCCTCCGGCCCTCGGAATGGATGCAGCGCCACGCGAAGCTGCTGCCCTGGCTGGTCGAACGATATGGCAGGCAAGGCGCTATGCTGGCCGGCGTTTGCTCGGGCGTGGCCTTCCTCGCCGAGGCGGGTCTCCTCGACGGGCGTCGGGCCACCACCCATTGGGGCGTGGCGGAAGAGTTCCGGCGCCGCTATCCGAAGGTGGACTGGCAGACCGACATGCTAATCACCGAAGACGCCGGACTGTTCTGCGGCGGCGGCGTCAACGCGGCGACCGACCTCAGCCTCTACCTTGTCGAACGTCTTTGCGGGCGGGAGATCGCGCTTCAGTGCTCCAAGGCTTTGCTTCTCGACATGCCGCGCCTGCACCAGTCCGGATATGCGATCCTGCCCATATCGCGCCCGCATGCGGATTCGCCGATGCGCAGGTTGGAGGAGTACCTGCACGAGAACTTCCGGCGCGACGTCTCGATCGAGGAGTTGGCCGGCATCGCAGGAATGAGCGCGCGCAATCTGATCCGGCGCTTCAAGGCAGCGACGGGCTGCCTTCCGGGCGCTTATCTACAGATGGTACGTGTCGCCGCCGCCCGGCAGATGCTCGAGAACGGCGCGGCTTCGGTGCAGCGGGTCGGTGTGTCGGTCGGCTATGAGGACACGACGTTCTTCCGACGTATCTTCAAGCGCTACAGCGGTATGCCGCCGGCGGCATACCGTGAGCGCCACCAGCTGCGCCATGCCTCGCCGGATCGCGACGATAGCGCACCCGGATCGCTCCACTGAGCGAAACGAACGAAAGTCTTCCACTCTCTATTCTCGTTGCCAACGCTCTGCAGCAATGACCGACTCGGGGTCAAAGCCGCCATTCCGGCCCTGAGGCGCGAATGACCGAAATGAGGTCGCTTGCCGAACGCGGCTTACTTGGTTTTTCCGCCAGAACCGGACAGGCAGCAGACGGCCCCGAAACCGTCGTGGGGAAAACATTTCCCAGCTTCAGCAAGCGGGCCGGACGCCCACGTCTGGGAAGGCGTGGGAACCGGACTGACGGCTTTGGGTGACTACGCCGCGATAACCTGCCCTTCATCAGGCCGACTAGGCTCGACGGTAGTGCGCCCTCCCTTCAGTCGCTACCGATCGATTGGCTACCCGTCGAAGGACGCCACCCAACAAGACACCAGCCGATAGATGAATTGCTAGGCTCGCACACTCGCAGGAAGCACACGCTTCAGGATGTCTGCCAGACTGACGATTCCGCGCACCTCGTTGTTATGCATCACGATGGCGAGTTGCACGCTCGATCCGCGCATTCGGCCGAGTGCCTCGTAGACGGGCGTCTGCGCCTCGAGCAGGAAGGCCGGTCGGGCACATTCTATCGCGGGCTGGGCATCCTGCAGGAGCAGCGTATCACGAACGTGCACCACGCGCGGCAGTTCCCCGTCATCGCCGAGCATCAGGATACGCATGTGCCCAGACTGCAGCGCAGCGGCCCGGGCGTCGGCCACGCTTGCCGAAGGCGTCACATGCGTCGGCGCCACGTCGGGCATGAGGGCGTCGACCCTTAGGGTCCCGAGGTCGATGAGCCCCGATATCTGCTGCTGCATCTGCGGCTCGAGCGTGCCAACCTTCGCCGAATGTTCGACGAGTTGCCGGATGGTCGCGATGTCCTGACCACCGACGGCCGCACTCTCGACCGGCTCAACGCCGCTGGCTTTCACCAAGCGGTTCGCAATGCTGTTCACCCAACGAAGCAGCGGCCGCAGAGGCCAGATATAGGCGCGCGAGATCAAGCCGATGGCCAGGGCCGACCGTTCGGGATGTGCGATGGCCCAGGATTTGGGTGCCATCTCACCGACGACCAGATGCAGAAAGGTGACGACGAAGAGCGACAGGCCGAAAGCCGTGCCGCCGGCAGCCCAGTCCGGCAGACCCCAGGTGGTGAACACCGGGCCGAGCCAGGCGTCGACGGCAGGCTTGGTGACCGCGCCGAGCGCGAAGGTGCAGGCGGTGATGCCCAGCTGCGCCCCGGCAAGCATCAACGTCAGATCATTCATGCCGCGCAGGGCGGCCCTGGCAGAGCTGCTGGTGACCGCCAGTTCTTCAAGACGGTGCCGGCGTGCACCGAGCAGTGCAAACTCGATGATGACGAAAAAGGCGCTCAGGCCGATCAGGGCGATGGTCGTGAGGGTGACGATCAGCGGGCTCATCGGTCATCCTCGAACATCGCAACTTCAACCAGCCGCACCCGCAGCTCGGTGGGAACATGGCGCTCGACACGTAGCACGTCGACCTCCAGCCGGTGCCGCACGGGCACATCGGCGACCAGTTCGGCTGGATCAACGGGCAGGTCGATGGTCACCGTGTCACCTTCGACCGGCAATGCGCCCAGCTCGGCGATAAGCATGCCTGCCACCGTCTCGACGTCGCCGCGCGGCAGTTCGTGCCCGATGGCGCGCTCGACCTCGTCGAGATGCACGTCGCCCTCCATGATCCAGATGTCGTCGCCCTCCGAGACAACGGCATCGCCGACCTCGAGATCATGCTCGTCGGTGATTTCGCCGACGATCTCCATGGCAAGATCCTCGATTGTGAGAACGCCCGCGAAGCCGCCATATTCATCGATGACGCAGGCCAGCTGGTTGGTCGTCGCCACCAATTGGGCGAGAGCATCCGGCAGCGGCATCAAGGTGGGCATCACCGTGGCGGGTCTCATCACCGCGGTGACACGTTCGTCGGTGCGACCCGTGGCCAGGCGCTCCAGTACGTCGGACAGGTGCACCACACCCACGGGGGTATCCTCGTCGTCGATCACGGGGTAGCGTGTGTGGGCGCGTGCCATCAGTTCGCGCAGTTCCTCGAGCGTCGTCTCAGGGCTTACCCAATCGACTTGCGAGCGCGGTACCATCGCGTGCTCGACATCGCGCTGCGGGAAGTCGAGGATGCGGTCCATCATCAGCGACAGCTCGACAGGTAGGTCTCCACTATCGCGGGAATCAGCGATGATGCGCGGCAGGTCTACGGCCGAGGCACTGACGTCGATGTCGTGAACAGGCTCGATGCGCAGTGCCCGCAGCAACAGGTTTGCAGACTTGTCGAAGAAGCCGACGAGCCAGCCGAAAACGGTGAGATAGATGAGCGTCGAGCGGGCGAGCCCGCGCGCGAGCGGCTCAGGGTTCGAAATGGCGAGGTTCTTGGGATAAAGCTCACCGAAGATCATCTGGATGATGGTGGCGAAGGCGAGAGCCAGCACGGTGCCGACGGCCACGCCCACTTCGACCGGAACGCCAACCCCGCCAAGCAGCACACCGAGCGACTGGCCGACCAGCGGCTCGGCGACGTAGCCGACCAGCAGGCCGGTTACCGTGATGCCGAGCTGGGCGCCCGACAGCATGAAGCTCGTGCGCTTCGTCACGGCGAGCGCATTCTTGGCAGACGCATCGCCCTCAGCGGCTCGCGCGGCGAGCCGCGTGCGGTCGACCGCCATGTAGGCAAATTCCTGCGCAACGAAATAGCCATTCGCGGCGATGATCGCCAGGATCACGAGGATCCCCAGCAGAAGAAGGAGTATTGGTTCGATCACCGCGACACCGCCAGCACGGAGGGCAGGACAGGAATGGCTCGTATTGGCCTATGGTCCACAGCGGTTACAGTTTCTTCAAAGTTGCGAATGGTTTGCAAATGGGATTGGAATGTGACCTCGTCAAGATGCATCGGGAGCAAAGATCGGTTTCGATCTGAGCAGGAGCCAGAAGGCCAACGCCACGGTTCCCCCGCAGCGCGCGAAGAAGCGGCCTGACCACACTGAAAAGATGTGCGTGATTCCCCCCACTGACGGAGCCGAAGGTCCCAAGCACGGGTGGGCCGCGCTGCTGGACGGCTTGGCTACGTATCTTCCGGCCGAAACTCGACAGACTGCGTAGGCGTTGCCGCGAGATCCGAACCGGCGACAAGTTGGTTTAGTCGACCGATGTTAGGTTCTTGGTGACGCGTTCAGGCCAAAGAATGTCTGCAAGGAGGTCGACTCCTGCCAGTCTCCAACCGACGCGCTGACGGGCTTGAATTTGCGGTGGGAAAAAGACTGGCAGGTTTCGGGCGGCTATACCGCGAAGCCGACAAACTTCGACCTGCCAAGGCCTGATAGCAGGGACGCGGACCGGCGCTTTGGACCAGGCTGTGCTACTGCGATTGCTACCCGTGTGCGATGGCGCGCCACGCATTTCGCGACCGAGACACCGATGCAGAAACATCGATGGTGGCCGCAAAGTAGCCATCCTTAAGTGGTTAAGAAGTATGGGAACTTTTCGTCCCCTTCTATTTGTGGGCCGATACCTCGAAGCGAGAGCTCGTTTACGACTGTCAGCACGGTAACTTTCATCGCGCGCAATCGGCATTTAGATCCAATGCGATTTACCCTGCATTTTCTAGCTGGATATTGTCTGCTGGGCAGTCTCTCGCGGGGATGGAGGTTGGGGCGGTGAGAGCTTTATCTGGGATTTCGACGCGCAGTTGGATGAGGTTGGCTCGATGGACCGTGTTCGGTACCCTTGGCTGCATCGTGATCTCGGTCGGATTCAACTACATCTATTTTTGGAACGAAAGTCCGGAACTGCTCATCAAGGCTTTGATCAGCGCCACGATTATCCCTGTCATTCTTGCCGGTCCGCTGTTTTTCTACCTCACTCTCAAGCTGCGCGAATTGGCTATTGCCAATCATCGTTTGAACCATCTGGCATCGACCGACAGCCTGACCGGTTGCCTCAATCGCGGAGCGTTCACGCGCTCCATCGATAGCTTCCTTGAAATCAGAAGCATTGGTGGACCGCGCGCGGGCACGCTGCTCGTCATTGACGCGGATCATTTCAAGTCGATCAACGATCGCTTCGGGCATCACTGTGGAGACGAGGCACTTAAGCTTATGGCGGATGCCATTCGCGGGTTAATGCGCAAGAACGATTGGCTGGGCCGGCTTGGCGGTGAAGAATTCGGCGTCTTCTTGTGCGGTGCCGATCTTACCGAAGCCTCGCTTGTGGCGGAACGCATCCGCAAGAGGATCAACACGCTCGACTTCATGGTCAATGGAGAGTGTCGCGAATTGTCGGTGAGCATCGGCGGTGCCGCCTTCGCCGGACGCATGACATTCTCGGACCTGTTTCGCATCGCCGATGAGCGCCTTTATGCCGCCAAGAATACTGGTCGTGACCGGATCGAGATGATTTGGATTCCAGAACAGCAATTTGTCGTCGCTTCCCCAATCGGAATGCACTGATCATTCCCGATGAGGTGTCTCACTCCTGCTGGGAAACTCGAAAGGCCTCCTATTCAGCCTCATCGACAAGCTTCAAGAGCGCTTGCAGCCGTTCGGACAACTCGCTCTCCAACGGATAGGACGCTGAGCATTTGACGGCGCCGCGAAAGATCGCGTTCGTATTCAAGCGGCGAAGTGCCATCCCTTCCCCGCCGGGCTTTCGGGCTTTTTCATGTGGGTGGTGCCTCAGTAGCGGTCACAATATTGTCGGCCGCAATACTTCTCCAACAAGGCCCGAGCATCATAGTTCCCATGAATGCGATGCGCTCGTGAGACTAGCTCGTCGCAAAGCTTGGTTCAGACGGCTGCGACCAGTGCCGCCGCCATCATCCGGGTCCGGAGATCGGCAAGCACGTTCGGCTTGTGTGAGGTGACGCTGCGCTTGATGTCCAGGATAAGGGCCCGGTGCCGGATGGCATCGACCACCAGCAGGTCGGGGCGATAGAATTCGCGCGTGTGGACCTCCGATGCCAGGCGAAGCGCGGCGGCCTTCGACCAATCGTTGCGCTTCAGGAAGGCTTTGGCTTCGGGAAGCACTGGCAACGGCGCGTCGAGCGGCACGACCACCAGCTCGTCGCGGCACTGGCAGATGGCCTTGATGCCGCGCTCGAGCAGCCCGCCCTCCATGCAAGGCCAGCAATTCTTCGGCCTGCCGCGTGCGCGCTTCGGCGTGGGCCAGGCGGGCTTCGAGTTCGCCGAGCGACCTCAACATCGACGCGGCCATCGAAGGACGCGTTGAGGCATCGGCGCCGGCAGCGCGAACGACGGATGCCGCGGCGCAGTCGGACTGCGCCCCGGCATTGAGCTGGGGGATCTCGAAGGCGATGCCTTCATCAGAAGCGGAGTTCAAGGTAGTAGTCTTCATAGCCCAAGGCCTTTCACCAGAAGGTTGCGGGTCAGGCCTTCGTTGGTGTTACCAGCACCTTCGAAGGCCGTCCTGGCTCCGGGACGATCCCGAAGCCGCCAGCACTATGAGCGGATCCGATGCGCCTGGGAGCCCGCCTCGAAAAAGATCTCGATCGCATGGTTAATGGCGGGCTCTCGACGAGCCCCGGACTTCCGGATCCAGAACGGCAAAGGCCCCGCGCTGGCGGGGCCTCGTTCAGCGGCCGGGGCATCTGCGGCAATCGGGTTCTAACGCAAACAGCGGGGCCGGCCTTGCAGCTCGGAGATGGTTTGGTCCGGGCAGGATGCCCGGACCGCGTTCTGGCCGAATGATCAGGCCTTGGCGGGGATCGGCGCAGAGGTCTCCTCGGCCAGATCCGGGACCAGCGGGGCCTCGGTCGAGGCAGCCGCCACCTTCTTCCGGTCGCGCCCCGGCGCGCCGGCCTTGGGCTTCGACTTGCCAGGCTTCTCGGTCGAGGCAGCCGACTTGCGCGGGCTGGCCGCCTCGCCTTCCACCTTTGCCTCCCCACGCTTGCGCTTCGGCGCGACCTTGGCCGCTGCCGCGGCGAGCCTGGCCTCGTCGGCCTTCCTAACCTCGGCGGTAAGCTTCGGGCCCAGAGCCCATTCGAGACGGGGTACCACCTCGCCGGAAAGCCACTCGCCAAGCTTGTCGGCAGCCGGCCACTGCTCCCGCCCGCCCAACTCGTAGAACAGCCGATCGAGCTTGCTCCAGCCGGAACCAGCGGGAAAGTTTGCGGGGTGCACGATCCAGGCCGCGCCGTGCGGGTTCGGCTCCACGAAGCGTACGAGGCTGGCAAGTTCTGCCTTCGCCCGCCTGGCTTCATGCTCGATCCGGTCGGCAGCCCGGCCCTTGCTGACCCTCTTGCCGAGGTTGTGGCGGTCGAGCTCTTCAAGTACTACCGCAAGAATCGACTGGAGCCGCTTCATCAGGACCGGCAGCCCAACACTCAGCTTGACCCGCGCATTGGCCTTGATGCCTTCCGGCCCGCCCATGTCGGCAGGCTCGGCAACGGGCTCGGCCTCTTCCCCGGCCTTGACGAAGGCCTCGATCTGCGCGGCCGTCATCGCGGTGCCAGCCTCGAAGGTATCGAGCACGGCCTCGATCTTGTCCTCGGTCCCACGTGCCAGTTCGTACATGGACGAGCGCAGCATGCCGATCGAGATCAGACGGTCGCGGTAGTCCGAGAGATGCAAATGCACCCTCTCATAGTTCTCCGCGCCCTTCCGCGAGAGCTTGCAGCGCTTGACCGTCCAACCCTCGAAGGCCTTCTGCGATCCGCACAGCGGCCTGGCGCGCGCAACCGCCGCGCCCCTGAGGAAGGTGCTCTCGACGTCCTTGCGGTCGCCCTCCTTCAACTCCGCTTCGCACTGGACAAGTTCGGCGGTGGCCTCAGGATCATCGATCCCGAGATCGGCAAAGCTGGGGATGGTCTTCCCCGCGTCCTTGCCCTTCTTCCCCTTGGTGGCCGCGCGCCTGCCCTTCCGGTTGGGCGCGCCTCCTTCCTCTACGCGGGCGGGGGTGGGCAAGGGATCCGTCTGCGAGATGACGGCGGCAGTGGTAGAAAGATCAAGCGTACTCATGTGCAGGCTCCATGGCTGCGGGGTTCAGTCACACTCAGTCACCCAAGCGCTTGAGAAAAGATTATGCCAAGCAACCGTTGTACGCAACCTTTGACCGTTTTTTGTGTTACTTGACGATGCTGAAGATACATTGAAATTATTTCTCAATGGCTGATTATGTATGCTCTGAATTTGCCCGAAAAACTATCTTGCATGTCAAGTCCGTTATTTGGGGGAGCTGCAACAGACGATCTGCAGTTCTGGAATTCCGTTCCATAGCAAATTTCCTGCCCTGAGGCCGGGGACTGGCCGCGGGCAGCGCCTTGCAACAGGCGCAGAAAGTTTCAGCGGACGCCTGCAAGATGAGGGCGAGCAACATTTTTTTGGTGCTGTGTCGCGTGGCTCGGTTGGGAGCCACAACACGGACAACGGGCGGGGATAGCGGCGCGGCCGGAAGCGTTAGGTAAACTTTGCCCAGGAGGATCATAGTGCAGGTGTGGGGCAGCCATCACGGACGGGATAGGGCTGCCACTGCGATGAGCAATGTCGCCATGATGCTCTTTCCGCTGATCGTGGCCGCCGACCATACCGTCTGGACTAGTGGGGTTCGACTCCCAAGAGAGATGCTAGCTCACAACGCCCCCGGTTGCCGGAAGCGTCCGCTCCACCTAGGCATTAATGGAAGCCCCAACGTATGTCCGTTCTCGATCACCATCAACGCCCGCATCGATCGACTCATCATTCCGCCCGAAGCGACCAACGCAATGCCGCTCCTGAGGCATCGGCTCGGGTCTTCTCTCGTGGCGGTCTATCTGCACGGCTCGGCAGCAGCCGGGGGGCTGCGCAAGCACAGTGACGTCGACCTTCTCGCCGTCGTTGACGAAGCGCTGCCCGTCTCGGAGCGCGGGCGAGAAGGCGCATTGTCGCTTTCCTGCCACGACGCTAGCAACGTCGACTAGTTGCCTTGTTCGCGCCATGGGTCGCCTTTCTCACTCATCGAGAGCCCTACAGAAACATAAACCAAACCGTGAGCGAAGGTTGGCGGGAATCGACCTCATCGCCGACCTTCCCAATGCTTGAGGGTTTCCCGAAAGCCGCCGCTCTCGGCGCTTACGAATGCCGGCACGACCGGGCCCTGTCCGGATGGTCCGGTTCTGGCCGAAGAACTGATTAAGCCGCCGTTCGGCGACCGGCCCCGGAACTGCCGCAGAAATGATTTCCCACCCGACCGCGCTCGTGGCGCTCGGACCACTAGCGGCATTAGCAACCGGCCCGCAGCTCATAAAGTTGAATAGGTGAGTATGACCCACCGAAGTGCCCCCGAGCGCCTCCACTCTATTGAGATCGTCGCGTAAGGGGTGGGGTGAAACGGAACCCACCAGAACCAAGAGTCAGGGTTCTTTGCTTGAACCGAGATCATCTGCCCGTTGTAGCTTGGGGGCAGAAAATAGTGGACGTATGGGTATCCTGATTCATTGACCCAGTCCCTCATCCCGTCGAAACCATCGGCGGCGGCGCGCTCTGCCAGGCAGAATACGAGCTTTTCATCATCTCCCGAGAGCCGCCGCTCTTCCAACAGCTCCGAGAAATTATGACCGGCTGCACATTCGAATGTGTCCGTCACTGTGTGCGCGCCCGCACGTAAGATTGGCGGGAGCGGATCGCGACGTGGCAGAATGATTCCACGTTCGCCAATCACCTCATACGGGCCGCCGACTATTCGCTCCTGCGCGGAGATGGGCGTGCTGAGGCACAATGCGACGGCCGGGATGAGCAGCATCCTGAGGCGATGAAACGAGCGGCTTCTCGTTGGCAATAGCAATAGGTCACCAGGTTGCAAACTTGAGTTGTATGCTCGGATCATGTGCGGGCGATGTCAACCGCAACACCGTCCGGGAGCGGCCGTTGCAATGCCTGGCCTCCTCCCATAGAGCGGTGAACTTCTAGTTGAAATCTCGGGCTAGTTCCATAAGTTGCAAGGGCTTGCGAGGCTTTCACTTGCTTCAAAAAAATGAACCATTCCAAACACCGCCCTCTCGCTGTCCTTTCGGCGGGTTAAAGGTCGTGCTTGCACTGGCGAAGCGCTATGACAAATTGTCCGCAAGGTGATCGAACACCCGTCTGATGCGGCGGCTCGTGCGCAACTCTCTATGTGCCACGAGCCAAGTCGGTACCCGGAAGGCATTGATGTCGTTCAAAACAGGCACGAGATCAGGAAAAGCCATCGCGATCTGGTCCGGCAAGATGATCATTCCCAGACCGGCGCGCGCCATTTGCAAAGCCACGAACTGAGACGATGAACTCAGGCGAAAATTCGCCCTCGTGAGATTAAGCCCGACAGGCAGCAAATAGTCCAGCATCCGATCGGCTTCGACGAAGCTGACAATTTGATGTCCGTGAAAATCATCTGCCGTTGGCTCTCCCCTGGTCTGGAGGTAGGAGTGGCTGGCATAGAAGCCCATGATCTGGTCGCGAACGCGCCTCGCAATCAGGTTGGGTTGGTCCGAACGGGCATGCCGGATGGCGACATCCGCTTCACGACGCGCAAGGTCTCTGACGCCGTTGTCGGCAACGACATCGATCTCCAACAACGGAGCTTGCTGGCTGAGATCGTTCAGGATGGGCGGCAGGATATAAGCTGACATGAGCTCGGATGCGGTGACCCGAACCTGACCTTCGATCAATTGAGATTTTCCCGAGGCTGCCAGCGATAGCATGTTCGCACCGCTAGCCATCGAACGCACATGATCGAGCAACTCCACTCCGGCTTGTGTCAGCACGACAGACCGTCCGGTGCGCTCAAACAGGGTGATACTCAATGCATGCTCAAGCGCGACAATCTGCCGGCTGACTGTGGGTTGCGTCTGACCCAGCGCACGGGCGGCAGCCGAGAGAGAACCCTCATCCGCGACTGCAAGGAAGGTTTTGGCAAGGTTCCAGTCAAACGACATAACGCCGACATATACCATTTCTGCATACTGAGGTTACAAATTTGGTCAATTTACCAATGAAATCCGTATCGGTAGGAATTCGGCTCGCATGCGAACAAGAGACATGGCGTCATATCGTCTAGAATCGCGGGGCCAAGAAAATGAATCTTGCAGTTTTGGGCGCGAATGGCCGCACCGGAAGGCTTGTGGTGCGCGAGGCGCTCGACAGGGGTGCGAGGGTCACCGCGATTGTCCGTTCGAACGCAAAGCGTCCGGCGGGCCGGCATGACCAGTTGAGCGTCGTCGTAGGTGATCCTTGCGATCCGGAATTTCTGGCCACTGTGTTTCGAGGTCAGGATGCGGTGATCTCGACCCTCGGCGGTCGAAGGCCCACGAGGAAGGCGGCATCGATCTATTACATGTCGGCAGACGCCATCGCAGAAGCGGCGTTGAATACCGGGCTGAAAAAGGTGGCCGTTACGTCCAGTGCGCTTCTCTTCCCTCCCAGGCGACCGTTGGACAGGCTCTTGACGGCCATAGTGCGCGATGTCGTGCAGAGCGCTAAGCGAATGGAGCAGACGCTGCGTAACGCGAACCTCGATGTCGTCGTCGCGCGTTGCGGCTTTTTGAGCGACATCGAAGAGAAGAGATATCGCGCAGAACTTGGTTCTTTGCCCGATGGCGGCTCATCTGTATCGCGCTTGAGCCTTGCAACGTTTCTTGTCGATACGGTGCAGAAATCCTGGTCAGGCTACCAGGTCTATGGCGTATCAAGACCCTCGGGCTGATGAGCATCGTGCAAGGTAATGTGCACCAACTCGCAGTCGGAGAACGGCGACTTTCGCTCCCATCCATCCGAAAGCCGACTGCCGGCTTCCTACCCCGGTCCGGTCGTTGTCGTCCAATCGCCGAGTTGATGTTGGGAAATGATTTCCCACGACGGGTTCGGGGCAGTCTGCTGCCTGTCCGGTTCTGGCGGAAAAACCAAGTAAGCCGCCGTTCGGCAAGCGACCTCATCTCCCTATTCCAAGGTTCTGATGGGCTTACCGGAAGCCGCCGCTCTTGGCGCAGAGCCAGAGTCGCCGTCACCAGATCTGTGCTTGCCGGTGACCAGGGCTACTAGCGAGTCCACCATCGCCTCCGTGGAATGTCGCCATGGATCGTTCATCGCATCCGCCATTGCGATCATCGTGATCAATCCTATCGCGGCCATGTCGACGGCAACGGCGAGACGACGTGCGTCGCCGTCGCCGACGAATGATTTGTCGAGCGCGATCTTTTCTTCAAGAACGTCATAACTCGCGCTCGTAGTTTCGTGGATGGGCGCAAGCAAGTGCTCATCTCCCTGTCGGGCAGCGATGTCCGGCTCGAACTGGATCCAGAGATAGAGCATCCTGAACCGGCCAAGGTCGGCCAAGTGATGGGCGACCAGCGTCCTGACAAACGCCTCGATCGCCTCTGCCGCAGATTTCGCGTCGGCCATCGCCGCGGTAACCACGTCGCGCTCCTCCATCAGCACCGGCAGGCAGAAGTCCCGAACGAGTTCCCGCTTGTTTGGATACCAGTAGATGATCGCCTGCTTGCTGACGCCCAGGATGCTGGCGAGCGCCTGGAACGTGAGTGCTGCCGTTCCTTGCTCGGCGACCAGACGCCTCGCCTCCTCGACGATTGCTTCTCGTGTTACCCGCCTGCTCGACGCCACACTTGCCTCCTTGACAATTTACCGTTGGTAAGTAAGATCATTTACCAACGGTAAGCAAGGGGCCTACGATGACTGAGCTGCGCGTTTTCACGTTCTCCCCCGCTTTCGGTCTACCAACCGGGGGGCCGTTCGCCCTCAAACTGCTGAAGTGGCTGGATATCGCCGGCATCCACTACGAGCAGGTGATCGAGAATGATTCCGGAAAGGGCCCGAACAGGAAAAACCCCTGGATCGAACTCAACGGCAAACGCATCCCAGACTCAGAAGCAATTATCGACCACCTTGCGCGGCTGTACGGCTTTGACATTGATGCCGACCTCGACGCAGCGGAGCTTGCCCGACTCCATGCATTTCGACGCATGATCGAGGAGCACCTGCATATGATCTTCGAATGGGAAATGTTCGTTCACCCCAACGGTTTCCCATTCGCACTTGGCATCGCGGAAACGATGGTGCCCAAACTGGTGGCACGTCCGGCGGCAGCCATGTTCTGCCGCCAGATGAAAAAGCAACTCAATGCGCGGGGTCTCGCCCGGCACAGCGACGAGGTCATCGCGCGCAAAGGCATCGCCGATGTCAATGCCATCGAGGCTGCCCTCGGAGACAAGACGTACCTTTCCGGCAAACGCCCTTCACTCACCGATGTCTCGGCTTACGGCATGCTGCAGCCGATGGCCAAATGGCCGATGCGCACGCCAGTCGCCGATTATATCAAATCACGACCTCAATTGTGTGACTGGCTTGACCGGATCGAGCGTCTCAAGAGGGACGCGCGGCTCGCCGCCTGATCGACTCGGTCCCGGGTGCAAGGCCAACGCGTGCCCGAATTGGGGAGCTCTGTGGGAAAATGATCGCTGGCTGTCACGGCGCAGCCACCCAAACGCCGCCAGACTGCAAACCACCCCGAAGTGGAAAGTCCTGCGAAAGCAATGGGCAAGGATGGCTTGTCGCCAGCGGGCTTCGAAACGGTGCGGATGGCGGCATCGAGGACGGACTATTGGTCATCAGCAAGCTTGAGGAAGTCGATCTGCTGCGATCCGATTTCGGCCCTCCATCGCCTTGCCGGCACCGCCGACCTTGAATAGTGTCCCGGCCGATTTGATGAGGAGGATTTCGACCATGGATGATGTACGCCAGCCGGCGGAGATGAGAGGCCAACTGGACCTGGAACTGACCGCGGAGGTCGTCTCGGCCTATGTCTCCAACAACCCGGTTCCGGCAAGCGAGCTGGCCACCCTGATTGCCACAGTGGCGGAGTCGATCAACCGCCTTTCGGGCTCGATCCCTACCGAGCCTGACAAGCCTGTGCCGGCCGTTCCGATCAAGAAGTCGATCACCCGCGACTACCTGATCAGCCTTGAGGACGGGAAGAAGTTCAAGTCGCTGAAGCGGGCCCTTGCCACGCGCTATGGTTTGACGCCGGATGAGTACCGGGCCAAGTGGGGTCTGCCTGCCGACTACCCGATGGTCGCGCCAGGCTATTCGGCCGCGCGTTCCGAGCTCGCCAAGCAGATGGGCTTAGGTCGCAAACCGGGGCAGAAGCCAAAGCGCGGTCGCAAGAAGGCTTCGTAGGGCGCGTTCTGTCGACGTAATCAAGAATCATGCAGCTACATGCGCGCCCGATCTTTGAATTGAACCCGCGTCATTTGCGTTGAAGAAGGCCCGAATAGGCCCAGCCTTCATAGCCGTCCGCACCGCGCACGCGCGCCCAACCCCGCTCGTTGATCGACTGAACCGCGAGCTCGGTCCCGTTCGGAAGTCGCATGAGGATACGCTGATCGTTGCCGGGGCCGAACCGCAGATTGGCATAGCCTGTCTGCTGCGAGAAGACGCGGTGCGTTCCCGCAAGACCCGACGGCACAACAGCGAATTCGCGCCGGGGGACTTCGCGGCTGAATTGTTCGCCCTTGGTGCAGTAGCTGTCCGAGGGAATGCGTCGCTGCGCGGCTTCGGCCTGGATTGAAGCCTGCGCCCTTTCGCGCGGAACGGCACCGATGCCGATCGCGTTCCAACCGTTTGAGCTCACAAACACGCGCACGCCGCCGCGCATGTCAGCGGCAAGACCGTCAATGAATGAGCGCACTTCCGAGATGGTGCGGCGGGAAGCCACGACGATCAAGCAGTGCTCGGGATCGAGCTGGACAACGCCTCCTTCCGCTTGGCCCTGCGCGCCTGCGGCCACAGTGGTGACGGGGCCCCCGAGCCAAGTACTTGTCAGCGTCGGACGTTGGCACTGGTCCGCCATGTGCTGAAAGGCCTGGGCGAAGCCGGCGAGCGGGAAGCTGATGCTGATCCTGTGGCTGGAGAGCCGGCTGCCTCCCTCGATGCGCAGCGTCCGGCCATTCCGCATCGCCCGCATGACGGCGTCGTCGACACCACTGCCGCTCGCGGCCGGCTTTATGTGGCCGTTGTCAATCTGAAGCGCGAATTCCTCACCGTCCACCGAGGCGGTTATCCGCTCGCCCGAGAAAGGGTTGGGCGAAACCATATCGAAGGACAGACTGTCTCGGCCCCAGCTTGGGTCATGGTCGAACACAATCTTCGGATGGACGTAGAGTACGTCCGGACTGAAGCTGCCGGCGGGGGCTGCTATCGCACATCGGTTGCTACTCGTCCGATAGGAATACCAAGATCCGAACTGCCGTAGTTGCGCGAAGCTGCCGGCCGAATAGCTCGTTCTGGCAGGAGAAAAATCTTCGGCCAGAAGCACGTTTGCCACTTGCCGGTTGAGATGACGTAAACCGGAACGTCCCGTCTCCCGTGCATAGCGTTCCAGCCAGCCTCTCTCCTGCCTGGTCAGCGTAGCGGTCCGCGAGGGCGGCTCCCATCGCTCGCCGAAACGCTGATGCAGCACAAAGCGGATGCGAAGCATGTCGCGCTCACTCAGGTTAAGGGCGCGTTCGGCTGCGAGAAGGCGCTGTTCTTCCGCACGTTTCTCTGCCGCCTCCTGGCGCCTGCGCTCCCGTTCCCGCTGTATGCGTTCTTGGCGTTGCGCCTCGGCCAGTTCGGCACGCGCGCGGGGCAGGTCGATTATCATCTCCAGAGCGCGGGGATAGATTTCAGATTCGCGGCCTCCCATCGTGACGAAACGTGTCAGCGCCTCTTCGGCACGGTCTAGGTCACCCGTCTCCTGCGCGGCGACGGCCTCGAAGAAGGACAGTTCCACGACATCCGCCGCTGGGTCCATCTGGCGAAGTTCCGAAAGAAGCGAAAGCGTCTCCTGATGCTCCTCGTTGACGATGGCGCGCTCTATGCGCACAAGCAGCAGGTCGGTCTCGACCTCAATCGGCAGATTCTGCGCCGTCCCGGAACCGCAACCCAGCACCGTCAACCAGGTCAGGACAATCCACCTCGCGCCAATCATCGCTGATTTCCTTGTGATCGGTCTCCGTCGAGCCCGCGCCGGCGATCAAGAACCGCGCGCATTTCGGCCTGCGCCGTCGCCGCCTGCGCGGCCTTCGACTCCACTTCGCTCACGCGTATCTCGTGATCGAAATTCGCCTGCGCGAGGCAGCGGTTACGAGCGTTCTCCCATGTGCTCACCCGGTGTTCGTAGTCGCGCAGCAGCCGCTCCTGCTCCGCGCGCCTTTGCCTCTCGCGCACTTCCATGTCGTCGACCACGGACTGGAACGTGCTGGCAACGGCCGCCGGAGATGACGCGCCGCGATAAGTCCCGCCGCTTTCCCTTGCGATAAGTTGCAAGGTCGATGCAGCGCTTTCAGATACCTCGAGACCGATTGTCTCGTGCCGGAACAAGATTCCGGCGCTGCTCAATGCCGAGATTTCGCTGTTGACGTTGTTGCAGCCGTCGTCGCCGTCGGCCAGCAGGATCACCATCTGCTCATCGGATTGCGGCGATCGGTTCTGGGAAATGTAGCGGTTGACCTGTCCGACGGCGGGGCCGAGAGGCGTGCCACCATCCGCGACAAGATTGTCGATGAAGCGTTCGGCGACGGCGGCATCCCGGCTGAAGCCGGTGGAGCGAATATCCGGGCTTCCGCAGTCTCCCGTGAAGGAAAAGATAGCAAACTCCGTGTTCGGGGTGCTGGCTGCACGCCCGACGGTTTCGATAGCGGCACGTTTGGCCGCTTCTATCCGGCCACCCGACATGCTCCCGGAAACGTCGATCAGAAGCACTAGGCTGACAACCTCGTTAGATTGTGTGTCATGCGCTGCAGGCGGCAGAACGATGCCCCCGCTCCCACGCCCCGCCGCTCCCCCGCTCACCGGGCGCGGCGTGATCATAGACGCAATGGCCTGGGGAGGAGTCGGCCGCGGGACCTCACATTGTTTCAGCGCCTGCCTGTGCGCAGTCTCAAGATCGGCGCCGCTTTCGATCGCGCGTTCGGCTTCCTGTTCAGCGCGCTTGGCTGCCCAGTCAGCCTGCAATGAAGCCATCACCTCGCGTACACGGCGGGCGGCTTCCCCTTCTTCCCCCTCTACTGCCTCGGCTTCCACTTCGCCTTTCCGCCAGGCCAACATCAATTCAGATATCCCCAGCGCCATGGAGCGTATCGTCGGTTTGGCCGCCATATGGCGCGACGGTTCCCGGAAATTTGCCTTTGCCTCCTCCTCGTTCAGGAAGTTGCCCCGAAGCCCTTGGCACCAGCCCCCGGCGAAATGGAAATGCTCCGGCATCGAGCGTCCCGCCGGTGAGGGATAGCGGCAGAACGCTCGTTCCCATGCCGGCGAATTGGCGACATTGAAAGGCTCCGTTTCTGCGCGCGCGATCACGCCTTCTCCGCAGCGCAGCCCGGCGTGGCTGTTGAGGGCAACGCCCTCGAAGTCCATCACGAAGGTGGCGGAAACGACCGAGACGAGATTTTCGTTTGAAGCGTCGATTTCAACTTTCACGGCGCGGCCGCGATCATGGAAGCTGACGCTGCCCCTTATGTCGCGCACGCGTAGCCCGCAGTTGACGATCGGCTCCCCCATCAGCGTGCTCGCGCGGTAAAGATAATCGACCTGCATAGTCAGGTCGAGCCGCCCGTCGGATATCAACCCCGACCGCTCGACCCTGACATCCGGTATCGTCCCTTTTCGCTCCACATCCAGCGACTGGGCCGAGGCCGACACCGCCCACATCGCCGCCGCCGTCGCGCAGGCTGCCCTCAAGAAGATCCCCATGCGCCCCTTTCGCTTCTTGCCTTGTTTTCAGTTCCCCAACGGAATGCTAGCGGCTCAATCCAGCTGTGTCATCCCGAAACGATGGACCGCGCACGCACGCGCGAAGCGTTTGGCTAACACGGTTTTGGCGTGCTGACGGAAATCGACGTGCAGGCCACGATGAAGAAGAAGATCGACGCCGATATGCCCAGATACCTGATCCTCGGCGCCTGCAATCCCCAGATGGCCTACAAGGCAATCGAGATCGAACCCAAGGTCGGCGCGATGCTGCCGTGCAACGTGATCCTCCGGGAAGTGGACGGCGGCATCGAGATCAGCGCGGTCGACCCACAGGCCTCCATGGCCGGCATCAAGAACGAGCGTCTCATTGCGGTGGCGGGCGAAGTGCGCGACATGCTGGCCGAGGCCATTCGAGCGGTCTGACAGGAGGGGACGCAGCTCATCACCCGCAAGCGGCAAGTCGCGTTGCGATCCGCCCACTCCTGCCTTCTGACGCAGTGGCGAACCGAAAGCCTTTACCGCTGGCAATGGCAGCTACCGGGCCGTGGCGAAGCATCCCCCAACGGATGAATGCGGGCGCATTGCCGCTAGCTGCTGAATGGCCGTTCCTGGATTTCGTAGGGCCAACAGGAGATGGCTTACTTCGGGTCGCTTCCGTCAATTTCAGCCGAGTATCAAGCGTTAGATTCTAGCGCGGCGATCCTCTTGTTTTTCGGCAGACACTAGGTCGCTGACATTGTTCGGCAGACGGCCACGCGTTGAACCGGTGATGGTCGGAAGGAGGATCTCGCTCCCTTGGTGGGCCGCGATTTACTTTGCCTCGATTGAAAGTAGCATCTGCTCTGATCCCTAAGAGGGATAGTCAGGTAGTGGTTCATGGATCAGCGCCTTCTTGTAGCGCAGCTCAATATCGAGCATTTTCGTCGGAGACTGTCCGGCGTGCTTAGTGATCCGCAACGTCTCATGGTCAGCCAATTGCTCGCTGAGGAAGAGGTCAAGCTGGCGGCGTTGAAACGGAAGTTCGCTGAACGCGCGCGTTTAGGTTCGTAACTGTTTTGGCCCAGGGTGGCGGGTCACGCCACCCTGGAATGAAGCGGGTCAGCCGTGAGCTTCGGATACGGCGGCGCGAACAGCTTCAGCCTTCGTTGCGATCGCCGATATTTCGCTCGACGTAAGACCGAGATCCATGATGATGTTGCAACCTCGCCAATGGGAGCGGCTCGTGGACGACTGGCGCTAGTCCCTCGTGATGACGGGCCAGCGCCGCAGCCGGCCTCGCTGTGGGAGCGCGAACCAGCTAAATGCGTGCCCGCCGAAACACCCGGCCGTAGCCGGAAAGATCTGGATCAGCGGTCCGCACGGCGTTGCGTACAAGATCGTGGGCAGGCTGGCGCCAGCCGTCGGCTGGCGCGATTGCGCCGGCCGCCAATGCCAAGGCCGCGTCAGACCCGTCCTGCAACAGGTACAGCACGAATTCCGCCAGCAGCTGGCTAGCCGTCGCGGTCTCAGCGCCGATGGGGCTCTCGGCAAGCTGCCGGATGCGATCCAATCGCTTCCACGGCCAAGTGACGGGCAGGCCCTCGATGCGCTCGGGAGCGAAATCCGCGTCCAAAGATCCTTCGTAGCTCGCTGTAGCGCTAGGCTGCGCCAGCGCCCCGCTGACGAGCCGGAATCTAGAGCAGATTCGACTTAATCCGGGTCATATCCTGCAGCCTCGAAGTAGAGGCG
>Ga0076930_100307_pt1 | contig 55358 bp, 47 predicted proteins | sample HotLakConsoUCCRE_FD_71149 | JGI IMG/M metagenome (GOLD analysis project Ga0076930, IMG submission 71149) | Hypersaline microbial mat communities from Hot Lake, Washington, USA - Hot Lake Consortium UCC-RE (version 3) (version 3) ...
GAGGCTTTGTTCGAGGGGTTGGACTGGCGGCGGGTGGTGGCGCAAAGGGTGCTGGCACCGACTGCGGCAGGATGACTCAGCGGGTCGAATTTGGCATTGTTTTATTGGGCTTTCTGTTCCGGATCTGGTAGAAGGGCGCATGTCGCAACCACTTGATCTCAGACAGTTTCCAGACCTGCCGCCCGAGGTGGTGAATGCCTTTGCCGCCCAAAAGGCAGCGCTGGACGCCGCACAGTTTGAGGCGCGGGTTGAACGCGCGGCACGGCAGCATGAACAGGCAGTGGTAGCCGAAAAGGAGGCCTTCATCACCGAGCTGAAGGCGCTGATCGAGAAGCTGGAAGGCCAGGTTCAGGACTACCGGCGCACCAAGTTCGGGCCGAAATCCGAGAAGCTGGACCCCGCCCAGCTAGAATTGGCGCTGGAAGATCTGGAAACTGCCATCGCCGAGACACAGGCGCAGATCGCCGCTGTCGAAGACAGGATCGCGGTCAGCGAGACAGACCCCGACAAGCGCAAACCACGCGCACCCCGCAAGGCACGGGCACTGCCGGAAAACCTGCCGCGCACCCTACGGGTGGTCGAGCCTGAAAGTATCGCATGCCCCTGCGGCTGCGGGGACATGGTCAAGATTGGCGAAGACCGGAGCGAGCGGCTGGATTACATCCCGGCGCGCTATCAGGTGATCGTCACGATCCGCCCGAAATACGCCTGCCCCAAGGGGCGCACAGGCGTGGTGCAAGCCAAGGCGCCTGCGCATCTGTTGGAGGGCAGCTGGCCCACCGAGGCGTTGCTGGCACAGATTGCCGTCTCCAAGCATTCCGAGCACATGCCACTGAACAGGCAGGCCATGGTCATGGCGCGGCACGGGGTCCCGATCGACCGATCCGTATTGGCCGACTGGATGGGCCGTACCGGGGCGCTGATCGCACCTGTCGTTGACCACATGGCCAAGCGCCTGATGGCCGAGAGCACGCGGCTTTACGTCGATGAAACCACCGCCCCGGTTCTCGACCCGGGGCGTGGAAAGACCAAGACTGGCTATTTGTGGGCCGTGTTGCGCGATGATCGCGGTTGGGGTGGGACTGCGCCGCCGGGTGTGGTGTTCCATTATCGTCCCGGACGGAAAGGCGCGTATGCCGCCGAAATCCTCGACGGCTTCAACGGCACGATCCAGGTCGATGCCTATGGTGGCTATACCCATCTGGCCACATCCAAGCGCACAGGTGGCGATCCGCTGCAGCTGGCTTTCTGCTGGGCGCACGGCAGGCGCAAGCTGATCAAGGCCAAGCCGAAGAAGGGATCGCCCATCGTGGACGAGGCGCTGTTGCGGATCGCGGCGCTTTACAAGATCGAGGACGCCATCCGGGGGCTCGACCCGGACCGCCGCCGGGCTGTCCGGCAGGAAATGTCCCACCCGCTTGTCGATGAATTCTTCACTTGGCTAAAGGCACAGGCCGCCCGCGTCTCGCGCAAATCCGACCTCGGTGAGGCCATGGCCTACATGCTGAAACGGCAGGACGGCTTCAGGCTATTCCTCGAGGACGGACGCGTCGACATCGACTCCAACCTTGTCGAAAACGCCATCCGCAGCCCGGCCATGAACCGCCGCAACGCGCTCTTCGCCGGCCACGACGAGGGCGGGCGCAATTGGGCCCGCTTCGCCAGCCTGATCGGCACATGCAAGATGAACGGCGTCGAACCCTATGCCTATCTGCGTGATCTCTTCACCAAGCTGGCCAATGGCCATCTCGACAAGGGCATCGATGCGCTGATGCCATGGGCATATGCCCAGCAGGACAAGGGTGCATAGGGAACTCGTTGCGTAGTACATTATGAGCTACTGCGCGCCCTCCGATCCGCACCATCTCACCAAAGCGCAAGCCCGGAACCAATGGGGCGTAGCCGCCGCTTGCGGATGGCGGAGCATTTGATGCTGAAAAGAATGCGAATAGCTGGCTTCTTGACCATGCTCTTCATTTTTCTGAACCGGAAGATCGACCAAAACGCCTTTTCCGGCGCACTCGGCCGCGTGAGCCCAGCTATTCGAGCTATATGATTCGATCAGAGGCAACAAAGAGCCTCGCTCCGCAAAAAATGCGAAAAACCTTATTATCGCAGCCGAAGCACGCATCTTTCACGAAGGAACATACCGATACTGCAAGCTGCAGGGCGGTGGTCGGCTGGAGTGATGAGTGTTGTTTTTGCATTTCTTGGTTGTGCAGCACCCCAGGAAATTCCGAATATGACCAGTGTTGCGAAATTCCATCTCGCTCTTGCGGCGCATGTCTTGGTCAACGCAAGTAGGTCCGCTAGAATGTCACCGGGGCTTCAGCCATGGTTTCGAACGCCTCGAGATAGTGATCAGGTCAATCACTTGCACAACGCGCCCATGTCATGGGCAGGTTCCAGGAGAGCTGTCCGTCTGTTCAAGGTGGGCCAGGTAAGACTAAAGTGGCCCCGGAGGATGAAGTGGGGCTCGAGATCGCCGGGTTGACATGTGAAAATCGGGGTTGCCCCCTGAATACCTGACCAACATTCTTGTCAGATGTCGAGCAACATGGCGTATTTTCAGCTCGTGAACCTGCTCTCCGCTCTCGCCCTCAGCTGAACCAGATCGATCTCACCAGAACAGAACCTGTCGAAATCGCGAATGGTGCCGGGATCGACCGCCAGCCCCGCCAGCCTTTGTGCCGCAATTGCTTCCGAGGCGGCGTATTGTCGATCCTGTGCGACCAAAGGGTCAAGGCGCTTGCGAGCGCACACTATTATGTCGCCTTTGCTGCCCGAAACCTGCAATGAGCGTATCCGAACAGGCGGGAGGCAGCAGCACCCGGATGGGGTTCAAGCTGTGACAATGGGCACTGGATGCTGCGCAAAACCCCATTGACGACCGGCGCCTTTCCGGCTGCTTTAGGGACGAAGTAGACCTTGGCCATAGATTTTTGGATGACGGCTTTACGTCCAAAGCAGATCTCGGACGCAACGAATATGTCTCCAATGTCGCGTCTGCAATTTGGGTGGAAAGTGGGATGCCATTTCTGCGCGAAATGCGGACCAAAGCTATGTCTTTTGAGTCACCGTCCAGCGCTTTCGAGTAAGAGAACGCCATCCACCAGTCTCCTTTTCGAACATATAGCCCGAGGCCTCTGCCGAGGCTTGGAGGCGGTCAATAACAACTTCCGAAGAGCAATTGGTCCATGCCGGCGCAAACATGGCAACGTCTCCAGCGGGACCATGCACCACTTTAATAGAACGGCCCCCGTAAAGGCTCGCATCGTGCAAGGTCACCGTGGTGACATCGGCCCAATCCAATTCGACAACCTTACTGCCCCTGAACACCTGTTTCGTCTCCAAACGGAAGCCATCTGACCGAAAACGCAAACGCGCCGCATTCATCGGCGAGCTCCGCAGGAGTCGGAGAGCATGCAACAAGAGAATGCTCCCCATACCCACAAAAACCGCAACCAAAGGCCACTCACTGCTCCCCATCAAGGTGTAGTTGTCGTAGGCAATAAGGAGAGAGGACAACGCCATAATCCCGATCAAACCTGCGGCGATCTTGTTCAAGTGCGGATTTGGTTCGATGTCCTTCATGTCAATTCACTATCTTGAAGCATCACAAGCGCAACCAAATTCATTCAACATGTCTTTCCATTATTTTGCTTTGATCGTGTCGATTTTCCGTCAAGGGATCAACATCTGATGGCAGGATCAATGTTGGCGTGAGGCAACCGGAGGGGTGCAGGGCACGATGAGGCAAATGTCGTGATCGGGTTGGATTTGAGACGAAAGCTGTTTCTTAGCATGCAGTATCGGACAGCGGCGCAAAGCTGCCGTCGGCGCGCAGCCCAGCATCCGACACACTTGGCTCTTTTCGACGCCTGCCCGACGCGGTTCTGTCACTCCATCGCGATCCAGATCGCCCGTGGATCATCTTCTTGATTGAGAACAGCCAAACCCGGCATCAGATTTCCGCTCCGGGTTCCACCTGTCCCCACAAAGGGTTCACCTCGAGCCCCGCAGCTCGCTTCCTGGCTTCTCGCAACGTGACCGGCCGGAAATCCCACTGGTCAACCCCGATATTGACACAGTTTCGCGTGCCCGGAAAATTCTGGTGGACGTGGCCGAACAGCTGGATTGAACCGTGCCGAGCCCCGGGCCATGTCACCATCGGGTAATGGCAGAGCACGGTTCTGCTGCCTTGATCGTTGATTTCCAACAGATCATGTACCGACGACCAATCCTGTAGGCGGCGAACCCATGGTTTGTCATGATTTCCGACGATCAAGTGCTTCCGACCAGGGATCGATGCAAGCATTTCGGACAGCCGATCTGCCATGTTGACATGGCATACTGCGAGGTCACCCAAGACCCACAAATCGTCCCCCGGACCGACAGTGGATTGATAATTATGCAAAATTTTCCGGTTCATCTCGTCGACGGTTTGAAACGGTCGATTGCAGAATTTCAGGATGTTCTCATGGAAGAAATGCGGATCAGCTGTGTAGAAATTCATGATATTCCATAAGCTTAATGTCATTCGAGGTTTTGAAGGTCGATCAATCCTCGCCGCAATATCTGCCCTTCCTGCCCAGTTAGGACCTGGTCCGGATACCCAAGGCTGACGTTCCGCAAAAGGGTGCGCCCAATGACTGTTTCGGCTTGGAAATGGGTGTGACCGAACATCCACGCCTCGGGCTGATGACGCTGAATCAGGCCGGTCAGGTCCGAGCCATAGATCGGGTCGAGTTCGCCTGGCGTTGCGCTGATCAACTGCGGATGCGGGCAATGGTGCGTGACGACCACCGTCGGTCCGAGATGGGACTGGGGCAGCCGGGTTTCGAGCCATGATCGATGATCCTGATGAATTGCCGCTGTCTCGTATGGCCTGATGCGGCGGTAGCCGGCGCCTGCGTTGCGGATGTAGCGGTAGTCGTTCATGCGGGATTTCGCGATTGCTTGCGACGCTGCGACGTCGCCATGCAACGCAAAGTCGGTCCACAAAGTGCAGCACAGAAGCCGCGTGTTGCCGATCACGACTTCCGATTTCTGCAGGAAATGTGCTCCTTCCGATCGAGCGATTTCGGCCAGGCGGTCCTCACCGTCGAGTTTGAAATCGTAATAATCGTGGTTCCCAGGCAAGATGTGAACCCGCCCGGGATCGATGTATCTCGAAAGGTGTCGGATCGCGTATTTCCAGCGGATCCGCGGCTTGTTCGTCAAATCGCCAGCGACGATGACGGCTTCGATACCGGACCATGCCGCCGCAGACAGCCCCGCAAACGGGTCCCGGCCGGCCTCGGTCCACATGTCTAAATGCAGGTCTGCAATAATCAGTACCGTCATAATTCACCTCTTCTTCAAAATCTGCCAGATCAGCCGAGATCAACCAGCTCTGCATCGCCGCTGATCAATCCACCGGCTTGCATTCGGCGCAGTGTTGGCGGGGCAAATTCTGAGAGCAAGTAGAACCGGCTCCAGGTGCGTGCCCATCGGAATTCCCTGTCCAGCTGGAACACCGATGAAGTGACAATAGGTGCCCCCCACTCAAACCGGGGGTGTGCGGCTGCATATCCTGTTAACTGGCAGTATGCTGAGGCGGGGCGGCGCACGAGAGCCCAGCGGCAGAGCTCTGGCGCACCTTCAAGGTCCCCCTCACTCGGGCAGCTGGCATCCAGCCGTTTGAGATGGTGAAGAAGGTCGACCAAGCTGGGCGTCCTTGACCCATGCTCCGGGAACCGGAGGAATTCCTGGTACATCCGACGAAACACTGGGGGCAAAGTCGCAGGGGTCTCTTGATATTCCGGATCATCACGCAGCAAGGTTTCGGCAACCGTTGAGATCAGATGCCGCATCGGATGGTGAGGATTAAAGTGATTGCGCATCGGGTGTTTCCTTCAAGAAATCGCGTTCAACATGCCGGGTTTCGCAGCCCTCACATTCCGCGGGGCTCATGGTGTGGCCTGTTCCATTGGGGACGCCAGACAACAGCGCAGAAATCGCCGTTGCATCCAGATCCCGCTTTTCCATCAGAACCCGGGCGATCCGCTCAATTTCCGCCTTTCGCTCCGCCAGAAGTCGCTGTGTGCGGGTGTCGGCCTCATTCAGCCGGGCCTCGACCCTAGACCGAATGTCGCGTGGTAGCAGATAGAGCGGCGTTTCCGGGTCGATCCAGCTCAGGGATGTCCCGAAACCATAGCTGGTCTCTGCTGCGACAGCGAAACGCGTCGCCAGGGCGAGATCACTGGTCGGGCCGCTCCCGGCGCCCTGGCTGATCACGCTGAAGACCAACCTCTCCGTGACCCGCCCTGCCAGGGCATGAACAATCATATCGCTGATGGTTCCCGGGAGTTTGCATGTGGGGTGTGGACGGGTGACAAGTCCGCGAATTCCGGTAACGCTGACATGTGTGGCAGCGGGAAGTCCCAGAAGATGGCCGGCCAGCAGGTGTCCGGCTTCATGCACGCTGATCCGCCAGATGACGCCAGGCTCCGGCGGGGGCTGGATCGCGTCGGCGGCGGCCAGCAGGTGCCCGAATGACAGCGGGCTGCGTTCTGCGCGGGCACGCGTCCGCGCATCCCTGACCATCGCCGCGATCTCCGCTCCGCTCGCCCCCAACAGCTGATCGCAGAGCCTGTCGATCCCTACTGGATCAACCTTCAGTCCAGAAAGTAGGCCTTCGAGCATAGAAAGGATCCCGGACCGGTCCGGCCGCCCGACGTGGATGTGCCGGTCAAACCGGCCGGGCCTGATGACGGCGCTATCGACGCGTTCGACGTTGTTGGTCGCGGCGATCAGAATGACGCCGGGCGTCGCCGACAGCCGGTCAATCTGGGTCAGCAAGCCGTTCACCACTCCGATGATGTAGCCATTCCTGGAGCCGGTTTCCCGGTCACGGCTGTGAAAAGAGTCAATCTCATCAATGAAAAAGACACTGGGTGCCGCGGAAATGGCGCTTTCAACGGCGGTGTTCAGAGCTTTCAGCATGTCGCCTTGGTGCCCGAATTTTTGACAGTCTGAATATGAAGTCTTCACGAAGCTGATGCCCGCTGACCCTGCCAGCCCCGCCGCCATCATGCTCTTTCCGGTGCCAGGGGGACCCAAAAGCAGGAAGGATTTCGTCACATCGGACCACTTCACCGCCCCGGACTGATAACTCCGCAGATCTTCAACCACTTGCCGCAGCGCCTTGAGCGCTTGCGGCTGTCCATGGACATCATCGAGCGTGACCCGCGTCTGGGTTTTATGCGAAGCTGCACGATCAAGGCGTTCGATCGCGGTCCTGATATCCTCCGCCGCAAAAATGCTCGACATGGCGACATCGGACAGCTGCGCAATCGTCGCATCCGGATGCTGTAACGCGACGGATGGGTCGTTGAATTGAAACGCCATCACCGCTTGCAGCATCTGCCGCGAAAGGGGAGGAAGTCGGAGGGTCGGTTGCATCGCAACGCGAAGATCATCCGGGATCATGTCATCCGCCGTCATCACCGCGATGACTGGATTTCCCTGCAGAATATCTGCCCTGAGGCTTTCAAGAACACCTTTCCCAGTGCGCTTGCGTGTCACGTCATCATCCGCACGGATCGCAGGATCAGGCAAAGCCGGGTCACGACCGATCAATCGTGGCAGAATGGTCCGGATATCGGTCCTGTCGCATTCAACGGGTGCGACAATGACTTGCAGGCTGCCGCGTGGCGGCCGAAATGACGTCAAGCCCGCATTGGCCAGCATGGAATGAAGCCGCAGCATCAGCAACGCATCCAGTAGGTCCCGCGGGGGATTGCGCATTTCCGGTGTCTGAACGCTCGGGGTTTCGTCTTCGTCAAGCTCCTCATCTTCAACCAGCAAGAGTGTCGTGGTTCCCGCAGAGCGGAGCTTTTGAAGATGAGCCAGAACAGCCTCGAGGCCCGGAAGCGTCGTATCAGTCCGGCAGAGATCGGACGTGCTTTCCACCTTTGCGGTGGATCGTTTTGCGGATTTACGTGTCATGGGGGATATCCTTTCGAAATCGCGAAAGGGCACCGGGCATGGCATGCGCCATGCGTTGATCTGTCATGTTCTGAGAGAGGTGGCCATGCGGCCGCAACGATCCGGTGCCCGTCAGAAAAACGGGTCAGGCGTGGACGGATATCCGTATCGAATTGCGGCGGCGGGTCATGGTCGATTCGCTCCTTTGTGTGACTTCAAGATAGCCACGGCCGCACCCTGAGTCCACCCCCTAACCACCTGATAAAATGTGGTTTTTCCGCTTGGATTTCTCGCAAGCGATGGCGAAGGGATTACCCTTTGAAATGGTTTGGATTATTTGGTCGAGAGGGCAGTTTTTCGCAAAACTGATGTGGCCCCTGTATGAAAAGGCTGCGCCGGGCTGGCGATGCCCAGCATACTCGACATTTTCTCGGGATAAGGCCTCGGTGTCGCGTATTTTCGACACTGACGACATCGGGATCGCCCCCGGAGCCCTATTTCACCACCCGGAGCCGGGGCGGTTTCGGGTCTAACTCAAGGTACCGTGACCAGAGCGGCGTGGTCGCATATATCCGGTCCACCAGCTTCCGGCCGTCGGTCATGTCTTCGGATAGAAGCCCGGACCAGACCAGCGGTTTGAGAACCCCGCTATACAGGTCTCCCATGCGGGGATCGTAAACCTGGGCCGGATCGGCTGGACCGTAGAAGACCTCGGTCAGCGCCCGGCCGGCAATCCCGCCCCGCGCCTCATAGTCGATCACGTTCAGCCAGACGTCCCAGTTCCCGAGCAAATTTCGATATTCCCGGGCGCTCCGGAACTTTTCCGCTTTGAACAACAGCGTCCGGGTGACAACGTCGAAGGTCCTGAAGCGGTCGGAGAACAGGTCCTTCCCAGCCTTCGTCAGGCGCAGATGCCCCAGATACGGGCGGACCATACGCATGTTGCGCAGGACGGAATGCAGGATCCAGAGCGGCTCGAAATGGTGTTCATCCGCGACCCGGATCTTCCCGAAGCCGTGATAGATTTCCTGCTCGGTCCAATCAGGGAACTGGATCGTCGTTATGGCCTCCGCAACCATCACTCGCCGGAACGCCCCCGATTTCGTCAGGGGAATGCCCTTCGGGTTCAGGGCGAACTGGGCGTTTAGGAAATCTAGGACACGAAGGACGGGGGAGCTGTCCATTATCGGGTCGTCGTCTGGAAGAGTGCGAAATCGATACATGGGAGCAGGATAGCCGTGATATATTAGGACAGGAAGGGCTTTGGCTGATTGACACGATGCCGCAATGAAATGACGATGCAACCCAAGCTTGAGGGGGTACGATGACTGAAATCAAGGAATTCCAGTTTGACGTGATGATCCGTCTGCCAGAGGGCTGCCCTGACATTGTGGATGTCGTGGACCGGCTTTATGAATCAGGGTGTGACGATGCCGTCGTTGGTTGTGGGAACCCTGGGATGCTTGGCTTGGCCTTCATTCGGGCGGGTTTGGATCAGGACGCGGTGATCGCCCGGGCGGTAAGTGATGCACTGGCAGGGTTGCCGAGGGGGGCTCTGGTTGAAGGGGTAAACTTGAGTGTGTCGGGTTGAGACGCGGAATGCGGCGGCAGAGTTTGCTAAGGCTAGATGGTGATCACGGCCCGTTGCGGACATTCGAAGATGCTTTCGGTAGAGTCCGGCGCCGAACGAAAACAGACATCCGGATCCGCTTGCAAACGACGTGAGCGATCACCGAGAGTATCCCTTAAGTCGCATCAGGAACCCGCCCTTCATCAATGTCCTGCATCCAAGGCAAGACGCGATTGATTCCAGTGCTGTAGTCGTAGGCATCAACGGGTTCTTTGAAGTCTTCTGCAATTTCTTCGACCACGGTGCTTAGCATGTATCCGAACCTATCTGGATGGGCATGTTTGTTCAGAGCCGCAATCATTCCCTCTGCACCAATCTTGCGCAGAGAAAACTCCCAATCATCCATGGCAACGAATGAAACGGCGATCCGGTCTTGTGGCAGAATTCCTGAGGTGCCAGCACATCGAGCCTCAGCGGCATCGGTGATGTGCTTGACGGTTTGCGAGGACATTTGAAACCAAGGCTCTAGCATCAAGACCAACCCGACAACATCGTCGCTGATTGACCAGTTGTTATCAGCTACGCCCCGTCGCACGTCCGAAACATAACGCCAGACTTGGCAGACACCCTTGATAAGTTCATCGTAAATCTCCTCGTTCTCAAAATATGGGTTTGGCGAGGACAGGACTTTGAACGGTATTTTCCTTGCCTTGCACTCGATTACGACCCGCAACGCGTTTTGCTGCGAAACCACGCGCACATCTGGTGTCTTCGCAGGGTTTGCCTTTGCGCCGTATTCAGCCTCGGAAAGAACCTGAAACTCAGTTCCAATGTAGTGCTTGGTGATCTCGACAGCGTAACTCTCGAACCGTTCGCCGATAATTCGGCGCACGTTGTCATTGTCGACCAAGTCGTAGAACAATCCGTCCGACATTCGCAGGTAGAGCAACGTTGGTATCGGGCAAAATGCCTCCCAACTCTCATCTTTCTGAACTGAGATTAGCGGCCACCGTCGCAGAATGCTTGGCTTATAGGCGATCTGTCCCTTTCCCGCCCGAGCGTTCTTCGCTTCGCGCCGCGCATCTGCACTCGTCTTTGCGATGATGTTGAACACGGCATCACGCTCTGCATCCGAAATTCCAACGCTGGCCATCGAACTGTCGATGCGAACAGCAGGAAAATTGGTTAGCTGCGCGGCGATGCCAAAAGCGACAAAGCAGAAACGTTCAAGCGAGATGCCGTACTTGGCCTCGAAGTGATCGTTGGCTTCGAGGGAATTGTAGAGCCACCAAGCGCGAAACATTCGCGAGGCAGTTTTGTAGCCAACCTGCCACCCGAACTGACGCCATCCAATCCGGGACATTGCCGCGAGGATTTCACCCTCAGGAATATCTTCCAAACTCTCGGCGTCTTCGATGTCGTTGATAAGATTAAACAACATCGTGAATGACTGCCAAAGCTTGGTGTTGAGGCGTTTTGAGGGCGTCGAAGGCTTGGAGGGCGCTGGAGGGTGGACGAGCGCCTCGTTCACCATGGTTTCCAGAGTCCAGGGCGCCATGAAGAATTCATTTCCCGGTCTTGATCCAATGGCACTCTCCGGATACGTGAGCCGCCCTCGAACTCTCTCGGGCTCGCCTAATCTGATCGCGTCCGCAGCCCAAACCATGATCAAGATGTCCCGTAGTCTCGCCCTACGAAACATCTTTGCTAGCTTGCCCCTGAACAGGGATTTGGATGTTGTTCGTCTCCCACGCATGGTCGTCGCAAACACTCCTTTTTCGTTCTGGACGTCTATCCGCCGTTCAGCCTTACCATATTCCGCTCGGCGACATTTCCTTAAGCTTGCGCCCAAGTTGGCCAGCATCGCTCATGGACCAAGCGAGGCAATACAAGAATGGATCGAGAACTGGCAACAGGCGGTCATTCCAAGTCCGAAGACATGATACCTGCTTGCGTAACCTATCGGCAGGGCTCAGCCGTGTGAGGCTGGTGTTACCACATCACAGCGAATGGCGGCTTTGGTTTGACCAGCTGAATATTAACGCAGCCGTAGAGAACGACTGCTCCCCGCCCAGACCGTCGGCCACCATCTGTTCTTTGCACCCTTTGCCATGTCTCAGTTGCCCTTTTCCAACCCCGTGGCCGCCTTTGCTTCGGTGGGATCACCCACCGGCGACATTGCATCCCACGCCCGCCGCCGAAACCCGGAAATCCTGCAGGTCACACCAGTTTCAACACACTGAAAGACCGTCCTCGCCCGAGTATATCCCTGCGGCTTCTCAATGATCACCTTGAAATGCTTTCGTTTCCTGCCGTCATTGAACTCCAGGGCTTGATCCAGCCTGATGACGTCACCGTCTTTCAGTCGTCGTGCTCTTCTCGCAGCATTTTCCAGGCATCGCTTGCGCCAGCTGTTTGCCCAGTCTGATGACGTTGGGCTCAGGATGTCGATGAGGGACTTCGGTGCTCGGGCAAATTCAGGACCCACATTTTCTTCATCCAAGCGATACCCCCAGCCGCCGTGGTCTTTCCTTGTGCGAAACACTGCGCCGAAGGTGAACTTGCCGTTCTCGTCTGGTTGATAGCCATCCGGAACCTCGCTGCCGTTCTTCAAGGTCATCTCAGCGGCAACGGTCCAGATTGATCCATCACGGCAAATCCGAATGGGACGGGTTGACCGTTCTTCATCATTGTGAGTGCAGAGGCGCTCGATCTCAGCACGGATATCGGCCGGGACGCGATTGTTGAACAGCCAGCCCATTACGGTTGTCCCTCAATCAATCTTCGATCTGATGCTCTTGGAGCCGTGGGGTCACTGTCGACCATAATATTCCACCACAGTGCTTAGCAAACCTCAACTGGCGTGGCCACCCGATGCAGCAGCCAGGCCCCAGTTTTACAAAGTCACCGATATCTCCGGCATATCGATCCTGCATCTGATGGCCTTCTCTCAAAAACGGCACTGCGCAGAGGTTTTGGCCTTACGCGAATTCCCGGGCCAGAACCTCCGCCTGTTGGACGACTTTCTTGATGGCATCTGACGCCAAATCGGGCGGAAACCCGTGTTTTTTCAGGATACGCCGTATGATCACACGCATCTTGGTGCGCACATTCTGCTTGCGCCACCAGTCGACGGATGAATTGGCCTGTACGGCGTTGACCAGTTCCTGTGCAATGACCCGCAATTCTTCGTTGCCCATCAACTCACGGGCGCTCTCGTTCTGGGCGAGAGCGTCATAAAATGCCACCTCCTCCGGGGACATGCCGTCCTCGGGCTGCTGTTGCAGGTCTTTGGCCATGTCGATCATCTCTTTGATGACCTGGATCGCATCGATGCTGCGGTTGTGATAGCGGGCCATGGCATCGGTCAGGCGTTTTGAGAAAGCCTCGTTCTGGGTCTGGTTTGTCCGGGTTCGGGTGCGGATTTCCCCGTTCAAAAGCTTGCGCAGGGCCTCGACCGCAAGGTTCTTGTGCGGCGTATTTTGCAGCCCCAGCAGGAAATCCTCGCTCAATACGCTCAGGTCGGGGCGGTCGATCCCCGCCGCCTCCAGAATGTCGATCACTTCGGTCGAGGCTACGGCCCGGTTCAGAAGCTGGGCAATGGCCAGTTCGGTATCCTCGGCGCTGCGTCCAGTCCGGGATGTCGCGTCCATTTTCCGGATGGCGGCTTGCACGGCGACAAAGAAGCCGACCTCATCCTTCAGGGCTGCCGCCTCTGACGTGCCCGCAGCAATCCGGAAGGCTTTCACCAAACCCGCAACGGCAGTCATGAACCGCTTTTTGCTGTCTTCGCGGTTTTTGGGGTCTTTCCCGTCAACCTTCAGCGTCAGGGCATGTTCAATCGCCACAGGCAGAATGCGGATGCGGTCGGCTGGGGTGCCGCGAACGGCATCCATATAAGCTATGCCGAAAAACATCCCCCGCATGATATCGATCTGGGTGTGCAAGGCATGAACAGCCTCGCCCTGATCAACGCCCGTCTGTTTTTGGTCGGCCTGCGAGTAATGGCGCAGGGCCTTCTTGAGATCAGCGGCAAGGCCGATGTAATCGACCACCAGCCCCGAGTTCTTGGCCCCGAACACACGATTGATCCGCGTGATCGCCTGCATCAACCCGTGGCCCTTCATGGGTTTGTCGACATACATTGTGTGCATGCAGGGGGCGTCAAAGCCTGTCAGCCACATGTCCCGCACGATGACCAGCTTCATTGCATCAGCAGGGTCGCGATACCGCGTCCGCAGGGTTTCCAGCCGGGCTTTGGAACGGATATGGGGCTGAAATTCGACCGGGTCTTGCGCCGCCCCCGTCATCACAACCTTGACCGCCCCCTCGGCATCCTCATCCGCGTGCCAATCCGGGCGGGCGGCGATGATGCGGTTATACACTTCAACACAGATCCGGCGTGACATGCATACGATCATCGCCTTGCCGCCATCCATGGCCTCAACCCGATCATCAAAATGCTTCAGGATATCCTCGACCACTTTATCAAGGCGCGGGGCCGCCCCGACCAGCTTCTCAAGCTGCGTCCATTTCGAGGTCATCGCCCCCTTGCTGTCATCGTCAAAGCTGATGCCATCCGCCTCGGCCTCTTCGATGATTTCGTCGAATTCAGCATCCAGCAATTCGCCCGCCTCATCCGACAGCTCGATCTTGGCGACGCGGCCCTCGTAGTAGATCGGTACGGTCGCCCCGTCCGACACAGCTTGGGCAATGTCATAGACATCGATGTAATCGCCGAACACGGCCTGCGTGTCTGCCCCCACAAGCGCAATCGGGGTGCCGGTGAAGCCCACATAAACCGCGTTGGGCAAGGCCGTGCGCAGATGATGGGCAAAACCGTATTTCGTTTCGCCCGTGTCGCGGTTCAGTTTGGCATCAAAGCCATATTGCGAACGATGCGCCTCATCCGCAAAGACAACCACGTTGGAGCGATGGGTCAACTCGCCAAAATCAGGGCTGCCTTTTTCGGGACGGAATTTCTGGATGGTGGCAAAGATCACCCCGCCCACCTTGCGATCCGCCAGCTTGCGGCGCAGATCGGGCACATCTTCGGCCTGAACAGGAACCTCGCCAAACAAGGCCGAACACCGCGAGAAGGTCGCGAACAGCTGATTGTCCAGATCGTTACGGTCTGTGATCACCACAATCGTCGGGTTTTCCAACCTTGGGTCACGCATCAGCCGACCGGCCAGAAATGTCATCAGCAGGGATTTTCCCGACCCTTGCGTGTGCCACATCACCCCGCCGCGGCCATCCTGCCCATGGGCGCCCAGAACGGCGGCCACGCCTTTGCGCACCGCGTGGAACTGATGATAGCCCGCGATCTTCTTGATCGGGCCCTTGCCCTCATCCTCGAACACGGTGCAAAAGCGGATCATCTCCAGAATGACGTTCGGGGTCAGCAAGCCATGGATCAGGGTTTGCAGGGCAAGGGCGCTGCCCGTCTCGACCACGCTTTCGCCATCCACCGTGCGCCAGTTCATGAAGCGGTCGAAATTCGCCGAGGCCGAGCCGTATTTCGCCGTCACCCCTTCGGAGATCACGTTGAACGCATTGGTGCGGAACAGGTCGGGCACCTGCGCCTTGTAGGTTTCCAGCTGGTTGAACGCCCCCCGCAATGTGCCGCTTTCGGTGCCCTTCAGCTCGATCACGATCACCGGCATGCCGTTCAGGAAAATGATCACATCGGGCCGCCGGGCGGTCTGGCCCACCACCTCGAACTGGTTCACCACCAGCCAGTCATTCTGGCCGCCCTCGAAATCGATCACGCGGGCGATATCGTGGCGCTCTTCGCCGCCTGCGAACCACGACACAGGAACCCCCGTTGTCAGAACCCCGTGGATACGGCGGTTTTCTGACAACAGATCGCCCGAGAATTTCGTGTCGCGGATTTCATTGATCGCCACCCGCACGGCATCTGCGGGCAAATGCGGGTTCAACCGGCGGATCGCGTCGTCCAGCCGCCCCAGCAACAACACATCGCGGAAACTGTCGCGGGCGGGGGGCTCTGCCTCGGGCGACAGGGCCGAGCCGTGCAGATAGGCAAAGCCCAACCCCTGCAATTCCTCCAGCGCCCAGTGTTCCAGATCGTCTTCCGAGGCAAAGGGCATCAGCTCTCCTCCTCGTCATGGGGTCTGATCTGTCGGTTCAGGTCAGAAAACCGCTTTTGAACAAGGCGGGACAGGCGGTTCTGGGAACGGTCAACGCGGAACATAGGAAAATCCCATTTTTACAGATTGGTCTTGTGGATCATGCGGTATCCATATCGACGCTTGTGGATCGAAAAGGCGCAACCCATGATCCACAACCAATCTCGTCGTTCATGGGTGATCCTCAAAACGCGGCCCTCCCTTCGCAGATATTCAGCAACTCGGGAAAGGCCATCACCGCCGCCCGCCGCCCGCTGGAGGGGCGCACCACCTTCAACAGCGGCTTTTCAGCCTCGCGGACCTCGCGCAGGATGCGCTTTGCCGTCGGTTCGGGAATATCGACATGGGCCACGAAATCCGACGCCGAAAAGATCGGCCGCGTAAAGAACCAGTCCAGCGCACGCCCGCTGTATTGCGACCGGGTGATTTCCACCATCCATTCCTTGCGGCTGTTATACAGTGCATGGATGCTTTGCGCCTTGGTCTCGTTCACCCCGGCCTGATGGATGATCCCCCGCAGGAAAAAGGCGCACCAGCCGGTCCAGTCCCCATCCCGCGACACGGCCAGCAACCGGTCATAATATTCGCCCCTGTTCTGTTCCAGAAACTCTGACAGGTAAAAATTCGGGCTTGCCAGCATCCCCGAGAATTTCAGGAACAGCGGGATCAACAACCGCCCAAGCCGCCCGTTGCCATCCAGAAACGGGTGGATCGCCTCAAACTCGGCATGCAGGATCGCCAGTTGCACCAGACGGTCGGGGGCGGTGCCGTGCATATACCCTTCCCATGCCTGCATCGCGGCGGGCAGATGATCGACCGCACAGGGCACGAACCGCGCCTGTTCCATGGTGCAGCCCTCGGGGCCGATCCAGTTTGGCACGCGGCGATAGTCCCCGGGGGCTTTGTTGCGCCCGCGCACGCCTTGCATCAGCACGGCATGGGTCTGGCGGATCAGGCGTTGCGACAGCGGCAGATCATCCAGCAACCGCAGCGCCTCGTTCAAGGCGGCGCGGTAATTCAGCACCTCGCGGATATCGGCCTTTTGCGGCGTGCTCTCATCGGTCTGGTCGCCGCTGGCTTCGTATTCCAGCACCTCGCCCAGGGTGGCCTGCGTGCCTTCGATCCGGCTCGACAGCACCGCTTCTTGCGAGGTCAGCGGCGACAGCAGAACATTAGGGTTGGGGATGCCATGCAATACCCCGTCATACCGGGCCACGGCGGCATTGGCCGGACCGATCAGGGGGATCAATTCGGGCCAGCGCAGATCGGCGGGGGGAAAGCCGCCCTGATGATACAGAACCGTCACGCCACATCCCCTATCAATTCACGGGCCGCACCCACGCGGAGCTCGCCCGACATGAGCCTTGGCAGCAGGCTGTCGCGGAGGGTGGCGAGGGTTTGGTTTTGATACAGGCAATCGCAATACCTGTCGAACAATGGTTGGATTTTATCTTCGAAAGAGCGGACAACCGATTGCGAAGCAACACAAACAGGGAACGCTTCCAAGTCCTTACGTGTTATATGCCCAAGGCCTGTTGTCTGTTTGTTTCGTGCAATTTCGGCCATTTCGGGATTGAAGAAACGCAAACAGGAAAAAAGCATCGCCTTTGACATTTTGCCGTTCGGGCGAACTACAAAAATATGCTGGTTCAGCCAAGCGTCCCCCAAGTGCCATATGAAAGCGTCTATCGAAGTATCTGGATTTCCTGACCAAGAAAAAAGCAATTCTCCACGGCAGATACGGAACTTTTCTCCAAGATCAGTCGTGGTAAACTTTGTATTTCCTGTTATTCCTGCTTTCAGCTCGGCAATTTTGACCACCGGCAAAGCGTCTGGATGATTGCTAAAGTGCATGTTCTTGTAAGCTGCACCGTTGACCCATTCCGCTTGCTGTAGCAGTCCTTCACGAACCCACCCCTCCGGCAGGCCATCACCGCCGAAGCGGTCGGGGAAGAGGGCGGCGGTGGTTTTGTCCATATGGGCGGGGGGGTGGCCTGCGGCTTTGGCGTGGACGGGGTCGAAATCGACAAACCATGACCGATAGAGGCTGCGGGCCATTTCCTCCAACGTGGCCGCCATGCGGCGGTTCAACTCGATCTTGTCATCCAACGCCCCCAAAATCCCCGCAATCTCGCGTTGTTCGGGGAGTGGCCAATCAGGTATTCTAAACTTGGCGATATCGCCCAAATTCAGATTTGGTTGTGCCGACTGTGCGACACCGGCCAAATTATTCGCTACAAATTGGGGATTCCTAAGGAAAAATTGCACGAAGCGTGGGTCGGCTTTTGTTTCATCAAGGCGCAGAATTGCGACAGCTTGGTTTGTATTTGCAGGCAGCATTTGTGGGGTTACTAAGCCACACTTACCCAAGTTTGCGCCTGCGATGGATAGCAAAATGTCGTTTGGTCGAAGGATTGAACGTTGTAGTTTTTTGTTGGTTTCTTCTGAGATGAATACAAATTTTGTTACATCGATTGAGCCATCATACTTAAGGCTCTCGGACTTGATGAAATTTACGCCAGACATCGAAAATCCACCAAGCTTGGCACTAGGAGTTGTTCCCTTCGTGATGAGGGTGGTTATGTCCCCAAGGGTTACAAAGCCACTCACACCAAGCCCCCCAGCTTCGCCTCGATCTCGGCCTCCAGCCGCCGCCCTTCTGCAAATTGCGCCCGCAGATCGCCCATCAGGCGCTCGAACTTCTCCTCGAACGGTTCCCCGTCTTCTTCCACCGCCCCTGCGCCGACATAGCGCCCCGGTGTCAGGACATGGTTGTGCTGCCGGATATCGGCCAGACTGGCGGCGGCGCAGAAACCGGGGATGTCGTGATAGGCCCCCGCCGATGCCTCGCCCCGCCATGCGTGATAGGTGCCCGCGATCTGCGCGATCTCGGCATCCGAGAATTCCTTTTGCTTGCGTGATCCGGGGATCAGGGCGCCCAGTTTTCGGGCGTCGATGAACAACACCTCGCCCCGCCGGTCCCGCAGCTTTTCGCCCTTGGCGGTGCCGTTCGATTTGTCCTTGGCCAAGATCCACAGGCAGGCGGGAATTTGCGTGCCAAAGAACAACTGCCCCGGCAGGGCGACCATGCAATCGATCGCGTCTTGCTCAACCATGGCGCGGCGAATGTCGCCCTCGCCCGATTGCATGGATGACATGGACCCGTTGGCCATGACCACCCCGCCAATGCCGTTTGCCGACAGATGGTGGTGGATATGGGCCATCCATGCGAAATTGGCGTTGCCCACAGGGGGCGTGCCGAAGCGCCAGCGGTGATCTTCACGCAGCAGATCGCCGTTCCAATCCGAGATGTTGAAGGGCGGGTTGGCGAGGATGAAATCGAACCGTTCATCGGGAAAGGCGTTGCGCAAAAGCGTGCCTTCGGGGTTCCAGCGGATATCGCCAAAGATACCCCGGATCGCAAGGTTCATGCGGGCAAGGCGAAAGGTGGCGGGGTTGCGTTCCTGCCCGTAAACCGCGATGTCATCCACCCGGCCCCGATGGGCGGTGATGAATTTCTCCGACTGCACAAAGAACCCGCCCGACCCGCAGCACGGGTCATAGACGCGGCCATGGGTGGGTTCCAGCATTTCAACCATGGTGGCGACGATGGAGCGGGGGGTGTAGAATTCGCCGCCGCGTTTGCCCTCGGACGTGGCGAATTCGCCGATGAAATATTCATAGATGCGGCCGATCAGGTCGAAATCCGCCCGCGTGCCGTGGAGTTCAAGGTTGGTGAACATCTCGATCAGGCCGGTGACGATGGCACGGTCAAGATCGGGTTTGCCGTAGACTTTTGGCAGGGCATCCTTGAGCGTGGGGTTGGAGCGTTCGATTTCCCGCATGGCATCGTCGACCTGAACCCCGATATTGTCGGCCTTGGCAGCGGCGGCAAGGCGGGACCAGCGGGCCTTTTCGGGCACCCAGAAGATGTTTTCGGCCGCGTATTCCTCGGGGTCTTCGGCGTCGATCATGTCGTCTTGCAGGAATTCCTGCTGCTTGGCGTCAAAGGCGGCCGAGACATAGCGCAAGAAGATCAGGCCAAGGGCGACATGCTTGTATTCGCCGGGGTCCATGGCGCCGCGCATCTTGTCGGCAGCGGCAAAGAGGGTTTTCTCAATAGAATCTGCCATAGGTTGCGCTGGTCTCTCTGTTCGAAATGAATTCCGTGTCCGAGGCTATAGCGCTGTTGTGGCATATGAAGGCGTTGTCTGCCAATGGTTTGGGGTGATCACGCCTGGAAAACCGCCCGGCCTGCTGGAAAGCAAACAGGCTGATCTGACAGCACAGCTTTTCCGATTGCCCTGTAGCGATGAAGGGCAATCAGGAAAGATGTGAGGCCCGGGCAATGTTGAACCGATGATCGGCAGAGCGCCTGGGCAGAATATTCTGCTTACACAAAAACTGGTTTTCTGGTGTCCGTATTCGGCAAGCTTTGCCAGTCCATCCCGGCAAACAGGGCTTCAAACTGCACTTTTGTCAGTATGAGCGGGCCATCCTGAACCTTGGGCCATAGGAAACGTTTCCCATGCAGGCGCTTCATTGCAAGGACAAGTCCAGTTCCATCCCAAACAATGAGTTTAAGCCGGTCGGCACGCCGCGACCGGAAGACCCAGATGGCCCCATCAAAGGGATCAAACGCGAAATTCGCAGCGATGAGGCCAACCAAACCGTTCATGCCTTTGCGAAAATCGATAGGCTCTGTCGCAAGGTAAATTCGGAACCCGCCCGATGGAATGATCACTGGGAGCCCCTCACAGCACGCAGAATCCCCGCCAGTTCATCGCTGGGAAACCCTTTTGGAACCGTGATTTCAACATCCACAAGGCGGAGCACACATGCTTGGCCAACGCCATGCGACAAGGCGGGGCGATTAAGGGACGCGTTGGCGGGCGCCATCACCTCTACAAACGCGGGTGTTGCGTCCTTGGAGCGTGCCGCCTTGATCCATTTCGATACGAGGGTGGGTCTCACGCCGAGTTCGTCTGCAATATCACTGATCTTTGCCCCAGCGCCCACTTTTTGCACTGCAAGGTTCTTGAGTTCCGCCGGCCATGCACGAATTCCCTCCCTGGACACCGCCACTCGCAATCCCCAGATCTCCAGGCAATCCCCGCTCTGTTCATCCAACATTTCCGCCTCCTGATATTAGACGGACGGACTATCGCAAATCCCTTATTTTATTGAAACATGGGGTATATGCACCGCTTACGGTCAATGGGCGTGGCTTTTGGAGCCGACGTCGCACACACTTGCGGTGGTTTCAGCACGCCCTACGATCTATGCACGGCTGGAATAGACACCCTCCTGCTAACGGAACCGCGATGCCCCGTCCCTTCTTACCTGTCGCCTTTGCCGCCTTTTCGCGCGACATATTCGCCATTGCTTATAGCCCCTCCACGATGGGATCACCGAAATCCTTCGTGCTCAGCCATGATGGGCGGCTGGCGCAGCCCTGGGGCCGGGTGGATATGAAGCGCGACATCTATGCGCTGCTGCCCGATCCCGCGCGCGCGGTCGAGGCGGGGTTTGTGGCGCTGTCCAATGAAGGCGATATCTACGATGTCGGGGCGGAAGGGGCACCGGTCACGACCCTGCCGGATGCCGGTCTGAGCGGGCGCGGGGGCACCTTCCGTCTGGCGCGCGCAGGCGACACGGTTCTGGTGCTGGGGCGCGGCAATCAGGTCTGGGCGCGGGACGGGGCGGGCGCATGGCAGGAACTTGCCCCCGATATCACCCCGCCCGAAGGCTATGGGCCGCCGACCTGGACCGATGCGCTGGCGCTGGGGGATGGAACGCTGTTGCTGGCAGGGAATGCAAAAGCCCCGGATAAGGTCAGCCTCCTGATCGGCGCGCCAAAACCGCCTGCCTTGGGCAGACCGCCAACTCCAGAGGAAACAGCTGCCTATCTGGCCGAACACCGCGCCTATGTCGAAGCACGAGAAGCCGAACGCGCCACCCACTTCCCGATGGAGACACTCGGCTTCATCGCGCGGCGCACAGAGCAGGGCTGGGATCTGGCCGAGACGGTCCAGAAAGGCGCGATCTACGGGCTTGCGCAGGCCCCTGACGGGGCCATCTGGGCCGTGGGCGATGCCGGGCAGATCCTGCGCTCTGACGATGGCGCGCGCAGCTTCACGGCCGTCACGGAGGCGCGTGATGTCCGCTATGCGGGCATCGCGCCCACGCATGACGGGATGATCGTGCTGCAGGGCCGCGCGCTCAGCCGCGTGGATGCTGAAGGCCGGATGCACCCGCTGCCGATCCCGACCACGCCACAGACACAGGGCAAATGGCTGGCCCCGGTGGATTACGCTGCGCTGCCTGAGGGGGTATTCTTCCTTGACGCCAATCATGGGCTTTTGTTTCGCGACGCAAGTGACTGGCAACGCATCGACATCCCAGCAGCCCTGACGGGGCCTGCGAAAGCGGCGAAGGCTTGGGTCGCGGGGTAACACCACATCGGTAATCCCCGACCCCAACCTCGCCATCACCGGCTCGCGCCTCATCGCTGTCTTGCATAACAAGAGGCGGCTACCCGTCAGGATTGGGTATACAAAGACTGTTAAATAACCCATTGCTACCCGAGCCAGGCAGTTTATTCAGACCGCACAGGATATGCAGAGGCTGGCCCTGTAATTCGCTGTTCTCCCGGTAATTGGACTTGCGCGCAGACCAGATATTGACTGGACCACTGGCAGCTTGGGCTGTGATCTTCTGTAGAATATCGGGCTCATGTGGTATGAAACGCGCGCTTATGCTGCGTCCTGTCACAGGTGGAAAATGAAAACGCCCCTGCGCATCGATCATTTTTTCATCCTGCCCGCGCGTATCCGTCCATGCCCAATGCCATGTCCGCACCAATCGCATATTGGCCACAGGCTCTCCTGAAGCAGAGACCAGCCGCCCTTCCACCCCAGACATCAGAACCAACGTCGATGACGATGCCATATTTCCTCCAATCAACAAAGACAGTGCCAGTATCGACACCAGTATGGTTTGCAGGTGGCGCATATCTGAAATCCCTTACATTACAGCCAGAACGTCACGCCATAGACGTAAACCGATAGCACCATGAACTCTATTGCCCACGGCAGTGAAACCTCTGCGGCTATCGCCAGACTGAGAACAGGCCGGGCACGCCAAGACGCAGGTCGCTTTCACAAGGGGCGGGGAACCGCCTGTGACTTCGCGGCATTGCTTGCGCAGCAAACCGCAAAAGCGGCCAGTCGCCACCCCACCCCACAACTGCCGCAGTTGGCAGGGAGCGGAGTTCGCAAAGGTTGGACGGCATGGGCGTGCTTTGCGACGTACCCGGCCCTTTGCGGTCAGTCGGAACCGCCACTGTGCTTCTCGGTAGCAGCCATTCATTATAGGTGTAGCGAAACAGTTGGGTGAGCGTCGGCGACTACGGAACAAAGCCGCTGTCTGACAAAAGGCAAGTTACTAGAGCATGTCGTGCGAAAGTGGGAATCGGTTTTGCGCGTAAAGAAACGCAATAACAATAAATTAGAGCCACTCGCGTGAATTCAAATGAACGCGATGGGCTCTAGACGAAGTATGCGAACGGTCATTTGGGCACCGTTGCACGATACTCCTTAGGTCGCCTTCGGATGACCGTGTAGGAGGCTGTAGATCCCCCCAATTAAAACTAACATCAGGCCTTCAATCGGGGTAGCATGCCACATTTCGTGTGCCTGCCGGATGTCGCCCGCTGCCTGGGGAGGTGGGCCGATGCAAAATATTTCTGCGCCTTGCAATTTATTGCCGAAGACGCTCCTGAATTGTGAAATTCTCCGTGGCCTCGACCTTTTGTCGAATGGCAGTCCCAAGCATTCCTCGCAAGATATGACGTTCCTCGTCGATCATGGTGCGAAGATCGCTCTCGAACTCTTCGCGATTCCATAGCTCATCTATCAGAATTATGGCCGAATCCACAGCAACCCAGGCCACTGCGCCTCCAACTACCCCGCCAACACCGGCACCCACCGGGCCAAGAAAGGCTCCGATCGCGGCTCCGGTCGCCGCGCCGCCACCAATGCCTGTGCTCTTCACGGCTAGTCCTACGGCCGTTTTTGCTGCGACTTTGGCGGCGATCTTTGCGGCAATCGCGGCCGCCAGTTTCGCCGACGCGAACCCACCCGTCGTTGCAACAAAACTCCCGACGGGCAAAGTATAACGCATTCGGTATTGGGCATCGCCGATAGCGGCTTCGGTGATTGCGGACATCTGAGCGCCCCTCCAAGCGACCGGGATTTCGGCGTTCAGCTGTTCCCGCACACTACGATTGAACTCTTGCGAGAATATCAGGTCGATTTCATTCATCGCAGCGTCCAATTCTTCGTCAAAACTATCAAATACGCGCGTCTGAATCGCACTCTCAATAATCCCGGATGCCCCGAATAGCTCTGTATACTGGCCACGAACCGAATAATGGAAGCTCACATATGCTGGGATTGCAGCATCGACGGGATCAAAGGCCCTATCCAAAATACGATCCAGCATTTCGATAGTTATTTCTTTGGCTTGGTTCGATGCGCGGACGAAAATCCGCTGAAGAACGGTTCCCGGAATATCGATTTCACTAGGGATCTGGGGATCGAATGAAGGTGATCCAAGAACTTGCTGCTGCCGTTCAGAAACGGCATGCGTTTGCATATGTGCCGCGACCAGGAGCGCCAGCGTTCCGCCCGCAATCAATATGATTGTCGCCCAAAAGGATAAGAACAGGATACGCGTGGTCTTTTCAGGGTCAGTCACTCTGGTTCTCCAGCTTGGTCTAAAGGTCTTTTGCGCGTGGGTACGATATGGGAATGATATAGGGTCGCAATAGAAATTGCAGTTGTTGCAATGACAGTGCATATCAACGCAGCATATATTCCATATATGATCCAGATCGCGGCACTATCGAACCTAGCTACAACCCAGAGCCGAACAGTATCCAGAAAGATGATGATGGAAACAATCTCGTCCAGCAGACTGTTTCGTGCTGGAAGGCGCGCGAGGGACACACCGATGGCTTCGTTGAAGTCCGCGTCAATCGCACCAAGGCGCGTGACGAATGCCATCTCAATCCAAATGTATGGAAAGATGGAAACAACGCAGGTGACAAGAAACGCGAATTTCGCACTGAACCAAGACAGAGAGGTTTCGACAACATCGCGTGCAAACCATCTTAGACCAAGAGCATAACTGGCAACGCTGATACCTATAATCGCGATTGCGGCCACAAGCTCTTCAAGACCAGCAAAGAGTGATTTGTACCCCAAGGCCGCGATGCAGAAGACTGCAACGGATGTCGCGGTGAACGCAGTGAACAATCTGCCCCGCGCAATGGGCTGAAGCGGTGAGGTGCTTTGAAGAGTAGCGGATAAAAGCGCGCGCCGCCGGTCGATTGCGTTCTTGTATGCTCCAATCGCGACCATCAACCCCAGCGGTAGAAGCGCGAGATAGGCAAGATCAGTCGACAAGAAGGCAAGCCGCCAAAGGGCCAAACTGCAAATGACGGCAAGGACGGTTCCCAGAAGGCAAAGCGTGAAATCGAATTTTGTCATTGTGGATACAGCTCTTCATTTGCTGACCTTATCCAAAATGGAATGCGGCGTCACGTCAACGTTGCCTAGCGAAGCAGCGAGGTCAAGTTTATAACCTGTAGGCCGGTCTTGGGATGCCTAGCTCGGTATCGGGTGGCGCAGATCAAATCACAAGGTCATCCTTGGATCGAACGGCCGTTTCAGTCGGATGCTGCGGCCGCAATGCCGCAAGGTCACAGTCGGCTGTCCGCCCTGTGCGTCGTTCCATTGCGCTGCGCTGGTGCCCGGTTGGCGCTAGAACAATGCGCATCACTTACGGCAGGGCGGCCCTGACAGGATAAGGTCAGGGCCGCCTGAAGGTTTTTTATCACGGGTGACGAATTCTCTACTTTTGGGCTCACCTTTATTCACCAGATCAGCCATCTTTCTCAAGGTATCCCTTGTTTTCGAGCCAGTCTGTGAGGATCAGTTCGGCCATCGAGGCCATTGATCTGCGGTCATCTTTTGCCGCTTTTTCAATGGCAGACTTAAGGGAGGGGGTAACCCGGAGACCTAGAGGAGTTGAACGCAGTTCGCTTTTTGCTGTCATTGTTAGAACTTTTCTATTGACGTATATCGTTTCAAGTGCAATATATAGAATGTTGCTAACAAATGCAACGGGGCCCAGCGGTGCTGGAACACCAACTAGGCCCCTGACCAAGCCATCTGAATAGGAGATGACCAATGGCTACTTCGAAGACTACCACTGCTGCGCATGAAGCGAAAGCGATTGCAGAATTCACGCCGACAATGGCGGCGTTTTACCTTTTGCTGCGCCGGTTCAAGAAGACAATCAAGACGGAGATCAAGTATCAGGCCTCTGGCATTGATCTGTTCGCGCTGGATGCGGCGGAAGATCTGCGCGATCTGGAGATTGCTTGGGAAGCGCTGACAGAGACGGTGTTTGATGTGATCCTGCATCTGCCCGTCATTCCGGAGGATCGCGATCTGCAGCGGATCGCCTTTTTGATGAAGTCCATTTTTGAAATCGAAGAGCCGTCTGATCGCGCCCACCTTGTCGCGGAGGCTCGCAAGCACCGCGATTTGTTTGCCTGCACCGCGCCCGGGGCGCAGGGCGACATTGCGGGGCGGTTGATCCTGCGGTTTTTCGAGGTCTTTGATCTGATGTCGACTCTGCGGCAGTTCGGCGGATCGATTATTGAGCTGCCGTGTCCGGATTTTCTCGATCAGATCCCGGCATAACAAAATCGCCCGCGCCGGTTTTAAGATCGGCGTGGGCCTTTTTACGACTGTGATCACGTCGTCGTTTTTCAAAGCTTGCCCGGATTTTCGGGGACGGCCTTGCCCGTGGCCAAAGATTTCCCTGGCCTCGGGCCATGGCAACAATCGCAGCAGCCAAATCGGAATATCCTGTGCCGGCAATAAGTTGTCCACAATTTCCGGAAATCGAATCGCAAATTGAAGCTGAAACGGAGCCTCAAATGGAATATGTAACCTTCAGTCGGGCAGCAAATGCCCTTGTTCATACCATCATCAAACCGCTGCTCAAAATGGGCAGGCTGGGAGGAAACGCGCATGCGCGAACAGAGAAGACTTGCCCGGAGGGGCTGGTGAGATGGCAATATCGCTTGCCAAGACCCCATCCGCCGCCAGACCCGGCATTACCCTTGTAAAACGGATCCATAGCTCGATATCGTCACAGCCGCATCCGGCCTTGTATGACCTTGTCCGACTTTTGGCGCGGGCAGAGGCCCGCGCAACCCTTGCAAAGACAGAGTGCCATTTTCATGACTGACCTTTTGCCCAAAGCTGGCCTGCGTGCTGTCATCTATGCCCGCTATTCCACAGATCACCAGTCCGCGGCCTCTGTGACCGACCAGATCCGGCTGTGCGAACGGCTCTGCGCGGAGAAAGGCTGGACGATTGCCGGGGTCTACTCGGACGATGCGCAAAGCGGGTTCAACCACCTTCGGTCCGACTATCAGCGCATGCTGTCTTTTGTTGAAGCGGGCAGCTGCGATGTGATCGTGGCGGAAAGCTACGAGCGTCTCATCCGTGACGGCGAACATTCCGCGAGGCTCTACAAGCGGATGACATATCTCGGGGTCCCGATTGTGACCAGTAAGGGCAGCCGGATCACCGAGATTGACGTCGGCCTGTCCTCGCTTGTGTCGGGGATGACGCGCAAGCTGATCGCGGACAAGACCCACCGGGGCCTTGAGGGCCGCGTGCTTGCCGGCAAGTCCGCAGGTGGGATCAGCTACGGCTACCGCCTTGACCGCCAGTTACGCCCCGACGGCACCTTCACAACCGGTGATCGCGTAATCGACCCGGATGAGGCCGCCATCATTCGCCGCATCTTCGAAGAGTACGATCAGGGTCTGTCCGCCCGGACCATTGCCATGGGGCTGAACCGTGACGCGATCCCTGCCCCGCGTGCAGGTGGCAAAGGCACAGGCACATGGTCCTTTTCGACGATTTCGGGGAACTGGAAACGCGGGACAGGCCTGCTGAATAATGAACTCTATATCGGGCGGCTGGTCTGGAACCGCCAGCGCTTCGTCAAAGACCCAGACACCAACAAACGCCAGGCCCGGCTCAACCCACCTGAGGACTGGGTCATCCATGATGTCCCCGATCTGCGGATCATCGACGATAGCCTCTGGGACCGCGTCAAACGCCGCCAAGGGGCGATCCGCGACGAGATCGTGACCGCCCGCGAGGCCAGCCCACATACCGGCGCCCCCCATGCGGAGCGCGGCAAGCGGCCGAGTTATCTGTTTTCAGGGCTTCTGAGCTGCGGGTGCTGCGGGGCGAATTACATCAAGATCAGTGCCACGCGGTACGGCTGCTCGGCGGCGCGTAATCGCGGGACCTGCACGAACCGAAAGACGATCGAGCGGAAAGACGTCGAGCGCCGCACGTTGCAGGGTCTGAAGGACAAGCTGATGCATCCGGATCTCGTGCGGGCCTTCATCACGGAATATCAACGTGCGCTGCGCGAAGCCGACACGCAGGACGCCATGGCACGCAAAACTCATATGCGGCGGCTCGATGCGGTGTGCAAAGAGATCGACAATATGGTGGACGCCATCGCGAAAGGCATGTTCCATGACAGCATGAAGGCGCGGATGGACAGGCTGGAGGCCGAGCGCCAGGATCTCGAGACCCGCATCAGCGCCCTGCCCGCCCCCGCCCCGATTGTGCTGCATCCCGGCGTGGCCGACATCTACGCCCGCAAGGTGGGCGACCTGGCGGCAGCTCTGGACCAGGACGGCACGCGGACGGAGGCAGCAGAGGTTCTGCGGGGTCTCATCCAACGGATCACGCTCCGGCCGGACGCGGATGCGCCGAACGGGCATGTGATTGAGATTTATGGGGAATTGGGGGCGATTTTGGCTTTGTGCGACACAAATGCGAAAGCCCGCAGCGGAGCTACGGGCATTGGGCAAGTGGCGATGGTTGCGGGGACAGGATTTGGACACTATTTCACAAAAATGTCCCGATATCGCACCGCCCCGCAAGATCAGTTGCGAGCATGAGGCGACACGTGGTTGCCCTTATCAAGTAAGGTCTACCCGGTATGGTTCAAACTGGGAAACCCCTGTCCTTGACCGAGGAAAACTTGAATCTTATCACCGTGGCGAACCTCATCCCTTGTCGCTCCATCCACGGCGAGGGCTTATCAGAAGGAGCGCCCGTTATGGCTAAGGAAGACAAACGGCTTGATCGCCTGGACGCCCTTCTGCACGCCCTACCCTTCGACAATATGCCCATGGCGCTAAGCGAGCTTGATGGATATGTGACCGGCCTTCTCGCCTGCCCCGAGATGATCCCGCCGTCTGAATGGCTGCCTCATGTCTGGGGCGAAACTGGTGATGCGCAGTTTCCTGACCTAAAGACGGCCGAGAAAACCATCGGGGCGGTGATGGAGCATTACAATTCCGTGGCCGGGGCCATGACCCGGTCGCTGTGGTGTGAGCCAATCTATGAAATCGATCCTAACAGCGACGAGGTGCTGTGGGAGCCCTGGGTGGACGGGTTCACCCGCGCGATGCGGCTGCGACCGGACGCATGGGAGGCGCTTCTGGATCGTGCCGATGAAGAGACCCGGTCAAGCATGATCTTCCTGATGGTGCTGCAGGACATCAACCTCGGAGAGAGCAAATTCACCGACGGCGAGATCGATGAAATCGACATTGAGGCCCCCGATCTGATCCCGAATTGTGTCGCTACCATCCTGACGCAGTCGCGTCCCGAACTGGCCCAAACGGCTGCGGCGAACCTGCCGGGTAGCCCGTATGCCGCACCGCGAAAACAAGGCCGCAACGATCCTTGCGCCTGCGGCTCGGGCCGGAAATACAAGATGTGCTGCGGCCGGCACTGAAAAGGTTATCCCCTTTCGCCCAAGTATTCCTGCATCCCGAGATACTGGAAACCCAAGAACATCTCAGGATCCGCCGGAACAATGCGGCAGGGTGCGAAGCGCCTGGCGAAAGCGGACGCTCAATAACGATGCACAACGGGGTGGTTGTTGCGCCTGCGCATGTCGTAAGGAGCCCTGAGCGGACATTCACGCAACGCACAGCATGGCAGCATGCTTTCAATGCTCAGCAGTTATGCAAATCAATTTGGGTGACATTGTTCAGGAACGAATGCCGCTTGGGGAACCTCGGAAGATCGCTTGGGGCTTGCAGACATAGCTAATCAGGATCAAAAAACTGAACGTCTTTTCCTTCTATTTGCGTAGCGTTCTCGCCCATCTTTCGAGAGCCACTTTCCCGATATTTATCATCACCTGAGAAAGTCGCGTGGCACAGGTTTGCCCGGCCCAAGGCCATGATTTCCTCTGCAGACATTCCTGACATCAGCAATTCAAGATCAAATGGCCTATCAGGATTTCCTTTCAACTTTCCAAGAGCGATCATCGCGCAGAAGAAGAAGTACTTTCCTGCGGTTAACTTCACTTTAAGGTGCTGCGAGCAGACAATGGCCTGTAGAATTGTGTCTTCGTTGTTGATCGTAGCTTCGTCCAACAACCCTTTGGCGTCTCGATCTGCGTGTTTCAGAAAGTTGTATGAACGCCGTTTATCTTCCCAATATGCCCTGGCAAAACTCGGAGGTGCCTGTGTCAAAACTTGATCAATGTCGAATTCTGGGTCAAGATCAAAGAGAGCGCTGTATTCCTTTACCACATCAAGCGCGCCATCACCCCATGCGCGAATATCATTTTCGGTGATCTCTCCTTCGTTCAAACCTCTTGCCGCCCTAAGAAGCCCATAGACAATCCCGTGAATCGAAGCGTCTTTTCCGCGATCCTTCAGAAGATCGGCGAGAACGTTGTGCGCAGCGGAACTGACTGTGTGAATTGCAAGGGGATCTTCATTGAGGAAATACATTCTTATTGCAGCCGCTAGTTGACGTTCGCCGACAGACAACTTGTTGATGAATGTTCTGCCTTTCTCTCGATCGCTTTGTATGATTTCCATTTTTTCCATCTCCAACAATCGCCACTGCGTGGCTGCCTTAGCTGAATAACCCGAAACACACGAAGCGTCATCTCAAGTTGGTTTGGGGCCGGGCAACAGTCAGAAAACAGCGGCCCTGTTCGCGCAGAGAACGTCTGCTCCGTCCCGCACAGCCGACACAACGCCGTCATGATGCTGCACACTACACGAACGGCAGGTTCGGTGACGCTGCACGGTGTCGCACCGAGTTACTGAACCATCCCGATAAATCCGGGCAAACCCAACTCCCTCTTCAAGGGCATCCATTCCATCTCAGGGCACCCCAATCCAAGAGGAAACCCCAAGACAAAACGGACGCACCTGATTTCTGCGCATGACGAGCCTGAATCCCCACTTTTCAGCGCGTGACTCTATCAGAGCGGCGCGTGTCACTACCCGAGGAAGTTCACGCCTGACATGGGCGCGTGATCGGACTAGCCTTGTCTCATCGTTTCCCCCGCGAGGCCCGGCCCCGTGCAACACCGAAGGGCATCCCCACCGTGACCACCATGAACGCCCTTATCGATGATCTTTCCGCCCTCCACCCCATCGCCGCGAACGGGGCGGCATGGGAGATGATCTCCGACCGCGTGATGGGCGGAGTGTCGCACGGTACGATGACCCGTGAGGACGTGCGCGGCCGCCCTGCCCTTCACATGCGGGGCAAGGTGAGCCTTGAGAATAATGGCGGGTTTGTCCAGTTGGCCCTAGACCTTGACCCGCACGGCGGCATGATCGATGCCAGCCATTGGTCAGGGCTGGAACTGGATGTCATTGGCAACCGAGAGGCGTACAACCTGCACCTGCGCACAGCCGATGTTGTGCGGCCATGGCAATCCTACCGCGCCAGTTTCCGTCCCGTGCCGGAGTGGCGCACCATCCACCTGCCCTTCACCGATTTCACCGCACACAGGATTGATGCGCTGCTCGATCTGTCGGGTCTGCGCCGGATCAGCATCGTAGCCATAGGCCGGAGTTTTGAGGCTGACATTGCGATTGGGGGAATACGGTTCTTCGCCTGACCTTGCGGACAATCCCGGAATGAATGGGCTATCGGGTTGCCAACGAGCTACCCTCCATCAACATGGCTTCTCCCGAAGTTCTTGGATCGCCCTTGCCCTCGCGCAGGACAGAAATTGACGTCCAACGAGCCCCCTGATCTCAGGGTAGACCACGCGTCCGAGATGCCCTGCCCGGTCCCCATTCCGGAAACGCCATTTCGCTCACAAGACTTTCCCGACATCAATCAAGCCACCCCGTAGCCCGACTGGACGCCCAGCGCTGCCCTCACAGGAAAACCCATTTCGTCTCGGAATACCCCATCAGAAGCATGAAAACCCAGACGCGATCAGGGCGCGCCTTCTTATTGGGGATTGTCGTTAATATGAGCAGGACTTTCCTTCGTTGGTTATTGAACGGCACGTCATCAAAGTTTGCCAGCCGATCCGGTTGGGCCGTTTTTATTCGCGATTTCCCGATTTAAGTCAGGAAAAGCTTTTATGATTGCAAGAAAAGCTGACAGGTGCAGGGAATTCCCGAAATCAGTCCAGCTCACCCCCGGCCATCAAGGTTCACCCCCTGATGCCAAAGCGGTGTCTTCTGCCAGACCATCTCATGAAGCCCGCCGTCATGATCACAGGCCAGCAGGCCGACCCATTCGAGCGGCATGGCAACCGCGCTGAATAGCCCGCCAGCAGGGCCGCGCCAGCCCAGATCGACGCCGGGGCCGTAGAGCAGGGCAGCAAGGTCGGGCAAGGTGAAACCATCGTCAGGCATGCGCCCGATGGCATGTAGCCAAAGTGCCCAATCGCCCCGCGGGGCCTCGCCCGCCCGCATGCCTTCGGTATGATCGAACCGGAACAGGAAGGCCGGGGTGATGGCGGCAAACGCGGCCTCGGGGTCGGCGGCCAGTGCCAGTGCGGGTTTGGTCAGGGCCCATTTGTCCTTGCTTTTCCGGCCAAGGCGCAGGGCCGTCAACAGGACCCGCAGATATTCCAGCGGCGGCACGTCAAATTCGTTCAGCACTTTGTTGACCGAATAAAGCTTCTCCGCCGTCCAGTTCGGAAACCCCATTCGCCGCACGATCCAGTCGATCGCGTGTCGGTTCCACGCTCCGGACTTTGTCAGACCGATCCCGCCATGCGCGGCCTGATACCCCGCGGCCGTCCGGAACGCCCGGATCATGGGCGCATGGGTCAGCACGGTTTCAGCGCCGGGATGAGGGTGAAATGTGATCGCAGATGTCACAGGAATTCTGCCCCGCCCGTGGCCCAACCCAGTGTGAGCGGCAAGCCGCAGGGCAAGGCGATGGTCGCCGAGGATCCCGGAGGGATGTCCAGCCCAAACTGCGCCGCAAAGCGGGCGAAATCATCATGCCAGCGGTGATCTTGGGAAAACGACTGCACCACCATCGCGGCCCGGTCGGTCTTGAAGCGCCGCGCTTCGACCACGGCGGCGGCAGTGCGGTGGAAAAGCTGGTAGCGCAGATCGGGCGCGGGATCGCTCAGGCCCAGCATCTGGCAAATACTGTCCAGCCGCAGGGTCTTGCCCGAGCTGGGCGTTGCTTGCCATTCTGCAAGCGCTGGCCCAAAGGTCTCGTTGACCTTGGCCTCGACCGCAAGGGCGCAGGTTGCCGCGCCCAGACGGATCAGGGCAAAGACATCGCACTGGCTGGGCCGCCCCCCACCGGGCAGGGCAACCTTGTGTTCCGGGATGGCCAGAAGAAGTTCGGGATGTTCCGGAAAGAGGGCCGCGATTTCCGGCGGCAGGCCGGTGGCCGCTTCCCACGACAAGGCCGCCGCCATCGCCGAATATCCCCGCCGCCATTGCGTCACCGGGTCAGCCAGAAACCTGCGCCAGTCGTCAGCGCTTTGGGTGGGGATGAGGATGCGGTTTGCCATATGCGTTTTATCCTCTTCCATCGTGAAGGATCGTTGTCTTGCAGCGCTCTTCAACTTCAGCACCAGATCAGGGCCAGCCAAGGGCAGTTGCGCATGGTTGTTCCCAGTGGGTCAAGACAATGGCGCCCCCCGACCGAACCGGGACACACCGGGAACCATGGCAAAGGCGCTCACGGCAGTATCGAGATCACCCCAGAAGAATTCCCCTCCAAGGCTTTCGAGGCGGCCCCGCTTGTCCTTGAAAAACTGCTCAGCAGCCTCTGCCTGCTTTCGGTCTGGAAAGGATGCTTGCAGATGGATCACCCATTTGCCGGCACCGCCCGGTGGGAAACCGGAATTCAGCTGGGCGCAGCGTGCAACCGGGTCGTTGGATACGCCGATCTTGACCAGTGCCGGGGCTTTCCCGAATGATTTGGGCCGCCCGGCCAATGCGGGGCCATCGCCGTCGAACCGTGCCAGATACAGAAATGTTTCGCCGTCATCATAGGTGGCGGTTCGGGTGCCCGTTGATCCTGGGAACGCTTTTGACGGGGTCCAGACCGTGCTAAAGGCGGATTTGACCACGCCCTCTGTGACAGGCGGTTCTCCCCAGACATTCACCTCGCTCACCCTGATTTTCATGGCCTGGGCAATCTCGTCCTCTGCAAGGGCCGCACCCCAGACACCGATGCCTTGACCTGCCTCGGGGCGGTATGTCCGAAACGCGATGTCGCGGATCATCAGTTTTTCATCTGCCCGCCATGCGCGGCGGATGGGGATGCCGTAACTCCACCGCCCTTTCCATCCGTTGTCGATCTTTCGCTGCATCCCCTCGGGCGAGGATTTCTCGACATCCCTGATTGCTTTGGCATCCACCTGGACAAACCCAAGTACATAAGAACGCAGTGCTTTTTCGGTCTCGGCAGAGCCCGAGCCATAGATCAGTATCAGATCACCATCGCGGATTTCGCGCAGGATGCGGTCGCGGGCTATTTCCTTGGTCCAGCCGACATAGCCATCGTGCTCGGGGCCAAAGCCGTAGAAGGCACGCATCCACATGGATTTGGTGTCGGGTAATCCTGTGCTCATCGGAAAAATCCTAAGGTGTGCTGAATATCTCGTTCATCAAACGGGGGCATCCCGCAATTGGGGCAATCGATCTGCATCTGTGACGGTGGCGTCCAAGGCCCGCAACCGTGACAGGGAGATGGGTTGCTGTCCGTTCTTCTGGGGTTTCCCACACACATCCCAGACCGCCCCGCCAGGTCCGTTATAGACCACACGAACAGGGCCACCCTTGGGGCGATGCAGGGCGATCAAATGTTGTGGGGCATGGCGCAAGGCGACGGATTTGCCTTGAGTCAGCTTGATTTCCACCTGCCGCCCGTCCGGGGACATGGCGTCATGACCAAGGGTAGAGGCGGGCATCAGGTTCAGCTCGAACATATAGGCCGCGACCACCTCGCCGATGCTGCCAACAAGGTGGCCATCAAGGGTGAACTTGCGGCCGGGGAACAATGCCTCCAACCCCTCGGACGCGTCATATAGCGCATCGAGATGGCGCGTCACTTCCGTCCAATCAGGTGAGGGCATACGCTTAAACCTCTCGTGCGACCACAGTGCTGTACAGCCCGTAATCGGCCAAGCCTTCGTGGCTTTCGATGCCGGTATAGTTCAGCGACGCATCTTCGTATCGGCGGAAGGCGAACACTGCTTGGTTCATTTGTTCGGTGTTGAACACCTTCAGTCTAACCAGCAGATGGAAATCTTGGACCGTCAGGCCCGTGACGGTCAGGAACAGATCGGGCTCAAGCCGTGTGATCACGTCTTGAAGGGTATTTTCGCGGAAATCGGTCAGATACATGAAGGCAGGGATACGGGTGGCGAACTTGATCAGCTTCTCCTGAACCAGCTTACGCTTTGATTTGTATTCCTTTTCTTCCTCTGACAGCTCCTTCTTTTCCTTTGCCGTCAGATCACGCTCCTTGGCTTTCGCCTTGAGGTCTTTGATCTTTTCGCTCTTATTGATGATGGTTTCGATCACGTTGTCGCCGAGGGCCCGCCAGCCCTCGATCCGTTCAACTGCCTTCATGGCATCAGGGTCGTCCATCAGCCTGCGCAGCGTGTCGTTGTCCACATTGACCAGCAGGGCGCTTTCCCATTTGCGGGCCAAAAGGGTGGCCGATGTGCCTGCCATGGCGATGTCGAGGATTTCGCCCGTATCCAACTGCTTCATCACCGCCCCGTTATAGGCCAGCACGGGCAAGAACGAGACCAACTCTTTGACGGCATTCTCAGGGTTGCCCTCGTTGGGCGACAGGCCGATCCCATATTCTGACAACTGCCGCAGCGCCCGTGTCGGGGCGAAGTCGAAGACGAAACAGGCCGGTTTCAGAATTTCCTCGGCATGTGGGTCGTCCCCGTTGGGGTTCTTGATCGACCAGGGCGATTGCACCCGGAACGCGGCCTGAAAATAGGTTTCTGGTGACTTCAGGTTGCGCAGCATCAGGATGGATGACCACTGCTTCACCGTGACGCCCGTGGTCAGCTTGCCGCAGGACAGGGTGATGCTTTTGCTGTCGAACCCTGCGCCGATGGCGCGGCGCACGGGGGGCAAGGCCTCAAGGCCGATCCCCGCTGACGTGCCAGCCGCGACGATCCGCTTGTAATCATGCCAGAACGTGTTCTGCCGTTCCGCCAGCAGGTTCGCCATCGCGTGACAGGCGGCGACATTCGGCAGGAACCAGAACGAATGCTGCAAATAGGGCAACAGGCGCACATCCGAATAGGGGAACGGGGGGCGTTGGCCGGTTCTCAGGCTTTCCAGTGTTGTCGGGAAATAATCACCACGAATGATGTCCAACCATTTCTGAACATCAGTCTTGTGTTTGAACTCGGCTTTGTCACCCACGCCCATGGCGGAAAAGAATTCGTTCAAGTCAAACTCGTCAAATTCTCCAGCGCTGGCGACATTCAGAAGCTCTTCTGGCATCTGATAGGTTAATAGGCACATCTGCGGAAGGGAACTGTAGGGATTCGGCTTGTCGGGATGCTTTTCTGCAAACACGGCCTTGGCCCGTTGTTCGTCCGTGTAGGTCCAGTTGAAAATCTGATCTTCGATGAATTCGCCGGTGGCCAGCGCCTTGAAGGGGGTTCCTGAAAGGTAGAGATAGGCCTTGGTGGTGATGGGCAGGAATTCCGTCTCGGGCTCCAACGGTTCTCGCATGTCTGCGACGTGTGCGTTCAGTTTATTTTCGTCAGTGGCCAACTTCTCTTCACGTTCAATCGTGTCTTCTTCATCTTCAATCTTGAAACGTCGCTTTGTTGCATCTCGCCAAGCACCGAAATGGTATTCATCGAAGATAACAAGATCCCAGTGGACTTCGTGCAGCCACTTGTTCTTCGGCTTAACTGAGCCAGTAGCATCTGTGCCCAGTACGTCTTGCAATGAACCAAAATAAACTACCGGTTTCTCGCGGTCGATCTGTGTCGGGTCGCCCCCTGTCTTGACCGACAGGTATTGCCAGCCGTCGAAATCCACATGGCTTTCCAGATCGGTTTGCCAGGCATCTTCCACCGCGGGTTTGAAGGTGACGACAAGAACCCGCTTGGCCCCCATCTTTTTCGCCAGTTGATAGGATGTGAAGGTCTTGCCGAACCGCATCTTGGCGTTCCACAGGAAACGCGGCACGGCGTGGGGGTCTTCGTTCCAGCGGGATTGATAATAGGCTTGTGTCAGGGCCACCGCTTCGGCCTGTTCATCCCGCATGGGGAAGTTCAGATGATGGGTGCCGGTAAACCGCTGCCCCGTGCGCAGCTCGATCAGCACGGTTTTCACATCTTGCAGGGTGCAGTGCATCCATTCGCCAAAGGGGTTGTCAAAGCCCTTGCGGGTCAGCGCGGCCCGCACCTCGTGATCGGAAAAGATGCTGCCGTCATCGCGTTCGGCGGGTTCATCCAGTTCTATGGTGAAATTGCTGATCGCCGCTGTGCGCAGCTGTTCAGCGATCCGCTTTTTCACATCGCGGGTGGTCTGGCCAACCTTGAGCAACCCGTCATGCGCCGCATCCGCGATGGCATAGGCATAAATGCGGGGGCGAGCCGTGGGTTTGGGAGAGAGGATGTCGTCGATGGTTGGGTTATTCATCGGCGTCTGTCTCATCCTCGACAGGATCAAAGAGTTCCTTGTCGTGGGGCGCAACCTGAGACTCGATGAAAGCGATTTCCTCAGGGTTCAGGTCATACCGCTTGTAGAGGGCGGCATCCGTCCATTCTCGGTCAAGAGGGATTTCGGGAACGAAACCATATACGTCACGTGTTGCGTGCTGTGTCGCTTTACGAAGCGAAACGAGAAAGCGCACAAATCTTGTCCGAAGGTAAACAGCATATCGCTTTGCACTCACCTCGTCATCAAAATGACCGGCTACGAGATATGTTTCTGTACAAGCAGTTCCCGGCTCTGCAACAATTGGTTTGCTCAAGAATTTTGTTTCGATAGCTGCACTGGTTCCTTGTACAGCAGTCATCAACACTTTCCATCGATCGATCAGGTCCGGATTTGTTGTTATCAAGTCACGGGGAACCCAACTGATCTTTTGAGAGCCATAGATTTTAACTGGATCGGCTATTTTATTGGGAGTGGGCTTTCCATGGAAAAAGGTCCTTAATCCAAAAGGCTTGCCTGTGGAAACTCTATTTTTAAGGCTCTGTTCCTTTTTTGCCTGAACCTTTTCAAGAACTGGAACCGCTTCGTTACGACGCACAAGCACATCATATGCATCAAGATACCGTGCAACTACTGGCCCCGTAGGATTGCCATCCCAAATTGTTTGAACTTCACACGGGCCATTATGCTCTCGGCTCCAAAGAAAATAGGAAATACCACCACGAATCTTTACGCCGGGAAAACCCTCATAAAGCTTTGGGTAGTCAACAATAGACTTCATTCTTTTTGAGAACGGCAGTGCAAAAGTTGGCCACGGAAGTGGCGTGATAATCTCGCTGCGGGCAACGTAAAATGTTGCCTCTTTGGCCCTTTCTGTTTGCAGGGAGGGCGGGAGATTTTAGTCGTGGATTTATATTTGGGCACCTCGATTTTTCGTCGTTTTCCGCGGTTCAGGGCGGGTTTTCTGGCCTGAAGCGTGCAGGAAGCGGCTTGCTGGGATGTTTGGCAACGTAGTCAGCGACCGTTTCGCCCGGTCATGGCGGGTTTCGGCCTCTTTGGCCTGAAGTCCGCGCCCCGGGTCATGCCGGGCACGGGTTCAGACGGCGCAGTTGCGCCAGCCGTCGCATGTTGTAGGCGAGGTTCTTCATGCCGATCTTGGCCTTGGCGCGGATCAGGCCGACGGTGCGCACCAGCGTCCCGCCCATGTCGTTGGTCTGGGCGCCGAAGACATGCTCGACCCGGGCGCGCACCGCAGACTTGGTCCTGTTGCTGGCCTTGCCCTGTTCCGTCAGCGGCTTGCCCCGCTTGCCCTTGCGGTGAATGCGGCTTTTCAGGCCGCGGGCACGCAGCTTGGCTTCCATCTCCTCGGACCGATAGGCCGGATCGGCCCAGACATCCGAGCCAGTGTTGCCTTGCATGAGCAGGTGATCCACGGCCTGGCTGTCGTGCAGCGCCGCATCGCTGACATGGTAACGGCGGACCAGCTTGTGCTGTCGGTCCACATTCACATGGTTCTTGTAGCCGTAGTGGCTCTTTCCATGCTTCTTGGTCCAGCGGGCATCTGTGTCCTTCTGCGACCGCTTGGCGGGCTTGTCGGCCCAGTCCTCGGGCACATCCCCGTTCTTGATCGCTTTGTTTTCCTCGCGCGTGTTGTGGTTCTTCGGCACCGGCACGATGGAGGCATCAAGGATCTGCCCACCCCGCGCGATGTAGCCCTGCCGCGCCAGATAGCCGTCGAACTGCTTGAAAAGCGCCTCAACCACCCCCGCCTTCGCGAGCCCCTCGCGATAGAGCCAGACGGTCTTGGCGTCCGGCACCCGGTCCTCCAGCCCCAGACCGAGGAACCGCATGAACGACAGCCGATCGCGGACCTGATACTCGATCTGGTCGTCGGACAAGTTGTAGAGCGCGCCCAGCACGAGCGTCTTGAACATCACCACCGCGTCCATCGGCTTGCGCCCGGCCCGCGACCTGCGCTCCGCCTTGGGCTTGCGCCAGACCTGCTCCAGCGCCGGGCGGAACTCCTCCCAAGGCACGATGGCGTCAATCTCGACCAGCGGGTCCCGCTTGGCATCAAGGCTCGCGTAGCGGTCTGAAAGATCAAAGAAACCCATCTGCGCCATCGTCACACCCCAGCAACCTCATACCCTCTGCTTTCTATCCCAGCGGCCCGGCCACAGCAATTTTTCGAGGTGCCCATTTGAAGGTTCGCCTCGCGCGTCGTGGCGGTATGAGCGAACGGGAGGCTGCTGGCCATTTTGGGATTTCGCGTGCGAGCGTGAAGAAGATGATGATGTTTTCGGTCCCGCCGGGGTATCAGCGCACGGCGCAGATCAAGCGGCCCAAGCTGGACGGGTTCACCGGCTTCATCGATCAATGGATGCAAGACGATCTGAATCGTCCCCGTAAACAGCGCCACACCGCCAAGCGCATTTTTGAACGGCTGCGCGACGAGCACCAGTTTCAAGGCGGTTACACGACGGTCAAGAATTACGTCCGCGAACATGGGCGGCGCAGCCGAGAGATGTTTGTCCCGCTGGCGCATGCTCCCGGCCATGCCCAAGCGGATTTCGGCGAGGCGATGGTCGTGATTGGCGGGGTTGAGCAGAAGGCGCATTTCTTCGCGCTGGATCTGCCTTACAGCGATGCCTGCTTTGTTCGGGCTTATCCTGCGGCGGTTTCCGAGGCCTGGGTTGATGGTCATGTTCATGCTTTTGCATTCTTCGGTCGGGTGCCGCAGTCGGTTCTTTATGACAACGATCGATGCCTGGTCGCGAAGATTCTGCCGGACGGCTCGCGCAAGCGGACCAAGCTGTTCAGTGGGTTCCTGTCGCATTACTTCATCCACGATCGTTATGGCCGACCGGGTAAGGGCAACGATAAAGGCGCTGTTGAGGGTCTGGTTGGATACGCCCGGCGCAACTTCATGGTGCCCATCCCTCATTTTGCGACATGGGAAGTCTTCAACCTTTGGCTTGAAGAGCAATGCCGCAAGCGTCAGGGGGATGTCTTGCGCGGTCACAGCGAGAGCATTGGACAACGTCTCGTCCGTGACCTTGATGCCATGATGGATCTGCCTGCGTCTCCGTTTGATGCCTGCGATCAGGCCACCGGCCAGGTGAACTCGCAGTCCTTGGTACGCTACAAAACTAATGATTACTCGGTGCCGGTTGCCTATGGGCACCGCGATGTCTGGGTGCGCGGCTATGTCGATCAGGTTGTCATCGGCTGTGCTGGTAATGTGATCGCCCGCCACCCCAGATGCTGGGACAGGGAGGATATGGTCTTTGATCCGGTGCATTATCTACCCCTTTTGGAGCAGAAGGTGGGTGCCCTTGATCAGGCGGCCCCATTGGCTGAATGGGAGCTTCCAGAGGAATTCGCGACCCTGCGCCGCTTAATGGAAGCCCGCATGATCAAGGCCGGTCGGCGCGAGTATGTGCAGGTCTTGCGGTTGTTGGAGACGTTCGAGATGGCCGACCTGAATGTCGCCGTCAAAAACGCACTGCGCATGGGAGCGATTGGGTTTGATGCCGTCAAGCATCTTGTCTTGTGCCAAGTCGAGAAGCGGCCGCCCAAGCTGGATCTGGATGTCTATCCGTATCTGCCAAAGGCCAATGTCGGCACCACATCGGCGGCCAGCTATATGTCCCTGATGAAGCGGGGGCAGGCAGCATGAGCGACACTCCTCAAATCCTGCTGGATCACCGCCTCAAATCCCTGCGGCTGCCAACCGTGCTGCGAGAATATGGCAAATTGGCTCGCCAATGCGCCACAGAGGGGCATGATCATGTTCAGTTCCTCGCACGTTTGGTCGAATTGGAAATGATCGACCGTGAACGGCGGATGATCGAACGACGGATCAAGGCGGCCAAGTTCCCAGCCGTCAAAAGCCTAGACAGCTTCGACTTCAAGGCGATCCCGGCCTTGAACAAGATGCAGGTGCTCGAGCTGGCGCGTTGCGAATGGATTGACCGGCGTGAGAATGTCATCGCTCTCGGCCCCTCAGGCACGGGTAAGACCCATGTTGCTTTGGGCCTTGGCCTATCTGCCTGTCAAAAAGGCCTGTCCGTTGGATTTGTCACCGCCGCCGCACTCGTCCATGAACTGATGGAAGCGCGTGATGAACGCAGGCTCCTGCGGCTTCAGAAGCAGATGGTGGGTTACAAGCTGTTGGTCATTGACGAATTGGGCTTTGTGCCGCTGAGCAAAACCGGGGCTGAGCTGTTGTTCGAGCTGATCTCCCACCGCTATGAGCGCGGTTCCACGCTGATTACCAGCAATCTGCCATTCGACGAATGGACGGAAACCTTTGGGACAGAACGCCTGACCGGCGCGCTGCTCGACCGCCTGACCCACCATGTTAACATCCTCGAGATGAATGGCGAAAGCTACCGCCTTGGCCAGAGCAAGGCGCGTCAGGCAACACCCAAAACCTAAATCACGATCCGCATCAATTGGCCCTGACGGGCCAAAGCATCCGGGCGACCGCCAGCTATATGACAAGCGCGGTCGCCCGGATGCTGGCGCTCGTCTACGCGCTGATTATCCCAAACCCAAAGTGGCAACATTTTGCGCTGCCCTTTGGCCCACTTTTACTCTGCCGTTGACAATAGACCTATGCCCAGACAGAGCAATGCGCGTTCAGTGGTCTCGCAGCCATAAGTTGCGATACCTTCTGGGCACGTCCTCCGGTTTAGTCCGAACAAGGGTTCCTGGCTTCTGACCTGCCCAAGAACCGAACGTAAGACGGGCAACTCTGTGGTCTTTTAGCGGACTAGCCTCGCCGCCCGATTGTGCAAGAAGTTCAGGATGCGATTCCCTATGCCCAGAACTTTAGACACCCTTGGCCTCAAGACCGCTGTGACCTGGCTGGCTGCTCGCGCCCAACCTAGCGCCTGATGAAAAGTTCCTGCTCAGCATCTCAGGCATGAGGGGCAGGCTGCAGCTGACGGGCCGCCGCAACGAGTTTCGCGCGTGAAGCTTACAATGCTGACTTCTACGCAGAGCAAGACCTCAAACTTGCCGACTTTCACAGCGGTTTGCTAAGAAGATGCTCGCTGCGACGCAGAAAACACGGTTGGATGCCTTACAGTGAAATGATATTGTGTTAACCAAAATCGCTGAGCTGTGTTGCTTCAGATACGGTTCTGCCAGCGGACGCCAAACAAACTGGAGCTGCCGGGGATAAAGAAAAGCTGCCGCCTCTGTGCGCCGTCAGAATTCACGGCTTGCTGCATTCTAAGGAGTTTTGATTGAATGAAGATTGCGATGATTGGTACCGGATATGTCGGGCTTGTTTCCGGCGTGTGTTTTTCGGATTTCGGCCATGATGTGGTTTGCGTTGACAAACTGCCTGAAAAAATTGCCCAGCTCGAGCGCGGCGAGGTGCCAATCTATGAACCCGGCCTTGATGCTGTTATGGCGCGCAATGTCGCAGCAGGGCGGTTGCGCTTTACAACCGATCTTGCCAGCGCAGTCGATGGGGCAGATGCGGTCTTTATTGCTGTTGGCACGCCCACAAGGCGCGGTGATGGTCATGCCGATCTGACCTACGTGATGTCGGCCGCTGAAGATGTCGCGAAAGCACTGACTGGCTATGCAGTGATTGTGACCAAATCTACCGTGCCTGTGGGAACCAATCGCAAAGTAGCAGCGGTCGTGCGTGCGACCAACCCAGATGCAGAGTTCGACGTTGCGTCGAACCCGGAGTTCCTGCGAGAAGGGGCAGCGATAGATGATTTCATGAAGCCCGACCGGGTTGTGGTGGGCCTTGAGTCGGATCGAGCAAAAGGCGTCATGGGGGCGATCTATCGCCCGTTGTTTTTGCGTGATTTTCCCATCGTGTATACCGATCTTGAGTCTGCGGAGATGATAAAATACGCGGCCAATGCATTTCTTGCGACGAAGATCAGCTTCATCAACGAGATAGCCGCACTTTGCGAACGTGTAGGGGCAGATGTGAAATCAGTTGCCAAGGGCATCGGGTTGGACGGACGGATCGGCAACAAGTTTCTGCATGCAGGTCCAGGCTATGGCGGCTCCTGTTTTCCGAAGGATACCAGTGCGCTTGCCCGGATCGGGCAGGAAGTTGGCGTTCCGCAACGTATTACCGAGACGGTGATTACCGTCAACGAATTGACGAAACGTCGTATGATCGACAAGGTCGTCGACTTGTGCGGTGGGTCGGTCAACGGTAAAACGATTGCTGTTCTCGGCGTTACGTTCAAACCCGAAACAGACGATATGCGCGATGCCCCATCGCTTACGATTGTGCCTGCGCTAGTCGGCGGCGGTGCATCCGTACGTGTTGTTGACCCGCACGGCCGCAAGGAAGGCGAAGCTCTGCTGCCGGGGGTCACATGGATGGCAGACCCTTACTCGGCAGCAACAGAGGCCGATTGCCTGCTGTTTCTGACACAGTGGAACGAGTTTCGCGCGCTGGATCTGAAGCGTCTGGCAGCCAGTATGGCAACACCGCAGATGGCTGATTTGCGCAACATCTATGCGCGTTCCGACGTTCTGGAGGCCGGATTTACCAATTATACAGGTGTCGGGCGCTGAAGAATTAACAGCGTTTTTTCAATATCGACGCGTATAGGCAAGGCAAGCGTGCGGTGGCCCTGTGCAGCCCACCGTGCGCTGCGCTTTGGCGATATTAGCACTTGGGCGCGATACTTGCGGCAATCAACTTAGTCGCAAGAGGACCACCATGAGTATTTTCAAAAGCCAAGCCCTGACCGCAGCCGGTCCTGCAACAGACATTCTGCCGGTCACTCCAAATGACGGGGCAGATCTATCTTTCGTCGCATCAGCGCTTTATGTCGAAACAGGCGGCATCCTGTCGATTCTTACCGTGCGCGATCAGGTCAGAACCATCGAAGTGGGTGATCTGTCCTTGTTGCCCGTCGGAGTGCGGCGTGTTCGCGCGACCGGCACAACCGCAACCGGTATTCATGCGCTGGTGGTCGCATGAAACTGGATTACGCATTGCAAACCAACAGCGCGACGATCGCGGGCAAGCTTGCATGGTCACCCGCGCGGTTGTTCGCAAAAGGCCAGCGCGGGGCTTTTTTTTCCGCGCGGCGAGGGCTGTTCCAGGACACGGCAGGCACCCTACCCGCAAGCAATCCCAGAGACCCGGTCGCATTTTGGCAAGATCTGTCAGGTTGTGGCAATCATGCTCTTCAGCCCATCATGGAACAACGTCCGATCCTGGGTCGGCACCCAGCGCGTGGCTTGGTGAATCGTTTGCCGAACAACACGTCCGACGGGGCCGCGCTGGGCATTCTGGGGGCTGGCGGCGCGCTGCCGGACGGTTGGACACTGGCAGGAATGCCCGCTGGAACAGTCGAGATTGTGTCACTGGCGCCTAAGAATGGCAGGCCCAACATCCGGCTAAGGCTGAACGGGACGCCCACGGGAACGGTGTTTCTGAACACCGTGGGAACGTCGGATTTCATAGAGGCGACAGTTGGACAGACTTGGACAAGCAGCGCATGGATACAGCGTGTCGGCGGCTCGACCAACAATATCACCAACTTGGCCTTTACCCTGTTCAGTTTCGCGGGCGGCACGCCTGTTGGTGGAAGCCTTGGAAACAACCTCCGGGATATTGTAGATATGGACGGGCGCCGGGCGACAATGTTCCAGATCACGGACCAAAGCGCCGACCGGGTGACGCAATACCTGCGCATCGCTGCGACCGGCACAATCGACATCACGCTTGACGTATCTTCCCCTCAAATTGAGCAGGGACCACAGCCGAGTGGCTTACAGATTGCGCGCGCGAACGGGTTCGACGTGACCGAGGCTGGCCAGAGCAGCCTGTGGTATCTGCAACCCGACGGCGTGGATGACTGGATGCAGTTCACGACGCCTTTCAATGCTGGAGGTGGATATTCAGTTGCGGTCGCAGCAAACGGAGCCGTCAATCCGGTTTTCGGCGCGACCACATCAGCAGCAGGCACGATGCGATACCAGACACATGCGGCCGGGGCCGCCGGGTCACAACTGCGCAACGACATCACCGGGGCGGGATCGCTCGTGGCAGATGATCCGGCCTTCCTGCAACGGCACATCCACCTGACGCGCGTGAGCTCTGCAAATACAGCAGAGGTCTGGGTCAATGGTGCGCCGGCCGGCACCATCCTTCAGGGAACCCAAACGCCCGCGCAGTCCGACGCATTGTTTCGTTTCGGGGCGACCCACGCTTCGGGTAGGCTCTATGGGGCCGCACTGATCGATACCGCTCTCTCTGACATCAACCGCATTCGTTTGCAGAACCATCTGTCCAAACTTGCAGGAGTTTCCGTATGATCCGCGTCACGATCGCCGAACCGGCCTTGCAAGCACCCAATCTGACGACTCCAACCGCACCGATCTGGCACGATGCCGACGGGATGGGCTACCGGGTAGCCTCCGGCTTTCGCGAACATGCCCCGGAAGGCGCATGGGAGTTCAACATCTATGACCCGAGCGAACCGCCCCAAGCCACTCCAGACATCGTGAGTGTCATTACAGGCATGGACGGACGCGCGGCACTCCACGCCATCGGGCTGCGCCAGCCCGACACCTGACGCCCGCTGGACGTCTCCATGTCCCGGCCATCGCCGCCTTGACGGCGGCACAAAAGCACACCGCAGCGAAAGCAACCTGAAAGCTGCCTCTTCGAAAGGCACCATGTCAAAACGCGGTCAAACACGTCAACCGGGCCAGTAAGGACCCCTGAAGCGTCGATAGAAAATTGACTGTTACACCGAAAGCGGCGATACAGCCCGTAGTTAACACGAAACCAGAGGTCGCCATGAAATTATATCAACTCGTTGTCGCGATATCGGTTACGGCATCTGCCGCACAAGCACAGCAGCAATACACGGTTCAACCGGGTGACAGTTTGCGCCAGATCGCCATGCGCGAATTGGGCGATGTGGAAGCTTGGCGTGACCTATGCGCTCTGAACGACCTGTCGGATTGCAATAGAATATTGGCTGGACAGGTCTTGCAACTTTCGGCTCGCCAAACGGGCGTGGCCGAGACAGAGGCACCTCGGGACACCGCTGCCGTGTCCGCGCCGTCCGAAACAGCCCCCATGCCTGCCGTGCCAGCTGAACCAACTGTTCACGTGCAGAACATGGTGCAGAACAGCCGCCTGGACGGGGCCGCGAACGGGGTCATTGGCGCGGGCGGGTCGCTCCCGGATGGCTGGGGTATCGGCGGTTTTCAAGGGGCCGAAATCGTGCAAACAGGCCTCGAAGCCGGGCTTCCCTATATCGACCTGCGCCTGGCTGGCGCGCCTGTCGGAAACGCGATCTTCGTGAATTTCGTGACCTCGGACAACAGTGTCGAAGTTGCTCCGGGCCAGACCTGGACCTCTAGCGCCTATGTCCAGCGAGTCGGCGGCGATCTGACCAATATCGACAATGTCTTCCTGCGGGTCCAAGAATTTGCCGGCCCCGATGGCAAGGGCAGCAGCGGCACCAACATCACCGCCGAACTGGACGAGCGCAGCCGCGCTATCGTCACAAGAGAGATAAGCGATGCGACTGCAACGCGCCTGATAAGCTTTTTCCGAATTGGCGTGTCAGAAGGCGATATCGACGTGACGCTGCGCATCTCCGGCACTCAGGTTGCACAAGGCGACAGTGCGGGGGAAGTGCAGTTGACTGGTGATAGGAGTTGATTGCTCCGAAGTTGCTATGTGTCGAACTGTGAATTTCGCCAAATCTCTGACCTTACTGTCGAGAAGAACATCATAAACTGGCTACAAGAGGTACTTGTGAAGTGTATTCTTCTACTAAGACTATAGACAGATTCCCTGGGCTTCAAAAAGTACCGGAATATGTGCCAGTTTCTTTAGCCGCGCCAATAAGCGTCAAGAAAGAACGTCTTATTTTGGTGCTATTTGCGGCATACATAATTGGTGCCCACCTTCGCTTGTCACTCCACTCCGGTGGGACAGTTTTCGTCCCTATGTTTATGATGGTGTTCAGCTCATTCGCTATCGCATTACTATTTTCCTCAGCGCTATGGTCACGTGTAGGCGTATTACTTTCTGCTCTCAGTTTATTTTTCCTTATACAGCCGTGGCTTGGTGGAGATGTTAATGACTCAAGCGTCGTGATTAAAAACATACTACAGATTATTATTTCGATATCAGTAGCTACAGCTATTATTTTTGGGCTTAGCATGGTCGACCCAAGAAAGACCAGAAAATTGCTTTTATTTTTATGGATTGGATTAGTTTTTTTAGCATTCATTGAAGTTGCATTTTTTAAAAGTATTTTTGATAGCGCTCGAGAATTTCTTTACTCAGGCAGTGGTCGTGGTGTTTACTCTGCAGTGCATCGTGACGTCAACATTTATGGAAGAGTGAGGGCAACAGCTCTAGCTAGTGAGCCTTCATTTCTAGCGGATACACTTTCGATTCTGACCGTCATGGTGTTCATGCTGACGCGTAGGTTTGGCACTTGGAAACCTTGGCTACTGCTAGCCGTAATGATTCTAATCTCATTTTTTGCGGTACCAAGCTTCAAAATGGCTTTCTTTGTTTTAGCACTTCTTGTATGGGTGGCTTGGCCTCAAACGAGACTTCAATTTTTAGTGGTTTTATTTTCTGTTGTATGTGCTTTAGGTTTAACTTTTATATCATCAGATGTCATAATAAGCTTATTAGAAGAATTAGGTGGAGAACACTTGAATACTGGTAGCTTTTACGGGCGCATAGGCTCTGCCCATATGATTGGCATTGATGCGCTATCGAGGCAACCCTTCTACGGATATGGTTTGGGAAATCGAGAAGCAGTCTACCCGCTAATTGTTGATGCTTGGAATCGCTCAGGTGCTTTTTCTCTTTTTCCATGGTACTCTAATGCTACTGCCGAACATCTACTTTCAAATGGGTTTTGGTGGATGTGTATATACCTTGGAATAGTTGGTACCATATTTTTCATGTTGCTGATGTCAAGAATTCTTCGCGAGGTCGGAGTTCAGTATCCATGGCGTAGCATGACTTGTGCAGCTATTGTTTGGTACGCTGGGTCTGCGTTTGTCGATCCACATAGCTGGTTTGTAGTTGTTGCATTTTCTCTCGGTGCTCTCAAGTTTACTTGTACCCAAGAGCGGAAATCGCAGGTTTGATTGTTCAAAATCCGGGGGTCAGATCATTTGGGATTTTCTTCCAGAATTATAGTAAATTCACAAGCTAGAACTTAACGACTCCGCCAAAGAGAGAGTATAGCATGAACATCGCTTTTGTCGGCTGCGGCTTTGTGTTTGACATCTATATGCGCACCGTGCGCGCGCATCCGGAGCTGACGATACGTGGGGTGTTTGATATCAGGCCCGAGCGGATGCAAGCGGTTCAGGCCTATTATGGCTTTGCGACCTATGACAGTCTAGACGCTCTGCTGGCCGACCCAGAGGTCGACATTGTCATCAACCTGACCAATATCGGGGCGCATTTTGATGTCACCAAGCGCGCACTCGAAGCCGGGAAGCATGTCTATTCGGAAAAGCCGCTGACAAAAGACCTGGCGCAATCGAAGCTTTTGTTCGAGACAGCACGTGCCCATGCCGTGCGGCTATATGCGGCCCCGTCCAATGTCTATTCCGACAGCGTTCGCACGATTTTCGATGCCGTGAAACGCGGGCGGATCGGTCAGCCCAAGCTGGTTTATGCCGAATTGGACGACAACCCCATCCACCTGATGGATTTCGAATCCGTGCGCAGCCCGACCGGCGCGCCGTGGCCACTGGAAGAAGAAATACATGAGGGCTGCACATTCGAGCATGTCGGCTATCATCTGGTCTGGATCTGCGCCCTGTTCGGACCTGCGGTGTCCGTGGTCGCGGCCTCGAACGAGCTGCTGCAAGACAAGTCCGCGTCCACTCCCGGCCTGAGCGGGACTCCTGACTATTCTGTCGCGCTGTTGACATTTGCAGGGGGCCAAGCCGCGCGGATTTCAACCACCGTGGTCGCCCCAAGGGATCATCGCATGCGTGTCATCGGGGATACGGGCGAGATCACTGCTGACAGCTATCGGCACTACCAGTCGCCTGTATACTTGGAACGGTTTACCAAGCGCAGTCTGAGCGCGCGCAAGTTCCAGACCTTGCGGTCCCATCCGTTTCTGGGGCGGATGTTCGGGATAGGCGGGCGCCGCCTGCCCCTGGTCAAAAACTGGAAATCCGCTGCTGTCGAGAAAGATCAACAGATGCGATCATCCTTGAAGCAGCGCGCAGTCGAATGGCTGCGCCGCCGCGAGGTCTATGCTCAGGACAAGCTGGTCGGTGTCGCGGAAATGGCCCGTGAATTGTCGGAGGGGCAGGATCAATATCTTTCCCCCGACTTTCTGCTACACCTGAATGAGCTGACCTTGTTGATTCAAGGGGCCGGACCCGACGGAATCGCCGTGAAGCCGACAACAAGCTTCGCCCCGCTCGGTCCTGTCCCCGGTTCCATTCGCCCATAGCTTCTTACAAAAGGCGTGGTCTGTTATGATCGACCGGATGACCCTGCAAGCCTTGGCGCGCTTGTCGCCCGAGATGGTATTATACCATGTCAAGAGAGTGTTGCGGAACAGGCTGAGCGCAAGGTTTCCGAAAGCCTACGCGCGCCATATCGACAGGGTCATGGCGCGCGTTCCCACCCTTCGATCTGGGAACGCCCATCAGGCCATGGCGCAGGATGTGGCGCGCTTTTATGACTCAGCCTATGCCAGCAAGGCCCCCGATGCCGCATTGGGACGCTTCAGCTTTCTGGCGCAAGACGTGGATTTCGGCAGCGCCGCTTCTGTCGACTGGCACCACAAGGTGCCCGCAGAACAAGATTTTCACCTGTGGCGGCAAAAGTTAGGGCATATGGGTTTTATCTGCCCCATGCTTATTCGTGGCGACGCCGCGCAGCAAAAGGCAGTAGAAGATTTCATGGACGGGTTTCGGGAACAGGCCGATTTCGGACGGCCCGAATGCTATGCATCCGTCTGGTTTCCCTATAGTGCATCGCACCGTATTCTTGCAATTCTTAGTGGTTACCTTATAGCGCGCGAAGGGCACAGGCTGCCTGAGGGCTTGCAAAACCGTATCGAGACGTTCCTGCGTTGGAATGCGGCGTTTGTTCTTGCCAATATCGAGCATGAGTTGAAAAACAACCATGTCGAGCGCAACTTAGCGGCGCTGTGTTTCTACTACGCGCACGCGCAATCTGTTCCGGCCGCAATTTCCCGCAGGCTGGACCGCGATGTGGCAAAACTGATCCGCGAGACGATCCTACCCGATGGCCTGTCTGCGGAGCGATCCGCCATGTATCAAGGCCTGTCCGTGATGGCTTTGCAGGTGTTCGTACAGACCCCGTTCTTGTCCCCTGCCACGCGGGCATTGGCCCAAGAACGTCTGTCGCAGGCGCAGCGCGCGTGGCGCTTCATGACACATCCTGACGGCGAAATCGCGCTGTTCAACGATGCTTGGTTCGGAGAGGTGCCATGCCCTGCCGATCTGGTTGCAGAAGGAGATTTCGGGCAATGTGAAGTGTTGCCAGACGCAGAATATGGGCGCTTTCAGCAGGGTAGTATTTTCGCGCTGTTCGATGCAGGGCCAATTGGCCCCTCTTGGAATCCCGGCCATGGCCATGCCGATTTCCTCTCGGTAGAAGTGGATGTCGCCGGATACAGGTTTATCGTCGATCCGGGCACGTATCAGTATTCTACCGGCGCGCGACGTATGCATGACCGGGCCGCGGCAAGCCATAACGGTCCGGCAATTATCGGGTGGGAGCCTGTCAGCTACAAAGGCGCGTTTCGCGTTGGGGCACTTGCCAGCGCCCGTATGCGGTCTGAGAACATGTCGGAAGGCACGCTTGCCGGGGAACTGGATGCCCCCTCTGGCGTGCTGCGTCGCCAAGTTACTTTATCACATGAAGTGCTCTACATTCAGGACAGTTGGCCAGTCCATCCCATTTCAGGGCGCGTCAGATTGCTCGTGCCACAGTCGTGGCGGATAGTCACGCTGGAGCCACAGACAGTCGTTTTCGCCCGTGACGGTATCGAAGCGGCGCTGACTGTCACCTCTGGCACCATGACCGCTGCCACGATTGGGCATTGGGCCTGCCGGTATTTGCAAGACATGCCCGCGCACACCATCGACCTTAGCCCGCCTGAGAACGACGACTTGCAGTGGAACGTGTCACGCCGCGCGTAATATATCTTGTTAGTGTTGGCGGGCTGCGTCAATCGCGGCGATAAGATGTGGTCGCTTTGTTGTACCGATCAGCGTAATCGCGATATCGGGATTCACGTTAACTTCACGGATACGTCTTAACACCTGATTGTCCCGGTCCTCGCTGTCAAGCGACAGGCCACTTAGGATTTCACGCGCAACTATAGCAACGCCCTGCTGCTTCGCGCGCAGAATAAGCGGGTCATAACTGGTGTCGCCTGCGTGTAGGGGAAGTTGGATGACCGACACACGCGGATCATCAAGTGCCGCCGACACGGCGTCCGTGTCATCTGCCGAAACACCGATATGTTCGATCTTGCCTGCCCTGCGTGCCTCTTCAAGTGCCTCGATCGCGTGGCCTTGACGGATGATTGCGGCAGGCGGGCTATGTAGCATGTAGATGTCAACACGGTCACGTTGCAACCGATGCAGGCTGGCATTCAGGCTACGCAGCAGAAAAGGGCCATCCCAGCGGGTCGGCATGGGCCGCGCGCGCGCCCTTGACACGCTCTGCCGTGCCGAAGGAAGCCTGCGGGTCAGCCACCGAATAAGCCCTTTCGCTGGCGCCAGCATCCGATGTTTGAAGGACAGGTATTTGCCCCCCTTGGTGCAGATAATGCAATCCGCGCGCGTTCCGATAACGGATCCCAGATAGCGCTCGCTATCGCCCTGCGCGTAGATGTTCGAAGTGTCGAAAAACCGAACGCCCTGATCCAGCGCAGCTTGGAGCAAATCCCGCGCCTCGGTGCCGGTCGCGCCATTGACGGACCCTAGCCGACTGCACCCAAGCCCAAGCGCCAAATCAGATTGTGAAAGACTGGACATCATCCCATGTTCCTTTCTGATTCGTGCATCACGAGCCAGCCCTCTGGCGGCGTCGCAACGGGTTTGCCACCCAAAGCCGCAATCAACCGGATCGCGCGGCTGTCCCATGAGAACTTACCATCGCAGGCGTCGAAAGCCGCGTTCATGATTGCGTTTAGGCGCGGGAAATCATCTATAGTCTGCACCACCAGACGCGCCAAAGCAGCATGATCCTTCGCCGCAAGATACCCTTTAGCCGCCTCGACCGGAAGGCCCTCTATCGCATCTTCGAGGCCAATAATTGGCAGGCGGTTAAAGACATGGCTTAGAAGGCGAAGCTTAAACCCCCCGCCAAGTGTGTCGACGATGAGACCCGCGCGGGCCTGCGCAATCAAGGATGTAGGATCTTCGACAAAGCCAAGGACTGTCAGATCGGGGTAATCGCGTACCAGTGTTTCGCGCAAGCTGTCTGGCATATCACCCAGAACTTGCGTTTCTATCCCGGCTTCGGACAAGGCCGCATGGCCGGCTTCCAGCCAATCCAACAAGACTTGTTGCTTTTGTGCCGAGCGGCGCCCCCCGAGCAGAAGCAAACGCCGCGGCGTCGAGGCATCAATCTTCCGCGGGGCGGCGATTGTCCCATCATAGCCCGGTGTCTGCATCAGGTACCGCTGTTTCGGGGCAACATCTCGATAAAGCTTCTCGTCATCCGTGTTCAGGACGGTCACCAAATCCGTACTCCGGACCAGCATGTCTTCTACACGCTGTATCTTTAGCAGATCCCACCGCGACGCCAGTCGTTCGACAATCCCCATGCGATACGCGCCGTATTTCTTGCTGCGCGCATTATACTCGTGCTCATGTGAAAAATGGACCAGAGCGCAACGAGGGTTAAGCCGCCGATACGCCAGAAGCTTCGGCATGGCATGCGCCGTGCCGATATTATCGACAACGATAGCGTCCCATTGGCGTTTCAACAGCTTGTCCAGTCGGTCGTGGTAGTCGGGTTGCGCCCCTTTCCACGCGATTAATGGCCAGCGTGACAACACAGAACCTTTGCGACCAGTACGCTCCGGTTTGGTAATATGCCATTCGACTTGGGCATGGCCTTGGTGGCCCGATCCGCTGTCGGCACACAGGACAGTGACCGCAGCATGGGCTGCAAGCGCCTCAATCATGCCGCGCGAATAGACGGCATCACCAGCCGTCGCAGGTGGATAGGGCATGACTTTTTCAAGCAGCAGAATTCTGAATGGTTTGGTCGTCACCCTTGGTCTCCGTGTTTAATGCCGGATTGCGCCCTGGCTCAACGTGACGCCGCGGGCGTCCAAGTCTGAAAAGTCTGCCCTCGGAGCGCTTTCACGACACCAAGCAAAGTGGCGATCATGGCCAATGCAATTTCCAGTATCATGTCCAAAGGTTTGAACCCCAGCCGGGGACCGACTGTCAGGCCAAGAACCAGCGCCAAGACTGCGACAAGGCCCATCCAGACCGACACGATAAAGCACAGCGAGAGCATCGCGACCACATCAAGCACAAGAAACAACCCGCCAAACCACCGGATCATCTTGCGTGAGGTATATTTGAACTTGTCGAGGGACGACATGCCCCGCAATTGCGGACGCAGGAACAGATGTGTATGAAACGCGCGAGCGGAAATGCGAACCTTGCGCGCAAACTCGTCCTTGCGGGACGTCACCAACCGCTCATAGGCGATCACATCATTGCATTTGATAAGGCGCGTGCCCGCAAAGACAGTCGCCATGGACACTGTCAGATCGTCCAACACCGTGTCGGGGAATTCCGGATAGAGCGTGCGCCTTATTGCGAAAATCGAACCGTCCGCCCCCATGACATTCCCGGTTGCAGACTCTAAATCCTTGATTTTTTCTTCCAATCGCCAATACGCGCCGCCTACCGATGCCGTTGTTGAACTCTCGTCACCCAGATACGCCAACGTCCCGCACAAACCCCCGACGGTCGCGTCGGCAAACCACCCCCGGATCCGGGGGATCGCAGCTTCGTCCAGCAGGACATTGGCATCCGTGAAAACAAGCACATCGCCCTGCGCCACCGCCGCCAGTTTTTTCATGCCATGCGCCTTGCCCTGCCGCCCGGCCCCCACAAACACCGTCAAAAGGTCGGGGCGAGATTGCAGGACCTCGAGGGTATTGTCTGACGAACCATCTTCGTAAGCGAGAACCTCGATATCGGGATACTTGGCTTTCAAGCGCTCGATATTCGCCATCTTTTCGTGAATGGAGCGGGATTCGTTGTAAGCACAGAAAACAAGCGTTACGGATGCTTTCGAGCTCGGGTCAAAATCAGGCGCTGGTGCCCTTGGAACAAGTCGCAACAAAGCCGGATAAATCAGGTATGGGTAGATTACCAAACCTGAGAAAACAATCACTGCGACAATCAACGCTAGAGCCATAAAGTGTTTCTCCATCTAGTCATGTTTTAGGCGTTGTGCCGTGGGCGATGCACCAAGGACCTGTCCTGGCACGCTAGGCTCCAGACTCATTGATATTCACAGCCAGAAGAGGACGGTTGCTGCGAGCGC
>Ga0076930_100087_pt1 | contig 55210 bp, 58 predicted proteins | sample HotLakConsoUCCRE_FD_71149 | JGI IMG/M metagenome (GOLD analysis project Ga0076930, IMG submission 71149) | Hypersaline microbial mat communities from Hot Lake, Washington, USA - Hot Lake Consortium UCC-RE (version 3) (version 3) ...
TGATTGCCGAAAAGAAGCGCATGGGACGCGCCAAGGACAACGCGGCAGTCGAGTTGCTCGAAGAAGTGCTGCGCCATCGCTCGATACGGGACTCAAGCGGCGACGAATAATCCAAGCCGTTGACATAAGCCATGTGTCTCTTTATCATCTAATAAGCCAAGACACTAAAAAGTGTGTTCGGTTCTAATTTTCCATTGAAATCCTAACGTCGACATTTATAGTCGATACGGGAAAAATCCCTTCGGGCGGGTGTGGTTTATGAAAAAATTGCAAAGGTTCGCTGAACGGTGGGCAAGGTACGTCAGCACTGATCGCTCAGCCCTGAAAGACAGTATTTTGGGCTTGGCATTGGGGCTTGCTTTACTTGGTGTTTACCTGCTGCGTTCTCCAGATTATCCAATCGTTCTCGCCACTGCCGTATTTGTCATGATGCTGTCGATCAAGCGATTTGAGAGGGCAGGTTTTATTTTGCTGCTCAATAGACCAAGAGAACGAATCAAAGCTTCCGGCAATTCTCCAATCCATAGCGGCAGTCGGGGATGACGAGCTACCATCTGAAAGCGTCTTCAAAGATGGTATCGATGCCGAAGCCACGCAGGAAGACCACGTGGGGGGCGTCGGCGGCGGACGATTGAATGATGAAGCTGGCGTCTTCTGCTGGTGAACCCGGGGTGAACTGATAGTACAAGGTGCATTCCTCACCTTGCTCGAGGGCCAGTGGCAGTGGCCGGCAGCTTCCAAGCGGGAGCTCCTCGAAAGGCGGGGCCGGGTGGCCGATGCTGTTGATGGTCAACCTGGCACCGGAAACATTTCTGACTGAAAGCACACGAGGATCGGAGGTCTGCCCGATCGCCAGATCGCCGAAATCGATGCGTTGAGGTGAGAAGACCAGGTCGCCGCGAACGAGGGAGTAAGGAGCAGTCGCGCTTGCAGCTTGATTGAGCAGATCGCCTGCGTAGACTGCTTGCAATTCGATATCGCCCTCGTAGAAGCGGACTGCTGTGCAGCGATCGTCGGGCAGTGTGATGACACAGAGCGTCTCTAAGAATTGTGAGTAAATCTGGATATGGCCAGTCGGCTCGCCCGCTCCGGTGAAATTGACCACAATATCGAATGGTTGACCCACGGTCTGCTGATCGGCGGGGATCATGGGAGCGAATTCGATCTGAGTAGGCCAACGGGCGTTTGTGCTGACCGATTCGGATTCGTCTTCGCTGTGCGTGTTGGATGCCTCGAATCGTGCGGTCAGCGTTCTGGGTCCGCCGCCTTCGAAGTCAATCTGGCACATGAATGTTTGGCTAAATTCGTCCACGGGGTCGCCCGAATAGGTCTTGCAGGACTCATTCTGATCACTGGAAATGATCACGACACCGCTATCTGGACTACTGATCAGGCCTGTAACCGTGGCGGAGACAATGGCCGAGTTGGGAGGGGACCAGGAATCGGTCAGGATTTCGACCTGGTCTATCTCGATAGTTGCAGGTTCGAGGCTGAATTCGGCGATTCGCCAAGCAGGCCGACCACCAGCTTGCGTGAAATCCCCGACGAAGAGGTCACGGTCATTCCATCGAACAATATCCTGAACGATAGAGTTCGGTGTATCCCGAACCGGTCCCTCGAAGAATGCCCAGCGGTTGCCCGTGTGGCGACCCAGGTACTTGTCTCGCTCTTCAAGTGGAGTGTCGAACAAGCCCGCTGCGACGATCTGATCGTTCCAGACAGAGAGGGCATTGACGCTACGTAGGCGCGCCCGATCCCGATCGTCGTTCCGCACCGCTTGCCATTCGTTGCCATTCCAGCGGGCCAGATAGGCGAAATAGAGCTCACCGATAGTGGAGAAACTGCCGCCGACCCAGAGATCGTCGTTGAAGACTTGTAACGCAACCACATCGTAGTTGGGCTGCTGGTCGGAAGAGAGTGCTTGCCAAGCACTACCGGTATAGCGAGCGATATGGCGAATCGGCTTACCATCGACCGAGTTGAACTCACCGGCAGCGTAGATATCGCCCTGGTAAACGTCAAGGGCATGAATCGTCGAACTGAAGTACTCGGCTGATCCGGCCGGGTGGAGTGATGTCCAGTTTGAACCGTCAAATGCGGCGATTTCGGTCACGCTACTTGAGATACTGCCGCTATCATCGCCGAGGGGAGCAATTAATTGATTCTGCCAAACGGTCATCGTCTCTATAGTTTTCTGCTCAACGTAGCCGGTGTCGATGGCCGACCATCCAGCCGTGTTGTAACGAGCGATGTTCCGAGACGGAATCCCTCCTGCTTCATCAAAGTTGCCTGCTACGAACAGGTCCTGTCCCAAGGGCTGGAGGGCCAGAACCTCCCCGTAACCTACTCCAATATCTGACGGGCCCTCGAATGCATGCCATGAGACACCATCCCATCGCGCAAGGCCGTTGACTCTGTTCGGGCCGGCCCACCGGAAGCTGCCTCCTATAACCAGTTCGCCATTCCAGATCACGCTCGCCATCACTGTTCCGTTTGGCACTCCGTTTCCTCCTTCCTCGGGAATGGCCTGCCAGCTCTGTCCATCAAAGGCGGCCAGGCCATTGAGTCCTAGATCACCTGCGGATCGGAATGTGCCGCCAACCAGAAGGTTATTGTTGTAAGACGTGGCAGATTTACCGGGCCGGCTCAGGTAGGCGCCTTCGTTGTCGCTCGGGAAATGCCATCCACTGCCTGTCCAGCGTGCGAGCGCAGAGAGCCTGGTGATATCCGAGGGGATATTGCGGTACAAGAAAGAACCAACACCGTACAGCTCGTTGTCAAATACAAGAAGTTGCTCGATGTCCTCGTCGCAAATGGGATGTCCCTGGCACAAGGAATACGGCTGACTTTCGAGCGATGTGCCATCCCAGGTGACCAGATGATCCCAGAAATAGGTTCCAGCGATATACACCTTTTGGTCGAAGACGGTCATTGCTGTTGCAGATTGAGATGGGTCGAAAAAGCTTTCGCTTTCCGGAATGGCTTGCCAGGACGCGCCATTCCAGCGTGCCAGCTCCGACGTCTCGACCGCTCCGGCAAAGTCGAAATCACCAGCAACGATCAACTCGTTTCCAAGGCTTGCGAGCGCCACGACTCTTGCAGGCCCGGGGCTGCGACGGATGCCGTTGTTGGGTCCGACACCCAGGGTTGCCCATTGAGACCCATCCCAACGTGCCAGTTTGTTGGCAACTTCTCCGTTGACGGTGTTGAATCCTCCTCCGACGATCAATTCGCCTTCATGAATGGCCAGGGCAGTGACCAAGCTAGCCTCGTCATCACCGACGCCGTTGGACTCTTCGCTGCCCAGGGGATGCCATTGAGTGCCATCCCAGCGTGCAATCCGCTGGATAGTCCGCTCGCCGATCCGAGTGAAACTGCCGGCGGCGATCAGCTCCCCTTGAAAAATGATCAGCTCACTGATGATGGTGGCGAAGTCAGATCCAAATCGTTCGGTACCCAGGCGGCGCCACGCTTCCCCGTCCCAGGCCAGGATGGCGGCATTCGAAATAGAGCCTGCTGACAGATTGTTTCGTCCGGCAATGATCAATTCACCGTCGTATTCCAGTACGGCCTCAATCTCACCCTCAATGCCTGGCCCAACAAAATCGGATTGCCATCCGAATGGATTGTCCTGGGGCAGGGTGGTGGCTAGTACCTGACCGTCCGGGCCGATCAATCCAAGGCGTTCCCCTTCCTGCAAATCGAGGTTGTGGACGGTGCTCATGACGTCCTCTATCGCTTGACCACAACAGCGCGGAACAAACCGGCCTTGTTGATCGAAGGAACCTGCACGAAGTTCAGCCGGCCTGGGGCCGCTCCAGTATATGGCCCAGCTTGCGTCCGAGTCGTCAATCGTGGCTGGTAACTGAACAGCCGAGAAATCCCACGACTGGTCCGCTTGCGCTGCGCTGGGCCACGACAGGGCGCTTGCGATGAGCACAATGGCAGCGCAGAGGAATTGCCTGATCTCAAGCTTATCCAAGGACTTCACCACCGGCGATTTCGTACGTTCATCGGAAATGCTCATAGTGGAAGTTTTCGATAATAGTTGAGTCGTCCGGTAGTGAACGGGATTTCGAAGTCCGGTTCGCTTACGACGGAGGAAGGGCCAACTTCGAAAACATAGAGGACGTTGTTGTCTGTTTGATGGACCGGTCTCCAGGATCTGTACTGGAGTCCGCTTCCGACGTCTCGGGTGATGATTAACGAACCATCGGCTTTCAGCTCCCAGTTCACCGCAACTGAATCAATGGGTTCCGGGCCCTCAGGATCGAGCGTGTTGCCAGACCATCCCGTGCCGTCAGAGCGCAGCAATAGGACAAAAAAATCATCGGCATCGAAAACTGATGCGCGGGGATAGAAGTCATCGATATTGAGGCCGGAAACGTAACGGCCTGGAACGTCAACCAGTTCGAAATGCCCGGGCTCCGAGATTTCAATGGACTCTTCCGTAGTGACCACCAATTCACCTTCCGAAGTGAGAGTTTCCAACATCACGGCCTGATGGGGAATGCTGGCATTGTCTCGGAGCAGCCTGTACTGGTGTGGGGGGAGACTTGCATGGTCGAGGGTCAGAACGGAACCCTGGATGGACCAGTTCCAGGTCGTATCCTGGCGAGTACTGAATGCCGTGCCATTGTCGCTGAAATTCACGATATCCATGGAGTAAATGCCACTGGTATCCATTGGCGATTCAGGTTCGACGCGGAAGGTCATCACCCACTGGTCTCCATCTGCCGGGAAAGTCCAGTTCGGCAGGTTGTTGGTGTCGAAATATGCGGCCCGGAACTTCGGTTGTTCTCGATCGAGAAAGATGTCGTTCAGCTCAGGGTTCTCGGGAAACGTGATTCGATATTGCGCGACGATGGCGACAGCTCGGATGAACTCCGACGCATCGACAGAGTAGAAATCCTGCCAGATCATTTCTCGTTGAGCGGGATAGTACTGTCCACCGACCGAGTAGTTGGTGGGAGTGGAAATCAGGGGCTGACCCGAGGCTCCCGAGGCTCTCAGAAAGCGCACTGCCGGGCTCTGGCCGCTGAATCTGTCGGAAAACAGACGATCGAACTGAGCTCCGCGTCGGACGACGGCAGGTACCGATCCGAATAGGCTCTGATAAAGGACTGATCCGTCCGATTCGACGGCAAGGGCTTCTGCACAAGTCGCGACCATCAGCCTTGCGCAGCTCAAGCCGATGCTTGAGGGCCAGCCCATGGTGCCCACTGGCTGAAACAAACTCGCATCCTGCCAGAACGTATTGAAGCTCGCCTCGACTTGAGGATCTTCCAGCAGCTCCCAATTGAGATTCCGTGCGAGATTGATCAGTTGGGGTGATTGCAGCAGATCCCAGACCGTCTCGGCACCTGGTGGGGCTTCGAATCCCGGCAGACTGAACAGCCGAATGACGGTAGCGATTCTCCATAGCTTGTCGAACTGCATCGAGAAGCGATGCGGCGACAACGAATCCAGCGTCCAATCAATATCAGCTGGTCCAAAAACGCCCAGGGTCTGTCCGGCAATCAGATACAGACCGGTACTCAGGGGATTAAGGGGCCCAATCTCGTAATTCCCTTCCACGGTTTGATTGGAGAGCAACTCCGCGCAGCTGTGTACCAGTCTGGCTCCGCCAAGCTCGGATTGAGAGCCGCTGCCGAAAGCTTTGACGATGACCAGGGCCTGGGGGTCATCGCAGTCAAGGGTCGCCGAAAACCATCCCGCCTGATCCGTGCTGGTGGATACGGATTGATCACCGGCACTGACCTGAATCACGGCATCGACCAGCACTGGATGCTCGGTTCGGCCGACCAGCGTTACCAGTGTGGAGCCCTCCCGGGTCGCATCGTGTCCGGTCGAAGAGGGTTGCGCCATACCTGCAGGGCCGACGACTAGTGCCAGTGAGCACAAAAAGGCCCTGGAAACTGAACTCAACATTCCGCCAACTGCTCCCCGCAAAATCGGTCACAGTATAAACATTGACTCGGCCAAGTCAAAATCAATCCGGTCCAGACGTTGGGTCAAGCCGGCTTTATGGGTCAAGCCGATAGAGTTTCTTCCATTGTTCGGACTTCGTCATTCGCCAGCTTTTACTGCGACCATGATTTGGCCTATCGACCATGCAACCACCAACAGCCTGAATTCATGACCAGACTGAAGCCGGTGCGAATGATCTTGCCGGGGTGATCCGGTTCATATTGGTCCAGCCACAGCCGGATCGGGCGCTGCGCGCCATCCTGTTCGAACATCTCAACTTCGATTGTGACAAGGTGCCGGCCGCTGATTGCCTGGAGTCCAGTCATCAGCTTGTCGGTGGAATCTGTGGTGGCGTCCAGCCAGTGGTAAAGGCCAGCGAGTTGATTGACGTCGCCGGAGTTCAGCGCGATAAAGGTCCATGCTTCCAGATCCCGGATCTGGCGAGAGCAGTCATTCCCGGATGGAGCAATGAAGGCCCATGGCTCTTCTGGCACTTCTGGCTCCGATGAGTGATCGCGTGCATCCAGTGAACTGCAGCTGCGGTCGCTGAAAGTGGGAACGTCATCGTCGGCTATGCAGCGGTAGATGCCGGATTGGGCAGAGATCAATCCGGCGCTTGATATGGCCAGCCAGATGGCCAAAAGTCTGGCGAGCTGGAAGAGCCTGTCCACGGCAATCGGAATTGGGGGTTAAAGATTCTTCAGCAAATTGCCGAGAGCCAGCAAAACAAATCCCGCCACCACGATCCAGAAGGCATGCATGGCCAATGCGGGAATGGCTCCCAATGCCGCCAGAATTCCGATCACCACGACTGCGACGGCTATCCAGAATGTAATGACTTTTGGCCGGCTGAGTTTCGGCCTGTTGATCTTCTGCATGTGTTATTTCCTTCGTTGTTCAGAGGCTCCCTGGCTTTCGCATGACCAAGGCCGGACGATCAATTGCCAGCATTCTGGCGGTAATCGAGATCCGGGTCGGTGCGCTAGAGAACATTGCGCGACAACACCGCTCAGCATGCCACGGCGGATGTCAGCCGTCGTTGCCATCAGAGTTTGAGCGCTATCTACCGAAGTGTTCGTGCTTCAGTTCAACGTGTGCTACCGAACCGAACTCGGGGTGACAATTAAGTCAGACTCCAATGTTCTGATTTCGGGACCACTAGTGGCCACCGTAACCAACCCCAGACCCGGAGCCGATCATGAAACCGACGTCAATCAAGACCGCTGTACTCTGGGCGCTGTTGTTTGCGCTGTTGCAGGCCGGGCAGGTGCAAGCCGACCACCACAATCTGAATCCACCGTTCGAGAGAACCGAAGTCCGCGTGGCGTGCACCAACTACGAGCCCACCAAGCAGCCGTTTTTCGGCGAAACCCATCTGCACACGGCCTACTCGTTCGACGCGGTGATGCTCGACACGCGCAATACCCCGGCCGAGGCCTACTGGTACGCGCAGGGTGGTCGGGTGGGTTTGCCGCCCTGGGCCGACACACGCACCGCAGAGCCGACCGATCAAGCGCGACCACCCAACACGCGCAGCTACGTCACCGAGCATCCCTACTGCATGCCCGGCGAGAACTGCCAGTTCATGGCCACCCGAACCATCCAGTTCCCCGAGGGGCGGGCGCTCGACTTCGCTGCGGTCACCGACCACGCCGAGCAACTCGGCGAGAGCAATATCTGCACCTTCGAGGCGACCGAAACCTGCGCCAGCGATCAGGACTGCGATCCGGCCGTCACCGGGCAGGAATGCTCGATGGACAACATGTGCCGTCCGAAGGGTTACGACAGCACCCTGTGCCACATCGCCCGCGACGAGTTGTCACGCCTTCGCTCGGGGGCTGCCGCGAGCATCTTTGCCGGCCTTGAAAACGTCAGCCAGAACCCAGGACGTCCGGAATTCTGCGGCCCGGACGGGTTGCTCTGCGAGCGCCAGGCCAAGCTGGTCTGGGACAAGATTCGCGACGATGCGGAGGGCGCCTACGACCGAACCGCCTCCTGCACCTTCACCTCCTTTATTGCCTACGAATACACGGCGATGGCCGCCAACGGCCGGTGCGCGGATACCGACGCATTGCCTTGTTGGGATCAGTCGCAGGACAACGCTATCCTCGACGTGCCCGACGCCGGGTGGTCATCGTCGGCGGATTGTCCGAGCGGTGCCGCCTGCATCAACAATTTCAGCGGCAATTCGGGTGCGGATAACCTGCACCGCAACGTCATCTTCCGCAACGATGACGTGATCGACTCGCCGATCAGCAATGTCGACAGCCCACTCGGTTGCGGCTACGGCATCGATTGCACCTCGACGCCGGACTCGCCGGTGGCCTCTCCGGCAGTGATGCTCCAGCGCCTGATGGACGAGTGCATCGACAATCCGGACAAGCCCCGTTGCGATGTCATCGCCATCCCGCACAATCCCAACCTCAGCGGCGGCAGCATGTTCCTCATCCCGGAGAACTCGCCGGACGGGCTGGCAGAGGCCAGCCTGCGCAACCAGTTGGAGCCGCTGGTCGAGCTGATGCAGATCAAGGGCCAGTCGGAATGCCGCTACAACGCCATGACCGGGATGGCCTGGACGAACCCGCCGGACGAATTGTGCGACTTCGAGAACCAGGGCTGGGCGCGGCTTGGTGGGGCAGCGGACGGCTATCTCACCGACGAGATGCAGACCACCGAAAGCATTCCGCCCCGCAGCTACGTGCGCAACACGCTCGCCAGCGGCATTGCCTACGCCGCCGAGCAAGGGATAAATCCTTTCCAGCTCGGGTTCGTTGGCGGGCTTGACAACCACAACGGCACGCCCGGACAGTCGGACGAACGGCAATACGCGAAGAGCGGAGCGCACGGCGTGCAGAGTTTTGCCACCTCGTCGGAGGCCCTGAACGAACGCTTTTTCCTCGGCCTGGAAACCAATGCGGGTGGCTTGACCGTTGCCTGGGCCGAGGAGAACTCGCGCGATGCGATCTTTACCGCCCTCAAGAACCGCGAGACCTATGCCACCAGTGGCACCCGTCCGATCGTGCGGGTCTTCGGCGGATTCGGGCTGCCATCCGACATCTGCGAGGCGGGCGATTTCGCCGCGCGCGGTTACGCTGGCGGCGTGCCGATGGGTGGCACGCTGGAACGCAGTCGGCGCACTCCCGGCTCGATTCAGCAGGCTCCGAGCTTCGCCATCAGTGCCCTGATGGATCCCGGCTGGTCGGGCCAGCCCGGCACGCCGCTGCAGCGGGCCCAGATCATCAAGGGCTGGGTCGACGGCGACGGGCAGACGCATGAAAAAGTCTATGACGTTGCCGGTACCACCGACGACGAGGACAAGGTCGACTTGCGCACCTGCAAGCCGACCGGCAGTGGCTTGACGAGTCTGTGCACCCGGTGGACCGATCCCGATTTCGATCCTGGTCTGCATGCGTTCTACTACGTGCGCGTGCTCGAGAATCCGAGCTGTCGCTGGAACCAGCACTATTGCAACGCGCGTGGTGTGGACTGCGACAAGCCCATGGGCGTATGCCGGAGCCAGGTCCTGTCGGAGCATGAGGAGCGCGGCTGCAACGGCGATGCCGAGTGCGATGGCGGCGTTTGTACGCTGCCGGCCAGCTACGAGGAGTTCGAATACACGCAATGCTGCAGTGGCATCGTGCCGCAGACCGTGCAGCAGCGCGCCTGGACCTCGCCGATCTGGTACAGCCCGTGGGCGCGAGCGACCGGGTCTCCCCGTCCGCGGTCCACCGTCCGAGAAGGTTCGGGCTTGATCGAGCCGAAATGAACAGCTCTTGAACCGGCGTTGGCCAGCGCAGGGGCTCCGGCACCCCGTATTCCACTTTGTGCTGATCGGGGCGACCCTGTTTGCCGCGAGCGAACTGTGGTCGCCGTCCGAGCCCGAGCGGCCGGCCGTGCAGCGCGAGCCAATTGTGATCACGGCAGAGCAGATCAGCGTCATGGAGGAGGACTTCCTCCAGCGTTGGGGGCGCGTCGCCACCCCGCAGCAGCTGTCTGCCCTGATTACACAAACGCTCGAAGAGGAAATGCTTTATCGCGAGGCCCGCGTGCTGGCACTCGACTTCCAGGACGGCAGTGTGGATCGCCGTCTGGTCGAAAAGATGCGCGTGGTCAGTGATCGCCCCGGACGCTCACCCGATGAACTGATCCGCGAGGCGCGTGCGCTCGGACTTGACGACGATATCGTCATCCGCCGCCTGCTGATCGAAAAGATGCGCATCCTCCTGGCCCGCGATCCCTCGGCACCGGCGTTGACGGACGCCGATCTTGAAGACTATCTACACCGTCATCGCGAGCGCTTCCTCCAGCCGGCCGAGCTGACCTTTTCGCACATTTTCCTGGACCGGAACGTCCACGGTGCGGACCTCGAGAACGCCGCGCGGGTGACCTTCAACCGGGTGCACACAATGTCCCCGGCCAATGCCATCGCATTATCGGATCCATTCCTGCTCGGACAGCGGTTTCAGGCCCATTCCCGACCGCGTATCACGGCGCGGTTCGGCGGCGCGTTCGCCGAGCTAATCTTCGCTCTCGAGCCCGGCGTCTGGTCGGCGCCCATCGCCTCGCCCTATGGATTGCACCTGGTGCGGGTCGAGGAAAAGCGCGAGCCGCGCCTGCCGGAACTGGCTGCGGTCAGAATACAGCTGCTGGAGGCCGTCGGGTCGGAGCGTGCGACGCAACGCCTGGCGCAGGGTCTGGCTCGCCTGCGGGAGCGCTACGAGATTCGCGTCGAGGGGCGAGACGATCTGTCCACGACTGGCGCCGAACCGGCTGATCGGCCATGAGGCTCGCCTTCTGGAGCCCCATCCGGGCGCTGGTCCTGTCTACGGCGCTGTTGTGTGCGGGTGCTGTATCAACCGTCGCCGCTCATCCGCTGGACCCGGCGCTTCTGGAAATCCGGGAGTCGCCGAGCGGCACGCTGGACGTACTGTGGCGATTCCCCGCGTCGCAGGCCGCTGGTGCTCCGCTGCAGGCCATTCTCCCGCAAGGGTGCACCCAACTTTCCGCTCCGGTTGAGAGCCGCGCGGGCACTCGGATCGCTCTGCGCTGGCAAGCGCGGTGCGGTGACGGCAGCCTGGTCGGCCAGAGCATAGGCATTGATGGCCTGCGCGAACGCGGCACCGACGCCGTGCTGCGCGTTCACCTGGCCGACGGGCAACTGCTCCAGGCGGTCCTGCGCGGCAATTCCAATGCATTCACCGTTCCCGAGAGTGCCGGCCGGCTCGACATCCTGCGCGACTATCTCCGGCTCGGCTTCGAGCACATACTCGGCGGTGCCGACCACCTTCTATTCGTGTTCGGTCTGGTTCTGCTGGTGTCGGGTTATCGGCGCTTGTTCTGGACCATCACCGCGTTCACCGCCGGGCACAGCGTGACGCTCGCGCTTGCCGTACTCGGTGTCGTCACGCTGCCGTCGCATCCGGTTGAAATCCTGATCGCGCTGACCATCCTGATCCTCGCTGTGGAGTTGACCCGGGCAGGGCGCGGGCACCAGACCTTGATACAGCGGTTTCCGTGGGCAATGGCATTCACCTTCGGTCTGCTGCACGGGCTCGGCTTCGCCGGTGCGCTGACAGAGATCGGCCTGCCGGCAAACGAAGTGCCGCTCGCACTGGCCACGTTCAACATCGGCATCGAGCTGGGACAGCTTCTTTGCGTCGCGGTAATCCTCACACTGGCGGCCGTTCTGCGCCGGGTTCCGTTGCCTTTGCCGACGGCTATCCGGAAAGTCCCCAGCTATGTCATCGGCTCATTGGCGGTCTTCTGGATCCTGGAGCGCACAATGGCGATAGTTTAACGGTGCCCTGATCGTTGCGTGGCCCAAAGTCCGGATTTTGAGAAAGTTCAAGCGTCCTTGAGCGGGTTTTGGTACGGTTGGGTGCTCAGGCTGTTCAAACATTGAGCATCAGCATGGTGCACTGATCGGAGGAGCTTATGAAGCGGATGATGGGAATAAGTGGTGAGCAATCGGATCACAAGATTGCCGGGTTCTTTGATGATGCAGATGAAGCTCAACGAACGGCAAGATATCTTGTGTCCAGTCTGAAGGGTGGACACGCGCATGTCATGGTGCTGGATTCGAGCGATAAGAACGTCGATGCGAAACTGGAACCCGAAAGGCGTGGCATATGGCACACGCTGATCCGTGCCCATGTCTGGCTGGGCCTGGCGGGCGCAGTCGCTGGCCTGTTGGTTTTTGCCATACTTGGCGGCATCGGTGTAGCCTTTGTTGCGCAGAATCCGGCCTGGTCGTCAGGGCTGTTGGTCCTGTTCGGCGCCATCGGCGGTTTGCTGCTGGGTGGCGCATTTACCATCCGGCCCGACCACGCACCCTACATTCAAAAGACTCGGCATGCGCTCGAACAGGGCCAGCATGTCGTCGTGGTTCATACGCTCAAGCGCAGCGCTATCGAAGAGGCCGAGGAGTTACTTGGCCAGCGCGGAGCGGAAACGATTCGTACCCTGTGATTCCTAAATGGCCATCTAGGACTTGAAACTTCCCGCAATCATCGGTGCCAGGCCCTCGCGAACTTCGCGCAGACAGTCTTCGACCGATCGGTCATTGCCCAGTTCGAGATGCTGGATAGTCAGGTGACCAACCACTGCCAGGATTCCGTCACCGCGCAACATGCCAATACCGTCCAGTAACGGTTCGAGACGCTGGCAAACCACCCGGGCACCGGTGGGATCGGTACCAGGCAGGATGAAGCAGAAGTGCTCGGGACCGGTGCGGTAAGCAGTGTCCTCGCGTCGAACAGCACTCGACAGCACATGGCCCACCTTGGTCATGCGCTTCTGGCGAAAATGACTGCCCAGTCGCTTGAGGTTGTCGGTCAAGCCCTCGAAATGAACATGCAAAAGGCTGGTTGACTGTCCCGAACGGCGGCCGAAACTCAAGGTTTGACCCAGTCGCTCGAAAAAGTAGCGGCGGTTTCCGAGCCCTGTTTCGCTGTCCAGGCTATGGCCGTGATGCTGTTCGGCCAGGCGCTGACGCCCGGCCGAATGCGCTGAGATGGATCGCGCCCTTGCCAGCAGAACACTGGGCTGAAAAGGCTTGTCGATAAAATCGGTCACCCCGGCAGCCAGTGCGACTTGACGCGAGTCATCATCGAGGTCGGAATCAGTGACCTGGACGATCGGCGTCTCCCGGATTCTCAAATCGTCCGATGCGCGCACACGTTTGACCAACTCGACCACCCCCTTCTGATCCTCAATACCCAGAAAGAGCACCTTGATGGCAGGATCCTCGACCAGCGCCCGCCAGGCCTGGTCGATATCCATGGCGATTGACACCTCGAATTCCTCACCCAGAATCCGGCAGGCAAGCTCACGAGTCACTCGACCGCTGTCGGCAAATAGCAGGTGAGACCTGGGCGGTATGGAGTCCTTGCGACGATCATTCATGCCCGGCGCTCCATGTTTCAGACTGGCCTGTAGAAACGCATTCCTCAACGCGACGCGCAACGAACATCAATCTCGGCATCCTGGTCTACCTGGGTTCTATTGGGAAAACGACAGTTACCAAGATACCAGCCCTTGGCTCAGAAAGAGAACCCCGTGAAGGGGTTGACCATCGGGACCACATATGTAATCATCAGGTCACCTACAAATGTAGTCAGATAAATGAAAATCTCCGAATCCGAGAGCCGGGTCATGGAAGTACTCTGGCAGGAAAGTCCTCTGCCGTCCGGGCAGATCGTCAAGCGGGTAGCGCCCGCCTGCGGCTGGAGTCCGAAAACCGTGCGGACGCTCCTCGACCGGCTGGTCGAGAAGGGCGCCCTGGAGCGCGGCAGCGAGAATCGCCGTTATCTTTACCAGCCACTGATCACTCGCCAGTCCTGGTTGCGTGATCAGGCCGGAAGCCTGATTGAGAACCATTGCGATGGTCGCCTTGCGCCGCTGGTCGCCGCGTTTGCCGACAGAGAAAACATCAGCGACGAGGATCGCCGGGAAATTCTTCAGTTACTGGAGCGCTTGAAATGACTTCGATTCTGTTGCCCTGGCTGTTGAGAACCAGCGTTGTGCTGACCGCGTTGCTTTGTCTGATCCTGCTGGTTCGACTCATTCTTCGCCGGTACTTCGGCGCGCGGGTCGCCTATGCGTCCTGGCTTTTGCTACTGGCGGGACTGATGCCACCGCTGACAATTCCCTGGCCGATCAAGATCGAGGGCATGTCGCAGGCAGCCGCTTTACCTGCGCTTGCTACGGAAACCTACATCGTGACGCCTGGGCTTGCGAACGGCATCGACCTCGCGATGACCCTGGTTTCGCTGTGGCTGACTGGTGCCTTGCTGATGTTGCTGGTTTTCTGGCGACGGCAGTGGCGCTTTGTCAGCGCGCTTCAAGTTGATCGCGGAAACGTGGCGGATGACCGGGCGCGCCTCTACAGCCTGGGACTTCCTGAATGGATACCGGTGCGTTCATCGTCCGCCATTGCCAGCCCGCTCGTTGTCGGCTGCCTTCCCCCAAGGCTGATGCTGCCACCGGGTAGTCGACAACCCGAAGTCGTTCTGGCCCATGAAATTGCCCATGTCCGGCACGGCGATCCGATCTGGAGTTGGCTTTTTACCACTCTGCGAGGCGTGTTCTGGTTTCTGCCCTGGCTGCACATGAGCTGGAAAGCGTTTCGACTGGATCAGGAACTGGCCGCCGACGAAGCCGTCCTCAATCGCCTTGACCGTCCTCGGCGTTACCACTACGCCTCACTGCTGGTCCAGTCCGCCGGAATCGATCAGCCGGTGACCGGCCAGGCCTGGTTTGACCATTCACAACTCAAGGAGCGAATTCGCATGATCAACAACATCTCCCATTCGGGCGCAACCCTGAAGTCCGGCCTGGTTCTGGTAACCGGACTGTTACTGGCCAGCACCTGGGTACTGGCGGTTGCGCCTACCAAAGCCACCGGGACTCAGATGGAACCTGTCGACAGCCCGGCAGAACCCGAACAACAGAATGACCGCGAAAGCGAACCAGCGACTGGCACAGAGATAGACCGCGAGGTTGCGGCGGAGATGGTTCCTGATTTTGAGCGCTTGAGGAATTCGGAGCCGCTGACGGCAGACCAGGTCCAGCCCATTGTCCGAGTCAATCCGCTTTACCCGCGCCAGGCCGCCATGGATGGAACCACCGGACACGTGGCCATGGAAGCCGTAGTAACCCGTCATGGTGATGTCACGGCGATCAGCATCGTCGAAGCCGAACCCGAAGGTGTGTTCGATACCGTCGCCGTGGAAGCCTTCAGCCACTGGAAGTTTGCACCCATCATCTCGGAACAAACCGGCCAGCCCGAAAGCCGGAAAGTCCAACAGGTCATTGAGTTCGTGCTGGACTAGGTGTGCAATCTCAGTAGGTTGTCCACATGAGCAGGCTGGATACTTAGTGGCAAGCGGCGAGTGGTGCCATCTGCTGGCGAGCCGAGGGTCAAATCGCCAAAGTTGATTGATTCGGCTTCTTAAGGAGCTTGGCTGCCCGCAACTCGTAATCTGATATCTGAAGTTGCAAAGGATCCTTCCAGGCTATCTGGTTCAGCAAAGATGCTGAAGCCTTCTTGCCTGCCGCCGTGACCCTCTGCTCGCCATCAGACAACACCACTCCCCGTTGTCAGATGGTTGCAAGGGGCAGGGTTTTGCCTTTACAAAGCTCTCAATCTATCGCATTGGGTGCTGTCGGGCCAGCCCGAACCGCCCGGCAGTACCCGATGCTCGATGCCCTCTACATCTCAAATTCCACAGGCTTGAATGTTTTTGTCGTTGGAGTGGACAACGTGCTGAGAGAGCACACCTAGGTCAAAAATCGAGCGCGAACGATACGGCACGGCCGACTTCATTCATACGCTCGACTGGGAGCTGGGTCAGCAATTTTCCAACTCTGGCCTTGTTCACGGTTTGCAGGTGATCACAATTGACTGCACATGGCCTTGGCATTCCGTCATCCGGGTCCAGGCGCACTTCGGAAGGAATGCCTCGGATGGTCGTGGTGATTGGCGCGATTGTCACTTCGCCAAGATAGTCCAGCGCCGAGTCGCGTGTCAGTATCAGAACCGGGCGTCGTTTATCGGGGGCGCCGAAACGATACCAGCGGATTTCGCCGCGCTTCATGAATCGCCCCAATCCTGCTCTTGCTCCCACACAGAAAATTCGTTGTCCGTGACTGGATGGCGAGCATAACCCTCGCGGTGGCAACGCTCCTGCTGCTCGATACGGTGTCGTTCAAGCTCGCGCTTCAGTGCCTCACGGGTGAATGAAGATCGATTGGTGCCGAGTTGCCCGACGATTCTGTCGACGGCTTCAACCAGTTCTTCATCCAGCGTCATCTGCACGGTTTTCATCACATCTCACGGATAGCTATTCGAATAGCTATGCTAGTCCACACTCTGGCAAACCGTCAAGCTGGTTTCAAAGATGTTACGCAAATGACTTTCAGGCAAAAAAAAGGCCCTGCGACAGCGTCGCAAGGCCTTGATTGTTCTGGCTCCCCGGGTCAAATCCTTCGCGCCGTTTCATGCTGTCTCATAGCATAGCGCAAAGCCTTTAGTTTCAGGGCTTCCGGCAATTCTCTTGTATTCTGCCGTCTTACGGTATATCATCAATTCTCGCTTTTTATGTTGGTCCAGAGGTTGGACTGATAGTTAGAATCCCGGAGGATTGCACCATGCCGAAGATCGCGAAGGAAATGACAGACGTTGAAGTCCGGCGGCTAAAGCCCGGAACTATCAAGAAGGATACCGCCAAGAGCAACAAGGGCGATCCCTGCACGGCATATCACGCCGTTGGAGGCGTCCAGGGCTTGCAGTTGAGGGTAAGGCCCAGCGGGGCTAGAACATGGATTCTGCGCGTCAAGGTTGGCGACAAGCGCAGAGACTACGGTCTCGGCAACTATCCGAGCGTGACGCTAGCCCAAGCCCGAGAGAATGCCCGAGAGTACCGACAAATGATATTCGATGGCTTGGACCCGGCAACCGAGCGCCGCAAGCGTCAGGACGCACTGAGGGCCGAACAGGAAACCCGGATAACCTTTGCAGAGGCATGGCAACAATTCTGGCGTGACAAGCGTGCAGGGCTGGCAGAAAAGACGGCCAGACTATGGGAGGGCACCATTACCCGATATGCCTTGCCCGGACTTGGCGACATGATGGTCGCGGATATCGAGCTACGCCATGTTGAGGCTGTCTTGCGTCCGATCTGGTCGGACAAAACCGAGACCGCTACCAAGCTACGCGGTCGGCTGGAATCCATTTTCTCATGGGCAACCGTCAAAGGGCTTCGCAGTGGTGACAATCCCGCACGATGGGCCAACGGTCTCAAGGAAATCATGCCAGCACCGTCGAAGGTCACGAAGGCCGGTAACTTCCGGGCGCTGTCGATTGATGAAACCCCGGAATTTTTGGAAGCGTTGAGGGCAGAGAACGGCAATGCTGCCAGAGCGCTCGAACTCGCCATATTGACCGCCGTTCGGTCCGGAGAGGTGAGGGGAGCGGCATGGTCTGAAATCGACTTGAAGGCCGGAACATGGACGATACCGGGCGACAGGATGAAGATGGACAGGGATCATACCGTGCCGTTATCCGATGCCGCCGTGTCGCTGCTGAAAGATCAGCCGAAGGACTCCGAGCTAGTGTTCCCGGCCCCCCGTGGCGGCATGTACTCGGATATGAGTTTGCTGGCAGTCATCAAGCGTATGGGATGGAAGGAAAAGACTACCGCGCATGGATTCAGAGCAGTATTCAAAAGCTGGGCCGTGGAGCGCACGGACTCGCCGGACTTCGTTTCGGAAATGGCGCTGGCTCACTCCGTTGGCGATGCAATCCAGAAGGCTTACCAGAGATCCGATTTGCTGGCCAAGCGCCGCCGGCTGATGCGTGAATGGTCGCAGTTTTTGGGCTACCAGGAGAAGGGCGCGAAGGTGGTGAGCTTGGGATAATCCACCACGTTACAACGTAAAACTTTATGATATACTTTTGAGGTCGCTGGCAATTTCAGCGACATGAAACGAGTGCTATATTTCGCGAACCCCGGACGGGGATCATAGCTGGACCACGTGTAAGCGTGTCCACGGTTCGGACGGACCGTAACAGCAAAGGTCGGTGAAAAACGGCCAGCGGAATGAAAGAGCGGATGCTCTGGCTATGACACTTAATTGTGTCGGGCTAGGGCATTTTTTTTGTCCGGCCCGACCAGTAACGTCGAGGTCGAGCAAATGGAACAGGCAGCACCCGCATACCTTCGCGACACTGAAGTCGCACACCGCTATGGTATTTCCCGCCCGTCCGTCTGGCGCTGGGTAGCCGAGCAAAAAAACAACTTCCCGCCCCCGGTAAAACTTGGGGAAGCCACTACTAGATGGCGTCTTTCTGATTTGCTCGCTTGGGAGCAGAGGGAGGTTGCCTAATGGATACCCCAAATAGACAGCGCCCGCGCGAGGCGGGCACCGGAAAGGGCTGGGCAGGCTCAACTTTCAAGGCAAATAATACCACAGCCGCCCCGCTTCGCGCATTCCGTCAGGAACTCCAGCTCATCATGAACGCGGCCCACAGAATGGCCAGCGGCTACGGTCTGGCGTGGTCGGATTATGACCGACTGCACCAGGCATGGACCCATGTCCACAGAGTCATGGAGGCCATTGCAGATGACTGAACTTGTCGAAGCACTCACCGGCAAACCCGAAGCCCCCCGGTTTCGCCTGGTTCCCGCTGGCGACCTAAAACCCCGCCCGATGAACTGGACTATCAGCGATCTGATAGAGCGGGATTCAATGGGCCAGATATTCGGTCAACCCGGAGCATCAAAGACCTTTCAAGGGATCGACATGGGCTTGTGTGTCGCGACCGGCACCGACTACCACGGCAAGCCGGTAAGACCCGGCCCTGTGGTCTATGTCACCGGCGAAGGTCAAAACGGATTAGCCCGACGACTGAAGGCATGGAGCATTGTCCACGATATCGACCTGACAGAAGCACCGTTCTATGTCTCCACGATGCCCGCCGCACTGACCGACATGGAAAACCTGCTGATGGTCATGACAGCCATCAAAGAGATCGGCCCGGTAATGGTCATCTTCGACACCGTGGCCCGCAACATGGGACCAGGCGACGAAAACAGCACCCAGGACATGACCGCTTTCGTTGCCGCTTGTGACCAGATCCGGTCAGCCCATGAATGCACCATCCTATTGATTCACCACAGCGGCCACAACGCCACCGAACGCGCAAGAGGTAGTAGCGTCCTGAACGGGGCTCTTGATGTCGCCTATCGCGTCGATAAGAGCCTTGACGGGATTGTGTCAGTTACCTGCACCAAGGCGAAGGACTTCATGCCGCCCGAGCCATTCGCGTTCAAGTTCAGGACCGTCGAACTCGGATTCGATAACGACGATGGTACCGAAGCGACCAGCGCCATCTTGCATCCATGCGACATGCCACAAGCACCGACTAAGGCGATGGGCAAAAACCAGCGCAGAGCACTGGACATTCTCGAACAGATGTTCGACCAAAGACGCGAGACCCTGACCCAATCCGGCCACGATCCAGACGGCGCGCGAATCAACCTGAGCGATTGGCGCGAAGCCTGCCAAAAGGACATGGGCAGGAGTGGGTTCTATGCCGCCAAGGATGCATTGATCGGCAAGGGCATGGTGAGTATCGAGCTAGGCGGCTTCGTGTCACTGGAGGCCAGCTCATGAGCGTTCAGGATGATATTGCCGCATACGCCGCGCTAAGCGATTGGAAGCCCGACCAGTTGGCGGGCTTTCGTATCGGCAGCCTGGCAGATGTGCCGACCTTGGGCAGAGTGGAGGTTCTGGAACTGCTACCGCCATCACTGCTCAAGGTCCGGACAAAGACCGGAGCAGTCGCGAAAGTCGGCTGGCGAGCCTGCCAACGTGTCTAAGTCTGTGCTGTTTGTCCAAAGTACAAACCCTATAGGGTTTTTGTACATTTTGGACAAGCACAGAGCGCCGTCTTGGACAATTTGGACAGGTTTTGGACAACTCTTGTACATGATTTGGACAGGGCGAGGGATTGGGGATCAGTCGCAAATACCGAAGGCTGGCCAGACCCTACCCTGCAAAACCGGGTTTGTATCCTCAATAGGACGCCAAACACTATTGAACCACGGGCGCTAGAGATGTACACTTGATCGGAGACCAACATAAAGGCCAACATAAGTAGATGCAAAACGGCACCAATACCGCCAAATCAGACCAGGTTCCCGACCGCTTCCAGACCGGCTGGCTAGACGCCCTTGATGGCCGTCTGAGCCTTGCCCGCGATCTTCGCCAGCGGTTCGACCAGGTATGCACTGACTTGGGAGGTGCCGACCGTCTTTCATACATGCAGCGCAGTTTGGTAGAGCGTGGCTTGTGGCTTGAATACTGGCTCAGCAATCAGGAACGCGAGCTTGCCAGCGGCAAACCGTTCGACGTGGGCAAATGGGTACAGGCCGCCAATTCATTGCAGGGCATTTACTCCAAGCTGGGATTGCAGCGCCAAGCCCGAGACGTTCCAGACTTAGCGACCTACTTAGCCCGCAAGGAAAGAGAGGCCGCCAATGGGTAAGCGTAGCCTGACCAAAGGCAAGGGCGGGGAGCGTGAGCTTAGCCATTTTCTGACAAGCCGGGGTTTTCCTGCCCGCCGTGGTCGCCAGTATTCAGGAGATCCGACCGCGCCCGATGTTGTATCCGAGTTGCCCTTGCATATCGAATGCAAACGGACTGAACGGCTATCCGTCTATCCAGCCATCGAACAGGCAGCCAGCGATTCAGGCAACAAGCCGCCCCTGGTATGCCACAGACGCAACGGCAAGCCCTGGTTGGCAATCCTTCACCTTGATGACCTGCTGACCTTGTTGGGAGGTGCCCGGCCATGACAGTCACCGTCAAAGACCTGATGACCGATACCGAGCTATTCGGCACACAGTTCGCCGGTAATTCCTGGTCAACATGGAGAGCGCTTGTCAGTGCGTTCTATGGCCTTGAGCTGACCAATGATGAACTAGCCGACTTCCAGGCTGTGACGGGCTTGTCAGAGGCCCCCAGCGCCGCATTGAGCGAGATTTGGCTGGCCGTTGGCCGTCGTGGCGGTAAATCGCAGATGGCGGCATTGCTCGCAGTCTTCGAGGCCGCCTTTCGGGACTATACAGACCGTCTATCTCCGGGCGAAGTCGCTACCGTGATGGTCCTGGCAGCCGACCGCAAGCAGGCCAGAACCGTCTTTCGGTATATCAGCGGATTGTTGCACAGCAACCCGATGTTAGAACGGATGATCCTTCGAGAGGATAAGGAGAGTATCGAGTTATCGAACCGCGTTCAGGTTGAAGTCGGCACGGCCAGTTTCAGGTCAGTCCGAGGCTATACAGTCGCTGCCGTGATTGCCGATGAAATCGCCTTTTGGAGATCCGACGAATCAGCGAATCCTGATACTGAAATCCTGAATGCCTTGCGCCCGGCAATGGCCAGCTTGAACGGCAAGATGATTTGCCTTAGCTCGCCTTACAGCCGCCGCGGTGAACTCTACCGGACCTGGAAAGCCCACTACGGCAAGCCCGGCCCCGTCCTGGTAGCCCAGGCAGCCAGCCGAGTGATGAACCCGTCACTGCCTGAAAAGATCGTCACGCAGGCCATGGAGCGCGATGCCTCAGCCGCCCAAGCTGAATACATGGCGCAATTCCGCAGCGACTTGGAGGCATTCCTGGCCCGTGAAGTTATCGACAACGCGACCAGAACCGGCCCGCTCGAACTGCCCTTCGACAAACAGCATCGTTACAAGGCTTTCTGCGACCCCGCCGGCGGTGGCGCTGACGAATTCTGTATTGCCATCGGCCACCAGGAAGGTCAGAGAATCATCGTGGACGTGCTGCGTGGCCGCAAGGGTGCGCCGGGCGCGATCACTGCCGAGTATGCCTCACTGCTGAAGGCGTACAACATCCGGGAGATTAGCGGGGACAAGTACGGCGGGTCCTGGCCAGCACAAGAGTTTGAGCGCCACGGCATACGCTACCGGCCCGCAGGCAGGAGCAAGTCAGACCTGTATATCGACAGCTTGGCCAGCTTCAATTCGGAGCGCGTCGAATTGCCACCGGATGAAAAGATGGTCAATCAGTTTATTGGCCTGGAGCGCAGAACATCACGCGCCGGTCGGGACAGCGTAGACCACGCGGTCGGCGGTTCGGACGATAGATGCAACGCAGCCTCCGGACTGATCGCACTGGCCACCACGACCACGAACGCGGTCGCGTGCTTCGGCACCTACAGTTCCACCGGCCCGGAAGTCGAAAGAGGCTACCGGATGAACAAGTACCACGGAAACCCACTTGCCGGACGGCAGGGAAACTAACCCAGAGGAACCCAAACCATGACACAAGACAATCAAAGCATCGAATCACAGGTTGCCGGACTGGAAGCACTCAAGTCCAGGCTGTCCGCGCAATCCTTCGCCCGGTCCCAGGTGGACCGATTGCACAGCGCCGCCCAGGCATTGCATCAAATCGCCACGGCCAACACTGGCGACACGCCCGAGCGCAAAGCCCAGCGCGTCAGTGATGCCGCTACCAGGTATCTCGAATCAATCGAGCGAACCAAGTCGGACATCTCTACCCGTGAAATCGGCGGCTTTGCCAGCCTGTCAGAGCAGTTTGCCGAGGCGGTCGGAATGCAGCCCGACCGCTACGCCAATCAGATCGTTGATGCCTTCGCCCGAGCCGACCACAAGACTAAAACGCAGATGATGGGCCAGATCGTCGAACAGGGTGACGGACGAAGCCTTGCCGCGATCTTTGAAGCGCCGGAATTTGTCACCGGGCTACCACGCGACCAGATCCAAAAGTACCGGGATGCCATGGAGCAAAAACACTGCCCGAAAATCTGGGAAAAGCGCCAGACATTCAACCGGGACTTTCAGGCCGCCAAGGGCGCATTGCAGCAAGCCGAGGTCATTGCCCAAACGGCGCTGAAAGTCTCGAACTCTGCCGACGCCCTGAAGGCCGCACAGATGAGCCGTGACGCGGAATCGAGGCTTGCCGCTGCCACCGAATGAACGGGCCGCTGCAAGAGCCGCTAAGGCCCCCGTTAAGGCCAATCCTCGAACGGCCAATCGAGGACGAGCTTGGTGAAGCCCCGGAGCCGGACGGTTCCGAGGTAGACGAGGCGTCCTAGGCGTTTCGTCGATGGGTTGCCGGGCAGTTACCTCGACTGCCCGGCTTTTTTAACCACGTTGGAGTGACATGAAAACAATCATCCGAATGTTCCGGGCGGTAGATGACTACTTTCGCCAGCCGATGATTACCATCCGGACCTATAACCCGATGCTGGCCGAACTGGAGAGGCTGAAAGCATTGCTGCAAGACCTGGAGTGCAGACTGTGAAGGCAGCGACGGCCACCTTTAATGCAACGAACATCGAGAAACGTGTTTCGCGGGGCTACTTTCTGACCTTACTAGCGGGAATCGCGCCTACACACAATTTCCAAAACTCTCTTTTTCGCATTCCCGCTTGAGCTGCCATGGTTCCAATCAAAAAGTTGTCAAAAGGGGCTTTAGGGCAATCAACCGTCACGACCCTTCGTTGACCCCGAAAGTTCGGGTGCTGAAACTTGTCGTGCGAGCCTCTGTTGCTTTTCTTCGGCTTAAACCCTAACCCGACCAATGCTTTTTTGACCTGCCTACAAGTCGGTTTAGCAAGCTTCATGCTGGAATAGCATCAAGCCTCACAGTTTCTCGGAAAGTTTCCAGTAGCCCATCAACATGCGCGCGAGCCTTTAAACCCAACACGCCGACATAATAACGAACCCAATGCCCAAAAGGGGAAGGCCGGGATTCTAGGTTGCCCTCAGAGGCCGCATCATACAGGTAGTCTACGACTTGATCGTGCAGCTTCCCCTTAGCTTCGACAAGAGTCTGCCCTTGAGCTGATAGGCATAAGTCCACGCATGATGCGATAACCTGATCGCCAGCCTGGAAGGCAAAGCAGCGAACCGTGATAACGCCATCGTCATTCAGCAATGAGCGTTTGAACATTTCCACTCTCCACAATTAGTTAGGTGTTTGCCGAAGTAAAGCGGCCACTCCCGTAGTATGTACGCGCGACGGGTAGTATTCAACCCCCCCCCCCAATAGTACCCGGCAATCCATTCACCCTAAACACAGGGAGGGTTCCAGACCGGGGCACTTTCATGCGCTCCCACCCTGTCACCCCCGTCCAGCCACCCAATCATCATACCGCGCGGATACAGTTTTATCCGCTATCGCTTCGATCATCAACACCCTGGCCGCCTGGCTGGCTTTCTTGCCGATACCTTTATCCGTGCCAACCTTGGCCGGCAAGCGCTCCTGTAACCACTCTCTGACCGCTTGCTGATCGTCGGGGTTGTGCCCGAGCTTGATGGCCAGCATCACGACCAGGATTGAATCCGCGCTGATCGTGGTTCGCTGGTCGCCTAGCTTGATATGCAATCGAGTCTGGTACATGGCATGGCCCCGTGGTGATAGTGGATAAAATAGTATCACAGTGAGCAGGGAGATGGATAGTATTTTATCCAGCCAACCGGACCACCAATAGAGGGACGGCACCGCCCCGCGCAGCAAACCAGAACATTAAGTACGGCGGCGACCCTAAAGTTTTGACGTGCACCTAGGGCGGGCGTCCACCCGAGGTGATGACCGATGAACTCCTGAGCTGAAAAGAAAAAAGGCCCGAGCCGAAGCCCGAGCCTTTCGTCTGTGAACCGTTCCCGGCTTGTTGGCCGGTATGTTGGTCCATTGCGCTATCAGTCCGTAAGTCACTGATTTTGCTATGTATATGGCTCCCCGGGTCGGATTCGAACCAACGACCTAGTGATTAACAGTCACCCGCTCTAACCAGCTGAGCTACCGGGGAATGGAAGCCGATCATTATCCTGTCCAGGGCCCGAATCGTCAACCCTGCAAGCGGTTTTTTTAGTCCCCGAATTCATCCTGGTAGTCGAGGATCGAGGCCTCGACGACCTTGGTGGCATGGTCACGACCGTAAATCTGGTCAATCGAGATATCACCGGTCTCGCCGGCCAGGAGTTTGTAAGTCAGAAAGTAGTGGCGCAGGCGTTCGGCGAGGCTGCCGGGGAGGTCGCTGATATCTTCAGCTTCACCCCACAGGCTGTCGTTTTCCAGCACGGCCACGATCTTGTCGTCGGCTTCGCCGTGGTCGACCATCTGCAGGCCACCGATCACGCGCACGTTCAGAAGGACTTCGCTGCGCGAGATCGGACGTTCGCTGAATACGCAGATATCGAGTGGGTCGCCGTCGCCGCACTTCGCGTTGGGCATCAAGGCACCGACCCGATCTCCGCAGAAGGTTCGCGGAACGAAGCCGTACAGGGTAGGCGGCTGGGAGGAGGTGCGCTGCGGCCGGTCGACCCGGAGATAGCCGGTTTTCTTGTCGATTTCGTACTTGACGGTATCGAAAGGAGTGATTTCGATATAGGCGTGCAGACTGAGCGGCGGGTTTCGGCCGGTCTCAAGACCGTGCCAGGGGTGCGGGCGCCAGCGATAGAACGGTTGCGGAAAGGGCATCTGGGTTTCTCTGGGGAAAACGCTATTTTATAACGCCTGGTCGGTGACTGTTGGGTCGATCGGAGGCGGGATTCGGGTAGCATAGGCGTCAATAATCAAGATGGACACCAGGTTAATGACCCAGTCAGACCAGTCGGCAGCCCGCAAGGGGATGTCGCCGCATCCGGTGCTTGACGAGTACTACGACAGTGCCGAAGCGCGCCGCAAGCGAGTGGACGGGATGTTCGATGCCGGGGCGAAGCACTATGACTGGATCAACGGACTGATGTCGTTCGGTTCCGGTCGCCGCTATCGATCCGATGCGCTCAAGCGCCATGGTCTGGCTGAAGGGCAGCAGGTGCTGGATGTGGGCAGTGGTACCGGTGTGCTGGCCTTGATTGCCCAGGAAACGGTCGGCGATCAGGGGCGCGTGGTTGCGCTGGATCCGAGCACCGGGATGTTGACCCAGGCGCGCGCCAACGGGGTCAATTCCATGGTCACCGGGCTGGCCGAGTCGCTGCCGTTTCCGGATCGGCAGTTCGATATGTTGACGATGGGGTATGCCCTGCGTCATGTCGCCGACCTGGAACAGACCTTTGGCGAATACCGCCGCGTGCTCAAGTCCGGCGGCAAGGTCTTGTTACTGGAGATTACCCGTCCTCGTGGACGAGTGTCGTTCTGGCTGGTGCGGGCGTACATGCGCGGGATCGTGCCGTTTCTTACCCGCGTGTTGCGACGCTCGCCGGAAGCCGAGGAGTTGATGCGCTATTACTGGGACACGATCGAGCATTGTGTCCCGCCGGAATCCATTCTTGCCGCGTTGAGTCAGGCAGGGCTGGTCGAGGTCGAGCGCAAGACGGTGATGGGAATCTTTTCCGAGTACAGCGCCGTTCGTCAGGATTGATCGGGTTCGTCTTTCAGCAGTTTCATTGCCATACCAGCGACGATCAGGGTACCGAGTATCAGGATCGTCCACAGCGCGATCCGCGACCAATCCGGTTGTCCGCGCGGCGGGCTGAGCAGATCATCGTCGCCGATGCGTTCGGCTGGCTCCAGATCGGCTACAGGCCACTGCCACGCCGGGCCGATGCGCTGAATCAGCTCCTGGATCATGCGGCTGTCAAGGTCGTGCTCGCTTGCTTGCCAACCCCCGACCTGCAATTGCCAGGGTGGCTCGCCCTGGGACAGAAAGACCAGGCTGTCGGCCTGAACCGTTACTCGAATCTCGGGCGCGCTGGCCAGCGCCGGTTCGGGCTGCAGCGACCAATCGCGATCGCGCCAGGCGTCGTCAATGGTCAAGCTGCCTGGCGAATCGTGGCGGCTTGCGATGCTCGACAGGCTGATCGATCCTCGGCTTCTCCAGGCATCGTCCTGCCCGGGTTGTGACCGGACCTCGACTCGACTGAGGGTGCCGGGTTCATCAGTTGCCAGATGAATTTCTCCGACCCTGACCGGTCCGGGCAGCGTGAACCCGAAGTCGTCGTCATCGTTGTCCGAACGACTCAGGTCGGGCTGAAGGATGAATTCGGGTCGATGATCGCGCTGATGGCGGGTGACCAGCTTGACTTCAACCAGGCTGAAGGTTTCGGTGGGTGCCGGCCCGTAGCAGCTCAGGTGCCAGGCGCTGGCGTCGCCGGCAACCAGGGTCTCTCCCTGGTAGCGCCGGGGTCGCGATTGGCCGACCTGGGTCAACGGCATACGCAGCGTGGCCGGACCGCTGTCCCCGGCGTCGCGAAGCCAGCACGACAAGTCCACGACGCCCTGGCTTTCGAATTCGACGATCAGGCGTGATTGAGATCGTCCAGTGACGGTTTCCGGCGTGGCCAGCAGGGCTTCAAAGCGCAGCTGATCGGCCGAGTCGGATCGGGCATCGGTTCCCGGCGCGGTGACCTTCAGGCTGGAGCCGTCGTGATCGAACTCAAGGACAAGTTCGCTTGATCCGGCATTGTCACTGGTCAGATGGCGGCCATCGAAACGCAGTGCCTGTTCCTCGCTGACCGGTTCCAGCAGCAAGCGGTCGTCCAGCCGGGTAAATGGCACCGGGCGGCCGTTTCGGTCGACAATCCGGAGATCGCGCGCATCATCGCGAGCCAGACGCTGCACGATGTCTTCAGTCAGGGCCACGCGCCAGATGTCCGACGAACGATCGGCCTGGAGTGGATAGGACCAGACATAGGCCGGGGAGTCATCGGCGCTGGCGATACCGCAAACCAGTATGGCGAATGCCAGGAGCAAGGCTTTGTTCATAGCTTTATCTTCCCGCTGTCATCATCGCTGAGCTTGTGATCGATCTCGTCGACTTCAGTGGAGGCCGGCGGGGCCGGAGCGAGATAACCCACCAGGATCGACAACAGTCCAAAGGCGACAAAGGAGAGAATGCCGGCCACGGTCGACAGAAACTGGCGATCGATCAGCACCAGTTTGACCAGGACAATCGCCAGCAGAATCGCTCCGCATCGCCATAGCGTGGTGTTTTTCCGGCGGGAACCACTCACCCAGGCGATAACGCCAAGTACCGTCCAGGTGACGCTGACCGAAGCCTGGGCCATTTCGCTGCTGGCCAGCATGCTCGCGTCCCAGCCCACCCCGGCAATCTGGTGCACGCCGCGCAGGGCCGCCGAGGTGGCGATCAGAACGACCAGTCCGGCCGGAACCACGATGGGTAGCTCGGGTAGCGATGGACGGGTCCGCCGGCTCAGACTGATCAACAGGATCAATCCGGTCAACTGGGCAATTTCGAGCGGATTGAGCACCGGTATCCAGGGAAGCCGGTTTGAGCTGCCGCTGGAGGCGAGGCTGCCAAGCAGGCCAAGCACCACGCCCAGGACGGCCAGTAACGTCAGCAGGGCGTGGTCTGAATCCGGCAATGGCCGCGCACACAAGGGTGGTCTGACGCCTCGCAGCAGCCAGGCCGTCAGCGCCAGCAATGGGACGGCGGCCAGCAACCAGTGCCAGCCTTCACCCAGGCCCCAGGTGGTGGCGGCATAAAGCGCCAGCCGGATCAGGAAAAAGGTCAATGCCAGATGAGCGGCGAGGGTAATTCTGGCGCGCCAGTTCGAGGCCGTCCGTGCCAGGCCCCGATCAAGCAGCCACACGGTACAGCCAAGCGTGATCCAGAGCACGGCCTCAGCCAGCGTCAGGCTGCGGAATTCAATCGCAACGCTTGCGGCCAGCATTGCCGCCCCCAACAGACTGCCAACGGCCGCCAGGCCTGCCAGCATCCAGCGGCGGTTCCAGTGAATGAACCCGGCCAGGAGCAGGCTCAGCAGGGCCAGCCCGGTCAACGCCGGTATCTCGGATTGTGGGCCGAAGTGCTGGTGGACCTCATGCAGGCCGGTCACCGTCCAGACCAGGAAACCGGTGCCGAACAGCAGGTTGTAACGCAGCGAGCCGGCGCCGGCGATCTGATAGCGCCAGGCTGACAGCAGGAAAGCCAATGCCAGGGCCAGGCCGCCGAGCCCGGTGCTGTTGAGAATGAGCATGTTGCCGGAGTGGCTGTCGATGATCAGTTTCAAGAACCAGATCGTCGCTGCGGCAGCGATCAGCAGCAGTCCGCTGACCCGGGCGAGGCGACGCTGATCGGCCGCACCGAACCACACCAGCGCGGCACCCTCGAGTGCCCAGATGATGACCAGTGTCGGTCCGGAAAAAGCGAACGGCACGGCCAGGGTGGCAAGACCGGCTGCCAGCACGGCATGCGCCTGGCCAAGCCGGAGCAGATTCCAGCGCCGGATCAGAACCAGGGCGCTGACCAGATAAATGGCCGAAGCGATCAGGGCCGAGTAGGCAATGGCCATGTTGTCATCACCCAGCAGGGCGATCTGCAACGGCAATGCCAGCAGCGGCAAGCCGAAGACCAGCATGATATCCAGCTTTTCTGTTGAACCGTGGCGGACGGCCTGGATGATCGGAATCAGAAAGTACAGCGCGAAAAAGACCATCAGGAATCCCTGGGCAATCTGGTAGTTCCCGGGTTGCCAGGTGAGTACGCCCCAGATCGTGGCCAGAACAAAGGTCGCCACAAATCCCAGCCGGGTCAGCAGCGGCCAGTTCCGGGCCAGGGCGATTGCAAACAGGCCGACATTGAGAATCGCATACCAGGTAAACAGCGCCAGCGGCCCGCCATTTTCATTGCCCAGCAGCAACGGGGCGGCAAAGCCGGCGGTCATGGACAAAAGGGCAAGTCCACGGGCACGTTGAACGACCGCCAGAACGCTGCCACCGGCGACCAGTATCGCGGCCAGTCCCAGCGCCCAGCCCTGGTCCAGCAGTGGATACAGGCGAAAGGCAGCGAAGATGGTCAGCATCAGAATCCCGATCGCACCGCCTTGCAGACTGAGTCCGAAGATCGGCCGGACATGGCGTTGGCGCCAGCCGATGATCAACCCGGCAATGCCGAGCAGGGCGATGCCGATCAGTCGATATTCGATCGGCATGCTCAGCCAGCCCTGGTCGGCCGCATAGCGCAGCAGGGCAGCCAGGCCGATAAACAGCACCAGAATGCCAATCTTGACCGGCAGGTTGGATGTCAGAAATGTGCGTACCGCGCTTGGGGCGGTGTTCGGTGGTGCAACCGAAGGCCGAGGTGTATTCAAGGGTTTCGAAGCCGGCAATGGTTCCGCGGCTTGAGGTTGAGCAACGACTGTCTTGCGCGGAGGTTCAGTTCGCGCTGCCGGGCTGTCTGTTGCGGTCTCTTGCCGGGGAAGCGATGACTCGCCCGAAGTCAGACGCTGCTCCAGCGTGTTCAGTCGCTGACCCAGATGCCAGACCGCAAAGGCCAGGGCGCCGATGGCTCCGCCGGCCACCATCGCCAGCCAGCGCAGATCGCCAATCATCGGTCGAAACAGCCAGGCCTCGGCGCTGACCAGCCCGAGGAAGATACCGACCACAATGGCGCCCAACCAGCGCGCAGGAGAAACCGGCTCCACGTTGACTCTACTCCCGATATCGTCAGATGACCGTGGCAGCGAGTCTAACCCGTGCTCGGGTTCCGTGCGACGCACTTGATTCGACCTCGGCAAAAGTTATCATGCATCGTTTGAATCAATAAACCGGGGATCGATGCAAACCATCAAGGGGATGGGCTGGAATGTATTGAACGTTTTCCAGCTCATGTTTACCGTTTTCAGTTCGATGTTCGGCATTCTGGTCGCCTTGATGCTCCGGTTTCTGACCGGTAGCGCCCGCATCCCTCTGCGCATGGCGGCCTGGTGCTGGTCCCCGATCCTGATCTACGGCGCGCTGGCCAGACTGGAAGTGCAGGGCAGCGAAAAAATCGATTTTTCGCGCCCGTGCGTTTTTGTCGCCAATCATCAATCGATGATCGATATCTGTGCGCTGTTCATGGCGTTGCCGATTCCGGTTCGTTTCCTGTTGCGCTCGGAGCTTGGCCGGGTTCCCTTTCTGGGCTGGTACACGCGCGCTACGGGAATGGTTTTGCTCAAGCGCGGAACTTCCATCGAGGCACGTCGTGCGGTCGATCAGGCAGTCGCTCTGCTGGATGCGGGGCACAGCCTGTGCGCGTTTCCGGAAGGTACGCGAAGCCGGGATCGCCAGGTCGGAAAGTTTCGCGGTGGCGCATTTTCGGCGGCCCTGGCAGCGCGGGTGCCGGTGGTGCCGATTGCGATCGAAGGATCGGGTGCGGTGATGCCGCCCGGCAGTTTTCGCATTCGACCGGGCACTATCCGGGTCCGTTTCGGTGATCCGATCCGGACCGAAGACCTCGACCGGCGTCAGCGCCAGCAGCTTGCCGGGCAGGCTCGCGAGGCGATAGTCAATCTACTGCACAGCCGCTGAGTGAAGCTCGCCGGACTGCTGACGGATTCCGGCTAGCGCTTGAAGGATACGGTCGACGTCCTGGTCGCTGTGCGCGGCACTCATGCTGATGCGCAGCAGATTGAGTCCGGAGGGGGTCGCCGGCGGGATCATCAGGTTGGCATAGACGCCGGCGTCCAGGAGTCCGCGCCAGTGAGCCAGGGCGGTGGCTCGATCCGGCAGGATAATTGCCGCAACCGGACCGGGGATATCGCTGCCCATCGTATAACCTAAATTATTCGCTCCTTCGTACAAGCGATTGATATTCCTCGAAAGCTGTTGGCGCAAATTCTGCCCACTGAGTACTTTCTCGAGGGCTTTGCGCGTGGCAGCGATGACCGCCGGCGACGGCGAGGCGGTGAAAATGTAGGGACGGCTGGCCAGTCGCAGCAACTCCAGTTCGCGGTGCGGACTGACACAGAATCCACCGATGCCGGCCAGGCTCTTGGAAAAGGTGCCGACGATGAAATCGACCTGGTCGAGCAGTCCGGTCTGTTCGCTCAGTCCAAGCCCGCGCTCTCCGAACACGCCGAAGGAATGGGCCTCGTCGACCAGCAGCCAGGCGCCATGACGATTCTTGACCTCGACAAATTCTGCCAGCGGGGGTTGATCACCGAGCATCGAGTACAGGCCCTCGACGACGACAACCGCCTTCTTTGCCTCCTCGCCCAGTCGTGCCAGCCGCCGATCCAGGTTTTCGGGATCATTGTGGCGAAACCGGATGGTCTGAGCATGGCTGAGGCGGCAGCCGTCATAAATGCTGGCGTGACTGTCGGAATCGACCAGCAGATACTCGCCGTCTCCGACCAGACCGGACAGCGTACCCAGGTTGGCCTGGTAGCCGGTTGAAAACACGATCGCGGAAGCCCAGCCGAACGCGCCAGCGAGTTCCTGTTCCAGAGCGGTGTGGGTGGCGTAACTGCCATTGGCCATGCGCGAGCCGGTGGTGCCGGAGCCAAAGGCCACCATGGCCTGCTGACCGGCCGCGATCACGTCCGGATCAAAGGTCAGACCGAGATAATTGTTGGTACCGGCGAGAATGACTTCCTTGCCGCCGATCACCCCGCGGGTGGCCGAATGGACCGCGTCGATCGGTGTTGCGATCGCGGACGGTCCCTGGTCGATCAGTCCGTTGCGTGCCGCGGCAAGCGCGTCGAATTTGGTGAAGATGCTCATGAACCGGACTCTTCCATCAAAGCGGTCAGGCGGGTCGCCAGTTGATTGAGAGTGCGGACTTCGGCCAGCACGTCCACCGGGACCGAGATATCGAGCTGGTCTTCGATTTCCATGACCAGGTTCATGATCTGAACCGAATCCAGCCCCATTTCGCCGGTCAGGGCCGAGTCGCGGTCAGGCTGGTCGAGTTCGGGCAGGGCAATCTGCAGGCTTTCGTCGATCGCCTGGTCAACACGGGTACGGGTGGCGGTCACGACGGGGATCTCCAGCCGGGCAGATCATCAAGTGCGGTTTCAAGTTTCATGCTTGGTTTCCATTCGGGGCAGCCGGGCAGACGGGTATTATCACAAACCCAGTCGCGATGAACCAGTTCGCGCACTTTACCGGGAACCAGGGGAGGCGGACGTGATTTCAACAGGCGTGCTTTCAGCAGGTTTATCGCCCCGAGCAAGTGAAGTATCGCTGCCGGCACCGGAACGATACGAACCCGACCGCCTCGCTTGTTGCCGGCAATGGAAGCGATTTCGTCCCAGGAATAGCCGTTTGACCGGCCGTCATGCAGGGTAATGGTCTGGCGGGATGACTTGTTGTTCGGGCAATCTGGTCGGGTCGCCAGTTTACACAGGGCCGCGGCCAGGTCGGCGACATGGAGCAGCGAGAAGCGGGCGTTGGCCGGACCGGTTCGCAACAGCCAGCCGCGGGCCAACAGGCGCCAGACCGGTGCCAGCGACGGGTCATCCGGGCCATAGACGGCCGGCGGGCGAACGATGACCCAGTCCAGGCTGCTGTGGCTGACCAGTTCTTCACCAGCCCGCTTGCTGGCCGCATAGTCGGACAGCCCCGGATGGCGGGCAGCCAGGCTGGAAAGGTGGATCAGTCGGGCGGAGGGTCGGTGACGGGTAATGGCATCGATCAGCCGAGCGGTGCCGGCGGCGTTGGTCCGCGCCAGATCCAGGTAGTTGCGTCCGGCGGTGGCGCCGGCGATATGAACAACGGCGTCGGCATCCCCGACCAGGCGTTCCAGCGCATCGGCCTGGTCCAGCGTGCCAACAATAGTTGAAAGTCCGGTCCGCGTTGGCAGCTTTGTCGGGTGGCGGACCAGGGCGTTGACGTGATGGCCGGCATCGAGCAGGGCCTCCAGGGTTTGCCTGCCGACAAAGCCGCTGCCGCCGGTCAGTGCAATTCTGGCCATGGCAACGTCCGCCTGAAAAGATTTTTCAGGCCTGGCTTTCCTCGGCAGCTTCGGTATGCGGCGTGCGGTCGACCAGCTCGCGCGAAAGCACCGGGTGGTCGTCCAGACCGTTTCTGCGAATGAAGTCCAGGCGTGCGCCGCTGCGTGAAAGCTTGCCGGAAGAGGTGCGCGGCAAGGTGTGCAGCGGCACCAGTTCGATCAGGCAGGCAATACCGAACTCGGACTGAATGCGCTGCTTGAGACGCTCGACCAGGCTGGCCTGGCGAAACGCATCCCGGACGCGGCACTGAACCACCAGGACGGCGACTTCGGTTCCGTCTTCGCCGGGAATTGAAAAGGCGGACGCGTCTTCGGCGCGCACTTCAGGTTGCTGCTCGGCGACATGTTCGAGGTCTTGCGGCCAGACATTGCGACCATTGATGATCAGCAGATCCTTGGCTCGCCCGGTAATGAACAGGGAATCGCCGGCACGGTAGCCGATATCACCGGTGTTGAGCCATCCGTCGTCGCTGAGCGCGGCGCGCGATGCCTCGGTATTGTTGGCATAGCCGTTCATCACGCTGGAACCGCGCAGGAAAATCGTTCCACACTGGCGTTCGGGAACCAGCTGGCCGCTTGCATCACGAATTTCGAGTTCATAGTCCGGCAGGGCGCGGCCGCAGTTGACGAATTCGCTGACCCGTCTGGCATCACTGCCGGTCGTCAGCGGTTGCGCGCGCCGCTCATGAGCCAGGATGTCGGCATCGAGCCGATCGACTTCGAGTCCCTGGCCCAGCGGGGCAAAACTGACGGCCAGCGAGCACTCGGCCATGCCGTAACAGGGCAGGAAGGCCGAACTGGAAAAGCCGGCCGGAGCGAGCGCATCGGCAAAACGATGTAGCCAGGAGGCGCGGATCATTTCGGCGCCGACGCCGGCCACCCGCCAGGACGACAGGTCAAAGCGCTCCAGATCGCTCTCCCGGAGCCGGCGGGCACACAAGGCATAGCCGAACGGCGGACTGAACGAAATGGTCGAGCGATTGTTCGACATCAACTGCAGCCACAGGCGCGGACGCATCGCGAACTCGCGGGTCCCCAGGTAATCGACCGACAACTGGGACACAACCGGCCCCAGGATCAGGCCGACCAGGCCCATATCGTGGTAGTAGGGCAACCAGGAAGTGAACCGGTCGCCGCGGCGGATCTGGACGCCATACTGCAGAATGCCGGAGAGGTTGGCCAGTACGGCGCGCTGGCTGATCATGGTGCCGCGCGGAAAACGCGTGCTTCCGGAGGTGTACTGTAGATAGGCCAGTTCTTCCGGTTGCGGCGGCCGGGGCAGCGAGGGGGCCATTGGCAGGGACGTGAAATCGGCCAGCGTGCCGCTGATTTCCAGTTCCAGGCCTTGCGCAGCTTCGGCAAGAAAGCCCGAAAAGCTTTCCGGCGCAAAGGCCACCCGGGCCTGACAGTCCTGAAGCATCGCTCGCAGATGGCTGACGAAAGCGTCACGCCCGCCCAGGTGCACCGCCGCCGGCAGCGGTACCGGGACCAGTCCGGCGTACTGACAGGCAAAGAAAAACACGTGAAAATGCGGGTGGGTGTCGGCAACCAGGGCAACCGTGGCGCCTCGCTCCAGTCCCAGGCCGTGCAGGCGATGGGCCAGTTCCAGGGCCTGGCGACGCAGGTCGGCGTAGCTGAGTACGGTCGTGAGCTCACCTCGACCATTGTAGAAATTACAACCCGTTTTTCCCCCTGCGGCATAATCCAGCGCCTCGGCAAGGCTCTGATATCCGGTGGTTTTCAGGGGCAGGCAATTGTTCGTTGGCGTAGGATGCTGCATCAAAATTTTGGTGTCCCTTGCTTGTTGTAGCGTCCCGACTGGGATTCTTATTATAGTCGCGCAATAACCTGTCATTATAAGTCGACGAATGTCCAATGAAAACTCCGATTTTGAAAACCCGGCCGTATTGGCGCATTTCAAGTACCAGAACCGGCCTGCCGGCGGGCGGAGTTGAGAGGTGTGTCACACTTTTCGCGAGTCCCCCGATGGAAAGATCGTGAACGATCAACTCGGAACAACGCCAGAGGTGCAGGTGACCGCGGTCGGCAGTCGACGCGACCGGGCGGCGTTTTTCGCCATGGCCGGCCTTGTACAGGGCGCTGATCCAAACTGGATTGCGCCGCTGTCGATGGAGCGTCGTCACCAGTGGTCACCGCGCCATCCGTTTTTCGAGCATGCCGAAGCGCAGGCCTTTATCGCCCGTCGTGGTGTCACAGTGGTCGGCTCCATCAGTGCCCAGATCGACAGCCTTGCCTCGCGCCAGGACGGTCGGCGTGTCGGCTACTTTGGCCAGCTTGAAGCGATTAATGACCCAGAGGTGTTTTCAGCCTTGCTGACCGCTGCCAGGGACTGGCTCAGGCAGCGCGATTGTGGCCTGATGCAAGGACCGTTCGATCTGGGCATCAACCAGGCCTGTGGTCTGTTGATTGAAGGCCGGGATAGCCCTCCGATGGTGATGATGGGGCATGCACCGGCGTGGTATGCCGATCAGCTGGAGGCCTTGGGAATGACCAGGGCGGTCGATCTGTTCGCCTATCTGTTGCGTCCGGATTTTGATCCGCCGCCGGCCATGGAACGTCTGACCCGGCGTCTTGGACAGCGTCTGACCCTGCGAGCGATGGACTTTTCGCGCTATGATGACGAGCTGTTATTGCTGCGCTCGATCTTCAATGATGCCTGGTCGAACAACTGGGGTTTCGTACCCCTGACCGAGGCTGAATTCAGGGCCATGGGGCGGGAGCTGCGCCAGATCATCCGTCCCGCGTATACCTGCGTTGCCGAGATTGACGGACAATCGGCCGGTTTCATCATTGCGTTGCCGAATATCAACGAGTTGATTGCCGATCTCGACGGGTCACTACTGCCGTTTGGCTGGGCGCGATTGCTGTGGAGGCTCAAGCGAGGCAAGGCGACCACGGCCCGCGTTCCCCTGATGGGCGTGCGCCAGGCCTTTCAGCGCGGTCCGCTGGGCGCAACAATCAGTTTCGGGATGATCGACCAGGTCCGACATGCGCTGGCCGCAGACGGTATCAAGCAGGTCGAACTATCCTGGATACTGGAATCCAACCAGGGGATGAACGCCCTGATCGAAGCCATGGGTGGCCGGCTTTACAAGCGCTACCGACTCTATCAGCAGATGATTGACTGACACGTGCAAACCGAACAGAACATGGATGTCATCGTGCTGGCGGGCGATCGCGGCCCGAACGATCCGCTGGCCATGACGTCCGGGGTTTCAGGCAAGACGCTGGTACCGGTTGCCGGTGTTGCGATGTTGACCCGGGTGCTTCGGAGCCTGGCTGACTGGCCGGGGCTGGGTCGAATCGTACTGGTGGTGCCGAACGGACCCGATTACCAGCAGGCGGTTGCTGCGGCTGGTCCGGTCAGTTCGGCGGTCGAGACAGTAACACCGGCTGATTCGCCCAGTCTCAGCGTGGCCAAAGCGCTGCAATGCCTGGATCGCCGCCGTCCCGTGGTGTTGACGACAGCGGATCATCCGCTATTGAAGCCCGAATGGCTGGATCGCCTCTGCCAGGGTCGGCCCGATCATCCGGTTGATGATGATCTGCGGGTCGGCCTGGTTGACTGGTCGGCCGTGATGCAGGCCTTTCCTGACAGTCGTCGAACCCGCTACCGTTTCCGCAATCAGTCCGTCTGCGGCACCAATCTGTTTCTCTTTAATTCGACGCGCGCCGATCAGGTGCTTGAACGCTGGCGTTCGGTAGAGCAGAACAGAAAGCGACCGTGGAAAGTGGTTTCCCTGCTGGGCTGGGTCACATTGGCGCGCTATCTGAGAGGTGCGCTGACCCTGGATCAGGGATTTGAATCACTGTCTCGACGCCTGGGTCTGACGATCAGCCCGGTGCTGCTGGACGATCCCGAATGTGCCGTCGATGTCGACTCGGCCGTCGACCTGGCCCTGGTCGAACAGGCCATTGCCGGAAGGGCCAGCTGATGGTCCTGATCGAGCGCTATCTGGCACGCGAGATTCTTCGACCGGTGGGCGGCGTGCTGGTCTTTCTGGTCGTTGTCGTTCTGGTGTTCTATGCCAGCCAGTTGCTGGCTCGTGCCGCGACCGAAAGCCTGCCGATCGGAACGGTGATGCAGCTAGCCATGCTGCGCCTGGCGTTGTATCTGGATGTGTTGATTCCGGCCGCCCTGGTGCTGGGTATCGTGATCGGTCTGGGGCGGTTGCAGGCGGCGCATGAAATCATTGCGCTGGCTGCTGCGGGTGCCGGCAGGCGCCGGATCCTGTTCGCGCTGGGTGTGTGGCTGCTGCTGATAGCCGCCATTGTTTCGGCCATGTCGTTGCTGTTTCGGCCCTGGGCTTATGCCACCTCCTATGCCATGGAGCGGGAAATGGCAGCCGAGCTCGATCTGACTCGAATCGAGCCCGGACGATTCCAGGTCGGCGATCAACAGTGGCTCATTTATGCCGAAGGTCGATCGAATGGAGGTCTGGACAATGTTCTTGTTCATCAGCGTCAGGCCGGACTCAATGGCATGGTGCGGGCTCGCCGGTTGGAGCAGCAGTCGGCCGGCGAGGGCCGAATGCGCCTGGCCTTTCTGGGCGATGTACACACCTACCGGATCGAGCCGGGCGGGAACGACGATCTGATCGGCAGTTTCGATCGCTTCGAGGTCGAATTCGAAACCCGGCCCGTGCCGGAGCGCCAGCAATTGCGTCGGGCAATGAGCAGTGCGCAGTTATTCGGCAGCGACGATCCGATTGAAGAAGCTGAACTGCAGTGGCGCCTGATCAGTCCGGTTTCGGTCCTGGTCCTGGCGTTGCTGGCGGTGGGCATGAGTCGTATCAACCCGCGTCACGGCCAGTCGGCCCGCGTGTTGACAGCAAGCCTGGCGGTGACCCTGTATTTCAGCCTGCTTGGTGTATTGATGAACTGGCTCGAACAGGCAAGCCTGCCTGTCTGGCCGGGGCTTTTTGCATTGCCAATGCTTGTCTTGCTGCTGCTGCTCGTTCGTTTCGTGTTGTTCCAGCGCGGACCGGGAGCGCCGTTATGAGTATTCTCAGCCGCTACCTGATTGCCAGTCTGGCGGCGGCCTATCTGGTCGCTGCGATTACCATTGGCGGCTTGCTCTGGCTGCTGCAGATGCTCGATATTCTGGAGCAGGGGCTGGGTTCTGCCGGCGACATCCTGCTGGCGGCATTCGCCGCAGCGTCGAAGCTGCCGGAAGGACTGATCGACCTGCTGCCGGTGATAACGGTACTGGCTACTGCCGCGGCAATGAGCAACTTGCAGGCTCGCAATGAACTGACCGTGATGCGTGTGTCCGGGATGTCGATCATTCGCCTGACCGGCGTGGCCCTGGTGCCGGGCATTGCAGTATCAATCCTGGCGCTGGCTGCGTTGCAGTGGGTCACGCCGCAAATGCAGCACGGTCAGGAGCGGGTGATGGGAGCCTCGCTGGGAGAAAGCGGGCTGTGGCATCCCTGGCACGGGCTCTGGGTACGTTCGGGAAACGAATTTCTGAATGTCCAGAATCTGAGACCCGGAAGGATTCCGACCGGAATCGATATCTATCAGATGGGTGATGACGGGCAGCTGGTCCGGCAGATCCGTTCGAGTCAGGCCCTGGCCGGTCCGGATGGCAGCTGGGTGCTGGAGGACGTCCGAATCCGGAATTTCAACATGCCTGATGAATCCTATTTTCAGGAAGTCGATCACCTGGTGTGGCAGTCGTTCCTGAGCGGCAGCCAGTTGGAACTGCTCCTGAGTCCGCCGGCGAATCTGGCCCTGAGTGACCTGTGGCAGTACGTTTCAGGTCTGAAGCAGCGGCAGCAGGATGTGGCGGAGTTCGAGATGGTGTTCTGGCGCCGCCTGGCTCTGCCGTTGACCTGCCTTACCATGGTTCTGGCGGCGATGGCGACGGCTGCCGTTCCGCTCAAGAGCCGCGCGGTCAGCGTCCGCCTGGTTGGCGCACTGGTGCTGGGGCTGGGCTTCCAGATGCTGACCGAGTTGGCAACTTACCTCGGCCTGGTGATGAAATGGTCGGTGATTCCGGTAGCGCTGGTGCCTCCGATTCTACTGGCACTGTTTGCCGGGTGGTTGCTGGCGCGCGCACGCTGATCAGCGAAAAAAAAGGCCGGCTCAGTGGCCGGCCTTCTCAGCAAGACTTCAGCCCTGGCGCTGAACCCAGGCGTTGCACCAGCCATTGCTGGCGACCTGTTTGCCCGGGAAGATGGAGCATTCGAACCAGTCGGCGCTCAGATCGCCCTGGGCCAGCTGACAGTTCGAACAGACCTGGCCTTCCTCGTAGCGGGTCCATTTTTCCTGATCGACTTCGTCGTAATGGTGAACGTATCCCAGCGCCTTGGCCTGGGGACCTTCCGGGTCCAGCTGTTCCTGGGCCCATGCCTGACCGTCGGACAGACGGGTCAGAGATGGCAGCATCAGGGCCAGCGAACCGGCACCCAGCAACTTGAACAGATCTCGACGATTGCAGCTTTTCATCAGATTCTCCTCCTGTATGATTCGCTTACTTTTCGTACAGCCAACAGTTTAGCACTCGTTGCAGAGCTTGACGATGAATGACTCTTCATACCAGGCAATGGCTTCGTCCGACGCTACTCGACAGCAGTGGCAGCTCGATCCTGCCGGACAATTGAGTTACTGGCCGGCCTGGCTGGAACATCGCGCGGCAACCCAATACTTCGAAGCGTTTGAGCGTGAGCTTGCCTGGCAGCAGCGGCCGATCATCCTGTTCGGTCGCCAGGTGCTGCAACCCCGGTTGACCGCGTTCTACGGCGATGCCGGGATTGCCTATCGCTACTCGGGAAAAACGCTGCTGGCAGAAGGCTGGCCGGCGCCGCTGGCTGCTGTCCGGGATGCGCTTGAAACTGATCTGGGCGAGCGATTCAACAGCGTTCTGTGCAATTTGTACCGTGACGGGAGTGACGGGATGGGATGGCATGCCGACAACGAGCCCGAACTGGGAAACAATCCGCTGATTGCCTCGGTCAGCCTCGGAAGCCGGCGCCGCTTTCGTTTGAAACCGAGCTCGGGAGACCGGCGACTGGTACTCGATCCAGCCCACGGAAGCCTGATCGTGATGGCCGGCGACATCCAGCATCACTGGTTGCACGAAGTGCCGAAAACCCGACGTGTGGTCGGTCCGAGAATCAACCTGACCTTTCGCCGGATTCGTTCAAATACTACTGGCCGGAATTGAAGTCGACTTCGCTGTCTGGGTTGTCGGGGTCGGTCAGCATGGTGACCTTCTGGCGGGCCTGATCAATCATCTGATGACACTGCCGGCTCAGGGCAACGCCTTTTTCGAAATGCTTGAGTGAATCGGCAAGACCGAGTTCACCGCTTTCAAGTTTCTCGACCAGGTCTTCCAGTGCTTTCAGGGCCGCTTCGAAATCCTGATCGGGCCGGGCGTCCGCTGTTCCGGAGGACGTCTTGTCGTCAGTTGCGGGGGTTTTTTTGCTCATCGCTACAGTTTACCCGATGCCATTGCAGTTGCTGTTGTCTGTTGGCCAGTTTCAGGGCGAATGCTTCATCCAGCCAGCGATCACCAACCGCCAGCAGGCGGTCTTCGTGATAGATCCGCGGCCAGTTCTGGCGCTCCCAGGGAGGCACACCGGCCTGCTGCATCAATTGAGCGACCCGGCAATGATGTTCGCGTCTGGGCAGCTTCAATCGTTCCCCGGTGGTGCCGCTGCAAACCCGCAGATTCTCGCTCAAATGCCCGGGCGGGGGACCATCCAGGGTCAACCTGCCCAGGCCGGCGGGCAGGGTCAGCGACTGAGCTGGATTCCAGTCAAGCTGGTAAGGGCCGGGTGGCTCAGGGTCGCTCATCCATAGCTTGTGGTTCCAGGCCCGGAGGCAGCCGTCCTGCCATCGCAATTCCGGCTGACGATCCGGTGACAGCGGATCAAGTTGTTCGAGAAAGCTGTCCAGGCGACGCCCGGGCGGCGGGGACAAGCCGTTGGCCAGGCACCAGGCCTGCAGAATCTGTCCCTGACGATAACCGGACAGGCCGAGCAGGTAGTCAAGATCGAGTGTTTCTTCAGCGCATTGGGCTGCGCGAAGATCATCGGCGACCAGCTTGTCGATCTCCTCGGCGGCACCGCGGCTCAGGCGGGCACTGCGCAAGATGGCCTGGTCAGCGCCCGGCCAGCGAGACCGCAGCGAGGGCAGAATGGTCCGGCGGAGAAAGTTGCGGTCAAAGTGATCGAGCTGATTGGCCGGGTCGTCGATCCAGTCGAGTCCCGCGTTTTTCAATGCCTGCTGGATTGTTGCACGGTTCCAGTTGAGCAGTGGCCGGAGCAGCCATCGCCCCTGTTGCTGACGGATGTTTTCGATTCCGGCCAGACCATGTGGTCCGCTGCCGCGCAAAAGACGCAACAGTACGGTTTCAGCCTGATCGTCGGCATGATGAGCAGTCAGCAGTGTTTCGCCGGGGTCGAGACTGGCAAACAGAGCAGCATAGCGCGCGCTGCGCGCAGCCGCTTCCGGACTGCCGGAGGATTGAACGGTAACCTTTTCGATCCGGCACGCCAGTCCCAGTCCACCGGCAAGTTCGACTGCCTGGCTGGCGCGTTGGCCACTGTCCGGATCGAGACCATGGTCGATATGCAGGCAGGAAACCGGACGATCGAGCTTGCAGCGGGAAAGTCGCCAGGCCAGGCACATCGAATCGGCTCCGCCACTGAAGGCCAGCACGATCCTGCCTTGTCCGGGGAACTGCTCCGGCAGCGGATCAAGATCGGGCAGCGGGTCGGCCGGTCGACTCACGCGCGCTCGAAGGCGGCAAATCCCATCAGGCGCTGGTAACGATCGTCGAGAAGTTCGGCGGTGCCTTTCGGCTCGAGATGGTCTAGCTGGGCGACGATGGTTTCCTTCAGCCGGACCGCTACATGCTGAGGTGAACGATGGGCACCGCCGAGCGGCTCCTTGATGACCTTGTCGATCAGCCGCAGTTCACGCAAGCGTCGGGCGGTGAGCCCGAGCGCATCGGCGGCAGTTTCGGCCTTGCCGGCGTTCTTCCACAGAATCGAGGCGCAGCCTTCGGGTGAGATCACCGAATAAACGCTGTACTGCAGCATATTGATGCGATCACCGACACCGATAGCCAGGGCGCCGCCCGATCCGCCTTCGCCGATCACATTGCAGATGATCGGAACCTTGAGCCGGGACATGACAAACAGGTTTCTGGCAATGGCCTCGGACTGGCCGCGTTCCTCGGCACCGACGCCCGGATAGGCACCGGGTGTATCGATAAAGGTCACCACGGGCAGATCGAAACGCTCGGCCATCTGCATCAGCCTCATCGCCTTGCGATAGCCCTCGGGGCGGGGCATGCCGAAGTTGCGCTGGACTTTCTCCCGGGTATCGCGTCCTTTCTGGTGACCGATCAACATCATCGAGCGGCCGTCAAGCATCGCCAGACCGCCGACGATCGCCTTGTCGTCGCCGAAATGCCGATCACCATGCAACTCTTCGAAGCGATCGAAAATCATCGGGATGTAGTCAAGCGTGTAGGGCCGCTGCGGATGTCGCGCCAGCTGTGAAATCTGCCAGTCGCTCAGTCCGGAAAATATGGCCTCGGTACGCTCGCGACACTTGGCTTCAAGGCGCTGGATTTCTTCTTCGAGATTGAGCGAATTGTCCGAGCCGACGTTGCGCAACTCGCGGATCTTCGCCTCGAGTTCGGCAATCGGCTGTTCGAAATCCAGGTAGTTCGGATTCATGGGCGGTGTTCGGGTCTCGTCAAGGGCAAGTGAACTGCAGTATAGCTTTAGCGCTGGTCAGGATGAACCCCGAACATGTCCGACCGTGATCGGTCCTCTGGGGATGTTTGAGCTCTTCCAATGCTGAATCGCCCAGGCCAGCAGTTCATCGATCGTGTTCCGGCCGGCGGGCGGCGAGTGGCCCAGTACCTCAAGTGCCTCGCGGATATTGGCAGCCGGGGGCTGGCGATGGACCGGATCGTCGCCTTCGGATTTGCTGAGCTTGCGACCATCGGCATCCACGATCAGCGGGAGATGCAGGTAATCGGGAAGCGGTAATTCCAGCGCTTGATAGACCATGATCTGGCGCCCGGTCGATTCGATCAGATCAGCGCCTCGAACCACTTCGGTCACGCCGGCCATGGCGTCGTCAACGACCACCGCCAGTTGATAGGCCACCAATCCATCGGCACGCCGGATGACGAAGTCACCCGTTTGCCGGGCCGGGATCTGATCGCAGCGACCCTGAACACCATCCTGAAATGAAATCGTTTCTTCGCCGGCACGCAAGCGCACGCTGCGGGGGGCTTTGCCGCTCGGCAGACCGTTGCGGCAACTGCCGGGATAAATGCCGTCTGCGGGGAGATCCGAACGGGTACAGGCGCAATGAAACGCCTTGCCGCTGTCGATCAGGCGTTCGAGTGCCGCCAGGTGGTCTGGCCGGCTGTCCGCCTGCCAGCGGACGGGTTGATCGGAAATCAGGCCATGCTCAGCCAGGGTTTTCAGCTGGCGCCGGGCGGCGCCGGCCACTTCACGGGGTGGGTCGATGTTTTCAATCCGGACCAGCCACTGGCCGTCGTTGGCACGGGCCTGAAGATAACTGCCAAGCGCGGCGACCAGGGATCCGAAATGCAGGTCGCCGGTCGGTGACGGTGCGAAGCGACCGATGTAGGAGGATGTCATGGCAATGAATCAATGCAGACTTGTATTTTCAGATTGAAACATCCATTTTACCCAGAGTCGTGATAATTCACCGAGTCTGGATCAATCCTAAGGAACAACGATGCGTCGCATAGCACTTTTTCTGGGTACCAATCTGGCCGTGCTGGTAGTGCTCGGCGTGGTGATGAACCTGCTCGAGCCCTGGCTGGTCCGGCAGGGGATCAATGTCAACAATGCCGCCATTCTGATCATGGCCCTGCTGTTCGGTATGGGCGGCGCGTTCGTGTCATTGCTGCTGTCGAAGCGGATGGCGTTGTCGAGCACCGGTGCCAGGGTGATCACCCAGCCATCGAGCCAGGTGGAACGCTGGCTGGTCGAAACGGTTGCCCGCCAGGCAAAAGAGGCCGGTATCGGAATGCCCGATGTGGCCATCTACGATGCACCGGAACCCAATGCCTTCGCGACCGGCGCCTCGCGCAACAATTCGCTGGTCGCGGTCAGTACCGGTCTTCTGCGCGCCATGCAGCCCAACGAAGTCGAAGCCGTTCTGGCTCATGAAGTCAGTCACGTGGCCAACGGCGACATGATCACGATGACCTTGCTGCAGGGCGTGCTGAACACCTTTGTGCTGCTGCTGTCGCGGGTACTCGGTCAGATCATCGATCGGGCCGTGTTTCGCAGTGACCGCGGTTACGGACCAGGCTACTTCATCTCGGTCATCGTTCTGCAGCTGGTCCTGGGCGTGCTGGCCAGCATGATCGTGATGGCCTTTTCCCGCTGGCGCGAATTTCGCGCCGATGCCGGTGGTGCCCGGCTGTCCGGTCGCGGCAACATGATTGCCGCCCTGGAACGGCTCAAGCAGGCGCATCAGCCCAGCCATCTGCCGGAGTCGGTCGAGGCCTTTGGAATTCGCGGCCGGGTCGGGCAGGGTCTGAAGCGGCTGCTGATGAGTCACCCGCCAATGGACGAGCGCATTCGCGCGCTCGCCGAAGGTTCTCGCTAGACTGAGGCTTCTTCGCGGACGAAATCGCCCTGGATGAGGGTGATTCCAAATTGCCACAGGGTCGCCAGGTCGCCGGTATGTTCGACTTTCGGTGCGATGACCCGGACCTGGTGTTCATCGGCATAGGACACCAGGTTCGACAGTTGCTGACGCAGGCTGTCGTTGCCGCTCAGGTTCTGAATCATTTCCGGAGCCATGCGCAGGAAATCGATCTCCAGGTGTCGCAGCAACGGTTCGACATTGGAGTCCGGGGTCACATCGCACAGGGCGAATCGCGCTCCCAGCGGCTTGAATTTTTCGATAAAGGTCTGCGCGCGCCTGATCTTGTCGCGCACTTCGGGTTCGCGGAAGCCCCAGATCACATGTTCCGAGTCGAGCTGGCCGGTTTCCAGCAGTTTGCTGATCCGACCCAGTGCCGACTCATCTGCCAATGTATCCAGACATAGCGGCACCAGCCAGTGGTGGTCTTCCTCGGTCTGCTTTTCCGCCAGGGCCGAGGTCAGTCGCCGGAGCATGTCTTCATCCAGTTTGACGGCCATGTCCAGTCGTGCTGCGGCCGGCAGGTAGGTTCCCGGCATCAGAACCTCGTCACTATCTTCGGTGCGCAGCCGGGTTTCGACTTCGTTGATCAGGAAGCCATCGTCGTCCATGCTGGTGATTTGCGAGGTGACCAGGCGGAACTCGTCGTTGTCGAGCGCGTGATGAAGACGCTCGGCCCAGGCAGCATCATCTTCATCGGCATCACCACTGACGCGCGGACGATAGCGCACATAGGCGTTGCCACCCGCTCGCAGCGCTTCGGACAAGGCGGAATTGGATTGGGCAACCAGCGTATCGGGGTCGGCGAGTTCGCTGCCGGCTATCGCAAGACCCACGCTGGCCGAAATGGTCAGGCTGGTATCGCGGACATCGATGATTCGTCCGGAACAGTGGTCGACAATGCGAGCTGCCAGTTTTTCGGCCTGCTCGCGAGTCGTTGTATCGACCAGAATGCCGAATGCATGATCGCTGACCCGAGCCATTGCCAGATTGTCGCCGACGGCCTTGGCGAACAGATCGGCTGACTCCCGAATCAGGGCATCGGTGGCGCCCAGGCCCAGCTTGGATTGCAGTTGATCGTGTTTGTCCAGGCTGATCATCAGAACGGCCAGGCCGGTGCTGTCGTTGCGCTTGGTGGATTCCTCCCTCAACAGGTCAAGAAAGGCCTGGCGATTGAGCAGGCCGGTGAGCATGTCGGAGGTCTTGAGTTTTTCAAGCTCCCGGGCCAATTCCGGGTCGGCCTGGCTGATCTGTTCGCGGACCAGCATCTGGGCGCAGTATTCGCCGCCGTATCGAGCCGGAGAAAAGTCCACCGTGGCCTGGAAATCCGAGCCATCCTGACGATGAGCATTCAGGGTCATCGCCTCGTCGGGGATATCGTCGCGAGACAGGGCCTTGAGAACCTTCTTGATGTCGGGTACTTCCTCACTGGCCGAGAGCAGATCCAGCATCGAAAGACCTTCGAGATCCTCGAAGCTCTCGTAGTTGAACAGTTCCAGGTAGGCCCGATTGGCGTAGATGTGCAGGCCTTCATGAATGTAGGCAATCGCCTCGCTGGAGCTGTCGAGCAGCAGGGTGTAGCGGTCTTCGATTTCCTCCAGGCGGCGCAGCGCGGTTCGCGCATCGCGCCGGGCACGCACCGAGTTGACCAGAAACAGGGTCAGGCGCTTCATCTGCCGGGGATTGGTGGTGAACACCAGTCCTTCGACGCCCGCTGCAGCGGCAGCGACCGCGGACCGGGCATCATCAGCCTTGATTACGGCCATGATCGGGATCGGTTCATCCTGCTCGCGTGCCAGCCGGCTGACCGACTCGAGCAAGCCCAGATCGCCGGGGTCGATGCGTATCAGCACCATGTCGACCTCGTCGGTCTCGAAGGTCCGGCTGACCGCGTTGCTGGTATCGGCGAACAGCGTTCTTACCGCGCTGTCTTCACCCAGAAGCTGGACCAGTTCACGCGGTGCGCTGGGATCGTCAGTTACTACCAGAATCTTGATTTCGGTTATCGGGCTGGCCATGAAAACGGTTCCTGATATTTTTGCTTGTACGCATCAAGGTTGATTGCCAATAACTTCCCCTAAAGCACTGGCAGCTTGTACGGTGCCCCTGCCTGTTCACGCACGAGGCGCGGCACCAGGTAACCCGACAGCTGGACGCGCAACGCGTCGATCAACTGAACGGCCATCTGACGATCAGTATCGAAGCGCGCGGCACCACTGATCCGATCCAGCAGATGAAGATAATAAGGTACCACGCCCGCGCTGAAACTGCGTCGCATCAGTTGACTAAGGTCCTGCTCGTTGTCGTTGATGCCGGCCAGCAGGACGGCCTGGTTGAACAGCGTGGCCCCGGCACGGCGCAGCTGACTCATGGCGCGGTCGACATCGGCGTCAAACTCGGCCGCATGATTGGCGTGAATGACGATCACGACCGGCCAGGGCAACGACTCGATCCATTGACACAGTTCGCTGTCGACCCGGGAGGGCAGGACCACCGGCAGGCGCGTATGCAGCCTGAGCCGCTGGATATGGGGAATGGTGCGGAGTTGATCGGTGAACTGGATCAGACGGGAAGTATCGAGCATCAGTGGATCGCCGCCGGAGAGAATCACCTCTTCGATATCGTCACGGGCGCGGATGTAGTCGATACTGCGACGATCACGCGCGATGTCGGCATGGTCACTGGTGTAGGGGAATTCCTGGCGAAAGCAGTAGCGACAGTGGATGGCACAGGCACCGGTGGTGATGATCAGGACCCTGCCGGCGTACTTGTGCAGCAGGCCGCGTTCGCGACGGCTGGCGGAATCGCCGACCGGGTCGCTGACAAAGCCGGCCACAGTATCGTTTTCTCGCGGGTCCGGCAGTACCTGGCGCAACAGCGGATCGTCGGGATCGCCGGAACGCATGCGCCGGGCATAGGCTTCGGGCACCAGCATCGGAAAATCGGGGGTGGTCAGATAGGGTTGGCTGGTATCCGCCAGACCCAGATACTCGAGCAGTTCACCGGGACGGCGAAAGGCCCGTCGCAATTCATCTCGCCACGCGGAATTGTTGGGCCGATGGCCGCTTCGCGCTAGAATAGCGGATTGATTGATTGTATTGACCTTTGTCATCGCCTCTGTCGGCATCGTGTTCAGGCAGGGGCGCTATTGTAATTCGGAGAGACCATGGCGACCTACAGCACCAGCGAATTCAAATCCGGCCTGAAAATCATTCTGGATGGCGATCCTTACAACATTGTCGAGAATGAATTTGTCAAACCCGGCAAGGGTCAGGCGTTCAGCCGGGTTCGAGTGCGCAATCTCAAGACCGGCAGAACGATTGAAAAGACCTTCAAGTCGGGTGATACGGTCGAAGCGGCCGATGTATTCGAAAAGGAAATCCAGTACCTGTACAACGATGGCGAATTCTGGCATTTCATGGATACTGAAACCTTCGAGCAACTGGCGGCCGGCGAAGCGGCGATTGGTGACGGTGCCCAATGGCTCAAGGAACAGGACATGTGCATGATCACCTTGTGGAACGGCGAGCCGCTGACCGTCCTGCCGCCGAACTTCGTCGAGTTGAAGATCGTCGAAACTGACCCGGGCCTGAAGGGAGATACCTCGGGCAGCGGCGGCAAGCCGGCCAAACTCGAAACCGGGGCGACCGTTCGGGTTCCGCTGTTCGTTCAGGAGGGCGAGGTCGTGCGCGTGGATACGCGCAAGGGCGAGTACGTTTCAAGGGTCAAGGAGTAACGATGCCGGGCAGCCTGCGCGCACTGGTTCCGGACTGGGTCGTACCGGTCTGTCCGGAAGATGAGGTGCTGGATGAGCATGCGGTAGTGATCGACGATCAGCGAATCGTCGATATTCTGCCTGCCCATGAGTTGACCCAACGGCATCCCGGCCTGGACACACAGCGGTTGAAAGGCTGTGCTTTGATTCCCGGTCTGATCAACGCGCATGCCCACTCGGCCATGGCCCTGATGCGCGGACTGGCCGACGACCTGCCGCTGATGCGCTGGCTGGAAGACCATATCTGGCCGGCCGAGCAGCAGTGGGTCGGTCCCGACTACGTGCGCGCAGGTTCCGAGCTGGCGATCGCCGAAATGCTGACCGGCGGCACGACCTGCTTCAACGATAACTACTTTTTTCCCGACGTGACCGCAGCGACCGCGATCAAGGCGGGCATGCGGGCCGTGGTCGGGCTGCCGATGATCAGTCTGCCAACTGCGTGGGCGCAGAGCGAGGATGAGTACTTCAGCCGCGGACTGGACGTACACCAGGCGCTCCAGTCCGAAGCGCTGGTATCGACGGCTTTTGCACCCCATGCGCCCTACACGGTCAGCGATTCGGCGTTCGAAAGAATGCGCGAACTGGCCGAGGAAATGGATATCCCGGTTCATCTTCACCTGCTTGAAACTGCCGGCGAAATCGACGGATCGATGGCCCAGCACGGCAAGCATCCGCTCGACCGTCTGGATCAGCTCGGACTGCTGGGTCCGCGCCTGCTGGCCGTACACATGACCCAGTTGACACCGGTCGATATGAACCGGATTGCGCGTGCCGGAGTTCACGTGCTGCATTGTCCGGCGTCGAACCTGAAGCTGGCCAGCGGCATCTGTCCGGTAGCCGGACTGGACGAGCTGGGAATCAATGTCGCCATCGGTACCGACGGTGCGGCCAGCAACAATACCCTGGACATGTTCGCTGAAATGCGCCTGGCTGCGCTGTTGGCCAAGGGAGCGAGCGGCAACCCTGAAGCTGTTCCGGCAGCGCGGGCATTGTCGATGGCCACCATCAACGCTGCCAGGGCGCTGGGGCTGGATGAGCAGATCGGTTCGATCGAAGTCGGCAAGCAGGCGGACCTGGTTGCGGTTCGTCTTGACGCACTCCAGACCAGTCCGGTGCATCATGTGATTTCACAGCTTGTGTATGCCTGCTCAAGTCATCAGGTCAGCCATGTGTGGGTTGCGGGTCGACCGCTCGTCGAAGACGGCAAATTGCTGACGCTCGATGCCGAGCACATTGCCAGTCAGTCGCGAGAGTGGCTGCGCCGACTCAAATCCCATGCATGACCAACCATCCAGTAGCGAAACAATGACAGACCCGATACCCGAAAATCTGGATCCGGCCGAAGCGGAGAAATTCAATGCGCTGGCGGCACGCTGGTGGGATCCCGAAGGAGATTTCAGGCCGCTGCATGATATCAACGGGCCGCGAGTGGACTACATTTCCCGCCGCGTTGACCTTGCCAGCGCCCGGGTCCTGGACGTTGGCTGCGGCGGCGGCATCCTGTGCGAGGCATTGGCGCGGAAGGGTGCCTCGGTAACCGGGATCGACGTGGCCGAAAAGGCCCTGAGCGTGGCCCGGCTTCATCAGACCGAATCGGGCCTGGAGATTGATTATCGCCGGATCACCGCCGAAGCCCTGGCCGAGAGCGAGCCGGAGCGTTTCGACCTGGTCTGCTGCCTGGAAATGCTTGAACATGTGCCCGATCCGTCGCAGACGGTGGCCGCCTGCGCGCAACTGGTCAAACCCGGCGGGCAGCTGGTGTTCTCGACCATCAATCGCAATCCGGTTGCATGGGCGGGTGCCATCGTCGGGGCGGAATACGTGCTGGGTCTGTTGCCCAGGGGTACTCATCGCTATGATCGCCTGATTCGTCCGGCTGAACTGGCCGAGGCCTGTCGCAGCGCTGACCTGGACGTGGCCGACATCGTCGGCATGAGCTACAACCCGTTTTCACGTACCGTCAGAATCGGCGGCCGCCCGACGATCAATTACCTGTTGCACGCCAGCCGTCCAATCTGATGGTCGCCGGACGCTTTCGAGCGGTACTGTTCGATCTCGACGGTACGCTTGCGGATACCGCGCCGGATCTGGTCGGATCGCTCAACCGTCTGCGCCTTGTCAGGCAGTTGGCTGCGCTGGACGAGTCTGAACTCAGACCGCTCGTGACCCGTGGTGCTGCGGGGCTGATCGAAGCCGGCTTCGGCAGCTTGCCGGCCGATCAGTTCGAGGCCCTGCGCGGCGAATTTCTGGAACATTACCGGGCCAATCTCTGGGTACACAGTCGCGGCTTTCCGGGTATCGACAGTCTGCTAGGGCAATTGAAAAAAGCCGGCCTGTCTCTGGGTATCGTGACCAACAAGATCGAATCCCTCGCTGAGCCGGTTGTGAAGCAGGCTGGTTGGCACCATCTGTTTGGCTGTCTGGTCGCCGGCGATACAACGGAACGCTCCAAGCCGGATCCGATGCCGGTAGTGGAAGCCTGCCGACGACTGAACATGGCGCCGGGCGAGACTGTGTTTGTCGGTGATGACCGGCGCGACGTGCTGGCCGGCAAGGCTGCCGGTTGTTTCACCGTGGTGGCGTCCTGGGGCTATATCGACGAGCCGGATTCCATCGCTGCCTGGAATGCCGATGCGATCATTGACCATCCGTCCGAACTGATCGGGCTGTTGGAAATCGACTGACAGCGAACCATATATTTACATGCTCAAACGACACAATACCATGGCAACTGAAACCAGAGATTTCTTGCAGCGAGTCCTGTTCGAGGAGATAAGTGCCCGTTGCGTGCGGGTGCGCCTGGAGCAGGTGCTCAGCGATGTATTTGCCTGGTCTCAGTATCCGGAGCCGGTCGCCCGATTACTCTCGGAAGCCCTGCTGACCGTGGCCACTCTGTCGTCCGGTATCAAGTTCAGCGGCCGGATCAGCCTGCAGTTGCAATCGGCGGGGCCGTTGAGCCTGCTGATGGCCGATTGCACGGACAGCGGAGGATTGCGCGGCGTGGCTCGGCTGGCTGAAGGGGCTGAACTGAGCGGCGATGAACAGGATCTCTGGCGCAGTCTGGCCGACAAGGGCGTGCTGACACTGACGCTGGATCCGCCCGATGGCGGAGAGCGCTGGCAGGGCATCGTTCCACTGGAAGGCGACAGTATGGCCGAGGCTGTCGAGGCCTATTTTCGGCGATCGGAACAGCTGCCGACCCGTATTCGCCTGGCCGTGGACAATGGTGTTGCCAGCGCCCTGATGATCCAGAAAATGCCGGGTGAAACGGAAGATGACGACGGTTGGAATCGGCTCGAGCATCTGCTGGCAACGGTGTCGTCCGAGGAACTGCTTGAAACCACCGGCGACACCCTGATGACTCGCCTTTTCCACGCTGAAAGCCGGCGCCAGTTTCCGGCCCGGCCGCTGCAGTTCTATTGCCCCTGTTCCAGAGAGCGGGTGCTGGAGGTGCTGCAGGGCCTGGGTGCGGCCGAACTCGAGGACATGATCAGTCAGGGCGAAGCGGTTGAAGTGCGCTGCGAATTCTGTAACGAGGCCTACGACTTCGATCTGCTTGATCTGGCGGACCTGGCCGGCAGTGATCGCGACGGAGGCGAGCCGGGAGAGCAGTCCCCGGAAAATCGGACCATACACTGATGGAGCCGCTGGAATGGTGCCGTGACCGTCTGCTGGTACCGGGAAATCCGCTGACGGCAAGCCTGGTCTTTGCCGAGCCCGCTCATCGCGATGCCATTCTCGCTCTGCGTACCGCCATCAGCGAGATTGCCGGGTCGGCCGAGGTCGGCGATGTCGGCGTCGGTCAGACCAGGCTGGACTGGTGGCAACAGGCCATCGCCGGCAGCAATCAGGCAGCACAGCGTCACCCGGCACTGCAGGCGCTGGAAAGAACCTCGGTCCTTGCCAGAATCGATCCGGTCGAATTCACTCCGTTGTTGCAGGCAGTCGAAGGGTTGCTTTCACCGCCACGCTTCGAGAATCTGACCGAAACCTGGACATACTGCCGCGGCGTGGGCGGGCAGGCCAGCCGGTTGGAAGCCAGGCTGCTCGGGGCGGACGAGTCGCTGGCCGGTCTGATGAGTGAATTGGGAGCCTCGGCCTATCTGATTCGCATCACGCGTGACCTGGCAATGGATGCCCGGGCGAATCGCTGGCTGGTTCCACTGGATATTCAGGCCGACTACCAGGTGTCGCGCTCCGACGTGGTCGAAAAGAACATCGGTCCGGCGTTTGACGGGATGGTGCGGACGCTGCTGGATACCGCGATTGGCCGGGCAAACCGGGTCATCGAGGGGCTGGATTCCGATGCCTTGTGGCAGCATCGTCATCTGCTGATTCACTGGTCGCTGGACCGGCGCCTGGCGATCAGGATTGCCCGGCGGCCTGCTCGTATTCTTGAACGGCGACTGTTGCCGGGACATGCCGGTAACGTCTGGTGCGCATGGCGCTCGGCCCGCCGGCTGCGCCGGGGTGTGTCGCTATAGCTGAATCCCGATGCCGAAATTCCAGCGTGTCCGATTCGACCACAGTTCCGGATTTGCCGGCCACAGATGGATTTCCTCGGCTTCGATAACCGGGTAGGTATAGGTAAAATCGCCCACCAGGCGCTCGCGCAGGCCACCAACCCGCCCGAGTACGGTCACGAACCGACCCGGCCCGAAGGTAAGCGGTTCCAGAAAGCCTGGTTGAACTACCAGGAATCGAACGCCGGGTTCGGCGTCCAGCCGCGGCTGGTCGGAGCGATTGAGCGGGTAGCTGACGACCGCCAGTTCGGTGCTGTCGCTCAGGTTTTCGATTTCGACGACGCGCCCGCCCCAGATCACCAGTTCACCATCGTGAATGTCCTCGGCCAGCACGTGGGCAGGCCCGACCGGGGCAATCGCAACACCTTCCGGTGCGACCGGGCTGCTGGCGCAGCCCATGGTCAGAACGATGCTGATCAGAATAACAATGAATTTAATCTGCACTGATCACCCCCGGGCCCTTGCCGGCGGTCTTTTCGTAAACACCCTGACCGATTTTCTTGTACTGGGTGAAACCGGCCTTCTCGATGTTCGACTCCTTCAGCTTGTGGGCCTGACCCGCGACCACGTTGGGCGGGGAAATCAGCCGACGGACGGGCGCATGGCAGGCCGGGCAGAACTCGATCACCGGGTCGTTGAGCCGCTGCAACACCGTAAACGCAGCCCGGCAGTGGTCACAGCCTGCTTGCTCACGGTTGATGTATTCGTAAAAAGGCATGACCGACGCTCCGGTAGGAAAACGACTCTATGTTAGCGCACCTGATGCTTTAGAGATCGGTAAACATCTGCGACAATGGCCGATGATATTTACCGTGGACTGAATCGTTGATGAACAGCACTGACAGGCCCGTGTGGCTGGTGACCGGTGCCGCCGGCACCCTGGGCAGCGAACTGGTGCGCCAGGTAATCGCCGGTGGCAGCGATTGCATCGCCCTGGATCGCGACGAGGCCGGCCTGAACCGGCTGCATGACGAGCTTGCCAAATCCGGCCAGAAGCCGCCGGCACTGGTTCCGCTGGACCTGATAGGAGCGGCTCCGGCAGATTACGACAAGCTTGCTGAAACCATGGAAAGCGAGTTCGGTCGGCTCGACCGGCTGGTCCACAATGCCGCGATGCTGGTCGCACTGCGTCCGCTGGTTCATCAGCCGGCCGATGAATGGATGAAGGTGCTTCAGACCGGGCTGACCGGCCCCTACCTGTTGACCAGTGCGCTGTTGCCGCTGTTGCGCGAAACCGGGGACTCGCAGGTGATCTTTGTCAGCGACGACCATTGCCTTGACAAGCCCGCCAACTGGGCGGCCTATGGGGTAGCCCAGGCCGGCAGGAAGTGGATGGCGAGCGCATTGTCGGCCGAGCTGGGTTCGGCATCCACGAAAGTGCAGACCATTGATCCAGGGCCGTTCTACAGCCGACTGCGCAGTGCGGCCTGGCCGGTAGCCAGGCCCGATGAGTTTGATCCGATCGCGAGTGTTGCCGCTCGCGTGATCGCTGATATTGAAGGAGGTGCCAAGTAATGTCCAATGA